>Ga0182015_10003651_pt1 | contig 17039 bp, 16 predicted proteins | sample 712P3MmetaG_FD_120478 | JGI IMG/M metagenome (GOLD analysis project Ga0182015, IMG submission 120478) | Permafrost microbial communities from Stordalen Mire, Sweden - 712P3M metaG | ecosystem: Environmental > Terrestrial > Soil > Wetlands > Permafrost | place: Sweden: Stordalen | collected... | reverse complement strand
GTTGTCATGGAGGGTGGTGGCCCCGACCCGTCGGGCAATAGGGCAAAGGCTGGCGTGGTTGGGTCAGTCGTTGTCATGGAGGGTGGTGGCCCCGACCCGTCGGGCAATAGGGCAAAGGCTGGCTTGGTTGGGTCAGTCGTTGTCATGGAGGGTGGTGGCCCCGACCCGTCGGGCAATAGGGCAATGGCTAACTTCGTTGGGGCAGTCGTTGTCACGGAGGGCGGTGGCCCCGACCCGTCGGCCAACGCTGCCGCAGTGAGTGACATAAGCAACAATGTAACTGCCAGGATCCGTTTCATGGTGTTCTCCTTCTGGTGGGGGAATCCCCGGAGATAGTTTAGTCGGGAATGCAAGTAAAGGGGCTTTTCGGGCCGAGGATGCTTGAAATTCGGACAAAAGGCGGGTCTGGCCCGGCAATTCCACCCCTGGGTTCTCAGTGGATGGTCTTGGTCTTTCTCGACATGTAATCCATGAGAAGGTATTGGCCCAGCGTGTAGGGAGTGGTGAAGTAGGCTTTGCCGCGGCACATCTCGGTTACTTTCTGGACGAATTGGACCAATCCATAATCTGAGGCGAGCATGAAGGTGTTAATGAGGACGCCGGCGCGCTTGCATTTCGAGACTTCTTCGAGCGTCTGGCTGACGACGAGGGGATCCAGGCCGAAGGCGTTTTTGTAGATGCGTCCGTCTTCGAGGGTTAGGGCGGAGGGTTTGCCGTCAGTGATCATGACGATCTGCTTCATGTCTTTTCTTTGGCGCTGCAGGATTCGCTGTGCCAGGCGCAGGCCTTCACGCGTATTGGTGTAATACGGTCCGACCTTGACGCGGGCCAGCTGGGAGAGCGGGATTTCTTCGGCGGAATCGTGGAAGAGGATGAGTGAGAGCGAGTCGCCGGGATACTGCGTGCGGATTAGATGCGAGAGCGCCATGGCAACTTTTTTCGCGGGAGTGAAGCGGTCTTCGCCGTAGAGGATCATCGAGTGCGAGCAGTCCAGCATGAGGACGGTGGCGCAGGAGGATTGGTACTCGCACTGGTGGACTTGCAGGTCGGAGTATTCGATGTTGAGCGGCAGAGTGAGACCCTCGCGCTGGATTGCCCTCGAGAGCGTAGCGGTGATGTCAAGATTGAGCGTGTCACCGAACTCGTAGGTGCGGGACGCGCCGCTGGCTTCGATGCCGGTGGCAAGGTCGCGGGTGTCGTGGCGTCCGAAGCTGGACTTGCCGAGCGAGCCGAGCAGATTGCGCAGAGATCTGAAGCCGAGGAAATCGAGACTCTTGTCGGTGATTTCAAACTTGGCTTGGGGGGCGTTTTCGCCGAGTTGACCGCCCACGCCGGAGGGGCGAGAGGGATCTGGTGGTTGATCGATTGAGATGTAGTCCTCCTGCTGCATGCGCTCGATCAGTTTTTCGATGAGTTCGTCGAGCTGGCCATCCGCCGCCATTTGCTCCAGGTGTTCCCGCAGGTCGTCGTCGAATTGATCGCCTTCCATCAAGGCTTGCTCTATGGCGCGGCGAAGATCGTCGAGGGTTTGCTCGCCCTCGGGCATCTCGTACCACATGTCGCTTTGGAATCCGCTTTGCAGCAGGTAGTCGGAGAGTGCGCCGAGCAGGTCCTCCATGCTCATTTCGCCGGCGGGGTTGGGGACGTATTTGGAGTAGCGGATTCGTTTCATAAAGCGGGCTTCGCCAAAACTCTTGCCTCTCCAGGTTTCGGTGCTTGGCGCAGCCCGAAGCCCGAAAGCCGAAGCCTTAGTTAAACTGCCTTCTCTGCCGATACGGTGGTTCTTCCTTCTCGAATGCCTTTTCGCGCTCGCGAGGTTCCGGCCTTTTTTCTCCGGCTTGGAAGACTCGCTCCTCGTTGCGGCCTATGCGCTTGTGGGCGTGCAGGCCTTCGAGGATGAATTCGGCGGCGGAGACCTGTTGCTCGGGGCTCTCTTTCTGCGAGACGCCGAGCGGACCCAGTTTGTCGATCAGGCCCTGAATTTCTTTCAGGTTCTCGAGAGCTTCCAGAGCGGAAATGGAGTCGGACAACTGGATCTCGCCGCCCAGGTCGAACCACTGCACGATTTGTTGCACGTTGGCGCCGGTGAAATATTCGTCGTAGGTTTTGGCGATGGCGGCGCGGATGAGTTCGCGGGAGACTTGGTCGGCGCCTCTCACCTCGCCTTCGTATTCGAGTTCGAGTTTGCCGGTGATGGCGGGCAGCGCGGCGTAAACGTCGCTGACGCGGGGCACAACTAGTTTTTCGTCGTTGCCAAGGGCGCGGCGTTCGGCGTTGGAGATGACGTTCTCCATAGCCGAGATGGGAAGACGCTGGCTGACGCCGGAACGCTTGTCGATTTTTTTATCTTCGCGCGCGGCGAAGGCGATGCGCTCAATCACTTGCTGAATATAGGTAGGCAGGTGCAGAGCGTGGCCGTTGCGCTTGGTCCAGGCTTCCTGCGCGGTGATGGCGATGCCTTCGTCCACGGTGGCGGGATAATGGGTGCGAATCTCAGAGCCGACGCGGTCTTTGAGGGGCGTGATGATTTTGCCACGGGCGGTGTAGTCCTCGGGATTGGCGCTGAAGACGATGGCCACGTCGAGCGGAAGGCGGATGGGATATCCCTTAATTTGCACGTCGCCTTCCTGCATGATGTTGAACAGGCCGACCTGAATTTTTCCCGCCAGGTCGGGGAGTTCGTTGATGGCGAAGATGCCGCGATTGGCGCGGGGCAGCAGGCCGTAGTGAACGGTGAACTCGCTACTGAGTTCGTGGCCGCCGCGGGCGGCTTTGATGGGGTCGATGTCGCCGATGAGGTCGGCGATGGTGACGTCGGGCGTGGCTAGCTTTTCCACGTAGCGGTCGTCGGGAGCGAGATAGGAAATGGGAGTGGCATCGCCGAGGCGCGCGACCTCTTCACGGCAGCGGCGGCAGATGGGAGTGTAGGGGTTGTCGCGAATTTCGCAGCCCGTGAGGTAGGGCAGATGAGCATCGAGCAGCGTCGTCAAGGCACGCAGGATGCGGCTTTTGGCCTGACCGCGCAGGCCGAGCAGAATGAAATTATGCCGCGAAAGAATAGCGTTTACGATTTGCGGAACGACGGTGTCATCGTAGCCGACGATGCCAGGGAAGATGCTGGTGTCGTCGTGAAGACGCAAGCGGGCGATGAGATTGTCGCGGAGCTCGTCTTTCACACGGCGGGTGCGCAGACGTTCTTCGGAAAAAGCACTGCGGCGCAATTCGCCGAGTGTGCGTGGAAGACTCATGAGGAACCCCCGACTACTTTCCTGGATTATACGCGGGAAAGCAGGCTTCGGGCTTGAGCGATCGGGCTTCGGCAAGAATCACTCATACCAGCTTCAGCACTGAGCACGAGGATAACGGACGCCGCAGGCTCCCGGGTCTCGCAAAGCCGGACGTCCGAACGCCGTAGTCCGGTGCTCAGTGGACGTGGCCGTTTCCGCCGGCCTTTTCGCGGGCATTGGCGGCGCGGCGGAGGTTGGGGATGATGGTCTCGAGATAGCCTATGAGCAAGGAGATACGTTCCGGTTCGGAGCGCAGGGAGAGCAGCTTTTGTTTGAAATCGAGATCGAGGGGCAGGGCGCCGGCCAGATAGAAAGAGAGCAACGAAGGGTCGGCGGCCGAGAGATCTGGTTGGGCACCGGCGATGGCCATTAATTCGGAGTGCAACTGAATCGCGCGTGCCGTCTCTGCCTGCGGCAAGATTCCAGGCTCGTCGTCGATCATGAAGACTTCGGCCTGGAGGAAGGAACGTTCCTGGTTGACGCGCACGAGTTCGAAGCGCTTGCGGCCTTCGCTGACGAGGTCGAGGCAGCCGTCGGGATATTCCTTCACCACGGTGAGGATTTCGGCGGTGCATCCCACCTCGGCTAAACCCTGCCCGACCACGCGCACCACGCCGAACATGCGTTGCTGGGCCAGGCACTCGCCAATCATTTCTTTGTAGCGTGGTTCGAAAATGTGCAAGGGCAGAGCAGTGCCGGGGAACAGGACGACTTCGAGCGGGAACAGGGGTAGAAGGGCGTCCAAGCGGTCTCCGGTGTGGGCGCGGGATCCGCGCCAAACAAGCGCGCCGTCCTGATTGTACCGCAGCGCTTGACTTCATAAGTTGCATAGGACTAAAAGCGCGCTATGGAACCTCACGGGAAGATTGTGGTGGTAACGGGCGCTTCCATGGGAATTGGGGAAGCGATTGCGAAGCTCTTTGCCGAGCATGGAGCGAGCGTGGTGATGCTATCGCGCGACGCGGGCAGGGTGGAAGCGGCACGCGGGAGGGTGGGTCATGGCGAGCGAACGCTAGCGATGGCTTGCGATGTCCGGCACCGGGAAGATGTTGACCGTGCGATCGGACTGACGCTGCATCATTTCCAGAGGATCGATGTTTGGGTGAACAACGCGGGGCATGGGCTGCTGGATTCGGTGGCGGAGATGGACATGGCAGCGTGCCGGGAAATGTTCGAGACGAATTTGTTTGGGGCGGTTGCGGCGATGCAGGCGGCGATCGCGGTGATGCGTCAGCAGGGGGGAGGGTCGATCATTAACATTTCGAGCGTGGCGGGGCATATTCCAATCCCCTTTCATGCGGCTTACAGCGCTACCAAGTTCGCGCTCAATGCGATGGGCAAGGCAGCGGGGGTGGAATTGAAGAAGGACGGCATTCATGTGCTGACCGTTTGCCCCGGATATGTGCGGACGGCCTTCGGTGAGAATGCGATTCGCGGGAATGAATTGAAGCAAGTGCGTCCTGGATCGGTGAGGGGGATCAGTGCAGAGCGCGTGGCTCGGGCTACTTTGCAGGGATACTTAAAGCGGAAAAGGGAAGTGATTGTGCCTTGGACGATGTGTGTGCCGCAGAAGATTTATCAGATTTTTCCCGGGTTCGTGGAGTGGGCGATGGGGAGGATGGCGGGGTGACCATGGCGGTTCGAACCGTGTTGCAACTGGGCAATCCGAAGCTGCGTGAAGTTGCCCTGCCGGTGAGCGAGCCGGTCTCGGCTGAGATCCGGGAATTGATCCGCGACCTCGCGGATACTCTAGCGTACTGGCGTGCCAGCACCGGCTATGGACGAGCCATTGCCGCGCCACAGATAGGGGCGAACGCGCGAGTGATCTTTCTTCAACTGCCGGATGCTGAGCCTTGGCCGTTTATCAACCCGGTGATTACTTCCTGTAGCGAGGAGAAGATCATCGTATGGGATGCGTGTCTGAGTTTTCTGTCGATTTTTATGCAGGTAAAACGGCACCGGCAAGTCCACATTCGCTACCAGGACGTGCAAGGCAGGTTCTGCGAACTGAGCGCCGACGACGATCGGAACCTGTCGGAGTTGCTTCAGCACGAGATTGATCATCTCGATGGGATTCTCGCCCTAGATAGGATTACCGACATTCGGACGATCTGTACGCGCGAGGAGTTCGAACTGCGGTACCGGGCACAGAGTCAGTATGCCGTGAAGGAACTGTCTGATGGAAAATGAAGTGGCGAACCATAGAAAAAGCTAACCATCCGTCCACGTAAAGAACACTATCCCAGCTCTGCCAGCATGGCTTCCATCTCGCCCTGGGCGTGGAGATTGCCGGTGCGGCGGGCGGAGGCGATGCCGTCGGTGAGCATCGTTTTGGCGTCGGCGACTCTGTCGGCGCGAGCCAAGGTTTGGGCGGCCATGAAGTAGCCGGGAGTGTAGTCAGGGCTGCTTTTGAGCAGGATGGAGAATTCGGCGAGGGAGCGATCGAAGTCGCCCTGATTGGAGTATTCGACCGCGAGTCCGTAGCGGGCGAAGGTGTCATTTGGATTCTGGTTGAGGACGTCGTTGAGGGCGGCGATGCGATCCATGGGCAGTTCTCTGTTCTCAGTTCTCAGAAGGATGAGAGTACTACAAGTGGGGGCTTCAGTTGCAGATTGTTGGGGCTCGAGAAAATCCTCGGCACCAGATTGTTGTGGCCGTGGTGCCGTTGGTGAGTAGAATGGTCGGTCAACAAACTTTGAGGGTGGCGAGCTAGTGGCTTGTCCGTTTTTCATGCCGGTGGAGAGGTTAGAGAACGGGAGTTGGCTGCATGCGGGGCGGCTACCGCTCGGAGGCGGGTGGAGTGGGCTTTGCACGGCGCCGGGGCATCAAGGTGAATCTCCATCGCACGAAGAATTGCGGGAGTTCTGCAACCTTGGCTATGCCGAGGGGTGCGGGCGGTTACCACGGGAGCGGGTGTGGGATTCAGTGCGGTTTGCGGCCAGGGTCGTAGGCAGCGACGGGAACGGAGCCGGCGGGCGCATTCAGGTTCGCTACGTGTGCGAGCGCGGGCATCGTCCCGTGGAGCACGGGATGCTGGTGTTTGATGCGGCGGACGCGCGCTGGGAGCAGAGACATCGCGACAGCCGAGTGCAGCGGATGGCGGAGTGTTTTCTGGAGTCATACGTTGCCAAGGGGAAAAGGCAGGAAGTGACGCCGGCCGCGAGGCTAGAGCCGCAGAGTTGCTGTGAGGGCAGGCGGCTGCCAGGCTTCGCCCGGCCGGACCGCCCGGGGCGGCTGGCCCACACAGGCGACCCCGAATGACCACGGGCAATTCCAAGAGGAGGAAAGATGACGATGAACGAAGACATGTTGATGCCCCGGCCCGTGAGGGACTCACAATCGGAGATGACAGAACTGGTTCTGCCGAATGATGCCAACCCGCTGGGCGCACTGCTGGGCGGGCGGTTGATGCATTGGATTGACTTGGCGGGCGCGATGGCGGTTCACCGGCATACGCGGAGTTACGCGGTGACGGCATCGGTGGACCACATCGATTTCCTGGTGCCGGTTCAGGTGGGTGATCTCGTGATTTTGAGATCGTCGGTGAATCGCGTTTTTCAAACTTCGGTGGAAGTTGGAGTGAAGGTTTTCGTGGAGAACTACATTGCAGACACGTCGCAGCACGTGGCGTCGGCTTACCTCACGTTTGTCGCCATCGACGCCAAGGGCAATCACCTGAAAGTCCCGGCGGTGATACCCGAGACCGAAGAACAGCAGCGGCGCTACGACGATGCGGGGCGGCGACGGGAGCTCCGGCGGTCTGAAGTGGAGCGGCGACGCAAGGCGAAACGGTAATCGACGTGCGATGCGATGCGCGTCACCTCCCGCTCCGCCAAAACAGATAGCCTGCACAGTGCCGTCGGCCGCCAAACTGGGACAAACCACCGTGAGCGGGGCAGCAACCCCACCTCCGAGTCTCGCAAAGGCTGCAACAACTGGGGCACCCTGCCGTGACTCCCCTGTATAATCGGTAAATCTGAGCTATCCTGATTGATCCTTGGAGTGTGATCCCTTGAATGCACATATGCCGTCTCATCCCGGGCAAGCCACGCCGGGGCCGCAACCGTTGCCCGGAGTGGATGCCATCATTGCCGTGGGCTCGGGCAAAGGCGGCGTGGGTAAGACAACGCTGTCGGTAAACCTGGCAGTCGCTCTGGCCAAGATGGGACACAAGGTTGGCCTGCTCGATGCGGATGTGTATGGGCCGAACGTCCCGCTGATGCTCGGAGTGAGCGGGCAGCCGAAGATGGTGGGGGAAAACCGCATCGAGCCGCTCGAGGCGTTTGGGCTAAAAGTGATTTCCGTGGGATTCCTCAATCCCGGGGACAAGCCCATTATCTGGCGCGGTCCGATGCTGCATCAGATTGTGAAACAGTTCCTGGGACTGGTCGAGTGGGGACATCTCGATTACATGGTCGTGGACCTGCCGCCTGGAACGGGGGACATTGCGTTGTCGCTGGTGCAGTCGGTGCCGCTGACCGGCGCAGTGGTGGTTTCAACTCCCTCGGATGTTTCTTTACAGGACGCGCGCAAGGCGATTGAAATGTTCCGGCAAATGAAAGTGGATCTGGTCGGCGTGGTCGAGAACATGAGCTATTTCGTGTGCCCGCACTGCAACCACGAAATCGATATCTTCTCGCGTGGCGGGGCGGAGAAGATGGCCCAGCAGTTCAGCGTGCCATTTCTTGGCAGCATTGAACTCGACCCTGAGGTGCGCAAGTCCGGGGACGGCGGCAAGCCGATCGTGCTGGAGGGCGAGAATTCGCCGCACGCCAAGTCGATCTTCGCGTTTGCGCGGAGAGTGGTGGCGCGGGTGGGAGAGATTAAGGCAACGGAGTCGCCCAGCGTGATTCAGATTCAGTAGGGGGAACATCTTCGCGAAGGAACACAGGGTAAGGCCTCTGTGCGACCCAGTGGCCTCTGTGTTTCAGCTTTTTCGCCGCTTCGAGAATCGCGACCGCCGCCAAACGGCATCGGGTTCCCCACCTTTCAGGATTAGGTCTGCCATGATCTCTCCGAGCGCCGGCCCATGCTTGAAGCCGTGGCCGGAGCCGCCGCCTAACAACCAGAGGTTATTCATTCGGGGATGGCGATCCACGAAGAAGTGACTGTCGGGGCTTTGCTCATATTGGCAGACGCGGGTTTCGATCAGTGGAGCGTCTTTCATCGCCGGAAAGCGAAAGGCGAGATATTCGCGAACGCGCTTCAGCGTGGCTCGGCTGACGACTCGCTCGCCGCTCGTGGGATCGAAGATGGGACCGCGCGTGTCATCGGCTACTTTGAAGCCGCGACGATCGCTTCCGGGAATGCCGTAGAAGAAGCGGTTGCCGTGGTCGCCCCACACCGGAACATGAGCATCGGTGAAGCGGGAGTCGCCAGCGGGTGTGCCGAAGAAAAAGACGTCCTGCTTGGTGGGACGGATGAGGCCGCCCAGAGTTTCAGGAAACAACTGGCCGAGCCACGGGCCGCAGGCAAAGACATAGTGATCGGCTTTGAGTCGCGAGCCGTCGGAGAGCGCCAAGCTTCCCAAACCTCCGCTTTCGAGGCCCTCCGGTGCGACCGCGAGCTGCCGGTATTTTCCCCCTTCGGCGACAAATGCATCTACGACCGCTTGACAACTGGCGCGGGCATCGAGGTATCCGCACTCCGGTTCGTAAATTCCCCAGTGGACGCCGGCGAAGTTGATCTGTGGCCAGCGTTTTCTCATCTCGGGTGGGGAGAGTTCCTGAAACTTGATCTGGGCCTGGCGAAGCATCGCGAGCGAGCCCCGCTCGAAGGCGTCGTCGCGGCTGCTCACCATCCAGAGAACACCGGAACGATGTAAAAACTGCTTCCTCCAGCGTCGTTCGTATTTCTGCCAGAGCTTGAGGGCGCGAGCGGCCACTCTTGTGTAGGGTTGGTCGGGGCCGTAGGTGCCCCGCATGATGCGGGTTTCGCCGCCCGAGGCGGCGCGCGAGTTGCCCGGCCCCCAAGCGTCGAGCAAGGTGACGCGGGCTCCGCGTTCCAGAAGATGCAGGGCGGTCCAGCTACCGAAGGCGCCCGCTCCGACGACCGCGATGTGAGGTTTGGATTTCATAACGAGTTTGTTTCCCGCGAAAACATCGACCTTGCTTCATGATAGCTTCGCGAACGTTAGGATGGACTAGAGCTTTTGACCGCAAAGATCGCAAAGAAAAAAAGAAAAGCGGTGAAGGACGCAAAGAAGCGCAGACTAATCGTCCGCTTTGCGATCTTTGCGGCTGAGAGCGTCACTCCTACACCGCGCTTGACAGGTCTCGGCAGCGTTTCTAGAATCCCCCCAGGATCGCAACTTTCATCCAAAAGCTAAGCTTTTGCATCTAAAATAGTTAAATGGACAAGTGGACGCCGGTTTCTCCCCAGCGTAGCAATCCCAAAGGCAAGATAAACTAGGCTTGTGATCCATGCCATCTGATCCCAATATCGGCAAGCGCGAACGCGAAGTTCTGACGGCGATTGTGGAGACTTTTATCTCCACGGGCGAGCCGGTCGGTTCGCGTACTCTGTCGCGCTCGAGCCGGGAGGGTTTGAGTCCGGCGACGATTCGCAACGTGATGGCGGACCTTACGGAATCCGGATTTCTGGAGCAGACCCATTCCTCTTCGGGGCGCATACCGACCACGGACGCCTACCGCTATTACGTAGAGCAGATCACGGGAAAGGCGAAGCTGGCGCCCCAGGAAGAGAGCATGATTTCTGAGTCGCTGGCAGGCATCAGCGATGTGCAGGAGTTCATGGAGCGAACCTCGCATGTGTTGTCGCTGATTTCGCACAACGTGGGCGTGACCGTGGCCACCAGCGGCGCCAGGAATGCGCTGGAGCATGTTTACTTTTCGCGGTTGGGCGACCAGAAGGTGCTGGCGGTGTTGGTGACGCGTTCGGGGTTGGTGCGCGACCGCGTGTTGCGACTCGATCTGCCGCAGGCGGATCTCGATCGTGCGGCGCGGTATATCAACGGGAATTTTCGCGGCTGGACGATGGAATCCATGCGCGCCGAACTGGAGCACCGGATTGAGCAGGAACGCAGCGAATACGACCGCCTGATGAATTCGATCGAGCAACTCTATAAGCAAGGCGCGCTCGCCGCTGAAGCAGGCACGCAGGTGGTCTTCGTGGAAGGCGCGGCCAATCTGGTGACCGCGCAGGAAGACCGCAAGCGTCTGCAGGAGATGCTGAAGACGCTCGAGGAGAAAGAGAAAGTGGCGCAACTTCTCGGGGCATACCTAGACGTGAAGCAGGAGGCGGTGCGGGTGGTGATCGGGCTGAATGATACGCTGCCCTCCATGCAGAACTTCGTGTTGATCGGAGCGCCGGCGCGGTCGGGAACCGATATGTTTGGATCTCTGGCCGTGATCGGCCCGACGCGGATGGATTATCAGCATACGATGACCGCGGTTTCCTACATCGCGCGCCTTTTTGACAAAATCCTGAATGAATCGGAGTGATTATTGTTGTTTATGCGTAAAGCGAATGGAAAGTCGGAAGCAAACAATACGAGGCTGGATCTGGACCACGAACTGCCGCCCGGCGATGGGGATGAGAACGCCACCACCACGGTGGTGAGCGGGGAATCGTCTGAATCGGAATCGGAGTTGCAGAAGGTGAAGGCGGAGCGCGACTCGCTGCTCGACCGGCTGGCGCGGGCCCAGGCGGAGTTTGAAAATGTACGCCGACGGGCGAGCAAGGAACAACAGGAGTTTCGCGATTACGCCCTGACGGATGCGATCAAGTCTTTGCTGCCGGTGGTGGACAGCCTGGAGCGCGCTCTGCAGGTGAAATCGGACGCGGCCGAGTTCCGCAACGGAGTGGAACTGATTTACAAGCAACTGCAGGCTGCGCTCGCCAAGCTTTCGGTGAATCCTATTGTGTCGAAGGGCGAAGCTTTTGATCCCCGATACCACGAGGCCATCGAAATGGTGGAAACCACTGACGTTCCCGATCATCAGGTGCTCGAGGAGCTGCAGCGCGGCTACAAGTTCAAGGACCGGCTGCTGCGGCCTGCGATGGTGAAGGTGTCCAGGAATCCCGGGAACTGAGTTTCCCACCGCAGTAGCGTTTTCTCACTCTCTGGTTCATTAGGAAAGGCACTTATTCTGGCCACGAACGCGAAACGCGATTATTACGAAGTATTGTCGGTGAGCCGCACGGCGAGCGATGGGGAACTGAAGAGCGCTTACCGAAAGCTCGCCATGCAGTACCATCCCGATCGGAACCCCAACAATCCGGATGCGGAAGAACGGTTCAAGGAAGTTACGGAGGCTTACGCCATCCTGGCCGACTCGGAGAAGCGGGCTCTCTACGACCGCTTCGGCCATGCGGGAGTGGGCGGCGCATCCGGTCCAGGCGGGGGTTTTGATGCCACCACGTTCCAGGACTTCGGCGAAATCTTCGGCGAGTTCTTCGGCTTTGGCGACGCGTTTGGAGGCGGCGGGCGGCGCCGCAGCCGGGTGCAGCGCGGCGCGGATTTGCGCGAAGATTTAACCATCGAATTCGAAGAGGCTGCATTCGGCACCGAGACGCGCGTCATGGTGCGCCGTCACGAAGCCTGCGAGGACTGCCGGGGCTCGGGAACAGCGCCGGGCAAAGGTCCTACAACCTGCCGTTCGTGCAATGGCCGAGGGCAGGTGCGCTATCAACAGGGCTTTTTCAGCATTGCACGGACTTGTCCTTCCTGCCAGGGAACGGGCAGTGTAATTACCGATCCGTGTCCGAAGTGCAGGGGCGAGGGCCGGCTTTTGCGCCAGCGCGCGGTGGACGCGAAGATTCCGCCTGGCGTCGAAGATGGCACGCGCATCCGGTTTTCGGGCGGAGGCGAGGCTGGGCCTTTCGGCGGGCCGGCGGGCGATCTCTACGTGGTGCTGCATGTGAAAGAGCATCCGTTCTTTGTGCGGGAAGGCAACGACCTCCACTGCGCCGTTCCGCTTTCCGTGACGCAAGCGGCCATGGGCGCGGAGATTCGCGTGCCGACGCTCGAAGGTGAGCATACTCTCAAGATTCCGGATGGAACGCAGCCGGGCACCACGTTCCGCATCCGCAACAAGGGAGTGCCCGTGCTGAATGGACACGGCAAAGGCGATCTCTACGTGGAAGTGCGGGTGCAGATTCCGAGCAAGCTGAGCAAGCGCCAAAAGGAACTGCTCCAGGAACTGGAGACTACGGCGAAGGTGGACAATCAGCCGATGATGCGGGCGCTGCTGGGCAAAGTGAAGGACATGTTCGGGTGAAACCGTCACGAGCTCCCAGTGGCCAGTCGAAGCTGGCTGCTTTGATCCTCCCTGGCGACTGGGTGCTGGCGACTGAACGATGACCCGCCGCCGCTTCATTGCCGATGAAGTCTCAGGCGATCGGGCCACCCTGGTGGGCGAGCATGCGGATCATCTCGCGCGCGTTCTGCGGGCTCGTATCGGCCAGGATTTCGATATCGCCACCGGTAACGCAGTACGCCGCGGACGAATTACGTTTGTAGGGGACGAACGCATCGAGTTTGAGCTGGGCGAAGAAGTTTCCGCTCGAAGCTCCGGCGAGATCATTCTGGTTCTCGCTATCTTCAAGTTCGACCGCATGGAGTGGGCGATTGAGAAGTGTACGGAGTTGGGCGTCTCGCGGATTGTGCCGGCGATCGCGCGGCGGACAGATTCTCGCCTGGCTGCTGCTTCGGCAAAACGCCTGCCCCGTTGGCAGAGGATCGCCCGGCAAGCTTCGGAACAATCGCGTCGTGCCGCTGCGCCGGAGATTGCTGCGCCGATCAAGCTTTCGGAGGCATTCACTCTGCCGGCGGCCTTACGGATCGTGCTCGCCGAATCGGAAGATCAAACTTTGCTGCGCGACGTTGTGAAACCGCAAACTGCAAACGGCGGAATTGTTCTCGCGATTGGTCCCGAGGGCGGCTGGACCGAAGACGAATTGGAATCATTTCGGCAAGCGGCCTGGATTTCGGCCTCACTCGGCAATACGATTCTCCGCGCCGAGACGGCCGCGATGGCTGCCACCGCGATCGTGGCGTCCGCGCTGTAGTGGCCGCTTATGCCTAGCCTAACGCGTCGATTTTCAAAGCTCGGCGATTGAGGCGAGGATCGACCAGTACAAAGGCGTTCCCGGCCCAGAAGAGATCTGCAATCCTGTGCCGCTCGCGCGGCGGACGCTGCGCGTGGGGCGGTGGGCGTGGCTGCAATGCGACGAAACTTGCGAGTCAAGTTTTCTGCCCGACCAGGGTTGCAAATGGTTACGGCCCGATCCCTTGAGGTGGACCGAGATCGCACTAGGCTTCCGGTATTGCGGGGCAGCCCGGAAACTCCTTCAGGTAGGTGTTACCGATGTAGCCGAGGTATTGGATTCCGATTTCGCTGGTGAAGAATCCGTCCGCGGTGTACTTGCGCAGGGTCGAGAAGAACTCGATACCAGGGCGTAGCCTGGGATCTTTGTCTGCGTTTTTGCGGAACGCGATCAGATCCAGCATTTCTGTCCGCTGCTCCGGAGCACATTGCAGGTAGATCTGCCCGTAGCGCTGCATGCAGATCGCGTCCAGCCACATGATCCCGCCCCCGAGTTGAAGTTGGAAATCCTTGTTCTCGCTGCTAAGCAAATCCAGGAATTCGGGCGCGCCCGCTTCTATCGCGCCCCCGCTTTCCTGGTCGGAGGGAATGATCGCCTGACACAAGGCTCGCAGCGTTTTGTACTGATGCTCGGGGAAAAATTTGGGCACATATTCTCCGGAGGATGACACCGCTTTATGCACGCGCACCATGCGGCGAGCCGTTTCTGCGGCTGTGAGCGGAACGACCCGCAGCATGGACCCGGCTGCGGCAGTAAAGCTGAGCGATTTGATAAGGTCACGGCGCGAAATAGACATTGGGTTCTCCGTCAATTCCTGCTACTACAGATTGCCTCGCTGCGCTTGCTCCAGGAGATTTTCCGAGGCCCTCCAGGATAGCGCCAGGATGGAAAGCGTCGGATTCTTGTCAGGGCTGGTTACAAACGCGCCTGCATCGGTGACAAATAGATTTTTTACATCATGGGCCTGGCAATACTTATTCAGGACCGAGTTCTTGGGATTGTCGCCCATGCGCACCGTGCCTGATTCGTGGATCGCCGTGCCACCGTCATAGAGGCCGTAAGGGGCTGGGCCATCGGTAGTGACATCGGTCGAGTAGGTGCCGCCCGCGGCTTCGACAATGGCACGAAAGGTCTGTTGCATATCTTTCGCCATTTTCATTTCGTTCTCGCCGGCACGCCAATGAAAACGCAGTACCGGAATGCCCCACTCATCGACAACACTCGGATCGATTTCGCAGTAGGTGTTTTCGTTGGGAATCATTTCTCCCAGTGCTTCCATGCCGATGGTAGCTCCATAAGAGCGGCGGCAGCTTTGCTTCAGGGAGGCACCATAGCCTTCGACGTGGTCACACACATCGTCGAATTGTTGCACGACTGGCATGAAGCGGCCGCCGCCGGGTTCAATGTGATAGCCGCGCAGGAATTCGTTTTTGCGATCGAATTTCCACCAGGGCATGTACACGTGAGGCAGATAATTTCCGCCGCTCCCATCGTGGTTGTGAGGGGGCATTTTCTCCAACTGTGGAAAGTAACCCGAACCCCAACTGCCTACGCTATCCATCAGGTTTCTCCCTACCAGTCCCGAGGAGTTGGCCAATCCCTGGGGGAACAGCGTGGAGCGCGAATTCAGCAGCAGACGTGCGGACTCGCACGTGCTAGCCGCGACTACAAAACTTCGGGCACGCACCTGCTTTTCCTCTTTTGTGGTCCGGTCAAGGTAGGAGACGGCTTCGGCCTTGCCGTCCTTGCCTACCACGATTTCCCGCGCCATTGCGTTGGTGACCAGCGTCAAACGGCCCGTGGCTAGCGCCGGTGGAATCAACACCTGACTGGAGCTGAAGTTCGATGCCGACTTGCATCCGCGGGCGCATTGACCACAGTAGTGGCACGCCGGGCGTCCGTTCAGGGGCTGTGTGATGATGGCCATGCGCGCAGGCACGCAAAGAACGTTCACCTTGTCGCAGGCTCTCTTGAGGAGCGTTTCGGTGCAGCGGGGCTTGGGAGGCGGCTGGAAAATACCGTCCGGAGAACTCGGGATGTTTTCCTTGGTCCCGAAAACCCCGATGTAGGACTCAACCTTGTCGTAGTAAGGAGCCAGTTCCTCATACGTAATCGGCCAGTCGTCGCCCATGCCATCACTGGAACGGGCTTTGAAATCCATCGGAGAGAAGCGCAACGCGACTCTGCCCCAGTGATTGGTGCGCCCACCGACGACCCGCGAACGGAACCAGCGAAACGTGGACCCCGGCGCCAACACATAGGGTTCGCCGTCAATTTCCCAGGCGCCGTTTGGCGCCATGAACTCGTCGGCCTCCTCGCCCCGCAGCTTACCGCCCACGCCCCCACCGCGGTGGGCGAGATCGTAAGGCCAAAGATGCTCCTTGAAGTCCTTCGCCGGGTCCAGCGGCGGGCCGGCTTCGAGCATCACGACGCTGACCCCGCCCTCCGTCAGCACTTTGGCTGCGGCGCCGCCGGCAGCGCCTGATCCGATGATGCAGACGTCATAGATCTTCGGCGAGCGAATCACTTCGAGCATCCATTTCTCCTTGGCAACAGATTGGTGATTATATCTTGGTGTTGCTGCCGCAGTTTCACCGATGTCACTGAAAACTGATTATGTCGGAGTCGACAGACGAGATTCTTGGGCGTGTCGTCGCCTTCACGGAAGTGATCCGTCAACCCTTCAGCGCTTCCTCGCGGTCCAGAACGGCCTTGGGGGACATCAATGGCGATCCAGAAAAGGATTTCTGGCCTGCGCTTCACAACGCACGGAGAAGCTGATAGCACGGCACACGATGCAGCCGTTCTGCACCTCCCAATTGCAAAGCGATCACAGCCTGATCTTTTTGGGTTCCATGCCAGCTACCGGCTGGCACAGAGAACTAGGGAAAAAGGTTCTCATTCGGTCGAGTAGTCGATTTCCATGCGCCGGACTTGGAAACCCGAGGCGCAAAGGGCCAGCACGGCCACGACGACGACACCGATGACTGCAATCGCGCCGGGAACTGGATCTGGATTCGAGATCAACATGGCCAGCAGAGGTGGAGTGCCCGGTGGTGTCGGAACATTCACCGGGCAAAGGGATTTAAGGTAAAAAATGACACTGAACGGTTTAAGCAACGGGGGCAGAAACGGATTAACACCTTCCCAGATCAAGATCGCGGCGGCCGGAAGGATCGGATTCCGAAACAGCATTCCCGCCGCTAGGAAGAAAGCTCCATAGCCGAGGCAGGCCAGAGCCGTCACTCCCAAGTAGGTCATGGCATGCGCGAGTCCGTGATTCTGGTACAGGTAGAGATGGCGCATATTCGGACTGAAATGCCAAGTGAAGGCAACGATCTGGAGTAATTCACTGGTTACAAAAATGACACAGGTTGTCAATAATCCGGCGAGAAACTTTCCCGCCATCAGGACTTCCCGGCGGATAGGAGCCAAAAAGTAAAAGTGAAGGCTACGGTCCAGGACTTCGCCGCGAAACAGGTTCATGAAGATTCCCAGGCAACCGAAAAAAACGGCCAGTCGAATAAAGAAAAATTGGAACACTCCGGCGAACATGATGGCGTCCTCGCCGATGTTCGAGCCTTCGCGGAAATCGATGCGTTCAACTTTGCCGTTAGCCAACTCCAGGTACAGATCGTCGCTGCCGTCGGAGTAGTGATAGCTTTCGAGGGCTACCTTAAC
>Ga0182015_10003650_pt1 | contig 17039 bp, 13 predicted proteins | sample 712P3MmetaG_FD_120478 | JGI IMG/M metagenome (GOLD analysis project Ga0182015, IMG submission 120478) | Permafrost microbial communities from Stordalen Mire, Sweden - 712P3M metaG | ecosystem: Environmental > Terrestrial > Soil > Wetlands > Permafrost | place: Sweden: Stordalen | collected... | reverse complement strand
CTGTATGGGAGCTCTTGCCGTTCTCAGTTACATGGTTTACGGGCATCACATGTTTGTCAGCGGAATGAATCCGTACTCCTCCCTGGCATTCTCGTTCCCGACGCTGGTAATCACCATCCCGGCAACTATCATGGTTCTTATCCTGCTGGGCAGCATTTGGGGCTCCAGGTTGCGCATCAATACCGCCTCCCTGTTCGCTCTGGGCTTCATCTCCATGTTCGTCAGCGGCGGAGTCAGCGGCTTTTTCCTGGCGCAACCCTCAATCGACATCATGCTGCACGCCACCTATTTCGTGGTCGGACACTTTCACATGGTGATGGCAGTGGCGGCAATTTTCGGAATCTTCGCCGGAACCTACTTCTGGTTCCCCAAGATGACCGGGCGGATGATGAACGAGACTTTAGGCAAAATACATTTCTGGTTCAGCTTAGTAGGCGCTTATTGCATTTTCATGCCATTCCATTACCTGGGCATGGCGGGGAACGTGCGCCGCTATCAGGCCTTTGTCGATGATTATCTGCAGCCCCTGATTCCGGTTCACAAATTCATTACCATTGCTGCCCTTGTAACCGGCGCGGCGCAATTTATTTTTCTTTACAACTTGATTCACAGCCGGTTCTGGGGCAAGCCAGCGCCGGATAATCCGTGGGAAGGGACTTCGCTGGAGTGGAGCACGCCCACCACTCCCCCTCCGCACAACAATTTCGGCGATCATCTTCCCGTGGTCTACCACGATCCTTATCAATACGGGGTAGAGAGTTCCACCGGCGACTACGTTATGCAGACTTCGCCAGAGGTGATTGCAAACGCCAAGGACGAGAAGTAGCAGACTGTGTAGAAGCGACGATCTGTAGAAGGGAATTAGTACGATATGGCAAGTACAGTTCATGAACCGCCACAAATCGATGGGCGACGTTCGCCGGATAGGAAGCAATCCGGAAACGGCGGCTGGCGGAACCTTGTGCCGGCGGACGGCGATGTGCGGGTGCTCAAGGAATACTCTCCGCCAGCGTCGTCGACAGGAATTTGGGTGGTGCTGTTTGCCATCACCATGATGTTTGCCGCCTTCACCAGCGCTTTAGTGGTTCGCAAAGGTTCGTCGCTGGACTGGCGGCATTTTGCCCTCCCCTCAATCCTTTATTTCAATACTTTTCTGTTGTTGATGAGCAGTGTGACCCTTGAAGTTGCGCGCCGGCGCGTGGCGACTTTTATGGGCGGTGTGCGCAAGCAGAATGAAAACCCGGCGCGCTGGCTGTACATCACATTGTTTCTCGGGCTGCTCTTCGTGGCCGGGCAGTACATCGCATGGCGTCAACTAAGTGCTGAGGGCGTGTTTCTCGCCACCAATCCCAGCAGTTCGTTTTTCTATGTGCTGACTGCGGCCCATGCGCTGCATGTACTGGGCGGCTTGGGTGGGATTGTCTTTGTCATCCGCAAGCTTAACCGGCACGCTTTGCGGCGCAATACCTTAGTGGCGACAGCGCGCTACTGGCATTACATGGATGTGCTTTGGATATACCTGCTATTGCTGTTGTGGATGAATTTTTAATCGTCTCAAGAAAGCGGGAGGCGCCGTGAGCCAAGCCGATTTGACGATGGGAGGTCACTCCGCAGGTATGGTGGCGGAACCTCCGTTTTCCATGCCTACCAAAAAGCTGGCGATGTGGCTGTTCATCATTGCCGACACCATGACTTTTGCCGCGTGCCTAGTGGCTTATGGATTCCTGCGTGTCGGTACACCCGACTGGCCAAGGCCTTTTCACAGCATCGTCAACTTAGCGGTTATGACTTTTGTCCTGCTCACCAGCAGTTTGACCATGATGCTGGGAGTGCAATCGGCAAAGGCCGCCGACAAAGCGGGCGCCTTTCGCTGGACCATGATTACGGCGGCGCTCGGCATTGTATTCGCTCTGCTGCACATCCGGGAGTGGCTGGCGCTGATCGACGAAGGCATGACGCTGTTTAAGAATCCGTGGGGAACCGGACTGTTTGGTGCATCATTTTTTAGCATCACCGGGTTGCACCTCACGCACGTTACCTGTGGCGTAATCGCGCTCATTGCCGTCGGCTTGCGTTACAAAGGCGGCCGTTACAACGCTGACGATCTTGAGGTTTTGGGCCTGTACTGGCATTTCGTGGATCTGGTTTGGATGTTTGTGGTGCCGCTGGTGTATCTTTTGAACCTTTCCCACTAGACGGACGAGGGAGTTGAATATGGCAGTCACGGAACAACACAAAAACACTTCCACAAGTAAATACCTGATAGTTTATGTCTGCTTGTTGGCTCTGGCGGGAATACAATTTGTCATCGCCTACCAGAACATTGATCCCGGACAGATGTTCGCCCGCATGCTGATAGTGGCGTTCGTGGAGGCGCTGCTCGCAGTTCTGATCTTTATGCATTTGTGGGCAGAGAGCCGCGCCTTTGTGATTTTTGTGGCGACGTTTACGATTTTTGTGCTGCTCGCGATGCAATATGGATGGACGGACAGTTTTCGCATGCTAGTGGGAGCGGCACCGTATTCGCGCTGAGACTTGGTTTAATAAATGCAAATGCAAAGACCACTCCGGGTGATCGCTTTAGCAATCGTGGTACTGGCGGCGCTTGCCATTCCGGTTCCAGTATTCGCTCAGGGCTGCGCGCTCTGCTATACTCAGGCCGCTTCTGCGGGCGCTCGCATGATCCAGGCTTTGCGGAGTGGCATATTGATTCTCATCATTCCTCCCACGTTAATGTCCGTTGGTATGATTTTTATCGTGAAGCAGAAACGCAATCAGTTTAAGCGGAGCGAAGCAGCACACGATTCTGGTCAAGACTGGTAAAATGGCCACCACTACTTTAATGGCAAACTCTCCGCAGACTCTTACCGCCAAGCTTCGGGATTACTACACTCTCACCAAGCCGGAAGTGAACCTGCTGATTCTGATGACCACCTCGGCGGGCTATTATCTCGCCTCTCGCGGGACGTTCAAGATCGCAGGCCTGGTGAACACGTTGGTGGGAACTCTGCTGGTTGCCAGTGGAACTGCGACTCTGAATCAATGGATGGAGCGAAGGTGGGACGGCCAGATGCGGCGCACCGCGAACCGGCCTCTGCCTTCTGGGCGGCTCAGCACGCACGAGGCGCTTCTATTTGGCATTCTGTTGAGTGTTGCCGGCGGAGCTTATCTCGCGATTACGGTAAACCCGTTATCGGCGTTCCTCGCAGTCTCCACGCTGCTGTCTTATCTGCTGATCTATACGCCGTTGAAACGGAAAACCCCTCTGTGCACGCTGCTCGGGGCATTCCCAGGGGCTATGCCTACTTTAATCGGATGGGCGGGTGCGTCCAATGGCATTGACCGGCATGCGTGGTACCTGTTTTCGATCCTGTTCCTGTGGCAGTTCCCACATTTCCTCGCGATTGCCTTGATGTACCGCGACGACTACGCTCGTGCCGGATATCGTATGCTGCCAGGCTTCGATCTTGATTCTCGTTTCACGCGCGCAGAGATCGTGGGTTTCACTCTCGTCTTGATCGTGACTACGATGCTCCCTCTGGTGGGACGCGGCGGGCCAATCTATGTTGTCGGCATGTTCCTGGCGGGAATGTTCATGCTGTATCACGTTGCCAAGCTGGCTCAGTCTACCTCGAAGGCCCTGGCCAGCCGCGTGGTTCACGCCTCGGTTATTTACCTTCCAGTTGTCCTTCTGATCATGGTTACCCACAAAGGCTGAGAAGTTTCAGTTCAACGTTGTGCTTTTGCGCGCGGGTACAATGGCGAGCATGCGCATTCCACTTTGGCTGAAGATTGGTTGGAGTGTGTGGCTGCTCGTGTGGATTCCGTTTTACTGGCATCAGTACGGAGCGCAGAACTTCTTATACTTTTGCGATCTGGGAAACTTCTTTATTGCGGCGGCGCTTTGGTTGGAAAGTCCTCTGCTGTTTTCGTGGCAGGCGTGCGGGTTGCTGCTTTTTCAAACGCTCTACAGCATTGATCTCATCGGAACGCTTTTAAGTGGTAAGCATATTATCGGCGGCACGGAATACATGTTTGATCCTCATGTGCCGCTGCCGATGCGGCTGCTCAGTCTGTTTCACATCGTAGTGCCTCCACTGTTGCTTTGGGCGATCTGGCGGTTGGGCTACGACTCGCGAGGCTGGAAATATCAGACGCTGACTGCGTGGATCGTAGTTCCTATCAATTACTTCTGGCGTCCGCAATACGATGTCAATTGGGCGCGCGGACCTTTTTTCCACGAGCAGCATTTGGTGCCGGGTTTTGTTTATCTGTTGTTTTATCTGATGGCCGTGCCGGTAGTGGTCTATTGGCCAACGCACTTGTTTCTGCAATGGTGGGCCAGGCGCCAAGCTTTACATCCAACGCTAGGTCATCCCGAAACCCGGCGTACTTCAACCGGCTGAGGGATCTCGCGAGTACACCGCGTCTGAAGATGCGAATCGGTTGCGCGCTGGGTCCCTCACCCCGCTGAAGAAAACGCGGGATTTCGGGATGACAAACAGACGGGCGAGACGCCCGTCCTCCATCAGTGCGCGGACGCTAACGCTTGCTGCGTCGCTTCCAGCAGAGCTTCAGGCCCGACTGGGCGTCCGGTTGCTCGTTCCATCCACAGGTCTGGCGTGATCCGGCCCATCCTGGCCATGCGCTCGAACTCCGGGCCGATGCTGCCTGCTTTCTTCATCTGCTCTTCAATCTGAAACGCGATCATATGGCCGATTGGGTAATCGGGAAGGTAGAGGAACGAATCGATCATGTGCGAATAAACTCCGAGCAGGACGACGTCGTTCTTGTGGAAGACGGGCGCGTAGTAACGGTTCCATTCGTCTTTTGCGATCTGCACCGTAGCCTGATCGAGTTGTTTGGGTGTGGCTTGCGGATGGTCGTACATCCAATGCCAGACGCTCATATCCACCAGCGCGACACCGGCGATTTCGTAGGTGCTCCAGAAGTCGTTTAAGGTTTTTTCAGCTTGGCTTTTGGCGTCTGGTGCTGGTAGGCCGAGCAATTCGAGGTCATGTCCCTGAAATACAAACGCGAGCGCCTCGGTGAACGCCGTGTTGGGCACGCCTTGCAGCAGGGTGAAATCGTTATCGTTGAGCGAGAAGGTTTGTTCCACGTTGTGCCCCATTTCGTGTACGGCGATATTGAAGCCTTTGTAATTCATCCCGGTTTTTTCCACGCGAGTACGCAGATGGGCTTTTTCGGCGCGCATAGACGATCCCATGGCATGACCTGAGCCGCGGGCTGGATCGACGATGATGTTGTCGGCGACATGCTGGGCGCGGTCGGGCGCGAAGCCGAGCTTCATCAAGAGATTGGGAATGTCTTTCTGGTACGCTTCGGCTGTCGGATATTTTTTTGCGACGATCTCGTCTAGCTGCGCTTCAGTGTACTGGCTTCCGGGACGGAATCCGTTGTACCAGATATCAAATGGCTCGAGCGGACGTCCCAGCCGTGCCTGAATCAGTTGCGCGGTTTGCGCCACCAGCGGCGAACTCAGCACTTGCTCAAGCATCGCTTTCACTCGTACCTCGGGTATTTCGCGATCCTCCTGGAAACGGCGGTCAATCAAAGTAGGTGCGGTCGGGGAATAGGGGTCAGCTTTTCTCGATGCGATATAAGTCTTGAGCAGCTTGGCGTACCGCGTGTCAGGCTCGGGCGCATTCGTAATTGGGCGGGTATCAACTGCGGCATCCGAATCTTTCGCAGCCGCAGGACTGACTTGGTTGCTGTATGGATTCCAGTCAACCGTGGGATTGTTGATCACCACTTGTGGAATCGTTTGGGTAACGATGCGCTCCATCACTTGCTGAATCATGCGCTGCTTGGCTACGCCACTTTGCGCATCAGAATAGTCAGCCTTGATTTCGTCGCGCAGGTTCCAATGACTCAGTAAGCGCATTTTCGCAGGGAAAAGACGTTGGCCTTGCGAATCAACCAGGTGATACATCCAGATGTTGTATTGCGAGACGTACTGGGCGGATTCGGCTCCAGCCTGGGCGATGGCGAGGTTAACGTCGGCGGGGATACGTTTGTCAAAACGTTCGGCGAGGCGAACCTCGGCCCATTGCCGGCGGCTCCAGTTCGGACCATTCTTTAAACGTTCGTTTAGCGTAGTTAACGGGAAATTCAATAATACGATGAAGGCAATTTTGTTATTGAAGAAATCATCGAGCACGTGGGCGGATGGATCGTAACCGGCGAACATTTCGTCGAAGGGAAGTACCGGGCCGAGATCAAGATCGGATTGCTGGTTGAACTCGCGACTGATCTCGTGCATGTGGCCGTCGAGTTGTTCGAGCAGGCTTTGAAAGCGGTTGAACATGGTGTCGAGACTGGGTTGGTCGCCGGCAAAATTTGTGCGAATGAATTCCTCGAAGGTGGCAGCATCGCCGTCATCGGTGCGCCAGAACTCGGCTACCTGATGCAGGCCTCTTTCAATGCGCGGACCTTGTGAGATGCCGTATTTAGCTATTAATTCCTTTTGCAGTTTGGCGGTCGAGTCGTTCATCCACGACGGTGAAACAGTTGCGGCTGAAGTGGAAGCGTTCTGCATCAAAATCTCCTCTGAAAAAAGTGGAACCGTGAGCCATAAAATTGCGCCCGTTAATAAGGTCAAACACAAGCGTGTTCTCATTTCCTGCTCCTTAAGGCCGAGTCTGGCTGCGGATAAGGCAAGGAATTGCTGAACTCGGAGATGTCGGAAGTTGCGAAGTCGGGAAAAGGCAGCTTGTGATTCTGCCGCCATTGTTCAACTTCGCGCGAGACGGCGGCGGCTTTATCTTGATCGACCCCAGCGTCGCGTCCAAAATAAACCGTGCGAGACGGGAACGCCAAGCTGGTTCCCGAGGCTTCAATAATATCCGCGATTCTAAGCAGCAAGTCTTCCTGAATGGCAAGAAATTCCGCGCCATCACGAGTCAGAACATAGCAAAAGATCTCGAGAGTCTGTGCGTTGTTGTCGAATCCAATAAATCGAATGCGGGCGCCATCGGTTTCGACTTTCGGATGTTCGTATAGCAGGCGCCGAATCTGGGCGAGAACGTAACGCAGTTGGTCCGAAGAAGTTTCGTAACGCAGCCCCAGCTTGGTGTTGAAAAGTATTTTATCGCGGCGGCTGAGGTTCTCGATGTTCATGGTGGCGAGCGAGCCGTTCGGAATAGAAAGCTGGGTTCGTTCCGGGGTGCGAATGCGTGTGGAACGAAGGCTAATGTCTTCCACCGTGCCGGTCCGGTCGCCGAAGCGGCAAACGTCGCCCACATGAATGACTTCGTCTCCCAGGAGCGAAATTCCACCGAAAAGGTTCTCCAGGGTTTTCTGCGCGGCAAACGCAACCGCAATTCCGCCGATGCCCAGTCCGGCGAGCGCGGTGGTCATATTGAAGCCGAGTGTGCTGAGGATCAAAAATACAGCGAGGATCAGAATTAGCGCTTTCAGGATGCGCTCGCCCAAAAGCATTACCGATCCCGTTCCGGCGCGCCCCGCATAAATGGCGCGTTCGCGAACTCCTCGTGCCAGCCGCTGCAAAATCCGCCACAGCAGCCAGTTGAAGCCGATAATCAGCACCACTCCCATCACCATCTGGTAATAGTGGCGCTGCAACAGCGGCAGGCGGACATATCTCATGCAGAGCGCATGAATAATCGCACTGAGTACGAGCCACAGCGGAGTGGAAATGGCATCCCACGCCGGACTCAGCGGTCGTTTGCGCTTCCGCAGCAAAATGTATCGAGGGAGTTTCAGCAGCCGAACGGCAAGCCATCCCAAGCCTGCAGCCAATGGGATGGCAAGCAGAATCGCGAACCATTGCCACACTGGCATCCCGGCGAATTCATTGTGGACAAAGAATCCAGGAAGCTGGGTTTCAACCTGGCGCACTTGCACTTGCTCATAGAGTTCAGGAATTTTGGCCAGGGTGTCCGACGAAATCAACCAAATTCGCGCGCCGTTCGCGTCAGGAACGTGCACCAAGGTGAGGTCGTCATCAATATCTTCCGCAGAAAGAACGCCGATACGTTGCCGGTCGAGTGGTATTCCTTCCTGCGGTGTGCCGTCGCGCTGATTGCTGATGGCTCGTAAATCGCCGGTGAAAGCGCGATCCATTACCAATTTCAGTTTTGTGGCGAGGTCTTCTCCTTGCGTGAGCCGGCGGGCATTAGACATTTGCAAATACTGCGCGGCGGTTGAATAGTTTCCCGCCTGCGCAGCCTGCAAGAATCCGTACACGGTTCCGCTGGGAGTATCGCGACCTAGCGGATCGTGCGCTGCATTCGCAGCGCCGCCCGCGGGTGCGGTCAATTGTGCGGGCACGAGTTGCCCGGCAGCGGCCGCGGAAAGCGCCAGGGCCAAGAGAAGCCAGTACGCTCGTTTACGAAGAAAAGGCATGATTCCTTCTCCGGAAGGCGGGACCATGGCAAACACTGCGCCCCGGCCCGCAGCTCTTATATAGAAAATTCATTGTACCGAAAGGTGTTGTTACATCGCGGAACGGCGTAGTCACTGGCGTTTGGGCCGGTAAACGTGCGTGCTGGTGCCGAAGAGAACTTCAGCGGATTCCATGATCGTCTCCGAAAGCGTGGGATGCGGATGGATGGTTAGCGCAATGTCGTGCGCCAGCGCGCCCATTTCGATGGCGAGCACTCCTTCGGCGATCAGTTCACCCGCGCCAGCGCCGACAATTCCTACGCCCAGCACGCGCTCGGTTTGCGGATCGACGATCAGCTTAGTCGTGCCTTCAGTTCGATCAAGCGTCATGGCACGCCCTGACGCGCCCCAGGGAAACTTGGCCACTTTGATCTCGCGATTTTCTTTTTGCGCCTGGGTTTCGGTGAGGCCGCACCACGCGATTTCCGGATCTGTGAACACCACGGCGGGTATTGCGTTCGGCTCGAACGCGACTTTGTGTCCGGCAATGGCTTCAACCGCGGTGCGTCCCTCATGCGAAGCCTTGTGCGCGAGCATGGGCTCGCCGACCACGTCGCCAATGGCGTAAATTGCGGGGTCGTCGCTCTGAAGTTGCTTGTTTACCTGAATGAATCCACGCGGGCCGACCTTCACTTGCGTTTTGTCGAGTCCCGGGATATCGGAATTTGGCTTGCGTCCCACCGAAACCAGAACTTTGTCAAACACTCGCTCGCGTTCTTTCACATCTGGACCGTCGAAAGTCACGCGTATTCCGCCGGATTCTTCTTTGACAGCGGACACGGTAGTGTTGAGCAGAATGGAATCGAAAATCTTTTCCATTCGCTTATGCAAAGGCAGTACGAGATCGCGGTCTGCGCCGGGTAGAAGTCCGGGCAGCATCTCGACCACCGACACTTTGCAGCCGAGTGCCGCATAAACGGTGCCCAATTCGAGCCCGATGTATCCGCCGCCAATTACCAACAACGTGCCGGGAACCTCGCTCAAATTGAGTGCGGAGGTCGAATCCATGATGCGTGGAGTTTCAAGTTTGAGGCTGGGAATGATGGCGGGTCGCGATCCCGTGGCGATGACGATACGGTCGAAAGTCACCGAGTCTTCATTTCCATTTACTCGGCAGACGCGAAGAGTATTCGAATTTTCGAACGACGCCCGTCCCTGAACATACTCGACCTTTCTTTGTTTCGAGAGCTGGCCGAGGCCACCGGTTAATTTCTTGATGACGCTTTCTTTCCATGTACGCAGACGCGACAAGTCGATGTTCGGTTCGCTATATTCAATGCCCCAGTTTTTTGCGTGGCGGGATTCGTCGATCAACTTCGCAACGTGCAGCAGCGCCTTCGAGGGAATGCAGCCGCGATACAGGCAGACGCCGCCAGGATTCAGCTCGGGATCGATCAGCGTGACCTTCATGCCGAGGTCCGCGGCGAGAAAGGCGGCTGCGTACCCGCCGGGACCGGCGCCGATTACCGCGACGTGTAAGTTCGAAGCGTCTGCCATGGAAATCATTAACCACAAAGGTTCACCAAGGAATGCCTGCTAGATCAGTTTTTCTGGTTTCCTTCGTGTAACTCCGTGTCCTTTGTGATTCTAGACTTTGTTTTTATCCTTGAACCGACAACAGGAATGGTTGCTCAAAAGCTTCCGCGATCCAACGCAGGAAGCGGGCGGCATCCGCGCCGTCGATCAGTCTATGGTCATACGACAAAGACACGGGGAGGACCAACCTCGGCTCAAACTTGCCATTAAGCCATACGGGTTCCATGCTCGAACGCGAAAGGCCGAGAATGGCGACTTCGGGATAATTCACGATCGGCGAAAATCCCGTGCCACCGATTCCGCCAAGATTCGTAATGGTAAATGTGCCGCCTTCCATCTCCGCCAGGCTGAGTTTCTTGTCTTTCGCCTTACGAGAAAGCTGCGTGAGTTCGGTGGCAAGTTCGACAATGTTTTTCTTGTCGACATCGCGAATCACCGGCACCAGCAATCCGCGGTCAGTATCGACGGCTACGCCAATATTGATGAATTGCTTGTAGATGATTTCATCTTTCGCCAGATCGATGCTGGCGTTGAATTGCGGAAATATCTTCAGCGCCGACGAGCAGACCTTGAGCGCGATCGCTGTCACCGTCATCTTGCCGCCGGCTTCCTCGGCCTTCGGTGCAAAGCGCGCGCGCAGGTGCTCGAGTTCGGTGATGTCGGCTTTATCGTGCTGCGTTACGTGAGGAACGGTGGTCCACGCCTGCCACAAGTGTTCGGCGGTTTTACGGCGCACGCCGCGAATCGAAACGCGCTCGACTTTTCCCCACTTGGTGAAATCGGGCAATTCCGGCTGGGCGAATTGAGCTCCGCGCGGCGCCTGCACTGCTGCCGCGATTGAGGCGAGCAACGACTTTGAGTGAGCCTTAACGTCGTTTTCGCTGATGCGTCCGCCGGGCCCAGTTCCTTTTACTTCGTGGATTTCAATGCCTAGCTCACGCGCCAAACGGCGGACGTGCGGGGCCGCGGGCACGGGATCGCGATGCTCGCTGCCAGCGACTTTTTCCAACTGTGCCGGCATAGCGAAGCTCGGAAGAATTGGCTGCGGTTGATCGGGCGGAAGCGCTTCTTCTTCAGTTTTGCCTTCAGCGTGGATAGCGGCTTGAAATGCCAGGCGCGCGCCCTGCTGTCCTGAAACGTGTTCGACTGGAGCATGCTTCGGCCGCTGGGTCTGAGTTGCGGCAGCGCCTTCGAGCGTGAAAATAACCTGGCCAACCTTAACCTTGTCGCCTTGCTTAACCCGAACTTCTTTCACGATTCCACTGATCGACGATGGAACCTCGATCACGGCTTTGTCAGTCTCCAATTCCATGACCGGCTGACCTTCGGAGACTTTGTTGCCCGGAGAAATCATGAGGCGCACAAGATCGCCTTGCGTAATGTTCTCTCCCAGTTCCGGCAGCTTGAATTCGGTGGGCATTTGAATTGCAGGCGACGGAGAAGCGGGTGCAGCACGCCGCTCTCTTTGAATCGTTGCGGTCGGGGACCCCGGTGCACTCGCTTTAGCGGCAGATGCTGAAGCGGCGGCTTGCTGGGCTTTCGGCTCCTGCGCGGGTTCCTTCGCGGGCGATGGTGCCTGCGCCACACCGCCTGCGCCGTTTTCAAAGGTGAAGATCACTTGGCCGACTTTGATCTTCTCGCCTTCTTTAACGCGAATCTCTTTGACCACTCCGTTTACGGTAGATGGCACTTCGACGACGGCCTTGTCGGTTTCGAGTTCCATCACAGCTTGGCCTTCGGTGATGGCGGCTCCAGGCGAAATCATCAGCCGGACCAAGTCGCCTTGGTCGATGTTTTCGCCGAGTTCCGGTAGTTTGAATTCTGTCACTGTAACTCTTTCTCCCTTACTGATAGCGCCGCCGTCCCGCGGCTGTCGTGCGCGCGTCCCGCCCGCACCGCCGAGGGCAGAATGCTCTCGGGACAGCCGGCAAGATGCCGCTGCTACTACGCGATCGCCGGGTTTGGTTTTTCCGGATTGATGCCGAGATCTTTGATCGCCTTCCGCAACGTGCCGGCGTCTATTTGTTTATCGCGGGCCAGCGCATTTAGCGTGGCCAGCACGATGTGCTTTGCGTCCACTTCGAAAAAGTCGCGCAGCGCGGCGCGGCCTTCACTGCGACCGAAGCCATCTGTGCCCAGCGCCACCAGTGGACGCGGCACCCATTGCGCGATCGATTCCGGAAGTACCTTCATATAGTCCGATGCCGCCACAAAAACTCCGGGTGCATCTTTCAAACATTGCGTAACAAACGGCACGCGCGGCGTGTCGCCCGGATGCAGCATGTTCCAGCGCTCGCAGTCGTTGCCATCGCGATATAGCCGCTTGTAGCTGGTCACGCTCCAGACGTCGGCGGCGACTCCGTACTTTTGTTCCAGAATTTCCTGCGCTTTGAGTACTTCAAACATAATAGTTCCGCTGCCAAAGAGCTGGGCGCGCAGCTTTGCATCTTTTTTCTCGGAAGCTTTGAAGCGGTACAAACCTTTCAAAATTCCATCGCGCACTTCCGGGCCTTGCGGCATCTCGGGCATGGGCACCGGTTCGTTGGTGACGGTCAAATAATAGAAGATGGATTCCTGATCCACGTACATGCGCTTGATGCCGTCCTGAATGATTACGGCAATCTCGTAGGCGAAGGCGGGGTCGTAAGCCAGAAGATTTGGCACGGATAGTGCCAGCACGTGGCTGTGACCGTCCTGATGCTGCAGGCCCTCGCCAGCCAATGTTGTGCGGCCAGCGGTGCCTCCAATCAGGAAGCCGCGGGTACGCATATCGGCGGCGGCCCAGATTAAATCGCCGATTCGTTGGAATCCAAACATCGAGTAATAAATAAAGAACGGAATGGTATTGATTCCGTGATTCGCATACGCCGTTCCGGCCGCGATGAACGAACACATCGATCCGGCTTCGGTGATGCCTTCTTCGAGGATCTGTCCGTTCTTCGCTTCCTTGTAATAGAGCAGCGTGTCCATATCGACCGGCTCGTAGAGTTGGCCGACGCTGGAATAGATTCCGACTTGGCGGAACAGGGCTTCCATGCCGAAGGTGCGAGCTTCATCGGGAATAATTGGGACGATTAGCTTGCCGATTTCCGGATCGCGCAGCAACTTTCCCAGCAGGCGAACGAAGACCATGGTTGTCGCGACGTCACGGCCTTCGGTGCCTTTGTAAAATTCCTCGAAGTGAGATTCAGAGACAGGAGTAATCGGCTTGGCGCGAACCTTACGTTCGGGAAGATAGCCTCCCAACTGCTTGCGCCGGTCTTTCATGTACTTAATTTCCGGGCTATCGTCCGCGGGACGATAAAAAGGCGCGTTGTGAAGCTCGTCATCGGGAATAGGAATTCCAAAGCGTGAACGGAACATTTCCAGTTCGTCATCGTTCAGTTTTTTCTGCTGATGGGTGATGTTTTTGCCTTCGCCGGCCTCACCCAAGCCGTAACCCTTAATCGTTTTAGCCAGAATGATGGTCGGCGAACCCTTGTGCTCCACGGCTGCCTTGTAAGCCGCATGAACTTTGATGGGATCGTGGCCGCCCAGCCGCATGCGCGCCAATTGCTCATCGGAAAGATGCTCAACCATTTTGAGCAATCGCGGATCGGTGCCGAAGAAGTTTTGCCGGAAGTAAGCGCCGCTCTCGACGAAATATTTTTGGTATTGGCCGTCGGCGATCTCGCCCATGCGCTTGACCAACAGACCGTCGCGATCGGCGCGGATGAGACTGTCCCAGTCGCCACCCCAAATAACCTTAATGACGTTCCAGCCGGCGCCGCGGAAAATCGCTTCCAGTTCCTGAATGATCTTGCCATTGCCGCGCACCGGGCCATCCAGCCGTTGCAAGTTGCAGTTGACCACGAAGATTAGATTGTCGAGACGCTCGCGCGAAGCCAGCGTAATGGAGCCAAGCGACTCCGGCTCGTCCATTTCGCCGTCACCTAAAAACGCCCACACTTTTCCGTCAGTCGACAACTTCAGACCGCGATTTTCCAAATAACGGATAAACCGCGCCTGGTAGATTGCCTGGATTGGCCCCAGGCCCATAGATACCGTTGGGAACTCCCAGAAGTCCGGCATCAGCCACGGATGGGGATACGACGAAAGACCCCCATCAGGCTTCAGCTCCCGGCGAAAGTTCTCCAGTTTCTGCCTCGGAATACGGCCTTCTAGATACGCCCGAGCATATATGCCTGGCGCAGCGTGGCCTTGAAAATAGACCAGGTCGCGATCGCCAGTTTCAGTTTGAGCGCGCAGAAAATGGTTAAACGCCACTTCATACAAAGTGGCTGCTGAGGCAAAAGTCGAAATATGTCCGCCAATACCTTCCTGAAGTTTATTGGCGCGGACCACCATAGCGAGCGCATTCCAGCGCACCAGGCTCTTGATGCGGCGCTCCATTTCCTGACTGCCGGGAAAAGGCGGCTGTTGCACCGACGGGATAGTGTTCTGATAGGGCGTGGTCGCGGTGAACGGCAGGTTCACTCCCGCGGCGCGCTTGGCGTGCAATGACAACTGCTGCAGCAGACGTCCGGCGCGTTCCGGACCGCCTTCGGCTAGTACATAGTCCAGGGAATCAAGCCATTCCCGCGTCTCCAGCACTTCCAATCCGTTGGTCTTGGTCTCAGCCACGTCCGATTCTCCATTTTTGAGCAGGAATATTCCATGATAGACAATCGCGGGGAATTTTGCTGGAGCTTTGTTTGGAAAGTCTAGGGCGAGGCTAGATCTGTGCCCCCAACGGGAATCCTTCCCTTGCTCGAAGTCATCCATACCACCAGTGATCTGCCGCTGCATGGCTTGCCAAATCACAAGCGGCACTCATCACATACGGATTGCATCCAATTCAGGCAGAATTACAGATAGACAAAACTTGAGATTAGAACAGGAGACTCTGCATGGCGAAAAAACCTGCTTCCAAGATTACTGCCCAACCTCGAATCCATCAAAGAGCGCATGAAATTCAGCAATATGGCACCGTAACCCATGCTCTTCCTTTGGAATTAGAAGAGCCAGTGCGTCTGGAGATGACGGAACGTCTCAACCTACTGCTGGCCGACACCATGACCCTCCGCGACCTGTATAAGAAATCGCATTGGCAGGTTGCCGGCCCCACCTTTTACCAGCTTCATTTACTTTTCGACAAACATTTTGGTGAGCAATCCGAATTGGTCGACACCATAGCCGAGCGCATCCAGTTGCTCGGCGGCCTCAGCATCGCGATGGCGCCCGATGTGGCCGAGACGACTCGAATCGAACGGCCGCCCCGGGGCAGGGAAGAGGTTCCAGTGCAAATCTCGCGTTTGCTGGACGCCCACCAGATAATCATCCGCGATTGCCGTGATCTGGCAAAACGGGCCGATAAATTGGAAGATGACGGCACCAATGATCTGGCGGTCAGCGACGTATTGCGTACCAACGAACTGCAGGTATGGTTCCTCAGCGAGCATCTGGTAAGTATGCCCCTGGTGGAAGCTGTCGACGACAGCTCCGCCGCCGCTGATTAATCTCTCGTTACGAACCGAGTTGTCGATAAGGCCGGCCCGGGTCGGCCTTATTTTGTGCCTTTTAGCGGAATCTTATCCTTGTCCCTCCGCAAAACGGCATGGCAGGGCGGGAAAGCAGTTTGTGCAGTTTGCCACGGAGGCTGCTCGCCTCCGAGGCTCTGAATTCGATTTTGTTACGAATTCCGAACAAATCGACAGGCAGCCGGTGGATTACTCTGCCAGTCCGGGTTCTGCTCGACCGCAATAATAAATATAAATCTTCGTCCCACGGACCGCTTCAAGTTGCTATTATTGCTTTACTTGTGGTGCTGTCAGAGGGGGGCGAATGTTTCCAGGCGGACAGAATCTGCGTGTCTTGCGCGAGCAATTGGGATTGACCATGCGCGATGTGGAGAATGCCAGTGCACAAATTGCGCAAAAACGCGCCAACGATGAATTTGCCATAGCTCCGAGCCGGCTTTCCGATGTCGAGACAAAAGGAGTCGTGCCCAGCATCTACCGCTTGTATTCGCTGGCGGTAATCTACCGCCGGGACATACGGGAACTTCTCTCCTGGTATGGCGTCGATTTGAATGGAATGGCGACGGATATGGATTTCGTGTTCCCGCCGAAATCGCACGTCTCCAAAGCTCTAGCGAATCTTTCCAGCATTCAGATGCCCGTCCGCCTTGATCCCAGCTTCGATCCACGGCGCACCGTCAACTTCGGGCGAATGGTGGAACAGTGGGGACAGGTGCCGCTCGCCTATCTCGCGCAGTTTGCCACTTGTCAGTACACATATGGATATATTGGCAGCGAAGACTTAACCATGTATCCCATCCTGCCGCCGGGCAGCTTCGTGCAAGTGGATGAATCGAAAAACAAAGCGGTCGAAGGCGGGTGGAGATCGGAATACGAGCGCCCGATTTATTTCGTGGAAACTCGCAACGGCCACACCTGCTGCTGGTGCACGATGACGCGGGAAGAAATTATTCTGCAGCCGCATCCCCTCTCGCCGGTTGCGGCCCGCGCCTTGCGATACCCTCAAGAGGCGGAAATTATTGGCCAGGTCGTCGGGGTCGCGATCCGCCTGGGAGATTGGCGTCCGCTGTCGGACTCTTCAACAAACTCGAGAGCGCGTGAAGCACTGAACTAAGATGGCGGGCCGATCCAGCTCCCGGCCCTTGCGGCAATAGATCTGGACTTGCGCTCGCCAGTCGCTCCGCGTAAGCATCCGGCGGAACGCCCGCCGCTTTACTGGATTGTCTCGCGTCTTCCGCCAGCTTCCGGATAGGCATAGCTAGAACCTTAGAAAGAAGCGAACGGTGCGCCCGCGCCAGCGCTTTCCTAGCCGCCAAATCGCCATAAACCCGCGATAGTCCCCAATGCTCGTAACCCCCGCTCTTCCGCAATCCTGCCAGGTATTCCAGCTTGTTCAAGCAGCCGGCGAAGGCTCTTAGCGTGGTTTCGTGGAGATCTTCCAGTGCGGAATAGAGGCTCATGTTACGTTTTTGGAACGAGGAAATTACTTCAGTAACCTGTTCAAAATTGCTTCGCCGAATACATTATCACGGGGTAATCCCACACTGGAAAGGAATT
>Ga0182015_10003649_pt1 | contig 17040 bp, 18 predicted proteins | sample 712P3MmetaG_FD_120478 | JGI IMG/M metagenome (GOLD analysis project Ga0182015, IMG submission 120478) | Permafrost microbial communities from Stordalen Mire, Sweden - 712P3M metaG | ecosystem: Environmental > Terrestrial > Soil > Wetlands > Permafrost | place: Sweden: Stordalen | collected... | reverse complement strand
TTCGGCGTGACGGATCGGTTCTTCCGCACTCATCCAGCCTAGAGTCTCACAAGCTGCGGCATTTGTCCAGCCCCCTGGCGCTGATGCCCATTTTACAGTGCTGCCGATTGGTAAACGTTGGCGTCCGGGCGAGTGCGCCGATTAACTTCCGGTCTCCCATCCATCCTGGAATTGAGCGGCCCCGCTTCGATACTGGGGCGTTACAGAAGATTCCCCACTCCGCTGGCTCTCACTTTTTCTTCCACTCGGAGGCTTTATCCGGCTTCGGCGTACTTCTATTGTCCAACCAGACTGGCGCCCAGAAGGCACTCGGCACGGAATCGCAGCCAACCATCCGGCTGCTGCTTTTGATAGAAATCCAAGGCCTCGTGCGCGAACTGTGAGCGTTCCAAGCGCCGGTTCCCCGTGGGATCGATGGCCAGCAGGTCTCCCGGCTAGTATCGTGCATGATCGCCGCGCACCGCGACTGACTCGGCGAAATCGGCGCCGCCGGTCTGCGTGCCGCCGTCGAACTAGCCTTTGTCCACCCGGAATAGCCGTTATTCTGCCCCACGAGTACGTTGCCGCCGGCCACGCTGTTGAAGATTCCGGCCGTGCCGGCGGGGCTGTGGTCATAGACCACGATGCCGATCGTATTGCCTGTGGTGGAACTGGCGTCAAATAGTCCGGGGGTGCCGACAACCGGAAGCATTTCCCCATGCCAAGTTGCAACTCCTAACCCTACCCAGCCACCGCGAAACGCCGGAACGCGAAGGCAGATGATGTTTCTATCCAGCTCGATGCTGGTCATTAACTCTCGCTGGTTCGCTGCTTAAGCCTCCAGCTAGAGGCCCCCAAATCCCTTACTAATTCATTGCGATCAGCCATACTTACATGTCAGACATGCGCGGACATCTCCCGCGCAATCCGCAACGCCGCTTCCTTCCCCCTCTCCCCCACCTCGCCCACCGGTCCCACGCAGGATGGGCACCCGGCCTCGCACTCGCACGCGGCCAGCAGGTCCACCGTCAGCCGCACCAAACGGTCCGCCATGCGATAGAGCGGCGCGCTTTGACCCACGCCGCCGGGATAGCAATCGTAGAGATACAGATTCGGCTCCTCGCTGAACGCTACGCCGAGATCCCGCGGATCGCACATCAGCAGCAGCGCGGCCACCGTGCGCAGGGCGTTGCCCAATCCCGCGAGGCCGCTCTGCTTTTCGGTGGGTGTCAGGTCCGCGAAGCGGGCCATGAATGCAGCGGGGAAATGCAGCCAGAAGGCGGTGGTGTGCATCTCCTGTTCGGGCATCGAGAGATTGCCCGCGCCCACGTTTTCCATGGTGTAGAACTTGATCTTCTTGAAGCCCACGATTTGGCGATTCACGCGCACGTCGCCGTGGAACTTGCGCGCGCCCCCGAACGGCTCGCTCTCGAATTCCTGCAGCGTCTTCACCTGCGTGTAATCGATGGCATCGGTGTAATAGTCGCAATCCACGCGGCGCACGTAAGCTTTGCGCTCCTTGTAATCGAAGCGCTCCACATGATACTGGCGGGCTTCGTGCAAGTAGATGGCTTTCTCGTGCAGCGAGGTGAGGGCCGCCGTAAACGCGACTTCCGCGATCACGGCCGGCTCGCCGGTGATATCCACCACCACGAAATTATCGCTCGAAATGGAGCGCAGGCTGGCGGCGTCGGCGGGATAAGAGTCCGAGGTCCAGTGCCATGCCTCCGCTGAATGATGCAGGAAGCCGGCTTCCTCCAGAAAGCGGCACATCTCCGTAGTATCGTGCGCGCCGAACTTCTCGCGATCTTGGATAGGCAGTTCGAAAGCAGCGCACTTGAGGTGCGCCAGCAGAATCTCCAGATTGTCCGGATTGATGTAGGCGTGTTCGGGAGAGCGGCCGAAGAAGTAATCGGGGTGCTCGACAATGTACTGGTCGAGCGGCGCGCTGGAGGCCACCAACACGGCCGCCGAAGCGCTCTGGCGGCGTCCGGCGCGCCCGGCGCGCTGCCATGTGGATGCGATGGTGCCCGGATAACCCGCCATCACCACGGCATCCAGCGAGCCGATGTCGATACCCAGTTCCAGCGCGTTGGTGGCCACCACGGCGCGGATTTCGCCCTCCCGCAGTTTGCGCTCGATTTCGCGGCGCTCGCGCGGCAGATATCCGCCGCGATAGCCGCGCACGGCGTCTTTGGGCAGCGGGCCGCGCTCAACCGCGTCCTTCAAATAGGTAACCAGAAGCTCAGTCGCCAGGCGATTGTTGGCGAATACCAGCGTCTGCAATTGGTGCTCGATGAACTCCAGCGCGATACGCCGCGATTCGGCGATGTAACTGCGCCGGATTCCCAGTTGGCGGTTCACCACGGGCGGATTGTAGAAGACGAAGAACTTCTCGCCGCGCGGCGCGCCGTTGGAATCCACAATGCGGAAAGGCGATTCCGTAAGCGCCTCGGCGAGTTCGCGCGGATTGGCGATGGTGGCCGAGCAGCAGATGAAGATGGGCTTCGATCCGTAGAACTCGCAGATGCGCTTGAGGCGACGCAGCAGGTTCGCCAGGTGGCTGCCATAGACGCCGCGATAATAGTGCAGCTCGTCGATGACCACATAGCGCAGATTCTCGAACAGCTTGGCCCAACGGGTGTGATGCGGCAGAACGCCGGCGTGCAGCATGTCGGGATTGGTAAGCACGATGTTGGCGCGCTGGCGGATGGCCTTGCGGGCGTCCTGGGGAGTGTCGCCATCGTAGGTGAATGCCCGGATTTCGGAGCCCATCTGGTCGATGGCGGTCTGCAGTTCGTGGAGTTGATCCTCAGCCAAGGCTTTGGTGGGGAAGAGATACATGGCGCGGGCGCCAGGATCGGCCAGCAGCAGGTTCAGAATAGGCAGGTTGTAGCACAGCGTTTTGCCGCTGGCCGTGGGCGTGACGATCACCACGTTTTGGCTTTGTTCGGCCAGTTGGAAGGCTTCGGCCTGGTGGGAATAGAGCTGGCGGATGCCTCGGCCGGCCAGCGCGCGCCGCAGGATGGGGTTCACGCCATCGGGCACATCTTGATATGTGCCGCTGGTGGCCGGCTCGTGCCGGATGGCCGTGTGGTGGAAGTGGGTCAGCGCCGCTTCGAGCGTGGGTGATTTCGGAGAAGCCAGGGTCAGATCCATCGAGTTTCGCCTTTTCTTTGCTACCTTACACGAAAAGACGCCCGATGACAAGCGCGCCGCGACGATTCTTGTGGGGCGGCCAATGCGGGCTGCCGCCGGCTTTCAGCCGGCGTCTCGATGGGGCCGACCTCCCGGTCTGCTCGGCTCCCTCCAGGACCAGGCTGTTTGAAACGTTGGCAATCTGCGGGCGCTTGTTAATCGGCTCGGCGCAGGTTTGTACTCCGCGCAAGTTTCGCCGATTGGCAATCGGCGCGCAGGATGCCATCCTGCCACACGGGACCTCGCACCCTGCCGGCTATTCCTCGGGGCGCACGAACTCGTAGCGTTCCAAAGTAGCGGCGATCTCGTAGGCGGACTCGCCGGAGTCCGACCGGTCGGCGCGGAGCACCTTGCCAATACAGCGCAAACTGACCCGCTGGTCCGATGGTCCGCCGAGGGCGATGACGTATTCGATGGACGCCCCGATGTCCGGTTCCTTCACAGCCGTGAATAATACGCCGCCCGAACTGATGTTTTTCGTCAGCCCGGATTGCATAAGGCGTTCCGGCCCGTTGCGGGTGATCGAAACGGGCAATTGAAGGGCGAAGCGCCGAGCTCGTCTTTGTTCCACTCTAAGTAATCTAATTTCTTCGGGCAACTCAGGTCAACTATTTATTCAAAAAAACGTGAAGTATTAGTACTGCCCGCTGGCGAAACTTTGGTCCTAAACTGGGACTTTAGTTCTACTTACGAGGAAAAAACGAGGTCATAATCCGACGACTCCGGACAGCAAATTATATCCCTCAATCGCTTCTTTGTACTTTGCGATGAACTCTTGCAGGTAATGCTCGACACCATTTGGCAGGACTTTCGCTATGCGATTCGCGCGCTGCGGTCGAGCCCCGGATTCGCCGCCGTGGCGATCCTATCGCTCGCCTTGGGGATTGGCGCCGATACCGCGCTCTTTAGCCTCTTCGACGCGGTGGCGCTGAAATCGCTGCGCGTGAGCCGTCCCGAGGAATTGCTGCAGGTCACCATAGCCACGCCGCAGTTCTTCACTAATCCGATCTGGGAGCAGATCCGCGACCGGCAGGACGTGTTCGCCCGCATCTTCGGCTATGGGCGTTGGCGATTCAACCTGGCCAGGGGAGGCGAGGCGCGCTACGTGAATGGCGAGTTCGTATCGGGGCGGTATTTCGATACCTTGGGTGTGCGCGCCGCGCGCGGGCGGACCTTGACGCAGGCCGACGACTGGCGCGGCTTCGCCGGCGCTGCAGCCTTGAGCCATCGTTTCTGGCAAAGGGCACATGGCGGGCGGGACGACGTGCTTGGCAAAACGATCTCCATCGACAATCGTCCTATCGAGATCGTGGCCGTCGCCGAGCCGCAGTTCACGGGTATCGATGTGGGCGCAACGGTGGATGTTCTGGTGCCTGTCTGCGCGGAAAAGATCATTCACGCCCAGACCGGCGGCCTGGACGTAAACGCGGTTCCCGGGAGCATTAACAACCTGTGGGCCTGGTTGCGCATCATTGGACGTCGGAAGCCGGGCGTGCCGGCGAGCCAGGTGACGCGCGCTTGAAGACGCTGGCGCCGGAGATCTACAAGGCAGATCTCCCCGCGGCGGCACTTGTGGGAGTAGGCGCATTTGCCGGGTACCTACCTGCGCGCCGGGCCTCACGCGTGGACCCTATGACCGCCCTGCGGGAGGAATGAGGCTAAGAAGATCGAATCGCTCACTCCGCGGGTTCGGCGGAATCCTGCTGCGGGCGATAGAAGCGCTGGCCGCAACTGCGGCAACGATACGGCACCAGCCCCACCATCCGCACTATGCGATCCCAAAAACCATGGGGCATGGAGCGGCGCACATCCGTCCAACCGCACACAGGACAGCGTGGACCCTTTTCGCTTTGGCTCTCACTCGCGGCGCCTTCCATGCCTTACTCAGTGTAGCAAGACGCACCAACGCCAAGCCTGCAGGCCAGGAGGCCCGTCCTACCGATCGCCGGCTCGCGCCAACTCGAAGTGGCTGAGGCTCTGAGCGTAGCGGGATACGCCGCGATACAGGGCTTCGGCCAACTTTTCCCGGTGCTCGGGTTTCTTGAGCAAGGTCTCTTCCCGGGCATTACTCAGGAAACCGATCTCGGCTAAAACGGAAGGCATGGACGCGCCGATCAGCACCACGAAGGGAGCCTTTTTGATGCCCCGGTTCTTGATGCCCGGATCGTAGCGCGCCGCAAAAGGAAACAATGCGGCCTGTATGTTGCCGGCGAATTCCTTGGATTCCTCGGCTTTGTCCTGCAAAGTAATCTTCTGGATCAAATCGCGCAACTCGAAAACCGACTTATCGGACGAGGCGTTTTCGCGGCTGGCAACGGCCAGCGCCTCCTTCGCATTGGTGAAGTTCAGATAATAGCTTTCCACTCCTCCGATGCGCGGATAGGGCGATGAATTGGCGTGGATGGAAAGGAAAAGATCGGCCTTCTTCTCATTGGCGATGGCGGTGCGGCGTTCCAGCGGGATGAATGTGTCGTCGGAGCGCGTGAAGACCACTTCGCTGCCCATGCGGGACTCGATCAGCTTGCCCAACCGGAGAGCCACATCCAAAACCAGCTCTTTTTCCAAGAGCCCGTTGGGACCCGAGGTGCCCTCGTCATGGCCGCCGTGGCCGGGATCCAGGACCACGCGCCGGATCTTTAATCCCAGCGCGCGCGTCAGCGAGCCGGGCCCATTGCCGGACAGCTTGGCCGCATGGCCGGATTCGACGCGCTCGGCGGTCCGGCTGCTTTGGGCCGGCGTCTCGGTTTGCGGCTGCGTTTCCGGTTGCGGGCGCATCGCGGGACTGGCTGCGGCGACGGTCGGCGCACTGCTGGGGAGTGGTCCTGCGCCGGGCACCGGCGCAGGGGCCAAGATCGGAGGCGGCGGGAAAGTTTGGGTCACGACAGGCAGCCGCGGCGGCGGCACCGGGCCGCCCTTCGGCCGCAACTCCACCACCAGCCTGTCCGGATTGGAGAGTTGCGTCGCGGAGTAATCCGCGCTGCTCTGCAAGTCCAGCACGACGCGCGTCACGCCGGTCTGCGTCTCGGCCACTCGCACCTTCTTCACCAGCCTGTCGGCGACATTCTCCGAATAGAAGCGATGGCCATTGATGCGCGGCCTGGATCCCTGCACATCGAAGAAAATGCGCTCGGGATCGTGCGCGCGCTCGGCGCGGAATTCAAATTCGCCATCGACCTCGATCACCACGCGGGTGGCCTCGCTCAGCGACCAGCAGCGCACCGCGGTCACCTGCCGCAGATCCTCCCCACGAATCCGCGCCGGCGGGCCAGCCGCGAGCAGCGCGAACAGCGGGATGAGAGTGCGTTTCATCGAGCCTTCAGTGCGAGATATAGTAGATCTTGCCGTTCGCATCCATCACTTCGCGAATCGGGTTGTGCACTTCGGCCGGCGTGGCGTCCGCCGGTTGGCCATCGTTTGATTGGACGGCGGAGGGAGCCGCTCCGGTTTCCTTGGGCGCTGCGCCCGCCAACCGTTGGCGCACTTTGGCCACGTAGTCCTGCGTCTCCGCAAAGGGGGGCACGCCGCCGTAGCGCGCGACCGCGCCTTCGCCGGCATTGTAGGCCGCCAGGGCCAGGGACTCATCGCCCTTGTACAGCGCCAGGAGATACTTCAGGTAGCGCGCGCCACCCTGGATGTTGTCGGCGGGATCGAAAACATTGGATACGCCGAATCGCCGGGCTGTGGAAGGAATCAACTGCATCAGGCCCTGGGCACCCTTCGGGGAGACGGCGTTCGGATCGTAATTGCTTTCGGCTCGAATGACGGAATGGACCAGCTCCGGAGAAAGCTGGTTCTGCTGGGCGATGCGATCCACCGTCTCAGCTATCGCATTCGTCGGCGCGCGTTCACCGGCCGGGCTTGTCCGGATCACCGTGCGCACTAAGCGCCCGGTTCGCGGATCGGCCCGTACCACCGACACAGCCGGCGCGCCCGCGCCGTGCAAGACCGCCGCTACCGAGCCGCACATGCATACGATTATAAAACATTTTCGCACGGTATTGTTTAATCCTTTTACTTAAGATATAGACCGTTGCGCGCCAGAGTGGCTGTACTGTCAATGGTATCATTTTCTGTGTGAGCAGGGCCGGGTTCGTGCTGGCGGGCGGGAAAAGCTCCCGCATGGGTAGGGACAAAGCGTTGCTGCCCTTTCGCGGCAGTGCTCTGGCCAGCCATGTGGCGGCCACGGTGGCGACCGCCGCCGGATCGGTCACCTTGATTGGAGATCCTCGAAAATACGGGCATTTGGGCTATGTGGTGCTCCCGGACCGCAGCCCCGGAGCCGGGCCGGTGGGCGGTATCGAATCCGCCTTGAGCCACACCGCCGCCGACTGGAACTTGGTGCTGGCCTGCGACATGCCAGCCATCCCGGCCGAATTCCTGCGTGGATTGCTGGATGCCGCCGAGCGCCTGAACCCCGACGCCCTGGTGCCGGTAGGCCCTTCCGGACGCCCGGAACCGCTCTGCGCCGTCTACCACCGCCGATGTTTGGAGACGCTCCACCACGCGCTGGAAACGGGTGTACGAAAAATCACAGACGCGCTGGCCGGTCTGGAAGTGTTGCGCTTCGCCATCGACGATGCCGCTTGTTTCGAGAATGTCAACACCCCCGAGGAATGGCGCTTCTACCATGACGCCCACTGACCAATATCCGCATTACATCGAATTCCGCCACGTATTTAAGACGTTCGACAAGCCTGTTTTAGTCGATTCCAACTTTCACGTCGATGCCGGGCAGACCGTGGCCATTATCGGGCGCAGCGGCGTCGGCAAGTCCGTAACGCTGTCGCACATCATGGGCTTCCTGAAGCCCGACAGCGGCCGCGTGATCGTGGCGCATGAAGATATCACGGATTTCGCCGAGCCGGACCTGCGCCGCATTCGCAAGAAAGTGACCATGGTTTTCCAGTCGGGTGCCCTGTTCGACTCCCTTACCGTCGGTGAAAACGTGCTGTTTTCGCTGGAGCTGCGCGAGGACTACAACGAGCGCGACAAGGAGGATGTGGTGAATGGTTTGCTGGGTATGGTGGACATTCTGGAAGCTAAGAACGCCTATCCGGCCGATCTTTCCATGGGCTATAAGCGGGCCGTAGCCATTGCCCGCGCGCTGGCGTCGCAGCCCCAATGCGTGCTCTACGACGAGCCGACAACCATGGTGGACCCGATCATGTCCGGCCACCTCAGCGACCTGATGCTGCGCCTTAAGAAGCAACTCGGGCTGACCTCGATCGTGGTGACGCACGATCTGGACCTGATGTACAAAGTGGCCGACCAGGTGGTGTTCTTGTTTGAGGGTCGCGTGATCTTCTTTGGTCCGCCGGCGGAATTGGGGAAGTCGGATCATCCGCACGTGCGGGAGTTTTTGGAGATGGACCGGGTGGCGTAAACTGGAGAAGGGCGCGAAGGCGTGGCGGACGAATTGAACCGGCGTTTCGATCGTCGCGTAGGCTGTCAGTCCGGCGCTTACTTACTCCCCAGCCCCACAAAAACCACGCCCAGCACGATCAAGAAAAGTCCGAAGAACTTCACTCGCGTCAGCGGCTCCTTGAAAAAGATGCGCGACCACAGCAGCGTGAAGATGTAGCCCAGCGACACCATGGGATACAGGACCGAAAGCTCTCCGGGCGGGCGGATGCCCAGCACAAAGAAGTACGAGGAAAGCAGAAACAAGGCCACGCCCGCCGCCAGCCGCCAGTTGAAAAACGGAAGCTTCCGGGAGATGAACAGATACATCCACCCGTCGCGCACCGCCCCGGCTCCGGATTTCAGAAAGACCGCGCCGAACGACCCGATAAACGAGGCGAACAGCACCAGCAGCATCTGGCTGACGGGAGTCTTCAACGCCGGCCGCCTCTGCCCAGCACGGTCACGCCCGACACGATCAGCACGATCCCCAACAGCTTCCACGGGTTCATGTGGTCGTGAAAGATCAGAACCGAGAGCACCGTCACCCACACGTAGGTCAGCGCAATTACCGGATACAGCAGCGAAAGCTCGCCATCCTTCAACGCCAGCACCAGCAGCAGCGTGGAGAGGCCGTAGAGGCAATAGCCGCCCATCAGCGGCAGGTTGGTGGCCATGCCCAGCAAGCCGGGATGCGCCATGTGGTTGGCCCCGGTCTTCATCAAGACCTGCGCGGCAGCGCCCAGAATGGTGCAGCAAAACACCAAGCCCACCGGCTGGCGGCGGGCGGGCTTCTCGGAAATCTGCGTAGATTCGGTGACGGCAGCGCTCAAAAAACGACTCCGTTTCCCACAGAATATCAAGCTTTCGCTACAATAGGTGGCTGTGGAACAAAAGAAAGCAGCAATCGTGGCGGACGTGAAGAACCCGCCTTCCCCGCCGCCGGCCAAAGCCGATCTGCCGCGCGGCTTTATCGCCGAATGGACAGTGACCATCATCCTGCTGCTTTTCGGCACCACTACCCTGGTGCAGGCTTTCGTCATCCCCACGGGATCCATGGAGGATACCCTGCTGATCGGCGACCACCTGCTGGTGGACAAGTTGGCCTACGCGCCCGCGGGACGCATTTCCAAATACCTACTGCCTTACGAGCCGGTCAAACGCGGCGATATTATCGTCTTCCGCTATCCGGTGGATATCCGCCAGACCTTCGTGAAGCGCTGCATGGGCGTGCCCGGCGATCGCATCAAGCTGGTGAACAAGGAAGTGTACCTCAACGGCAAGAAACTGGTCGAGCCGTACGTGTACCACAAGACCGAATACCCCGACTCCTACCGCGACAATTTCCCCAGCGATCCCAACGTGCACATTTACGACCAGGGGCAGGACATGTTGGACCATCACGTGGTGAATGGCGAAGTGGTGGTGCCGCCGGACAGCTACTTTGCCATGGGGGACAACCGGGATTCCTCGCTCGACAGCCGGTATTGGGGATTCGTGCCGCGCGCGAACATCATCGGCAAGCCGCTGATCATCTACTGGTCCTACGATGCATCCACCGAAGATCTGTCCAACCCCACCATCTCGGTCGACCACCTGGTCGACCTGATGGAGCACTTCTTCACCAAGACACGCTGGCGGCGGACTTTCATGCTGGTTCACGGAGTCAACGTCAACTGAACCGCGGGATAGTAGCGTCCTATTATGACCGACACTCTGCCGGCCCGCCCGAAAGCGGTCAACACCGGAATGGTGGAAGCCTTTGTTCTGGCCGGACTCTGTCTGGTGGCCATTCCGTTGGCTCCCCCAAGCATCATCCCCTGCGCAGTGTTCTTGGCAATCGCGTTCGGACTCCGCCGCGGGTATGCGTGGAGCGGCTACGGAGGCGCCCTCTTTCTGGCGGCGCGCTGGGCGGCCGACTCGGCGGGGATGGCTCGCTTCGGTGCCGTCAGTGCCTTGTGGTGGGTTTCGCTGATACTGGCGACCGTGTTCACCGCAGCGATAGCGTATCCGTTTTTCCTTGCCGGGCGGGCGCTATCGCGAAACGGCCAGCGGAGCTCCCCGTGGGGATGGATCGCCTTGGCCGCCCTAACCTTGCTGGCTCCCCAGGTATTCAGAGCCTTCGTGATTCCCACTGGCTCCATGGAGGAAACCCTGTTGATCGGCGACCAGATATTGGTCGGGGTTCTAGGGGGATCCAAGCCGTCTCGCGGCGGCATCGTCGTGTTCCGCTATCCCGTGGATATCCGCCAGACTCACGTGAAGCGCTGCATGGGCGTACCGGGCGATCGCATCAAGATCGTCAACAAGCAGGTGATCCTCAACGGCAGAAAGCTGGACGAGCCGTACGCTTGCCACAAGACCGATTACATCGACGCCTACCGCGACAATTTCCCCAGCGATCCCAATGTGCATATTTACGACGCTGGGCGGGACATGCTCGACCATCACGTGGTGAACGGCGAAGTCGTAGTGCCACCGGAAAACTATTTTGTCATGGGCGATAATCGGGACGCTTCGCTGGACAGCCGCTATTGGGGATTCGTGCGGCGTGCAAATTTCATTGGCACGCCGTGGATCGTATACTGGTCTTACGCCGCGCCGACCCAAGCGACGGGCGGTTCCGCCGACGATATCCTCGATCGCTACCGGTATTTCTTTACCAGGACGCGCTGGCGCCGCATCCTCATGCCGGTCCACGGATATCCCGTAAACTGATCCGGAAATCAACGATGGGCGACCCGCACCATTACGGTCTGATTCTAGCGGGCGGCCGCGGCACGCGCTTCTGGCCGCGCAGCCGGCGCAGTTCGGCCAAACAGGTGCTGAACGTAGTGGGAGCGCGCTCGCTAATCCAAAACACGGTCGACCGCCTGCGGCCAGTGATCGCTCCGGAGCGGATGTGGGTGCTGACCAACAATTACTTGCGCGACGAAATCGTGCGCCAGCTTCCGGAAGTCCCCGCGCCGCAGATTCTGGCGGAGCCCGCGCAACGCAATACGGCGCCGGCCATCGGACTGGCAGCGCACATCCTGCAATCCATCGATCCGGATGCGGTGATGGGAGTTTTTCCCGCGGACCACGTCATCGCCAAGGAAGGCCGCTACCGGCAATTGGTGCGCGGGGCGTTCCGCGCAGCCGGGCGCGGACAAATGGTGGTGCTCGGGATTCTGCCGCGCTGGCCTGAGACCGGATACGGCTACATCGAGTTTCCGCGCGGCACCCAGCCGGGACCGAAGCCCGTCGCGATCCGCCGATTCCAGGAGAAGCCGGACGCCCGCACGGCGCGGCGGTACGTGGCCGCCGGACGGTTCTTCTGGAATGCGGGCATGTTCTTCTGGCGCGCGGGCGTGCTGCTCGATGAACTGCGCAGGCATCTGCCGCGCACCGCCAGCATCCTGGCCGCCCTGCCGGCTTTCCGGGATGCCGGGTTCCCGGCCAAACTACGGGAAGCGTTCCCGCTGTGCGAAAACATTTCCATCGATTATGCCGTAATGGAGAAAGTGCCACGTGTGGCCGGCATCGCGTGTCCCGAGATCGGCTGGAACGATGTGGGAAGCTGGAACGCCGTATATGAGCTGCTGCCGCACGACACGGACGGAAACGTGCTCCTCCACGACGCCATCTGCGAGGAAGCCGGCGGGAATTACGTGGATACCGGCGGAAAGCTGGTGGCGCTGGTGGGTGTTTCGAACCTGATCGTCGTCGACACTCCCGATGCGCTCCTGATTGCCAGCCGGGACTCCGCCCAGCAGGTCGGCGATGTAGTGAAGATTCTGGAGAAGCGCAAGCGCGACGATTTGCTGTAAGTGGGGCGGACCCCCTGGTCCGCGCGGGTCCCCCTGGGCCCGCTCTTTCGCGCTTGTGGAAGCAGGTTTCCTGTGCGATGACCAGACCGAGTCCGCGAGCGTCGGCTAGGTAGACCCCCCACGCCGTCCTCGCGTTGAAACACCTGGCGCGCGCGGCTGGCCAGCCGCAGGGTGACGTGGCGCACGCACTCGTGCGTGCCGCGTCCCGACTCCCCGGGACGCATGCTTCGCGGCTGCGAAAACACCCGATGCTTTCCTTGCAATACAGTGTCGCCGCCTGTTTACTACAATTACTGAGAGGCACTGCCATGATCGCAAACCGTTCCGCGCCGCCAGGTCCGGTTGTCCCCAGACTCATCTACAAGGATGTGGCCAAAGCCATCGACTGGCTCCGCGAAGCCTTTGGCTTCACCGAACGCCTGCGCACGCCGCCCGAGCCCGATGGCACGATCCACCACGCGCAGCTAGCCATAGGCGAAGGCTCCGTCATTCTGACCGGTCAGTCCGTCCAGCGCCCGAACGAATTCATCCAAACGCTGATGGTGCCGGTGGAGAACATCGACGCGCACTGCGAGCGTGCCAGGCAGTTCGGCGCGCGGATTCTGAGTCCGCCCAACACCAAGCCGTTCGGCGAGAGGCAGTACACGGCCGAAGACATGGAAGGCCACCGCTGGGCGTTTACGCAGTCCGTAGCCGATGTCCAGCCTGAGGCATGGGGAGCAGCGGTGCACGAGATCAAACACCGGCTTGAATTGTTGCCGCGCCCGCGCCTATGTTACCTCCAGATTCCCGCGGTCGACGTCCACCAGTCCGCCGCCTTCTACGAGCGGATATTCGGCTGGAACATCCGGCGCCGGGACAGCGATCACCCAAGCTTCGACGATGCCACCGGCAACGTGAGCGGCGCTTGGTTCACCGGCCGGGTCCCTTCGCGCGAGGCCGGTCTGCTGCCATCCATCTGGGTCGACAGCATCGATGCGACGTTGGCTCTGGTGGCGGCCCACGGAGGCGAAATCGTCGACGCGCCCCACCACGACGCGCCGGACAGCACAAGCTGGATCGCGACGTTCCGCGACCCGGCCGGCAACCTGATCGGGCTCTATCAGGAAAGCCCCCGCTAACCAGAAGGCGCTAACGTGCGCCGTCGTTACGTTGTGACCGAGATGCAACAGCAGCACCTTGGCAAATTATTACTCGTTGGTTCATTTTAGGAAGTGAGCGTGCCTGAATACTTCACCTACAAGTGCCCCCATTGCGCAGCCGTCAGGAATGCGGCCCACGTGGCCGCAGAATTGGATCACGGGGTCGTTGCAGCAGCCGCACTTGTTCCATATGCTGCCGCAGAAATAGCTGGTAGATGGGATCCAACTGTCCCGCTAAGGCTTCCTTGAGTTGCGCTTTCTTCTTCCGTAACACTGCCCCGCGCTTCAGCCGCCAATACCTCCGCATCCGTCTCGCCTTTGGCGATCGGCCCGCTCGGTTCGTGGGAGTTCCCGACCACTCTAGCCTAGCAGCCGGTCCAGCGCGCCTCCCGCGCGTCCCAGCAACCCTACCGCGTCACCATGCTACACTATCCTCTATTCCAAACACCGCCGCAGAACCTCAACTGCGCCGGGAACTGGGTTTCCGCGACCTGGTGCTGTTCAACATCGCCGCCGTCATTGGCATCCGGTGGCTGGCCGCCGCCGCGCATACCGGGCCGGTCTCCATCACGCTGTGGCTGCTGGCCGCGGCGTTCTTCTTCATTCCTTCAGCGCCGGCCGTTGCCACTCTCTCCGCCAAGTTTTCGGAAGAGGGCGGGATCTACGTCTGGACCAAACAGGGGCTTCGGCGGCTGGCACGGCTTCCTATGCGGCTGGTGCTACTGGCTCAGCAATCTGTTCTATCTCCCCAACCTGCTGCTGGCCGGCACATGGCCGGCTATGCGCTGGGCCTATCCGAAGTCAAGATCCATATCGTCTCCGGCTCGCTGCCGATCCTCTGACTGGGACTGCCGACTAACATCTTCGGTCTCTCCATCGCAAAGTGGACCAACAATGCCGGCACGCTCCTCATTGTCTTCGGGTTCACCGTATGGATGCGATCCGGTTCGGACTACTTTCCGCCCGCCTTCGCGCGCCTGCATGCGCGTTGGGGCGCGCCGCACCTGGCCATCCTGACGCAAGGCATCGCCTGCACGTTTTTCGTGGTAGCGCTGCAGGCCGGCGAAAGCCTGTGCGTCGGCTACCAGCTACTGGTCGATATGACCGTTATTGTCTACTTCATTCCGCTTCTCTAAGTGTTCGGCGCATCCTGGAAGTATGGACGTAAGTGGAGCGCCGGCATGGGTATTGTCGTGACGATTGTTTCCATCGTCGTGTCACTCATTCCGCCGGGCGATGTCAGATCTGTCTGGTTATTCGAGTTCAAGCTGCTGGCGGGATGCGCCGTGCCGATCGTGGCGGCCCTAGTGTTTTGCAGATATTCAGCGCATAGATTGATTGGCTGGCGCATCCGTCGCGGTGCGGCTACGTAGCGCGGCATCGCATGAGCAATCACCATCGCTCGCCAAAGTGTGGTCGAGGAATGGGAACTGTTGCTACCCGCTGTATTCCTTCAGCTTATTATGCAGCGTCTTCAGGCTGATGCCCAAAATCTCCGCGGCGCGCGTCTTGTTGTTGTGGGTGTGTTCCAAGGTCCTGAGGATGAGGCCCTTCTCGGCGTCCTCCACCGTCGTGCCGATGCTGAAGCGCACGGATTCAAAGTCGTCCGGCGCGGCGGCCGCGGAAGCTCCGGCGGCCGCCGCCATCGCGGCGCGGCCCTGCAGGAAGGCGGGGACATGCTTGAGCTCCACGGTTCCCTCGCCCGCCAGAATCACGGCGCGCTCCAGCACATTCCGCAATTCGCGCACATTGCCCGGCCAGGAGTGCCGCTCGAAGGCTTCCAGCACGCCCGGCGAAATGCCGGTCACGCGGCATTCATGCTTGCGGTTGAGGCCCGCTATCAGCGCTTCGGAAATGGGCGCCACATCTTCCTTGCGCTCGCGCAAGGGCGGCAGATGAATATGAAAAACGTTCAGCCTGTAGAACAGGTCTTCGCGCAGGTGGCCGCCCCGTATGGCTTCGTCCGGCACTTTGTTGGTGGCCGCCACCAGCCGCACGTCCACTTCGAATTCGGTCTTGCCGCCCAGGCGCCGCACCTTGGAATCTTCCAGGATGCGCAGCAGCTTGGCTTGTGTGGGCAGGGGCATCTCGCCGATCTCGTCCAGCAACAGCGTGCCGTGTTGCGCCAGCTCGAAGCAACCGGAGCGCCGCTCCGAAGCGCCCGTGAAGGATCCCTTTTCATGCCCGAACAATTCGCTTTCGATCAGGGTCTCCGGGAGCGCCGCGCAGTTGATGGCGATGAACGGCCCTTGCCGCCGTTGGCTGAGCTTGTGCAGCGTGCGCGCCACCATCTCTTTGCCCGTGCCGCTTTCTCCGGTGATCAGCACGCAAGCCTTGCTCGGCCCGGCCTGCTGCAGCAGCGCAAAGATTTCCCGCATTTTGGGGGACGCGCCCACCAACTCGCCCAGTGAGCCATTGTTGGCCAGTTGCCTGAGCAGCGTCTGCTTGTCGTTGTGCAGAGTCGCATGCGCGGCCGCCCGGCTCACCAGCACCTCCAGGCTCTTCGGCTGTATGGGCTTCTCCAGAAACCAGTACGCGCCCAGTTCGTGCACGGTGCGGACAGCCGTTTCGACATTGCCGTAAGCCGTCAGCACGATGGTGGGCGGCATATCGCCCATTTCCCGCAGTTTTTCGAGGAAGCCGAAACCGTCCAGACCGGGCATGTTCAGATCGGTCAGGATCACGTCCGCTCCGTGCCGGCTCAGGACTTCGAGCGCTTCATTGCCATCGGATGCGGTTTCCGCCGTCATGCCCCAGGCCGATACCATAGCCGCCAATCCGCTGCGCTGAGCGGGTTCGTCGTCAACGATCAGAACTCTCAACAGATTTCGATCCTTTCAGGTTGTTTCGTTCTTATTGTAGCGCCCGCCACACCTGTAATCGGAACACCCACTGCTAGCCGAAGGTTGTGCTTGCTTGGGTGAACTGCCGATTTTGCGATAATAATAACAACTAGGGCTCATGGTCTTCGAAACGGTCCGACGCGCCCGCCACCGTATCCTCGCCAACGAGGCAATGCGGTATGGCGCCTATTCGCTCAGCGCGGCGTTGGCCACGCTCATCCTGCTGCTATTGCTGGGAACCCAGATCCTCGGTTGGGCATGGCTATTCCTGCTACCGGCGATCACGCTGGCCGCGGGGGCATACATGACTTGGCGGAGCGCGCCGTCCCCCTATCGGGTGGCGCAACACGTGGACCACAGCCTCAAGCTCGCCGATGCCCTCTCCACGGCGCTTTTCTTCGCCCCGATTGATCCAGCCGATCGCGGTGATCGCGGCGGCGACATGCGGCGCGCGCAGTGGTCGCAAGCCGAACGCATTGCCGCCAGCGTGGATCCGCGGCGCGCCATCCCGATCCGGATGCCGCGCGCACTGTATGGAACCGCCCTGCTAGCCCTCGCCGCAGGCAGCCTCTTTGCCCTGCGCTATGGATTGGATCGCCGATTGGATCTGCGCGCGCCGCTGGCGCGCATCGTGCAAGACAAACTGGGCTACCCCGAAGCGCGGCAGGC
>Ga0182015_10003648_pt1 | contig 17047 bp, 9 predicted proteins | sample 712P3MmetaG_FD_120478 | JGI IMG/M metagenome (GOLD analysis project Ga0182015, IMG submission 120478) | Permafrost microbial communities from Stordalen Mire, Sweden - 712P3M metaG | ecosystem: Environmental > Terrestrial > Soil > Wetlands > Permafrost | place: Sweden: Stordalen | collected... | reverse complement strand
GCAATCACGAAATTAGTCACCCATGGCCGTGCCGAGCTGACGAAAGTGATCGTCGGGCAGAGTGAACTCATCGATGGCACACTGACTGCTCTGCTTTGCGGCGGGCACGCTCTGATCGAGGGTGTCCCGGGATTGGGCAAAACCCTCAGCGTGAAAGTGCTCGCGCGCGCCCTGAACGTGACGTTTCAGCGCGTGCAGTGTACCTCGGACCTGATGCCCGCCGATCTGCTGGGCAGTAATATTCTCAACCTGCAAAACGGAACGTTTTCCCTGCACCACGGACCGATGTTCACCGACCTTCTGCTGGTCGACGAAGTCAACCGCATGCCCCCGCGGACCCAGGCCTCGCTGCTGGAATCGATGGAAGAACGCCAGGTCACCATTGATGGGGTGCGCCATTCGCTTTCGCCGTTGTTTACCGTGCTGGCTACGCAGAATCCAGTGGAGTTCGAGGGTACTTATCCGCTGCCCGAGGCTCAACTGGACCGTTTCCTGCTCAAGATCAAGATCGGATATCCCTCGGCGCAGGAAGAACTTGAAATTCTCGCGAAACATAACAACCAGCCCGCTTCCCTAACCGAAGCGGCGGAGATCGCGCCGATCGAGCCAGCGGTGCTCGAGCAGGCGCGCGTGGAGCTTCGCCAACTCACGGTCGAACCGTCGCTCGTCGGCTACATCTCCGAAATCGCACGCCGCACACGGACCTGGCCGTCTGTGTCTCTGGGCGCCAGCCCACGAGCTGGGATCAGCCTGATGCTGGTGGCCAAGGCTCTGGCGGCGTTGGCCGACCGCGACTACGTGATTCCCGACGATGTGAAGGCCGCCGTTCTTCCCGCGCTTCGCCACCGGATTGTGTTGCGGCCGGAAGCGGAACTCGAAGGTCTGGATGCGGATCGCGTGTTGACCGACGTGCTGGGCGCAGTTGAGGTCCCGAAGTGAGTATTCCCCGCCCCCTCGCGCCCCCGGCGGTTGAAGTGTCGGCGCAACCTCATGGGCGGTTCGGCGGCGGCGCCGGGCCACGGCTGCTGCTTCTCGCCGGGGTCGGCTTGGCGTGGATCATCCCCGGGCTGTGGAATCGGGCATTCCTCTACGCGATGCTGCTCTGGGATGGGCTTCTGCTCGTAGCCTTCCTCGGAGACTGGCTGCGCCTTCCGAGTCCCAAACAACTCAGGGTTCGCCGCGAATGGCGCAGCCCGCTTTCGATTGGAATGGCTGCGGCCGTAAACCTCTCGGTGGCACAGGAATCCTCGATCGATCTTTGCGTGAGCGCCTACGATGAACTGCCGCCCTCGAACTGGCACACCAGCCAAGCGATTACCCTGAATGTGCCCGCGCGCGCCAGTCGTTCCATGGATTACGAATACACGCCCGGCGCGCGGGGTGACCTGCGCACCGGAAAAGTTTTTCTGCGTTATCGGTCTGGGTTTCTGATGGCCGAGCGCTGGGCGGTGGCCGATCTGCGGCAGACGGTTCGCGTCTACCCAAATTTTGAACATGCCCGCAAGCATTCCGTCTATCTCGCCCGCAGCCGCCAGATCGAGTTACAGATGCGAATGATGCGTCTGCGCGGGATGGGCTCGGACTTCGAGAGTCTGCGCGAACATCGCGAAGGCGATGAACTGCGCAACGTCTCGTGGACGGCGACGGCGCGCCGCGGGAAACTGGTTTCCAAAACGTTCCGCGTGGAGCGCAGCCAGGCGGTCTGGATCGTGCTGGATTGTGGCCGCCTGATGCGCGCTCGTACCGACGGTTACAGCAAACTCGATCGCGCGGTGGATGCGGCGCTCTGCCTTGCCCAACTCGCAATCTACTCAGGAGACCGGGTCGGCCTGCTGGCCTATGGCCGCGCGGTGAATCAGAGAGTGATCCCGGGACGCGGCGCGGCTCAGATGCGCCACATCGTGGAGCAACTCGCGGTGGTCCGCGAGGAGGTACCGGAAGCCGACCACGTGCGCGCCGCCGCCAGCCTGCTGACCTTGCAGAAACAACGCGGGCTGATCATCTGGATTTCCGATCTGGCAGAGACGGCGATGACCCCCGAGGTCATCGAAGCCGCCGGTGAGATGCTGTCGCGGCACCTCCTGTTGTTCGTCGCGATTGCCCAGCCTGAACTGAAGCTGCGGGCGCGACAAAGCCCGACGTCGGTGCCAGCCATGTACGAAGCGGTCGCGGCGCAGGAGATGGTTTACCGTCGCGAATTGCTTCTGGGACGTTTGCGCGAGCGCGGTGCCCTCTCGATGGAGGTAGAGCCGTCGCGGCTTTCGGCAGCGGTGCTGAACCAATACCTTACGGTGAAAGAACGAAATCTGGTTTAACTGAACGACCGGCGTCTCGCCGGCTTCGCGAAGCGTACTGCCGTCGCCGATGGGCGGAGATGCTCCTGGGAGCAGCAACTTAGACCGAATTCCCCACGCGGAACGCATCATGAAGAACGGAGTTTCACTTTGCGTCCGCGTGAGGTGGATTCGACAACTCTTATGGCCAACGGGTGACTAGATTATAGACGTTCGGGGTACCTAATCCAGTCGCGAAATCCCAACCCTTGGTTGTTGGGTACGCTACCTTGAGCGAGCTGTCCGATACGGAAAGAACGCCGAAGTCGGCGGCTGGATTCGGATCGTAACAATTGCTCGCACCGTAGCACGGAACATCGTTGCTCCCTCGGGTGACATCGTGGAAAATGCAATCACTTCCCACTTTGTTACCGTCGTTGGAGTTGCATTGGGACAAGACTGCGGTCACGGGATGGGTTGGACTTCCGTATTCCCAGGCCGCCAGATCATAATAAATCGGGGCCGGATTACCCTGAGGACCACCAGCCTTCTGATTGATCAGCGCCTGAATACTTGCAAATTGAGGTGCCGTAAAGGAAGTTCCGCCAGCGCTGTTGAAGAGGGCATCCGTGGGCACGGAATAGTCGCAGGGAGCTCCTCCTTCTGTCGCGTCCGACATGCAGAACAGGATCGCGTGATCCCAGAGGCCATTCGCCGCAAATAGAGAAGCATCTGGCAAATCACGCTTACCGTCTTTTGGAACACCGTAGACTTGGCCTTGCCAATAAGGCTTGTTGTAGACAAAGCTCGGGCCTCCACTCCCCCCAACTATGTCGAAAAAGTTCGACCCAAGGGAGCTGTTACAAAAGGAAACTCCACTGGTGTATCCAAGATAGGTGTACAGCACGCTGCCGGCACAGGAGTTCTCCCAGGGTATTTCCGGAATGTAGGATTTGGCAGATTTTCCGGTTGCCGTGTTGGTGGTAGTCCAATAGGTGCTGTTCGTGCCATTGGCGGTATCGGCAAAATCGGTGCCCCCGGTGGCAAAATTGTAGGGGGTGGAGGCAAGGCCATTCACCGCGATGCCACTCACCGCGTATGGGGCGCTATCGAAGTCGTCACAGCCCGCCGCGGAGCCGTCGCCAGCAGCCACGAAGACCGAAACTCCCTCCATGGCTGCTTGTTGCCAAAGGGTGTTCATATAACCATTGCCATCCGGAGCATTCCCAGGCCCAAGACCAGCTTCGCATTCCAAATAGCTGAGACTCATGATGGGCGGCGGACTGCTGGTATCGAGCAAGTTCTGGGCGGCTATGAAGGCTCCGAAGTTCGTGGCAGTACTGGCGCACGAGGCTAGTTTGACGTCGGCATCGGGAGCGACCGCGCCCGCCCACTCGGCGTCCAGAGCAGCTTCACCTTCCCCGCCGTTTGTGCCTGGATCGGCGCAGCCAGAGCCGGGGTGAATTTGGCTGAAGGTGCCCGAATAAGAGGAGAGACCGAAAGCCGAGCGGAATGTGGCCACATCCGCTGCTAGTATGTCGGTGGGTTCCAAGACAACCACGGTCTGCCCTTTCCCGGTGATTGGCTTGTGCGCTTTATACAGTGGCGCAACGTTGTAGATTGTGGCGAAATCCGCCGGCGCCTCATCATACCACTGCTCGTTGGTAAATCCGGCGGGGCATCCCTCGCATTTATACGAAAAAGCCGATTTTGGTTTCTTTATCAGGGGTTTCGGCAGAAAGTCATTCAGTGAGCTGACACCGGCTACGACGGACGCGAGTGCGGCCGGAATCTTTGCGTCGGTGGCATTCGCGATATGCTGCTCGCCGTTCACGTTGTAGCGGTGGATTTCGGTATGGAAAGCTTCGCCAACTTGGCCCGCGGTGCCCGACACATCGATCGTCATTCCACTCTTATGAACCAGGTTGACCTGCAAGCCATGCGAGCTGAGCCAGCTGACAACGGCCTCAATGTCCTCCGGCGCTGGGCCAAATTTCTTGCCCAGCTCTTCGGCAGTGAGCCACTTGTGGTAGTTGGCAGAGTGTGGGTCCTGAAGCTCAGCCGCTAGGCGTTCCACCGCTTGTTCCTGCTCGGGACTCCGCTGTAGTACCACAAACATGTGATCCATGCGCAGGCTATCGGCAACCGGTCCCTGATCGTATTTTGCCAGGGCCAGCCGGTGAGTACCACCGAGCTGAACCAAATCCGATTCGTTCACCGAAGTCACGATTCGGTCGGCGGGGTTGGCTGCAGCCGAAGTGCCCACCATGAGGAAAAGCAGAAAAGCAGAAACTGACGCATTAAGGACATCGCGCCGCATACGCATAGGTCGCTCCTTTTGAAGGTGAATTTGAGTACTCAGTGCAAACAGACGAGCGGGGGGAATATTCGTTGTCTGACCTGATGCTGTGAACGTCGGCACAATCGCGTGCCGCAGTTGCGGACGATTCTGCTCCCGGCGGTAGGAAACTGTCAAGGATAGATGACGGTATAGGGAGGAAAGTCCCTAGCCAGAAACAAAAGTTAGGTGGGTCCATCGGTTGGCAAGAAAAGAGTCACACGTGTCGAATCCGAACGGCGGATTGCCCCACTGCGGTGCTTCCGGGATGGTGGCGCTAGGTGCTCGGATGCGGGCGCGAGCGGCTCCACAGGTAAGCGATCAGCACCGTGAAGAGTGCCGCTGCTGCCATGAATTTCAAGGATGCGGGCGTGGACGATGGCGAAAAGAAGGCCTCGATCGTGCCCGCCACGATGAGCATGGGGATCACACCCACCAGCAGTCGAACGGCTTCTGTGCCGCCGACGGATAGCGAATCCCGCCGCGACAATACTCCGGGAAACAGCAGCGCACGGGCCAGCCGCAACCCGGCGCCACCGGCGATAAAGATCGCGGGAAGCTCCAGCACTCCATGCGGAGCTACGAAGCTCCACAGCGGCACGCTCATCCCGTAGGTGGCGCAGGCTACGCCAATCACTCCGATCATCAATCCATTAAAGAGAAGTTCGAAAACCGTTCCGACGCCGGCAGTGATACCCAGAGCGAAGGTCACGAACGACACCGACAGATTGTTGGTCATGATGCCGCTGGAGGCCTGCGGCTTGATCGATACAATCGAATGCGTCCACATCTCATGGCGTTCGATGCTGGCCATCATCTGCGGCCCGAGAAAATCGCGCATGTAGTCCGGGTCGGAGAGGCTGAAGCACGTCCCCGCGATTGCACCCAGGACAAAGACCGCGGTCGCTACGGCCGTATAAGGTAGAAATCGCCGAAAGATGCGCGGATAGTCCCGGCGGTAGAACTGCCACACCCCGCCCACAGTCTTCTTCTGTCCCGAGTAGATTGCATTGTGGGCGCGGCCGAGCAGTTGATTCAGATAGCGGGATTGCTGCACACTGCTGGGGTCGCTACGGACAGCGGACAGGTCGGTGGCAGTCTGGCGGTAGAGCAATCCCAGTTCGCGCAATTCGCTGCGACTCAGTCCGTGCAGCCCTTGCTCCTTCACCCGCGCGAGCAGGGACTCTAACCGCGACCAGTAGATTTGGCGCTTGTTAAGCCAGGAAACGGAGATCATAATTTGGCCCCCGGTTTGGACCCGACGGAAAAGCTTACCATTGAAACTCCCGAACAGATCTCCCTGGAGTTTCCTTTGGCCGGGGTCGGCAGCCGCGGCTATGCCCTCTGCATTGATTCGCTGATCCAGATTATCGCCGCGGTTGCGATCATCCTGATCGTTACATTCGCCATACCCGATCTTGAACGATCCTGGGTCGCGGCCGCGAATTGGGTCATTGCCGTGCGAATTTTTCTGCTCTTCTGCCTTTACTGGGGCTATTTTGCGATCTTCGAGATTCTTTGGAATGGCCAGACTCCGGGCAAGCGCCAGGCCAAGATCAGAGTGATCAGCGCGAGCGGGCGGCCCATCACCGCATTTGAAGGCATCGGGCGCAACTTCATGCGGGTGATCGACTCGCTTGGCTTCTATCTGGTCGGAGCCGTCAGTTGTGCAATCGACAGACAGAATCGCCGGCTGGGGGACATGGTTGCGGGAACGGTCGTGGTTCACGAGGTCGAGGAGTCAGGTGTCTTCTACTGGTATGGGCAGGAAAAATCGGCCTCGGCTCCGTCGGTGAGCCATGAAGTGGCGGCGCTGACGGAACAGGAATTCCAGCTAGTCGAAATCTTTCTAGCACGCCGGCTTGACATTCCGAACATGCAGCGCTTGACCTCGGCCCAAGTCATCGCAGACCGCATGGGAGAACGACTGCATATCCCAAAGGACCAGCGGCCCTCCGACGAAGCCTTTCTGGAAGAAATCTCGCGGCGCTATCGCGATGTGGTGCGCCGAAGTTAGACCGTGAGGCAGGCCTGGCACTCCATTCAGGAAAATCTGGCATGCGGATCGCGCGAACCTACAGGATTCTTTCGTGCGTGTAGCCATTAGTGCCGAGAGCTGAAATCAGCTCCGCGATGTGGTCGGGACCGCGGGTTTCCATGGTGATGTCGATGGCCGTATCTCCCAAGTTCACGTTATGGTAGGCGCGGTCGTAAGAAGTCTCAACAATGTTGGCGCGGTGCTCGGCTAGGATACCGGTGAGGCGGTGCAGAGCGCCGGGGTAATCGGGAAGGTGAACGCGCAGACGAACCAGCCGTCCATCCTTGACCAGGCCGCGCTCGATGATGCGCGCCAGCAAGGTCACATCGATATTCCCGCCACTCACTATCGCCACGACTTTCTTGCCGGTCGTTTCATGGGTCGTCGACTCGCGGGTCATCGAATCATCAATCATTGGAATACGGCGGTTGACCAGAGCGGCCAGCCCGGCCGCCCCTGCTCCTTCGGCGAGAGTCTTCTCTCTTTCCAGCAAGAGCAGAACGGCGTTGGCGATTTCTTCTTCCTCAACCGTGACGATGTCGTCCACATATTTCTGGATTAGCGGCAGCGTGCGCACGCCGACGCGGCGCACCGCGATCCCATCGGCGATGGTCACCGCCGATGGCAAGGTCACAGGCTTGCCCTCCGACAGTGCGACCTTCACCGAAGGCAATCGCGCCGGTTGAACTCCAATGACCTGGATGCGGGGATTGGTTTCTTTCAGGGCGCAACCGATCCCGCCGATCAGTCCACCGCCGCCGATCGGCACGACGACAGCCTCAAGATCGGGATGCTGCTCAAGCAATTCCAGCCCTAGAGTTCCCTGCCCTGCGATGATTGCATCATCGTCGAATGCATGGACAAAGCTGAGGCGCTGCTGTGCGCTAAGGCGCATGGCTTCCTCGTAAGCCTCATCGTAATTCGCTCCGTGGAGCACGACATCGCCGCCGTAGCCGCGAGTCGCCGAGACCTTGATCAACGGCGTCGCCAGGGGCATGACAATGGTTGCCCGGATACCAAGGTGAGAGGCATGATAGGCAACGGCCTGCGCGTGGTTGCCCGCCGATGCCGCAATCACACCTTGGGAACGTTGCTCCGCGGTGAGGCTTAAAAGCTTGTTCAGTGCGCCGCGTTCCTTATACGCACCCGTCCTCTGCCGGTTCTCGAGCTTGAGATAGATGGAATTGCCGGTGAGTTCAGAGAACGTCTCCGAGCGGGTGCACGGGGAGACATAGATCGATTTGCGAACCCGGACAAGGGCGGATTGAATGTCGCGGAGATTGACCATTCGAGAGCCGGCAGCGGCGAGATTCGCCATGTTACGTGCGCCTTCACGATACAGGAACCTGAGACCCCGTCTTTTGAAATTGCCTTTTCGGCGGTGCAGAAAAATCCATCCGTCACATCCAAAATGACGATTGTACTTGGATGGGGAGTTCAGGTTAGACAATTAGTATGGAGGAGAGCGGCCACAAGTTTACGGACGATCATGATGCGTGCGGCGTGGGCTTCATCGCCCAACTGGGAGGACCCGCGTCGCATGCCTTGGTCGAGCGTGGACTCGGCGCCCTGGTGCGCCTGGCCCATCGGGGCGGCGTGGACGCGGATGGCTGCAGCGGCGATGGCGCCGGGCTGCTGGTCGCGCTTCCCAAAGCTTTCTTCCGAAAGGCCGCTCGCGCCGACGGGATTGAATTGCCTGGCGAGTTTGCGGTGGGCATGGTGTTTCTTCAGCGTGGCCAAGAAGATCAAGCCATCGATGCGATTCGAGCCGCGGTTGCGAAATTCGACCTCTCCTTTCTGGGCTGGCGCACGGTGCCGAGCAATCCTTCCATCCTCGGACCGCGTTCGCGCGATTCTCTGCCTCTCGTAAGACAATGCTTCATCGCGCCTCGCGGCAGGTCTTGCGATCTAGACTCCTCTGGGCTCGAATCCCTCGGCTTCGAGTTACGGGTCTTCCAGCTGCGACAGGAACTTGAAACCATTGCTGCCTCCGGCTACTACTGCTCCCTGTCTTCGAGAACCATCGTTTACAAGGGACTACTCACTCCTGAGCAGTTGGCTTCGTTCTATCCCGATCTGAGTGATCCTGAGTTCGCCAGTGCATTTGTGGTTTTCCACCAAAGGTATTCCACGAACACGCAACCCAGTTGGTCGCTCGCCCAACCCTTTCGCTTCGTGGCGCACAACGGCGAGATCAATACCATCAGCAGCAATCGGCGCTGGTTTCAGGCGCGGGCGCGCACATTGCGTCGTCAGCTTGGACTGCCGGAAAATTCCAGATTGCTGCAGCCGGGGATGAGTGACTCCGCCAGTCTTGATAACGCGCTCGAAGCCTTGGTGCGGAGCGGCTCCAGCATCGCCGAGGCCGCGTTGCAGCTGATCCCCTCGGCATGGGAACATGATCAGCATCTCGACCCAAGGCTGCGCCAATTCCTCGCCAGCAGCGCTCCCAAACAAGAACCTTGGGACGGACCCGCGGCGCTGGTCTTCAGCGACGGACATTTCATCGGCGCCAAGCTTGACCGCAACGGCCTGCGTCCACTGCGCTATACCCTGACCGCGGATGGACTGCTCATCGTCGGCTCCGAAGTCGGCATCACGGACCTTTCCGATAAGCAGGTTGTGGAACGGCAGCGTCTTGGTCCCGGCGAGATGCTAATTGCCGATCCGGCAAGCGGAGTCTTTTTCCGGCCGAATGAAATTTCTAGCCTCATAAGTGCGGCCGACAGCCGGCCCATGGCGACGGTCATCCCGGCGGAACACCAGGCCGCGAACACCACCCTCGAAGCTAACCGTTTGATGGCAGCCTTCGGCTGGACGGAAGACCAGTTCCGCATGCTCTTCCAGCCTCTCGTGGAAAACGGCCAGGAACCGCTCTGGAGCATGGGCGATGACGCTCCCCCGGCCTTCCTGTCGAGTCTTCCACGTCCTGTTTGGGATTACTGCAAGCAGCGATTTGCTCAGGTTACGAACCCTCCCATCGACCCCCTGCGCGAAAGCCACGTAATGTCGCTCGACGTGTACCTCGGCAAAAACACGAAACTGAATTCTCCGCTGCTCGACCGAGGACAAATGCATTCGATCGTCGAAACGATGTCGCCGATTCATGGCATCGATTTTAGCTTCGAGGCAGCAGGCGGGGTTGATGCCGCTCGTCAGGTCTTCAGCAACATTCGTGAGGAAGCGAGAACGGCGGTGCGCAACTCCGGTGCAATCCTGGTAACCGATCATGCAGTCAGCCACCAGCGAGCCGCTTTGCCCGCGCTGCTGGCGGTCTCCTCCGTATGGCAAGCGATGACCGAAGCCGGCGCCTGGAATGTTCCGTTGATTGTCGAGACCGGCCAGGCGATCGATACCCATCACGTTGCCCTTCTGGTTGCGGCCGGAGCAACCGCGGTACATCCGTATCTGGCCATGAGTCTGGCCGCTCGCATCGACTCGAATGGTCCGGCGCGCTACCGCGCAGCGATTGAGAAAGGTCTACGCAAGGTCCTGGCGCGCATGGGCATCTCCACCATGAGCAGTTACCGCAATAGCCAGATCTTCGAAACGATCGGTCTTGATGCGACCGTGTGTAGTGAGTTCTTCGAGGATGCCGGCCAAGCACTCAGCGGCAAAACCCTGGACGATCTATTATGCGACTGCATCGCTTCTCACGCCGCAGGTTTCGGATCTTCCGCTCCGGAGTTCCGCGATGCCGGTTTGTATCGCTTTCGCCGCAACGGCGAACAGCACGCAAGTTCGCCCGAACTGGTGCGGCGAATGCATCGCTACATCAAATCGCCGACAGACGAGAATCGTGCGGCCTTGACGATACTCTCCGAAGATCGGAAGGAGAAGGGGAAGAACGTTGCGGTGCGGGACTTGCTCGATTTCCGTCCCGCACAGCCCTTGTCTTTGGACGAAGTGGAGAGTGAAGTTTCGCTGCTCAGCCGCTTCAGCACGCAGGCCATGTCGCTGGGCGCAATCTCACCCGAAGCTCACCAGACTCTGGCCATCGCCATGAACCGCATAGGGGGACGCAGCAACACGGGCGAGGGCGGTGAAGATCCAAGTATTTATTACGAACGCCCGGAGGCGAACAATCGCGTGAAGCAGGTGGCATCGGCACGATTTGGCGTCACTGCCGAATACCTGGTGCATGCCGATGAAATCGAGATCAAGATGGCGCAGGGCTCGAAGCCCGGGGAAGGCGGGCAACTGCCTTCCGCAAAGGTTACGCCTTACATCGCGCGCCTGCGGCACGCGGTGCCTGGAACCTCGCTGATTTCGCCGCCGCCACACCATGACATCTACAGCATCGAAGACCTGGCGCAGTTGATCTACGACTTGCGCGCCGTAAACCCGAATGCGCGCATCGGGGTCAAGCTGGTTTCGAGTTCCGGAGTGGGAGTTATCGCCACCGGAGTGGCCAAAGCCGGAGCGGACGTCATTACCATCAGCGGTCACGATGGCGGCACAGGAGCATCGCCGCTCACCTCCATCAAGAACACCGGACTGCCCTGGGAAATCGGTTTGCGGGACGCACACACTGCGCTAGTGCTGGCAGGCCTTCGCGCCCGAGTAAGACTGCGTGTGGATGGTGGCTTGAAGTTCGCCCGCGATGTGGTGGTCGCTGCCCTGCTGGGCGCAGAGGAATTCGGCTTCGGCACCGCAGCTCTCGTCGCCATCGGCTGCGTCATGGCCCGGCAGTGTCACCTGAACACCTGTCCCGTCGGCATTGCCACTCAGGATGAAACGCTGCGCGCACGCTTTGCCGGCAACCCGGAGATGGTGGAAAGTTATTTCCGCGCACTGGCGTCCGATGTACGCGAGCTGCTGGCGAAGATGGGCGCGGGGTCCATCGATGAAATCTTAGGCGTCGTTGAGCGGTTGCGGCCGCGCTCCGCAGAGGCGGAACAAAGCGTGGCATCGCTGTTGCAGCCCATTGCCGATCCGCCCCCGCAGTTTCCTTGTCCTCATGAGGACAGCAGCGCGCTCCACGTTGAATTGAATCGTGTGGTGGACGATCTCGAATCGCTCTCTGTCCGTTCCCATCGATTTGAGATCACCAACGAGGACCGAGCCGTGGGCGCGCACTTCAGCGGCGAGGTACTGCGCCGCCTCGGGGCTTCCTTTGGAACTTCAGGCCTGGAAGCGAGTGGCGTGGACTGTGAGTTCTTCGGTACCGCCGGACAGAGCTTTGGTGCTTTCCTGATTTCCGGCGCGAACTTCCGACTGACCGGGGAAGCCAACGATTATGTGGGCAAAGGTCTGTGCGGCGGCAGCATCGCCATTACGGCGCACGCGGAAGCGTCGGAACGCGGAGACGTTTTGGTTGGCAACACCGTGCTCTACGGCGCTACGTCCGGTGAGCTATTTGTCGCTGGCCGGGCGGGAGAACGGTTCGCGGTCCGAAACAGCGGAGCACTCGCAGTGGTCGAGGGCGTGGGTCGCCACGGATGCGAATACATGACGGCTGGCGTGGTGGTGATTGTCGGTCCCGCGGGCGTGAATTTGGGAGCAGGAATGACTGGCGGACTTTCCTATTTGTTGCGCGCGGACGCCGACGACTACTCGAGCGACCATCGCATAAACCGCGACTCGGTGCGGTTCGCAACTCTCGAACCTGGGGAAGAACAATGGCTCCGCCGCATCCTTCGTCGGCATTTGCAACTCACGGGCAGTCCCCGGGCCGCTGAACTTCTCTCCGGCTCCGCTCTGCCGCTGCTTCGGGTTGAGCCTCTGACGCCACCGTGCTCGATCGAAGATGCATGGGCTCCGATTCTTTCGCGCCTCGCAGCCGAGGAAGAGCGCAATTTCGGACGCGACAAGCCGCTTACTTCCGAAAGACCCGTCCTTCAGTAAGCAGGTGGTAAGCACTCCGCCAGTTCCCCCTGGAATGCCTGGTGCTCACCGAGAGCTGCGTCCCCAGTTAGGTTCACGAGGCTGCGGAGCACGAGTTGTCTTCCGCTCGGCCTGCACCTCGTATTCTTGCAGCCCCAGTTCTTGGAGCCCCAGCTGAGAAATGGTCCCGCCAAACTGGCTGTCTTAAGACCGTAGCCCTAAGAGCCAGGCATCAATTCCCACTTCAGCTGTCGGACCACATCTGTACAAGCGCGAAGTCCGCTATAATCTCGCATGGACTTCGATCAACTCGTCACATTCCTCGAGGTCGCCCGGCAAGGCAGCTTCTCGCGCGCCGGGGAGAAAGTCTTCCGCTCGCAATCTGCGGTCAGCGCACAGATCCGCCAACTGGAGCAGGAATACGGCGATCGTCTCCTCGACCGCTCGGGCAAGACCGTCAAGTTGACTCCCGCTGGGCAAGTGTTTCACGAATACGCGCTGCGCATGAAAAAGCTGCGCGACGAATCATTGGTGGCCGTGGCCGACCATGGACACACGCCGCGCGGCACACTTCTGGTCGGCGCCAACGAAGCCACTTGCCTTTATGTTCTGCCCGAAGTTTTCGGGGAGTACTGCCGCCGCTATCCCGACGTGCAGATCAGCATCTATCGCAATTTCACCTACAAGATCGTCGAGAAGCTGGAAAATGGCTCTCTCGATGTGGGCGTACTCAGCCTGCCGGTTCAATCTCCCAGCTTGAAGATTCAGGCTATCTTCCGCGACCGCCTGATGCTGATGGTGAGCCCCAAGAATCCTTTAGCCAAGCTGAAGTCGGCGCACATCAGTGATGTCGTGAAACATCCTCTGCTTCTTCCGAAGACCGGCCACACGCGCAGACTGCTGGATAAGCTCTTCCGCGAGTACAACACGGAACTCAAAGTGAGAATGGAACTACCCAGCATTGGAATGATCAAGAGTTTCGTCGCCGCCGACCTTGGCATCTCGCTCATCAGCGCGGCCTTTGCGCGCGATGAAGTAGCCGCCGGGAGGGTGAAGCTGGTCGAGCTGGAAGGCCCCGAACTGTGGCGCGAACTCGGCCTTGCCTACCGGCGCGACCGCACGCACTCCGTGGCCAACAAGACGTTCATTGCCGTGGTGCGGCAGCTCTCGGACTATCTCAAGAAGATGGAAGCCTCTGCCCAATCCTAGAGTGTCTTTTCCTGTCGAGTGCTACAAGGTGCGCTTTGCGGAGGCTCCGGTCAGGCGGCCGTACGGCCCCGTCTTTTCAAACTTTGAAGAACCGTCGCGGGAATCTGCAGCACGCGAATCTTCAGGTCTTTTTTCGTGGTGACGTGAACTGCTATACCATCCGCTTCCGGAAACGGATCTGAAACCACTTCAAACTGCTCGCCATAAAGACGAACACTTTTGGAAGCCGAATATCCAAGATGTTTAACGTGTGCACAGATTTCCGAGACAGAGGGAGATTCAACATTGCGGCTGGCCATGATAGGACCATTATAGTCCCCCAACTGGGGTGCGTGCGGTTCGAGCCCCGCGACCGAGAAAGATTCAGTTCCAACCCGTTTGCCGTAGTATTCTCGCGAGGAATAATTTCTGATTTCTCCGATCTGGCGAAAGGACACAATACAGTGCCGCAAGATGAAAAGGCGAGTTACAACCGCTTCCTCCTGCTGGTCGCAGGGCTGGGCGGTTTGCTCTACGGAGTGGATGTGGGCATTATTGCAGGCGCTCTGCCCTACTTGGAGGCCACTTCCGGTTTGAATGCGGGCCAGCTCTCGAGCGTCGTTGCAGCCGTGCTCCTTGGCAGCGTGATCTCAACTCTGTTTGCCGGCACGCTGGCGGACTGGATGGGTCGCAAGCTTCTGATGGCGCTCAGCGGTATGCTGTTTGTCATCAGTATTCCACTGATTGCGCTGTCGCACGGCTACGAAGCGTTGGTCCTGGGGCGGCTTTTGCAGGGCATCAGTGCCGGCTTAATCGGGGTAGTGGTTCCGCTGTATTTGGCGGAGTGTCTGGCGGCATCGAATCGCGGCAAGGGCACGGGCATCTTTCAGTGGCTGCTGACACTCGGCATCGTGACGGCTGCCCTTGTAGGCATGTATTTCAGTATTCGCGTCGAAGAAGTCGCCAAACTTGGCGATCCTGCCAAGCTCTTCGCTTTTAAGGACAAGGCCTGGCGGAGCATATTCTGGGTTTCGCTGCCACCCGGCATTTTGTTTGTGATCGGGAGTTTCATGGTCGCGGAGTCTCCGCGCTTTCTGTTCCGCCGTGGCAGACGCGATGCCGCCTACGCGGCGCTCCTCCGTTCTCGTACGAACCAGCAAGCGAACCTCGAACTCGCGGAAATGGAACAAGCGGCTGCCGCGGAGAAAGCCCAGACCTCAACTGGAGCGAAGACTAAGGAATCGCTCCTGCGCCGGAAATACGTGGTCCCGTTCGTGCTGGCGTGCGTCATTCTCGCGTTTAATCAGGCCACCGGCGTCAACTCCATCATCGGCTATAACGCCAATATTCTTTTGCAGAGTGGTCTTTCCGACGTACAGGCTCATTGGGGCTATGTTCTTTTCACAATCGTGAACTTCCTGATGACGATTGGCGGCGTCCTGCTGGTGGATCGCAAGGGCCGCAAATTCTTGCTGTCGGTGGGAACGGCCGGAATTATCCTGTCGCTTGTCTCGACCGGCCTGCTCTTCCGCCAAACGGAACGCTTGCGCGTGGATTCCAGAAGCCCGGTTCAGTCTATGGTCACGGTGGACCAGAAGGTCACACTCACCTATAACCGGACGCTGGCCGAGACGCTGCTGAGCGCAGGCGGAAACGCTGCCCAGCAAATCGCGGGCCGCCCTACTTCTTTGGTCGTCATCTATTCCTATGGAGACTTCCAGGCGGCAACCAAGGCCGCGCGTTCCGACGACACCGCCGCCACCCCGATCGAGATCACGCGCGAAAGCTGCGTGCCCGCCAACAAGGTGGTGGCGTTCTTTTCCAATCCCTTCGGCGATCTTGATGGCGCGCGCCAGGCACCGCTAAAAATCAATAATGCGCTGATCACTCCGTTGCCCAGCCAGCGCAGCGGATGGCGAGTCGCCCTCACTCTTTTCGTCTTCATGGCTTTCTATGCCGTCGGTCCGGGTGTGTGTGTGTGGCTGGCTCTTTCCGAACTGATGCCGACCCGCATTCGGTCCAACGGCATGAGCATCGCCCTGCTGCTCAACCAGGCGGTTTCCACCGGCATTGCCGCCGTATTCCTGCCCACAGTCGGCAAGTATGGCTACGCCGCCATGTTTTTTGGTTTCGCCGGCTGCACCGTGATCTATTTCATCACGGCCGCGGTGTTCCTGCCGGAAACAAAAGGGAAGACTTTGGAAGAGATCGCAGCTTATTTCGAGGGCACAAGAAAAAAGCCTGGCCTCGCAGCTGTTTGATAGCACAACGGAGCCTCGAGTGAAGATAGTGCCGAGAACGAAGTCGGTAAAGCGAGGCTAGTGGCTACTTCTTGGCGTCGGGCCCAATGCAGCCTGGCGTCGCTCAGGAAGACTTCGTTAGGACGAGCGTTATTGAGATTCATGGCCAATCGGTTATTCTGAACAATAGTGAAGCTAGAGGTTCGAATCGTGAGGGCCGCATGAACAGAACCATTTTCGCCCTGTTTGCCGCTGCCGCCTTGAGTTGTAATGCGCAGACCAAACCTGCCGGAGCATGTTCATTCGACAGTTTCGATGCCGCCTTCACTCCCCATCCAAGAATTGCCACAGTAACGACGAAGGCGTCGGTACTGACTTGGCTTGCCTGCGACTCGCCCAAGGGCTGTGTGTCGTTGCCTATCGAGGCGGGATCCCCTGTGCTGATCTACAACGTGCAAGATCGGTGGACCTGCGGATACACGGCCGACAGTCACGGCGGAGGCGCGGTCTGGTTTCGCTCGGCTGACCTCCGCCTGGTTTCGTATGCCCGCGATTCTCCACTCACGGCCTGGGTCGGCGGCTGGACGGGAGGCCAGGATCGTGTACGCATCGATCTGTCAAAGGCAGGAGGAAGCCTTCATCTTCAAGGTAAGGCAACGTGGCATGGTGAAGAAGGTATTGAGCACTACGGAAACATCGAGGGCGACACCTTGCCAGAGGGCAATCACCTGCATTTGTCGCCGAATAGCCCTGCCGGATGTACCGTAGACTTGGTGCTTTTCCGCAAATTCATACTTGCCAGGGACAATGGTCTTTGCGGAGACATGAACGCCCGCTTTTGGGGATTCTGGCGACAGACCGCTTCGGGACAGCAGGACAGCGAGGCTAACTAAACTCGCCGAAGTCTCTTCGTGGAGCGGGAGACGGGGATCGAACCCGCAACCACCGGCTTGGGAAGCCGATGCTCTACCATTGAGCTACTCCCGCTCGTTTGACCGCACGACAATACTACCGCAGACGTGATCAACACACTAGTCTCCTGTCCCAGTGGTTCGTGTCATAAGTTAGAGGCGGTCGTGCGCTGCGCGTAACGAGCGATGCTGGCCAGGATTTGGTCCGCGGTTTTGGTCCAAACGAAGGGCTT
>Ga0182015_10003647_pt1 | contig 17049 bp, 10 predicted proteins | sample 712P3MmetaG_FD_120478 | JGI IMG/M metagenome (GOLD analysis project Ga0182015, IMG submission 120478) | Permafrost microbial communities from Stordalen Mire, Sweden - 712P3M metaG | ecosystem: Environmental > Terrestrial > Soil > Wetlands > Permafrost | place: Sweden: Stordalen | collected... | reverse complement strand
TCGGCGTCTGTATGGGAAACCTCAATCTGGCCGACGCTGATGTTTTCGCGCACCGTCATTTCGTAGCGCATGAAGTCCTGGAAGATGACGCCCATCTCGCGATGGAGATCGTCGATCGAGTAATCGCGCAGGTCGACGCCGTCGAGAAGGATCTGGCCTTCGGTTGGATCGTAGAGGCGCGTGATGAGCTTCACGACGGTTGTCTTGCCCTGTCCGTTTTCACCGATGAGCGCCACGCGCTGGCCGGGCTCAATGGTGAAGTTGAAGTCCTTGAGGACGCGGCGCTCGGTGCCCGGATAGGCGAAGGAGACATTGCGGAATTCGAAGCCGCGACGGATGGGCCGAGGCGCGGGCAGGGCGTTGGGTTTCGACTCGACGACTGGCTTGAGTTCGAAGAAGCCGATGAGGTCTGTGAGGAAGAGTGCCTGATCGGCGATGCCGGATGCGGTGGAGAAGGCCTGCTGCAGGTTGCCGCTGGCTTGCTGAATCGATGTCGTGATGAGGAAAAACACGCCAACGTTATATTTGCCGTGAATGCCTTCCCAGATGGCGAAGACGTAGGCCCCGTAATAGCCGCAGGTTCCGAGGAGCGAGAGCAGGCCGCCCCACAGGAGCTTGCGTTTGGAGAGGTCCACATTTTCGCGATAGATCTGCTCGGAGAGATTCGCGAAGCGGTTGGTGAGGTAGTAGCTGAGGTTGAAAAGCTTGAGTTCCTTGGCGGCTTCCTTGCTGCCGCCGACCATGCGCAGGTAGTCCATCACGCGCTTAACGGGCGTCTGGCGGAAATTTTTGGCGTAGCCGAGGAACGCGAAATGTGTCTCGCCAAAGAACGAAGGCAGCACGCCGGCAACCAGCAGCAGCATGAGCCACGGCGAGTAGTAGACCAGCTGCGCGCTCCAAATCACGGTAGTGAGGACCTGGAGGAAGAGCCGGCCCATCTGCTGGATCATGGCGAGCCGGTCGGTGGCCTGGACACGGGCGCGCTCCAGGCGGTCGTAGAAGTCGGGGTCTTCGTAGGTGGTCAGGTCGAGACGCGCAGCCTGGCGCATCACTTCAATGCTGACGTGGTGGGTGTAGCGGTCGGCGAGGAGCGAGTCGGTGTAGTCGATGGCGCGGGTGAGGGCGGCGAAGATGAGGGCGAGCGCGACTTCAGCGGCGACGATCCACCAGTAATGCGGGAGGAGCGGCTGATGGTGGAGGGCTAAGTCGACGCCATTGATGATGAGGTGCGCTACCCAGCCGATGGACCAGGGCATGGCGGCGACGATGACGCGGAGAATTAATCCCCACGTAACAACAGCGGGGCCGGAGTCCCAGAGGATCCTGAGAACCGGCGGCACATTGCGCAGGGCTCGAATGCGATCGCCCCACGCATTGTGGGAACCCGAATTACTGTCGCTGCTCATGAAGACACAAAAGGAGTTTTACCGGTTCGGACCGGAGGGGGAATCATCGCGGCAGAACCACGCCAAAGTTGTGGGTAGGATGCGGTGGCATCGAGCGTAAGTTGTTACCGATTAGTTCGATAGTACCCTGGCGGGCGCGATCCGCCGGGCGCGCGGACCGTCCGAGTAACGGGCGGAATTGGCATTTCGACCAGGCGAAAGCGGGCTGCCTGGTAACCGGCACGGGCATCTCATTTGCGACCATTTTTGCGGTTCGTCCGTCCTAATTGTTGTGGCCTCGGCAGAAGGGAAAAATGCACCGGAACTGGTTCTTTCCGATGGGGTCTCGGGTATTCCCAGGTTCGGGACGGGGCAACGCGCCGCGGTGATAAACTCCGGATTTGACGCAAGTTTTCAATCCTTGCCTGCTCCCACAGGCCGATTCACACTTCTCCCTCGGGAAATTCCATTTTGAATGACTCAGACCGACACAATAAGAAGACATAACAGAAGATGAGCACTCAACCTTCCGCCTCAATCGCTCCGCCGGATCGCCAACTGCCTCCGACCACGGATCCCCCTGCACGCAAGCGCCGCCACTGGTGGATATGGGCGGTGGTTCTGATTGCTTTCGGTTTGCTTTTTTACTGGGTTATCACAGAGAAGCGCACCGCCGCACCGGCGGCAGGAGGCGGCGGACGGCGCGGGATGATGGCTGGCGTCGCGGTCCCGGTGGTTCCGGCGACGGCCAAGACTGGCAGCCTGGGCATTTATCTCGAAGCCATCGGTACGGTCACTCCGGTCTACACGGCTTCCATTACGGCGCAGGTCACGGGCGTCATCACCGAGGTGCATTATCGCGAGGGGCAGATCGTTAAGAAGGGCGATCCGCTGGTCGATATCGACTCGCGGACGTATGCGGCGCAGCTGGCGGAGTCGCAGGGAGCGCTGGAGCGCGACCAGAATCTGCTTGCCCAGACGCAAATGGATCTGACGCGCTATCAGCAGGCGTGGGCGAAGAACGCAATTCCGCGCCAGACCCTCGAGGACCAGGAAAAGCTGGTTCTACAGGATCAGGGAACGGTGAAGAACGACGAAGGCGCGGTGCAGTATGCGCAGGTGCAGCTGGGCTATTGCCACATCGTGTCGCCGATTACGGGACGCGTTGGGCTCCGGTTGATGGATCCTGGCAATCTGGTGACGGCGAATTCGACAACGACGCTGGTGGTCGTGACGCAACTGCAGCCAATCACGGTGATCTTCACGCTGGCCGAGGACAACCTGGAGCAGGTACTCGCCCAGATGCGGCATGGCAAGGCGCTGAACGTGGATGCCTGGGACAGAGACAGGACGACGAAGTTGGCTGCCGGCAAGTTGATGACGGTCGACAACCTGATCGACACAACTACGGGAACGGTGAAGCTGCGCGCACAGTTTCAAAATCCCAATGGAGTTCTGTTTCCGAATCAGTTCGTGAATACGCGGCTGCTGGTGAACACCCTGGACAACCAGATCATGGTTCCGTCGTCGGCGATCCAGCATAACGGGGATGTTGCGTTTGTGTATCTGATCAAGCCCGGGCCTGGTAATCCGAATGCGGCTAACCCACAGGGGAATCCGGGTTCGAGTCAGGGTGGGGGAAGCCCGTCTGGCGGGGCGAATCCAGGTGGTGGGAGTGGTAAAGGTGGCGGCAAGCGCGGCGGATCAGGCGGCGGGAAACAGGGCGGAGGATCCGGTCAGGGCGGCGGGCAGGGTAGCGGTCAGGGCGGGGCAAAGGCCGCTTATCACGTGGAGATGCAGGTGGTGAAGACCGGCGTCACCGACAACGAATGGACCGCGGTCACAGGAATTCCGTCGGGGACGATGGTGGCAAACAGCAGCTTCGACAAGCTGCAGGATCAGTCCGACATCGCGATTTCGAAGGTCGGCATACCCGATGCGCAGACCACAATTTCGGGTGAGAGCAACGCCCCGTGAGTCCGTCTCGCCCATTTATCCTGCGGCCGGTTGCCACGTCGCTGCTGATGGCCGCGATTCTGCTGGTTGGCATCGTCGCGTACTTTCAGCTGCCGGTTTCGGCGCTGCCTGAAGTCGACTATCCGACCATTCAGGTGCTGACGTTTTATCCAGGCGCGAGCCCGGATGTGACGGCGACCACGATTACCGCTCCGCTGGAACGGCAGTTTGGCGAGATGCAGGGCCTGAGCCAGATGACCTCGACCAGCGCGGGGGGCGTGTCGGTCATCGTGCTGCAGTTCAGCCTCTCGCTGTCGATCGACGTGGCCGAGGAAGAGGTACAGGCCTCGATCAATAGCGGATCGTCGTTCCTGCCGTCGGATTTGCCCTCTCCGCCCGTGTACAGCAAGACGAATCCAGCGGACGCGCCGGTACTGACCATGGCGATTACGTCGGACACTATTCCTCTTTCGCAGGTGGAAGATCTGGTAGACACGCGGCTGGCGCCGAAGATCGCGCAACTGAACGGCGTGGGACTGGTGAGCATCAGCGGTGGGCAAAAGCCGGCCGTGCGCATTCAGGCGAATCCGGTCAAGCTGTCGTCGTACGGGCTCAACATGGAGGACCTGCGCACGGCGCTGGTGAGCGCCAGCGTGAATTCGGCGAAGGGGAACTTCGACGGGCCGCGCCAGGATTACCAGATCGACTCCAACGATCAGATCACGGAAGCCGCGCAATATGCGGATGTCGTGGTCGCCTACCGGAATGGGGCGCCGGTGTTTGTACACAACGTTGCCAACGTTGTGAACGGCGTGGAGAACACGAAGCAGGCGGCGTGGATGAACAAGACGCCGGCCATCATTCTAAACATCCAGCGGCAGCCGGGCGCGAACACCATCACGGTCGTCAGGAGCATTCAGAAGATTCTGCCGCAGCTGGAAACGAATCTGCCGGCGTCGATCCAGGTTCAGACGCTGACGGATATGACCACGAGCATCCAGGCGTCGGTGGACGACGTCGAGTTCGAGCTGATGTTGACCATCGGTCTGGTAATGATGGTGATCTTCCTGTTCCTGCGCAGCCTGTACGCGACCATCATCCCTTTCGCAGCGGTGCCGCTGTCGCTGATCGGGACATTTGCGGCGATGTACACGCTGGGCTACAGCCTCGACAACCTGTCGCTGATGGCGCTGACCATCTCCACGGGCTTCGTGGTTGATGACGCCATCGTGATGATCGAGAACATCTCGCGCTACCTCGAAGAGGGCATGACGCCGATGGAAGCGGCGCTGACCGGCGCGTCGCAAATCGGGTTCACCATCATTTCTCTGTCTGTATCGCTGATTGCGGTGCTGATCCCGCTGTTATTCATGGGCGATGTGGTCGGCCGCCTGTTCCGGGAATTCGCCGTAACCCTGGCGGTCACGATCGTGATTTCGGCGGTGGTGTCGCTGACCCTGACGCCGATGATGTGCGCGCGCATTCTGCGCCACAAACCCGAGTCACAGCAGACGCGCTTCTACCGCGCCTCGGAGCGCGTGTTCAACAGCATGATCGATTTCTATGGGCGCACGCTGCGCGTGGTGCTGCGCTTCCAGACAATCACGCTGCTGATTGCACTGGGAACGCTCGCGCTGACGATTTTCCTGTACATCATTATTCCCAAAGGTTTCTTTCCGGTGCAGGACACCGGGGTGATTCAGGCTATCTCGCAGGCGCCGCAGGATATTTCGTTCAGTGCGATGACAGAGAAGCAGCAACAGCTGGTGAACGTTATTCTGCAGGATCCGGCGGTGGAGAGCGTCTCGTCGTTCATTGGAGCGGATGGAATCAACACCACGCTGAACAGCGGACGCATATCGATCAATCTGAAGCCGCTGAAGGATCGGGGCCACAGCATCAGCGCATCCGATGTCATCCGCAGACTGCAGACGAATTTGCCGAACAGCGAGGGCGTGCACCTCTACATGCAGCCGGTGCAGGACATCACCGTCGACGACCGCGTGAGCCGGACGCAGTACCAGTACACGCTCGAAGATCCGGACACGAACGAACTGAATGAGTGGACCACCAAGTTTGTCGCGAAGCTGAACAAGCTGCCGGAGCTGGAAGACGTGGCGACGGATCAGCAAACGGGCGGGCGTGCTGTGACGCTGATGATCGATCGTGTCACCGCGTCGCGGCTTGGAATCGCGCCGACCACCATCGACAACACGCTGTATGACGCGTATGGCCAGCGGCTGATCAGCACGCTCTACACGCAGCTGAACCAGTACCACGTGGTGCTGGAGACAGCGCCGGTTTGGGGCCAGGATCCTGGGAATCTGGGCGATCTGTACATTCAGGGCAATGCGTCCTCAGGCGCCAGCGGCGCGGGTGCTGTGACATCGTTCGCATCGTCGGCGTCGGCGTCGGCTGGATCGAATGCGCTGAGCAGCTCTGTGAAATACACACCGTCGGCGGGAGTGTTGACCGCGCCGGCAACCGTGCTGGCGGGGACGTCGAGCACGCAGGGAAGTTCATCCGCTTCCGGGGGGACGACGGCGGGAACGACTCCCAACACGAGCACCTCCAGCGTGGGCGCAAACGCGATTCCGCTGAACGCGTTTACCCATGCCACGATTACGACCGAACCGCTGTCGATCAGTCATCAGGGGCAGTTTCCCGCGGTGACGGTGTCGTTCAACCTTGCGCCCAATGCGTCGCTGGGTACGGCGATCACGGACATCGACAAGGCGGCGGCGGACCTGCATTTTCCGGCGAGCCTGCAGGCAGACTTTCAGGGAACCGCGGCGGCGTTTCGCAATTCACTTTCCAATGAAGCGCTGCTGATCCTGGCCGCGCTGGTTACGGTCTATATCGTCCTGGGCGTTCTGTATGAGAGCTTCATTCATCCGATCACCATTCTCTCGACGCTGCCTTCAGCCGGCGTGGGAGCGTTGCTGGCGCTGATGCTGTTTCGGCAGGACCTGAGCGTAGTGGCGATCATCGGAATCATCCTGCTGATCGGCATCGTGAAGAAAAACGGCATTATGATCGTGGACTTCGCGCTGGAAGCGGAGCGCGAGCACGGTAAGGATTCAACCGAGGCGATCTTCGAAGCCAGCATGCTGCGCTTCCGCCCAATCATGATGACGACGATGGCGGCGCTGCTGGGCGGATTGCCGCTGGCGCTGGGGACGGGCCTCGGGTCGGAACTGCGGCGTCCTCTGGGCATCGCCATGGTGGGTGGGTTGCTCCTGAGCCAGGTTCTGACGCTGTACACGACGCCGGTGATTTACATCTTCTTCGATCGCATCGCGCAGAAGATTTCCGGACACCGGCCGTCGTCGCGGCAGGCTGTGGATCATGCGGGCACGTCGACGGCGAATCCTGAGGGGACGCTGTCGTGAGCTTTTCCTGGGCATTTATCAAGCGGCCGGTCGGCACGACGCTGCTGACCATTGCCGTGGCGATTGCCGGCGCCATCGCGTTCATGGTGCTCCCGGTGTCGCCGCTGCCGCAGGTGGATTTCCCGACGATCAGCGTTTCCGCCAGCCTTCCCGGAGCCAGCGCGGCGATCATGGCGGCATCAGTCGCAACTCCCCTGGAGCGGCAGCTGGGCCACGTAGCGGGCATCACGGAGATGACGTCGTCGAGTTCGCTGGGCAACAGCAACATCACGATGCAGTTCGACCTGAGCCGGAACATCGACGGCGCGGCGCGCGACGTGCAGGCCGCGATCAATGCAGCGCGGACTTATCTGCCGGCCAATCTGCCTTCGAATCCGTCGTACCGGAAGGTGAATCCGTCGGATGCCCCCATTATGATTCTGGGGCTCACGTCGGACAAATACGACGTGACGAAGATATACGATCTGGCCTCGACGATTCTCGAGCAGAAGCTGTCACAGATTAATGGCGTGGGACAGGTGGGCGTGAATGGGGGCGCTACGCCTTCGGTGCGCGTGGAAGTCGATCCGACGAAGCTGGAAAGCTTCGGGCAGACGCTGGGCAGCGTGCAGTCGGTGCTGAGCCTGCAGAATTCGCATTCGCCGCGTGGGCAGCTTTCGAACGGCGCCGTGACGGCGGACATCATCACCAACGACCAGATTTCGCAGGCCGGCGATTATGCTCCGCTGATTGTCGGTTATCACAATGGGGCCGCGGTCCGGCTTTCCGACGTCGCGGGCGTCTACAACTCCACACAGAACCTGCGGACGGCGGGCTACCTCGACGGCACGCGCGCGGTATTCCTGATCATCTTCCGCCAGCCGGGCGCGAACATCATGGAGACGGTCGACAACATCAACGCGCAACTGCCGTTCCTTGAAGCCGTGTTACCCCAGGGCATCAAAACGACGGTGGTTCTGGATCGCACCACGACGATTCGGGCTTCAGTCTCGACAGTAGAGAGGACGCTGATCGGATCGGTCGTTCTCGTGGTGCTGGTGGTCTTCGTTTTTCTGCGCAGCCCGCGTGCCACGCTCATTCCCAGCGTGGCCGTGCCGGTTTCGCTCATTGGCACATTTTCTGTGATGTACCTGCTCGGGTTCAGCGTCGACAATCTTTCGCTGATGGCGCTGACCATTGCCACGGGTTTTGTGGTCGACGACGCGATTGTGGTGATGGAGAACATCACGCGGCATCTGGAGAGCGGTATGCCGCCGCTTAACGCGGCGCTGGTGGGCGCACAGGAAATTGGCTTCACGGTGTTTTCCATCAGCATGTCGCTGATCGCCGTATTCATTCCGATTCTGATGATGGGCGGCATCATCGGGCGGCTCTTCCGTGAATTTGCGATCACGCTTTCTGTGGCGATCGTCGTTTCGATGATCATCTCGCTGACGACCACCCCGATGATGTGCGCGCACCTGCTGAAGCATCAGCCGAAAGAGGAGAAGCACAACATTTTCTATCGGGTGAGCGAGGGCTTCTTCAACGGAATGCTCTCGATCTACCGCGGGTCGCTGAAGTGGGCGCTCGATAATCCGGTGCTGATTCTGATCGTGCTGGGGCTGACGATTGCGCTGAACGTCGTGGTGATCTTCAAAATTCCGAAGGGCTTCTTCCCGCAGCAGGACACGGGCGCGGTGGTGGGTGGCGTGCAGGGTCCGCAGGATGCGTCATTCCCTTTCATGAATTACTCGGTCACGGAGCTGGTGAAGGTGATCAAACAGAATCCCGGGATCGCGCACGTGAATGCCTACACCGGGGGCGGGGGTTCGAGCAACGGAGGGTTCATCTATATAGCGCTGAAGCCGCTGGGGAATGGGCCGGGGCAGCGCAAGGACAGCGCGATGCAGATCATCAACGAATTGCGCGGACCCATGAGCAAGCTGCCGGTGGCCTCGGCATTTTTGCAGCCGGTGCAGGATCTGCGCATTGGCGGCCGCGGCAGCAACGCGCTGTACCAGTACACGATTCAGTCCGACAACATCCCGGATCTGGCAAAGTGGGGACCCCTCCTGTTGACGAATATGAGGACGCTGCCGGGCCTGCAGGATGTGAATACGGACCAGCAAAACGGCGGGCTGGAGGAGATGCTGACCTACGATCGCGTGACGGCGGCGCGGCTGGGGCAGACGCCGCAGACGCTCGATTCGTCTCTGTACAGTGCATTCGGGCAGTCGGAAGTTTCGGTGATCTACACGCAGCTCAACCAGTACTACGTGGTGCTGGAAGTGGCGCCGCAGTACTGGGCTTCTCCCGACGGGCTGAAGGATATTTGGCTGAACACGGGCGGATCGTCCGGCGGCGCAGGGCTCAAGTCGATGAGCCCGCTGGCGACGATGACCACGACGCAGACCAGCACAACGCCGCTGCAGGTGAATCACACTGGGCTATTTCCGTCGGTGACGGTGTCGTTCAACCTGGCGAGCGGCGTGTCGCTGAGCGACGCGACTCGCGAGGTGAGCGAGATGGAATTGCGGTTGGGGATGCCTTCGACGGTGCGCGGCTTTTTTGCGGGAACCGCGCAGGCGTACCAGTCGTCGCTGGCCTCGGAGAAATATCTGGTGATTACGGCGGTGCTGGCGGTCTACATCGTGCTGGGGATTCTCTACGAGAGCCTGGTGCATCCGCTCACGATTATTTCCACCCTGCCGTCGGCCAGCATCGGCGCCATGCTGGCGCTGATGATTTTCAATATCGATCTGAACGTTATCTCGATTATCGGAATCATTCTGCTGATCGGCATCGTGAAGAAGAACGCGATCATGATGATCGACTTTGCGCTGATGGCGGAACGCGAGGAGCAGAAGTCGACCTATGACTCTATTTTTGAGGCCTGCATGCTGCGCTTTCGTCCCATCATGATGACGACGATGGCCGCGATTTGCGGGGCACTCCCGCTGGCATTCGGGAACGGCACGGGATCGGAGCTGCGCAAGCCGCTGGGCATTACGATTGTTGGAGGGCTGCTGCTGAGCCAGTTGATCACGCTGTATACGACGCCTGTGGTTTATCTGACGCTGGACCAGTTGCGGCTTTGGGTGCAGGGCAAGAGCCACGATACGTTCCGTCCGGAGATCGAAGGAGCGACGTCGTGAGCGCAAAGAAGGGTCTGGGCATGACAGGTTCGCACAATCGGAGGCTGGTTGTCGCGGCCGCGTTTGCATGGCTCGCAGGACTGACGGGATGCACGGTCGGGCCGAAATACCACGCGCCCGCGCCGCCGCAGATTACCGCGCCAAACTATAAGGAATCGACGGTGAACTTCCAGGACCAACAGGGATGGAAGGTCGCGAGTCCCCAGGACGCGATGCTGCGCGGCAACTGGTGGGAGATATTTCAGGAGCCGGAGCTGAACACGCTCGAAGGTCAGCTGAACATTGACAACCAAAGCATCAAGCAGTATTTCCAGCAGTACATGGAAGCGCGGGCGCTGATTGCCGAGGCGCGAGCGCAGTACTGGCCGACGATCACGGCGAACCCGTCATGGAATCGATCGAAATCCTCGGCCAATCTCCAGGATTCGAGTCAGACCAATCTTGGACGGACGAGCACGCTCTGGTCAATGCCGCTTGAAGTTTCCTGGGTTCCCGATCTCTGGGGCAAGATTCGCAACGAGGTGCACGAGGCCGAATATGCGGCTCAGGTGAGCGCCGCCGATCTGGAGAACGAGAAGCTGACGGAGCAGGCGTCGCTGGCCGAGTACTATTTCGAGATTCGCGGTCAGGATATGCTGCAACAGATCCTGAACCAGACGGTGGATGCGGACCAGAAGGCGCTCGACGCGAACCAGGGCGCGTATGACGCGGGGACCGGCGATTACATTTCGGTGGTCGAAGCGCGGGCGACGCTGGAGTCAGCGAAATCGGCAGCGACGAACGTGGGTCTGGCGCGCGCACAATACGAGCATGCCATCGCAGTGTTGTTGGGGAAAGTGGCCACGGACTTTTCGATTCCTGTGAAGCCGATGGTCTATGCGCCGCCGCCGATACCGACGGGCGTGCCGTCGCAGCTGCTGGAGCGCCGGCCCGACGTAGCCGCCGCAGAGCGAACGCTGGCTGAGGCAAATGCGACGATCGGTATTGGCTATGGCGCGTTCTTTCCACAGGTGACCATTTCCGCCGGCGGCGGGTTCGAGAGCTCGCTGTTCAAGCATCTTTTCGACTGGCCCAGCCGCTTCTGGTCCATCGGGCCGTCGGCGTCGCAGATCATCTTCGACGGCGGGCTCTATCGCGCGCAGCTGCGTCAATATGAGGCGGCTTACAACGCCGATCTGGCCGCGTACCGACAGACTTCACTGACTGCCTTCCAGCAGGTAGAAGATGCCATGGCTGGCACGCGCATCTATTCGCAGCAGATTCTTCATCAGCAGGACGCCGTGAAAGCGGCGCAGGAGTTTCTGGATCTGGAAACGCAGCGCTACAACACGGGTGTCGATCCGTACGTGAACGTGGTGACCGCGCAGACCACGGTGCTTGGCGATCAACAGACGCTGAATTCGCTGCAGGTGTCCGAGATGATGCAGACGGTCGTGTTGGTGCAGGCGCTGGGTGGCGGATGGGATCGTTCGCAGCTGCCGACGCCGTCGCAGGCGGGCGCAAAGGTTCCGAACAGCTCTTATACGATCCAACAGTAAGTTTGCGAGGCGGACCGTGGCGCGGGGTACAATTCCCGAGTCTGTTCTAAAGGAGTGTCCCCGATGCGTTTTGTCCGTGAGTCTGTCGTCGCAGCCGCTGTCCTTCTTATCCCTGTACTGGCTTCCGCGCAGGCGCCGGCCGATGTTTCCCACGCAGTGCAGGGCGGCGGAATTTTTGTCGCCGGCTGGCAGGGGCAGCTGGACCCCGGCGCCAAAGAAGTCGTCAGCGATGCGAAGCTGACGAAAGAGGGCGGTGCGCTGCATGTGATCACGGGTCCGGCGATCAGTTATTGGAACCCTGCCAACACCGCGAGTGGCGATTACACGGTGTCGGCGACCTTTACCGAGCCGCAGTTCATGGGATTGAACTCGCACCCGCATCCGTATGGAATTGTGATTGCCGGCAACGATATGGGGACGGCGCAGCAGACGGAGCTGTACTGCGCGGCCTACGGGAGCGGCAACTTCATCGTGCGCGGGTTCGGGCCGGCGGCCTTCCAGGTGAACGGCGCCCGCAAAGAACCGAACACCGCGATCCACAAGGCCGATGCCCCAGGCCAGCCGGTGTCGCAGACGATCGCACTGTCGGTGAAGGGCGATAAGGTGGAGTGCGCGATCAACGGCACCGTGGTAGGGAGCTACGACAAGTCGGCGGTGGTGGGGGCCGGCAAACTGAAGTCCACCGACGGTGTCTATGGGATCCGATTCGCGCACAATACCGAGGGGACGGTCGCGGATTTGAAGATGACCAAGCCCTAGGCGGCAGGTCTTCAGCGTTGGGAGGAGAAGGAATGCAGGTGCCCGGTTCAGAGTACGACGCGGAGCTGGCTCGATCGCTCGCGAAGCTGTGGCCTCATCGAATGCACGAGTCCAGTGCCTGGAAGAATCTCTTGTGCTGGTTTGGCCTGCATCGCTGGGCGCAACTCGATCTGAGCCATCAGGCGCCGGGCCGGGAAGTATGGTTCTGCCGGTGGTGCGACGGGATCAGGATCGACGGGGAGTTATTGGGGGGTTAGGGTTCCCCGCGCAGATGAATCCGGGCACATTTGTCAATCCCTCAATGGACTTACAACAGATGTGGATTTTTTCATGACTGCGGGCATAGGGCGGGCGTAGGATTCTCTCGGTCCGCAATGGACAACATTTGTTTCTGGAGGCGTTCCCCCCATGCCCGTACTTGGAGTTTTGCGCTTTAGCCTCAGTCAGGTGGCCAAGGCTATTGCTTTGGCTTTAGTGTTCTTCTCGTTTGCCGGTGAGAAGGCGTTTGCAGCCGCGGACTGGAGCGCGATCCAAACCGCTCTGGGAGCTACGGGAACCGAAATGCCAGGAAATGTCCTGCGCTTCGAGCTGTGCCGTTCGGACCTGCCGATGACGGTGAACGGTGTGGCGCAGACCGACGGCGCGGTAGGGAACGGGTTCGTCGCATTTAAGCGTTCGCACGACGGACAGATGTTTGCCGACGGCTCGCTGCCTGCGCAGGAAAGCGAAGTCACAGCGCTCGAAACCGCACTACGCGCCAACAAACATATTCAGATTACGGGCGTGGGAAGCCATTTCATTCTTGAATCACCCAAGCTGGTCTGGGTTGAATTTGAGGCGCTCGGCGACGGAAGCGATCTGGCAACGTCCCTCGCAAGCGCACTGACGACCATCCACAGTCCGCAGCTTAACGTCACCTTTATTCCGGGCACGGACAACGTGTTCGATCCAGCGACGATTCTGCCGCCCAAATTTCTCAAGCTGTTTGACGAGGGCTTTGTCGCGCAGTTCGACCAGATCTTCGCGTTTTATCTACCGAGGCCGGATGAGAGTTCGATCTCGATCGGCGACGTGAGGTCTGAAGCGGGACTCGGCGTCGGACAGACCTTCTATGTCCAGGTTGATTTCTCGGGTGGAACCAACGTCACGCTGGATGTCGACTTTGCTCTGCGTCCGGAGGAAGTGCAGGCGGTGGAGGACACGCTGCGCGCCGGCGGATTCACGATCTCGTCGCAGGCCAGTCATTATCTCGACGACAATCCCCACCTGCAGTTCGTGCACGCAACCGGGTCGGGAGATGGATTCACGCTCGGCAACTCGCTGTACAGCGCAATCCAGATCATTCAGGGCAACGGCTCGCACCACTAAAAAGCAGCGATTTTCACTGGCCCCGGTGCTGCCTGCGCACACCGGGGCCTTTCCATGTGCGCCTTCGGGCCGCGTTCAGCGCCACGCGCGAGCGGTTTGATGAGTACCAGGGCACGCCCGCAGTCACCGCCCATCGAGTGCGTTCCTGTCGTCACTCCTGGTAATAAAGACCCCGTGCAAAGCCAATTGTGAGAACGCGCAGAGGAAGCGTCGCACCTTGTTGTGCGCACTCCGTCACACGCCTCGCGAACTTTGCGGCTCGCCGAGGCGGTGCGGAAGTGATACGACAGAGACATCGAACTCACTACATTTCAGTTACTCGTAACACCGAAACTCGCTCACCAAAGAGTCGGCTGTTCCACGCGATAACCCTTGATTTTCAGTGCTATAAACGAACATCACATGAAGCAGACAAGACGTACGAAAGAGGACGTCCATTGCTGCCCTACCTTTCTGTAATACTTTCCGTTCGGAACGAACGGAAGATGCTGCCTGGGCTCATCGATCAGCTGCTGGAGCAGAACTATCCAGTGGAGCTCTACGAGATCCTCGTCGTCGATGGCGAGTCAACGGACGGCACTGCGGATTTGGTGAAGCGACGCTACACGGATCGCCGCGTGCGCGTGCGGGTCCTCGACAACCCGAAGCGCAGTGTTGCGGCTGGACGGAATACAGGCATCCGAGCCGCGTCCGGCGATGCCATGGTGTTTCTCTCAGGACACTGCACGATTCCGTCAAAGGAACTGCTGGCGGATACTGCGGAAATTCTGGAAACCACCGGGGCCGGATGCCTGTGTCGTCCTCAGCCGCTGCTGGGGCATGCGGAGACGCGGATGGGTGAAGCGATTGCGCGGGCCCGATCCTGCCATATGGGCCGTGGAACGATGCCTCCCGAACTGGCAGGCTTTGTCGATCCTCCGGGTTTCGCGGGGACATTTTTGCGCAGTGTGTTCGAAGAGGTGGGCTTCTTCGACGAGAGCTTCGACGCCTGCGCCGGCCTTGACTTCAATGAGAGATTGCGGAAGGCCGGCGTTCGCGCCTATTGCGATCCGCGTCTTGCTGTCTATGAGCAGCCACCGCAAAAGCTTCACCGGCTCCTGGCTGAAATGTTCCGCCATGGCCGCGGGGCGAGCCGCTGGATGCGGAAGCATCCGGAGTGCGCATCGGTGGCGGAGGTTGCTCCTTTGGGGATTCTCCTGGCTGTGCTGCTGGCGTTGTTCGCATGGTCGCAGCTGCCGCATCTGATGGCAGCGATCGTGTTCGCGCCCCTGTTGCTCTTTTTCGCGGCGGTATTGATCGTTTCTATGCAGATTTCGGCCACGCATGGCTTCCGGTCCGGCTGGAGAGCGCCGGCGGTTTTCGCGACGATTTATCTGGGGCAGGGAATTGGGCTGCTGTACGAATATGCGTTCCCCAGCGATGCAGGGAAGCGGAGGAAGGTCGCTCCCGTGGCGACCGTGACGCAGGCGACGGAATCTTTGGGAGAAGCCGAGCGAGCAGCCTGAGCGCGCGATAGAACGATCGGGACCGATACACTGTCGGCGTGAGCGAGGATCGGAATCAGTACCGGGGACGCATCGCGCCTTCGCCGACGGGATTGTTGCATGCGGGGCATGCCAGGACTTTTTGGACAGCGTACACGCGGGCGCGTGAGGCCGGCGGAACGCTGGTTTTGCGGAACGAGGATCTTGATCCGCAGCGTTCCAAAGCGGAGTTCGCCAATGCAATGCTCGAGGATCTCGACTGGCTTGGGATTCATTGGCACGAAGGGCCGGATGTTGGTGGGACATTCGGCCCTTATTCGCAAAGCGCGCGGCGCGAACAATACTTAAAAGTCTGGAAGCTTTTGCTTGAGCGGGGATTTCTCTACCCGTGCACGTGTTCTCGTCGGGAACTGAGCGGGATCGCGCAGGCTCCGCATGAGGGGGCTGGGACGGTTCTGCGCCTGGAAGGCGATGAGGGGCCGATGTATCCGGGGACATGCCGCCCGAAAGGCAAGCCGGACGTATCGCAGCGCCATTCGAGCCCTGCTGGTGCGAACTGGCGTTTTCGGGTTCCGGATGGCGAGGTGGTCGCGTTCGAGGATGGGTATTTTGGGCCGCAGCGGTTTGTTGCAGGCGAGGACTTCGGCGACTTTCCGGTGTGGCGGCGCGACGATGTTCCCGCTTACCAACTCGCTGTTGTGGCCGACGACAACGCAATGGAGATCACCGAGGTTGTACGTGGCGCGGATCTGCTTCTCTCAACGGCTCGGCAGATTCTGATCTATCGCGCGCTGGGATGGAAGGAGCCGCAGTGGTTCCACTGCCCTCTGGTGCTCGATGAGCGTGGAGAGCGGCTGGCGAAGCGGCATGATGCGCTCGCGATTCGAACTTTCCGCGAGCGGGGTAAGACTCCGGAGGAAGTCCGAGGTCTGGTCACGCCGTAAGGTTGAAGGCGATCAGGCGCTTTCTTCTTCGTCCTGAGTTTCCTCAATCGCCATATCGCGAAATTCGTTGGAGTCGAAAACCTCGCCGCAATCGAGGCACTCGACAAACTCGGCGTCATCTTCGCGCGCTACTACGCGGACCTTGGGATGCTTACAGACCGTATTCATGGGGTGATCAGGGCTGTGAGAGAGTCGTTATGGGGCAGATTGTACCCGCCCAGGGGTATCTGTCAACAGTCATGTGCAATCTTTCACGGCTTATGCCTGGTAAACTGGGACCATGCCCGAAACGGAACGAGTCTCTCTGGCCGATGTGCGGCGGGTGGCCGAGCTGAGCAATCTTGACCTGACGGCGGACGAGGAGCCTCGTATGCGCCGCGATTTAAACGCCATTCTGGGCTACGTCGCGCAGCTGTCGGAACTCGATACGGCGCAGGTGGAGCCCATGGCGCAGGTGTCGGAGGTGCTGGCGGTTGCCGGCGAATCCGCGACGGAAAAGCTCTCGGTGCTGCGCGAGGACCAGGTGCGGCCCTGTCTCGATCGCGCGCTGGTGATGGCGTCCGCACCGGAGACGGATGGAGTGTTCTTCAAGGTTCCGAAGGTGATTGAACGATGAGCACCGCGACGGCAGCAGGTTCGATTGAGGGAATCCGCTCGGCGATTGCGAAGGGCGAGACCACGGCGAAGGCAGTGGTGGAGATTTACCAGGCGCGCATTGCGGGTGAGGACGAGAAGATCCGTGCCTTTTTGTCGACGGACCGGGATTATGCACTGGCCCAGGCCGCACGCATCGACGACCTCGCCGCGAAAGGCGATCCGTTGCCGAAGCTGGCGGGCGTTCCGTTCGGCATTAAGGATGTCCTGACGCTGGAAGGATTCGCGGCGACGGCGGGGTCGAAGATTCTCGAAGGCTATCGGCCGCCGTATACCGCGACCGCGGTGAAGAAGCTGGCAGATGCGGGCGCGGTTTTTCTGGGGAAGCTGAACTGTGACGAGTTTGCGATGGGGTCGTCGAATGAGAACTCGGCGTATGGGCCGGTGCACAATCCGCACGATTTGGATCGTGTGCCCGGAGGCTCCAGTGGA
>Ga0182015_10003646_pt1 | contig 17052 bp, 19 predicted proteins | sample 712P3MmetaG_FD_120478 | JGI IMG/M metagenome (GOLD analysis project Ga0182015, IMG submission 120478) | Permafrost microbial communities from Stordalen Mire, Sweden - 712P3M metaG | ecosystem: Environmental > Terrestrial > Soil > Wetlands > Permafrost | place: Sweden: Stordalen | collected... | reverse complement strand
TGAGCGTTCGGCCATCACACATCATTTCGCCTTCGGGGGGCATGAAGGCTATCTGACGATCGGGTTTTACCCGAATGGTCAGCCGGGCGAGATCTTCATCCGCATGGCGAAGGCCGGATCAACCATTGCCGGTTTGATGGAGTGTTTCGGCACCGTGGTTTCGGTCAGCCTTCAGCACGGAGTGCCATTGAAAGTTCTCTGCGACAAGCTCTCGCATACACGGTTCGAGCCCTATGGCTGGACAGGTAACGAGCACATCGGCTATGCGAAAAGCCTGATGGATTACATCTTCCGCTGGATTGAGCTGCGGTTCCTATCCGGGAAACAGCTCTCGCTATTCGGCCAAGGCAATGGCGAGATTAGCGCTGGTGGAGAGCAGACACCCGGTCCGGTCGACGGCTCACAGTTCCTCTATAACATCGGCGACGCTCCGCCTTGTGTGGGCTGTGGAGGCCTGATGAAGCCCAGTGGAACCTGCTATACGTGCGTCAATTGTGGTCAAACCAGCGGATGCTCGTAAAGAACAGAGTTCCAACCGATTTCGACGAGATTAGACACTGAGAGTGGGGCGCGGTGGCAATGCTGGAAACGCGCCTCGGGCTGTTCGCGCGAGTCGAGAGGTTCAGAATCGGCCCCGGCGTAGAAGGCAGGTGCTCTTAAAAAGGGGTGACTCCTCAATGAATCTCAAGCTCGTTTTCCTCGTACCTCTCAACCCGACCGCAACTTGGAGATGAGCACTTCAACATCAAATATCGCCCACCGCCTGGGATAGGCGTTGTGGGTGTGGGGCCGCTTGCAATGATATTTCTCTGTCGGCATGACTTGCATAAAACGTTGGTTCCTGTTCCGTAATTCACAATTTCTTCAACCAACACAAACTCCGTTCCTTGTTGCGTCTTCATTGTGTTTGCGCCTTCGCAGCGTGATCCTCAAACCACTTCCGCGCCCGTGCCTGAGTTTGCATTAGGACTGTCGGCGTCAGCTTCGCCCCGGCGGCATCCCGCACGTCAATTGCCGATTTTTGGCCTGGTTTGTTATTCATACCGACGGCTGCTATATCTGACCAAAAATAAGCTTCCGCATAATCTTGTGGTACACCTTGGCCCTGTGTGTAAAGTATGCCAAGTAAGGACTGCGCACCGACATCCCCTTGCTCTGCCGCGTTACGGAACCAAGTTGCACTCTGCACATAATCTTGTATTACACCTTGACCGTTGTAGTAGAGCATTCCAAGGTTGAATTGTGAGTCAGCGTCGCCTTGTTCGGCGGCTTTGCGATACCAAAATGCTGCCAATCGGTAATCCTTGGGCACGCCCGCGCCTATCTCGTATAACCAGCCAAGTTGGTGTTGTGCGCTTGGCCAACCTTCATCTGCGGCTTTACGAAACCATGCGGCCCCCTGAGTCAAATCCTGAGATACGCAAGCTTCAATCGGCCCTGCTGAAGATCCACCTTGATATTGAATGCCAAGCGCCATCTGTGCGCCCGGCCATCCCTGTTCAGCGGCCTTGCGAAACCAGAAAAGTGCCTGCACGCAGTCTTTGGGCACAAAAATACCGAATTGATAATAAGTGCCCAAAGTCGTCTGCGCCTGTGCGTCGCCTTTATCGGCGTGCTCCCTGAGTGCGGCGATGCTCTGGCCGCGTGCCTCATCAGTGGTCTGTGCCCATGTCCCGGAAACCACGACGAGCAGCGTGAGTGCTGCCCAAGTGGAAATGAATCTTAGCCTCATAGCCTTCCCGTCTCCGTGTAGGGCTCTGTGAACCGCCATCGCGCTCGGCATCGATATAGACACTATTGCATTCCGCTACATTTAGTCCCCCCGAGGAACTACCACCTGAAGGCAACGATGTCCTCATTCGCGAGCTCTATCAATCTGGCGCGCAACTCTTTTTCCTTCGTCTCCAACCCCGTTCTGCTGTAATGGAGGTTTTTGGAGACCACATCGTGTAAATCCGGATCGTAATAGATCATCTTCTTCATTTCCTCCCACTGCTCGTTTGCCCCCGACTCCCGCAGCCGCTTGGCGATAAAAATACGGTCTGCAAATACACGCGCAAGCTTTTGAATTGCGTTATCAAGAAGTTGAGGATCCTTCGGGAGTTCAAGGCCGGGCCTCTCCCTTTCCACACCCGTGATGGCATCATACAAAAGGTCGACTAGCTCGCGGTACTCTGCCTTCTTCTGGTCGAGTCGCCACCTGTAATGCTCGTTGGCGCGGGACAGCATTTGTCCCAGGAATACACCAACAAGGCCGACGATTAAACTTACAACGCTGACCATGACAAGCTCCTTTTCCCACCTACTTTATGCTAATGTCTACCTAGACGCAACGACACAGTAAGGGTCTAGACGCCATGATGCGTGATTTTGAGTTTCGTTGTCTAGTGGGCGTGAACTCGGTGAAGTGTTACCGGGAAGCGCAAGCGGGAAGCAACGCAAGGACGGTGCTCACGGGCAAATGGAACAAGAAACTTGAGTGGCTATCCCCAAAGCAGCCTGGTCGGCTCGCCGCGGATTTTGCGAATGCAACGGATGTGCTCTGTTTTACAAAGGCCTATGGCCCACTCGACAACCCATTGCCAGACTTCACCGGAAAACTTGCCCCCAACAGTCCACAAACCGGGGACCACCTTCGGATGCATGCCTGCCTCCCACCATTCGAGTTCATCGAGACAGAGTGGAGTGACCGGCAAAAACAATTTAGGCAGATATGGGAAGTCCTGCCGGGACACTTGCCATTCGGTTCAAGCAATGTGTTTCCGGGCATTGTCGGAATTGAGGACTTGGTTGTTACGCGCAATGGCTTTCGGTTGCCGGTTAGGGGCGACTTCAGTCTTGTGGCGGATCGTCTGATTTTCCGTGCCGCCACTCTTTGGGAGTTGCTTTTGCTGGACCTGTGCAGCGTTGGACGTAAGAAGTTGCGGAAATGTGGATGTCCGGAGTGTAAGAGGCCCCACTTTGTGGGAAGATCTAACGCAAAATTCTGTGAAGACAAAGGCTGCAAGAGATGGGGTAGGAACCAAACGAAGTTGAAGTGGTGGAATGCGAACCGCACCTGAACCGGAACATCCGTACAAATCTAAACCAACATTTAGGCCCTGTACTCTCGATTGGCGCCGAATCGCCAACCCACGCGTTGACCGCCAATCCGGTGATTGGCCAACTTGGCTGGCACACCGACCCTTGGGCACCTACACAAGAATACGTTCAGACCGCTTCCGTAATTGGTCCGCAACGTGGGCCAAACGAAAGGCTGTGTCTCGCCTGCACCCCGCACTCTCCACATTCCATGTACAACTCAAATCCACCCAGGAGATGTTGATTCATGAGCAGCGTAACAGTGAAAGCTCTGCACCGCGAGTTCTTTTACAACGGTACCCGCATCCCCGATCCAGCTCCCAGCTTGACCGTTGAACAAGTGAGAGAATTGCTAACGCCGTCCTACCCCGAAATTGCCACGGCATCACTGGCCGGGCCGGAGGACACCGGAGATGCCCTTCGCTACACGTTCAGCCGAGCCATCGGCAGCAAGGGCTGATCCTGAGACTCCTAGCAGTATCCTGCTGTGATCTTCTCCTGCGCCCCTGTTCGGCGCCTGCTTTGCCAGGGAGTTGGTCGCTATCCGAATCATCGCAACAAGGTGGCACATCATGAAGAAGACGAAGACGGATCAGACCAACCTACTTGCGGAACTCCGTCGCCTTGAGAGCAAGCCGCCAAAGAGAGCCGACCGGCTCATCGCGAGGCATTTGAAATGCGAAGAGTCACAAAGTCTGGCGCACTCCGTCGCGGAAGCGGCCAGGAGATCGTCGTCCGGTACGATGCCGGTTCTCGAAGCCCCGAGCGAACTGTTGCCGCCACTGATTTAACGCTGCTGGGGCAGGGTTGCGGTGAATCCCTACCATCGCTCCGCCGGATCCCCGCAGACTATCGCCTGGAGACAAACGGCGAACGCCTCTACCGTCTTTGCCTGGCGCTGGTGGAGCGGAATCTCGCAGACGAAAAGCTCTGGCAACAAACCGGCAAGGTCGCCGTGGTCTTCGCGCGAACCACCATCCAGAAGCTGATTGAGGAGTTCTCGGGCGGCGCGCTCGAAGGCAAAGTCGATTATTGCTTTGAAGTCAGGGACGACCTTGGGACAGGATATTGGCGGGGCGGAGCTCTTGGCGAAGGCAAGCTGATGGCCATGTTCGAACTCCAGGCCTGCGGCTACCTCAAGATCGGGGCCGCGCTGGACGCGCTCGAAAAGCAGGAGCGATTCCTCGGAGCGGCATTCTACTTCCTGCTTCGAAGGTCGCTCTGCCGCTGGATTCGCATCTACGACCATACGGACGCCGAGTGCTACAACGAACAGCTGCATGAGTGGATGGAGCAGGACGAGCCCGAGAGCCGGGATGCTTACGAGTTCCCGGCCGTCGATGAGGCGATCCCGGAACCCGTCCAGGCCGCGAAAGACTGGACATGCTCCAGCGCGCGCAGGGTGCTGCGAAAGCATCTTCAGGGGCTGCATTCCGTGTGGATTCACAAGCTGCTGACGCTTCATCGGCTGTCGCGGTTGAAGGGCCAGGTCATGCGCTTCGAAGGGGAATACGACGACCCGCCGGTGCCGAGCCTTTTGCTGGTCTTCCGCGAAAATGACGCGATTCAGGCCTGCTTCGATCATGAATCAGAGCGTTACAACGAGACCACCAATGAGCCGTCCTGCGCGGTGTGCTTTCGGCCGCAAGTCAGCGAAGAGTTCGAGACGGCACTTCGCACGATGGCGATCTTTCTAAGGGTCAACATGGAACTGGCCGGTTTGATTACGCTGCTCGAATGTGAGGAGACCCATGCAAGTCAACGTGAGCATCGGACAGAATCATCACTTCGCGCTGAGTGAAACCCTGCTGATTTACCGGTCGACGGAACACCAGAACGGCAGCTTCGGAAATACCTTCATCACCCACCATGAAGTGAACGCAGACAATCGCGCGAAGCAACCAACACTCGGTCCGGCAAAGACGCTGACCATTGAGTTCGTTCAATCGCTTGTCCAAGCCTTGGGAGGCCGGGTGCAGGCGGAGTTTCTGCCCGTGAGCGTGATCGCGCGCACCGAACGGCTTATCGCTTGGTGGACGCCGCCACAAAAGCGCCCGATGTTCTTCGGAACGACGCAAGGCGACATGGCCGGACTCAATGGCGCAATCTTTCCGCAGCCCGCTCTCGTCTGGCTGGCGATGGATCGCTCCCTCTCGGTCCGGGCTTTCAAAGAGAATCGCCGGCCGGGAGCCGATACCAAGCTATGTGTGGCTCCCTACTGGAATGTGTACGACACAGGGAGCGTCTGCCTTGGATCGATGCGGGCTCCCGATGCCTCCACCGTCGCCTCCATTCCCCGGTGGGAACAGAGCTTCTATGAAAGCGAGTTCACGCACGGCAACGTCGGGAGACTGACGCGCCACCCAGCCGGCTTTGAAGGGCTTTGGAAGGAACTCGCCGGCAAAGAGGAGTTTCCCACAGAATCACTGATTGAATTGCCGGAAACGGTAAGGGAGTTCTTGTCTGGAAAGAGGCGCGGTCATGATCATTGAACACGCTCTTCCGAAGCCGTTGGGCCGCAGAGGGCAGCCGCTCCGCGTGCTGATCATCGGCGCGGGAGGCAATGGAAGCGCGGTGCTTCTGGGCCTGCCTTATCTCCACCAGGCGATGAAGGTGTGGGGCCATGCAGGAGGTCTCCACGTAATGCTGGTGGACGGAGATCTTGTCTCGGAGACCAACTGCGTCCGTCAGCCGTTCGCGTCGGCCGATGTCGGACTCAATAAGGCCACCGTGTTGATCAACCGGGTTAATCTCTTCTGGGGTCTGAGGTGGCAGGCGCACCCGGAGCACTTTCACAAGGATTCGCTGAGATCCAATTCGGCAGGTCCCCACTTGATTATTGGGTGTGTCGATACACGGGCGGGACGCCAGGCCATCTTGTCCGCTGTTACCCGGGCGAATGACAGCACCGTTTACTGGCTCGACCTCGGCAACAACGCAAGCAGCGGTCAGTATGTGCTCGGCCAGCCGTTGAACGCCGCAAACCGGCGCTCCGCGGCCCGCCTCAGAACCGTTGCGGAACTTTATCCAGAGATTGCGGAGGCGGAGGCGGGTGAGGACCCGCTGCCCAGTTGCAGCGCGGCGGAGGCTCTCGAACGGCAAGAGCCTTTTATCAATCAGGTGTTGGCGACAAGCGCGCTCGCAATGCTTGCGCGCCTCTTGCGCTACGGAGCAATCGCTCATCATGGAGCCTTCTATAACGCTTCAACGGGTCGCATGAGCGTAGTACCTTGCGATCCCGATCTCTGGAAAAAGATACAGAGGCGCACTCACAGAACTTCATTGGCCGCACGCAAGAAGCTGAGATAATGTCTCGCATACAGGTGGTCCATGAAGAAATCTTCCGTCGACCCGGTGCTGGTTCTCGAAGCCAAGATGATTGTTGCGCTGGCTTTCCGAAATGGTCCCATCGAGGATCTGCACGCGGGAAAGATCTGTCCGACCTGCAGTGCCGACAGTGCTTATTCCCGCATCTCCGATGAGGAGGTGAAGGGAATCATGAAAGCGGCTGTAAACACGGTCTACTCACTGCTTTGGAAGAGAGAAAACGACAGTGAGGCTTTTGCAAAGTCTCTTGTTCTGGGCGTGAGATACACCCAGCGATGGGACGATCCCGAGCAATAACAATCCAAGCCACAGTTTCATTCTCACAGGAAGGTGTATCCATGTTCAAAGAACTGGGTCCGCTGCTCAGGCAGAGGACCGTTGTCCTTATCCTCACGCGTTTGGAGGACCACACCATCCGCGTCAACGTCATTCCCCGCAAGCTCAACGAAAGCGAAAACGATGCGCTCACCACTCCGCTTAGCGTGGCTGGTACGGCGGAAGAATTGGACTCCCAACTGCCTTCCGCGCTGGTCCAGTTTGTCGGAGCCCATCTCGAACTGAGGAACACGCTCGAATCCGCCAAGGAACAGATGGCGGCGGCAGCGAAGACCGCAAAAGCCGAGGCCCGATCGAAGGTGGCATCGAAGCCGGTGCCAGCCCAACCCGAACCCGCAGCGACTCAGACAAAGAAGTCCGCGGACGAGGCGCCCAAACCTGCCGAGCCCAGGAAACAGGAGCCGGCACGCAATGCCAGCCTCTTTGACATTGGACCGTCGCGGGAGTCAGCTCCCTTGTGCGCGTCGGATGCGAGCGAGGAAGAGGAGATTCTTGCCGAAGCCGACGAAGACGAGCCAATGGATGAATCCGACGACTTGGACGAGGCCGCGTAAGCGCCAATCCTAGTCCAGCTAGCTTTTCCGTTCTGCGGCAACTGCTTCCATCGAAACCGTGTTGACCAGCGCCTTGTCGCGGTCAATCACCAACGGTTTGAGAGGCTGAAGTTCACACCACAAGTTCCGGTTGCGAACGGGCCGATGGACGTTTTCAAGACCGAAAGCGCTCGAAATGAGCATTGGCGAGTCAGCGTGGAGCCAGAATTCCCCCCGGCTACATGGGCGTTTCCGGGGACCTGCTCGGGTTTGCGAGCCCATTGTCCGTCTCGTGAATGGTTTGGCCGTATACGGTCAACTGTGTTTCCCCTTGTCCCGAAAAGGGTAAGTTTTGACCCAAGACCGTCGCCCCGCGTTTTCAAGGGCTTGCATGGGTCGAATGTCAAGGCCATAATAAACCCATGAAATACGGCTATGCCCGAGCAGTCCATTGCGCCCCAGCAGGAGATCGGGCCGCGCCACGAGCAGGGGCCGGGCCTTGGAATCGGGTTTTAAAAACTACCTGCCCCGGATATTTGCAGAGTCGCCCAAGCCGGGAGAGTGTGTCAGGGCTGCCGAAGTCACCGCGCCAGCGGCTGCGGCCTTGACACACGGACAGGCTCGGCCAGAATCTTTCGGGTTCCGGGGCAGGCAGTATCATCGGCCCTCGGCTTAGAAGGCCGGTGCTCTAAGCTCCCGTCTTCCTGCTTGTAAGGCAGGGTGTTTGGCATCCCGCAGGATCGCCTCACTGAGGTCCAGCGGCTCAGCCTGTAAAACTCTCGGGTGCGGGCGCCTCTATGGCCAACTCCGACCCCAACACCAACGGTCGCCAGTTCTTCATGCCAAGCAGGATTTGGGTGTGTTGCAGCGTTGGAGCGATGTCAAACGCGCTTTTGGCCCGGAATATTTGAAGATCGTAGGAATGCGGTTTAATCTGGGCAAATGTCAGTCGACCTAAGCGACTCGCCGCTTGATCTTTTCAGTAGCCTCTTTGAGTTCATCCCTGGAGAAAACAGGTCTCCAAAGGAAAATTTTCTGACCGAACTGTTCAGTTACGTCCTGCGAACCTCAGAAGGCGCCCGCGACGCATGGGTTTCGTTTGTTCTTGGCAAGACAGTCCACTGCGAGGTTGTTGAAGTCACGACCAGGGCGACCGAACGAAATGAAGAAAACCGGAGTGTATACCCGGATCTTCAAATTGAAGGAACGCTCACCGGGGAAGAGCCATTCGCAATAATGAGCGAACACAAATGGGATTCCCCGTGTGACCACGATCAACTCCGCAAGTATCATGCGATTGCCGTCAGAAAGCAGGCCAAATTATGCTTTGTTGGGGCGAACCGAAGACAACTAGCCGAAGCGAGGAAATGCAGTCCGGCAGTCGATAAAAGCTTTCTTTGGGAAGACGTGTTTAAGATGTTCAACGCACTTGAAAATAAATCCGAAGTGCTGAAGGAGTTCCTCGCTTTTATGTCTACGCAGGCGCTTGATCCAGGCAAGCCATTGTCCATCGAACAGATGAACCATTTCGTCAGAGGTATTGGATTCATCGACTCGCTTGAACGAACCGCTCATATTTTGCTCAACGAGTTTGACTGGGAATCCGTCCCTTCAAGGTACAAGCTAAACCCGGTCGTCAGAAACCGATATGGGCGAGTCGCAGTAGAGTTTGCGACGCCAGAATGGAAGCCGACGTTGTCGATAGGTTTTCTATATGATTTGTCGGACTACAAAGTGCAGTTCGTTGACGCATCACAGGGGATTGATCTCGTGTTGCGACTGGAGACAAGTCCTAAGGACAGGGGCAATATTGACAACTTCAAGAAGTTGATTGCGGAAAAACTAGAGTCTCTCAAAGCGCTGGATGCCAAAGTTCTTGTCGCTGGAGATAAGGGATTGCGCAACAACCACTCGATGCTGATTCTCCAATGCTCAATGGCCCCTCTGCTCGAGGGTAAAACGACTGACCACGGACAAGCCGAGAGCATTCGGGATAAATTTCAGTCGTGGATAAAGGTTCTTTTCGACGATGGTGAACTGGAAGCCGTTCTCATCAAGGGAGGACTTACGAGCGGCATACCAAAGGTCAGAATGTTCAAGCCAAAACCACCCGCTCTGGGAAATAAAAAACGCTAAAGAAATCCCTCGCACGTTTCAGGTACCCGGTGCTGGTTTTGCAACTGACGGGGCGGCTGGCTGTCCCGAAATTGGTAAAATCTGAGACACCGAATCGACAGCGTTTAGAGTTAAATGGTCTCCATCATGTGTGATAAGAACAATGGATATGACCTGTTGCGACAGTCTGGCGGGAACGGCAGCCAAGTCGGTAGCCGAAGTCTCATCCTATTCGATGATTCGGGGTGTTTACGCATTCTTCCTAATGAAGGGTTCCTTAACGATCGGACAGCGGGTATTTGCGGCCAACAATGGCACACCTCTCTACATTGGCAAGACTGAACTGAGCCAGAAAGCGAGAGACGCGGGCCAACACTTGTCCGACGGGGGAACCGGATCATCGACGCTTCGTCGCTCTTTAGGGGCGATTCTGCTTGAGCAGCTAAGACTTAACCCCGAAGCCCGAAGCGACAGCGAAACCACCGAGCGCCGATTTACTAATTACAAATTTGAAAGGGCAGGCGAAGAGCAGCTGACAAAGTGGATGAACGACCATCTGAGTCTTGCGTTTTGTGAATTGCCTAAATTGACGATCCCCGAGCTGAGAGCCTGCGAGGAACGGCTAATAAGATCCGCTGCGCCCCCACTGAACATACTTCACAATTCGGGGAGCCCCTTTTATGCCCATCTCAAACTAGCGAGAAAACACTGTGCCGCCTTGGCTCGGGAGGCAGCAAAGAAGAACCGATACTGTCGGTGTGTCTCACAAAGGGTCCTTTGGGGAACAACTGATTCGCCGATGAGCGCCGCGGGTTGGGGGACCGACAACTCGCCCATACACGGTCTATTATCAGATCACCCACAATGGATCCCCTCAATGAACAACATCGGAAGGCGAACATCGAACGTATTGCGTCGCAGACGGTCGGCATTGCCTCTGACCGGAATACTGGAGTCGGGACCGGAACCCTCGCGCTGCTCGATGGTCAGAAATTCATTCTCACGGCAAAACATGTTCTCGGCAAATCAACACCAGATGAACTTCGCTTCTGGCTTCGCCCGCCTACGGCGATGCGTGACAAAGCCGCAAAGGATACAACGAACGAAGAAGTCGGAGGATTCACAATCGGAGTGAAGTTGCCGATTGTAGACGCACAGTTGGATGAGGTTCGTGATGTTGCGACGCTGCGTCTTGATCCGAACTACATACTTCCCGAAGGTCCCTAGTTCTAAGACATGCGCAGATCAATGCCACTCATGAAATGGGACGAGCAAGTACTGGATGAGCTTACGCTTCTCATGTTTGGCTTCCCGAGTGATAACTCGCGAGAAGTCACCACAGCGGGAACCCGAAGATTCATGTTCATGGGCTGCGCTGAGCATATGAGCAACTACTCCACCGACCTCAATGCGAAGACCTGGGCAAGGCTTAGTTCACAGTTTTCACGGGAAAAAGATTTTGTGTTCACATTTAACGGGGACACAGAGGAATACAAGCCACATGGATTTAGCGGCAGCGGAGTGTGGGTGCTTGGCGAAACTCCAAACGCACCGGTCTGGGCTCCAGACCCAATCATGTTTGGCATCGTACACAACTGGGTTCGGAACCTTGGCATGCTCATTGCATTGAAACTGCCTGCGTTCATTGCGGCGGAACGCGCCTAAGAGATCGAGCTGGAACGCATCAGCACTCGCGAGCCAGTTATGCTCTAAGTCCAAGGAAACATCCAGGTCGCGGCGCGCATGCGGCGTAGGATTTCCCTAAAGGGGAAATATGACGGCAAACCTCAAACAGCACCTGAGCCGCTGCGAAATAGCAATGCAGTCGACGAAGCCGATTCTTGGAAAGCACAGCTTTCCGACCGATGCCCGGACTCTTACCGTTATCGGCTTTGTCTCGGTGCTTATTGAACATCAAGAAGCGATTCTTCTATTGGTGATGCACGGCATGGCAGGCTCTGCGTCAGCGCTCGTGCGACCAATTGTTGAGGGCGCATTCCGTGCCCTCTGGATTAACCTTCCGGCAACGGACGAGGAAGTCAAGAGGTTCAATGAGAAGGACAAGATTGATTTAGAGTTCGGAGAAATCGCGACGGCGCTCGACAAGGCGTACAACGGCGTGGGTGATTTCTTCCAAGATTTCAAAATTCGAGCATGGAAGCATCTCAACAGTTACACCCACGGCGGGATGCAGCAGATTGGGCGGCGTTTCGTTAAGCAGGAAGTCGCGAACAACTACAACGAGGAAGAAATCTATGAGATGACGACTACTGTCACAACGATAGTCTTGCTTGCAATCTCATTTTTTCTTAAGAGGCACGGTCACATGGATTCGGGCAATGAAGTTCAAGAATTGCTAAAGACGTACGGCCCTCTGATTGATGGTCCAAACCCGGCGAAGGAGTAAGCGAAGGAATGGAAGGATGTTGGGCGGCACCGCTCGGAAACTGCGGAGGCGGAATCAGTCATGAGCACCTTGTTTCCAGGTGTGTTTTCTCGGATCAGTCGATATTCGTGAAGGGCTTGGATTGGTGCCTAAATGAACCGAAGGAAGTTCGCATTGAAACGCTGACAGCGAAGATACTCTGCAAGGATCACAACTCCGCATTGAGCGAGCTAGATTCAGAAGCTGGTCGCGCGTTCGATACCATCCGGGAATTTGCACGCACCAAAACCGAACGGGAAAAAATGCCCTACATCAACTGGGCATTCAAACAGCAAATGATTGACAGTCGCAAGTTGGAGAGATGGTGTCTCAAAACTTTGCTAAATTTCAGCTTCGGAAGGAACCTAATCATTGGCCCTGGTTCGCAGGAGTCGGGGTCAGTTTCTGCCGAACTGGTACGGATCGCGTTCGGACTTGAAGAGTTCACTGCGGGGCGCGGCATCTACATAGCGTACCGGCAGAACGAGACTTTCCATTTTGACGACCACTTCCGTTACACGGCGAAGGCACATGAGACACACCTTGTGATGGGATTGTTTCGTCTTTCAGGCTTCCGGTTTTATTTAAACCTATTCCATACTGAGGGCGGCCCGCTGAGTATGATCGAAGATTCGCACGCCTTCTACCGGGTCGCCCACTTTAATCAGCCCATTGGCAGCCAGAACAAGCTTTCACAGCGGCTCTCAATTGTCTGACAGCCTATAGAGACCACCCGATCGAGATAATGTGGAACCTTCCCGGACGGGCACGTCGCCTATGGTGAGAACTGTCCTCCAGCGGATCGGGAACGGGAAGTCGGCCAGTGTTCGCCGATCTGCCTAGGCATGATCCTGGGTTGACGATCCCGAGGCGCTCATCTAGCCCATCTGGGTTCAAATTGCGCGTTCCGAGCGGACGGTCCAATCCGGAAGATCACCAAATACCAGCCCGATATCGTACTTGACTAGAAGTTCACTCCAGCACATTTCCAACCAATCGAGGATACTCCATGAAACCATCAAAACTTTATGAGGCGCTTCACGCGCTGATCGGCGAACGTGTGCCCCTGCACATCTGGGGCGCTTGCGGTGTTGGCAAGTCGCAGATCGTTGCTCAGGTCGCGAGCGACCTCGACTACGACTTTCTCGACGTGCGGGCCGTGCAGCTTGACCCGGTCGATCTTCGGGGTCTTCCGCGGATCGCCGAAGACCAGACCGAATGGGTGCCGCCCAAGTTTCTTCCCACCAGCGGCAAGGGCATCCTCTTTCTCGACGAGTTGACATCGGCGCCGCAGATGACCCAGGCGGGCTGCTATCAGTTGGTGCTGGACAGGAAGCTCGGCGAGTATGCGCTGCCCGATGGCTGGGTTGTTATCGCAGCCGGCAATCCAGCATCGGAGCGCGGCGTTCACTTCGCGATGCCTCGACCGCTTCGCAACCGGTTCGTGCATCTGGACCTTGAATCCGATCTCGACGACTGGTGCAAGTGGGCGGTCAAGGCTCAGGTCCGGCCTGAGATTATCGCCTTCCTCCGCTTCAAGCCCGAGCTTCTGCATACGGCCGACGCGACGTCGGACGCCAACGCTTGGCCCACTCCGCGTTCATGGGAGATGGCCTCACAGGTGCTCTGCGGCATCGCCCGCCGCAAGAAGACACAGTTTCTCTCAGGAACCAGCGAGTTTGAGGCGCAGCTCCTGGATGGAACGGTGGGGCCGGCAGCGGCTTCGGAACTTGTCGCTTTCCTTCGGCTGTTTCGCCAGTTGCCTTCGATCGACGAAATTCTTCTGAACCCCACGACGGCGCCGCTTCCCACGGAGCCTTCAGCGCAAATCGCCATTGCTACCGCCCTGGGCAGAGTCTTGAGCGACAGCTCGGTAGGGAGAGGGATCGCATATCTCAACAGGATGCCAACTGAGATGCGGGTGATGGCCATGCGCGATGCGGCGGCACGGGACACCGCCATAACCCACACTCCGGAATTCGTTCGCTTCGGAGTGGATTACCGGGAGGTCATTCAATGATTACAGAACGGGCAATGCTCGCCGCCGTCCACATAAGTATCTGGACGGCCGTCAAACACGATCGCAAGGTCAGCCGCGATGTCGCCGATCAACACGGGGCGCACCAGGGCGCAGGCCGCTATAACAAGCAGCTTCTGCGCGGAGCGGACAAACTGGATGAGCTACGCACGCTGGCCGGGCAGATCCGGCAGCACTTCTACAAGATCACCCTTCCCTGGTCCGACGAGGGGTTCCGGCTGCTGCCAGCGAACTTCTACTTCGATCTCATGGAGCGCATGCGCGAGTTCGAAGCTGGCTTCGAGCAGGGCGTGGAGAGCTTCCTCCGCGTCTATCCGCAGTACATCGAGCAGGTGCGGCCGGAGTTGAACGGGCTGTTCCGGGAGGAAGACTATCCCTCCGCGGAAAAGCTGCGTAAGAAGTTCGGCGTCAAACTCGAAGTGCTGCCCATTCCGTCCGGCGCTGACTTCCGCGTCCAGATGTCGTCCGAAGAGCAGGCGCGGGTCTCGCGCGAGATCGATGCCAACGTCCGCGAATCATTGATGCGCGGAACCGAAGATCTCTGGAAGCGGTTACGCGAGGTGGTCGCCCACATGGTCGACCGGCTCAACGAGCCGGAGTCGCGCTTCCACGGCTCGCTGGTCACCAATGTTCTGGACCTGGTGGAGATCCTGCCGCGGCTTAATGTCAATGGCGATACGGACCTCAACCGCTTCGCGGAGCAAGTCAAAGAGCGGCTGTGCAACTACTCCGCTCAGGACCTCAAGAAGCATGACCTGCTGCGCGTCACGGCGGCCGCCGACGCAGCCAACATCGTCGCCGAAATGGACGGCCTGTTGCGCAGCCGCGAGGCAGCAGATCCCGTTGAAGGGCCAAGCGCCGACGACATCTTCAACCGCATGTCTGCGTACATGGAGGCGCCCGCGGCGGCATGAGACATGAGACGCCAACTTCACTGCGTATTCAGAAGGCACGCAATTCACTGATCCTGGACCATCCTTTCTTCGGCTCGCTTCTGTTCCGCTTGAAGGGACGCGAGTGCCGGTCGATTCAAACGATGGCCACGGATGGAGTGTCGATTTACTACAACCCTGATTTTGTTGAAACCCTGAACGCGGCGACCCTGGCCGGAACCTTGGCTCACGAGGTCATGCACCCGGCGCTTCACCATCATGTACGCCGCTCGGGCCGCGACCCGAAACTATGGAACCAGGCCTGCGACTACGCCATCAATCCCCTGCTTGTTGACGCCGGGCTCTCGCTGCCCGACGGTGTGCTCATCGACGACCGCTTCCGCGGGATGAGCTCGGAGCAGATCTATAACCTCCTTGAATCGGAATCGGAAACAGAGCAAGACTCCGGCAAAGAGGGTGGAGACGACGAGCCCGGAGGAGAGGAATCGAAAGACGAGACGTCTCCTGGCGGCGATTCAAACGAACCTTCCGCTCCCGTTACCGACGGCGGAATTGGCCAGGTCCTCGATGCGCCACCGCCGGACGAGGAAACCCAAACCATCGAAGAACAGACGAGGGAGTGGGATGTAGCGGTCAACCAGGCCAAAACGGTTGCTCGGCAGGCGGGCAAGGTTCCGGCCGGCCTCAACCGGACCTTGGAAGGGGCGGCAGAGGCTTCGGTCGACTGGCGGGAGATGCTACGACGGCTCTGGTCGGATACGATCCCGGCCGACTATAGCTGGATGCGCCCTAACCGTCGCCATGTCTGGGCGGGTCTCTACTTGCCAGGAGTGATACGCGAGGGCGTCGGGGAGATCGCGATTGCAGTTGATTGCTCAGGCTCGGTGAATGCTCGGCAACTGAGGCTCTTCGAAGCCGAGGTGCGTTCGATTCTCGAAGGCCAGCGGCCGGAGCGTGTCCATGTTCTCTACTTCGATTCAGAGGTGCAGAAGGTGGAAACATACGCGTCCGGCCAACCGGTTCACCTTAACCCGGTGGGAGGCGGCGGCACCGAATTTGGCCCATGTTTTGATTGGCTCGATGAGCATGGGATTCTGCCGCAGACCCTCGTCTTTCTGACAGATCTGTATGGCTCGTTCCCGGCGTCCGCTCCCGCCTATCCCGTCCTATGGGCTTCGACCGGGAGCCAGAAGGCTCCCTTCGGCGCGGTCATTCCGATGCAGGCTGCCTAGTCTCAAGGGCCTGGAGCTTGCCGTGCGTCCCAGTGGCAAACGAAAATCTCGATCTCACCCCAGTCTTTCGATAAGCGCCCCAAATTGGTTTTCAGGAAGGAGGCTTTCTGTGGATCAGACTTATCGCATTTTCACGGACGGCTCCTCGATCGGCAATCCGGGCCCAGGCGGATGGGGCGTAGTGGTAATCCAGGGAAAGGAACGTCGGGAGATGTCGGGAGCTCACCCATGGACGACCGTCTCCGAGATGGAGCTTGTCGCAGCTGTTCAGGCTCTTCGGTCGGTAGAAGGTCGAGCGCGGATCGAGTTGCACTCAGATTCCGAATACCTGATCTATGGAATGCGCGCATTTATCTTCCGCTGGCAGCGCCAAGGCTGGCGAAACCGGCGCGGAACCCAACTGCAGCACCGCGAATTGTGGACGGAGCTGATCGAGCTGAACACAAGTCTTCCCATCCGATGGAAGTGGGTCAAAGGTCACAGCGGGCATCGCGACCAGAGCCGTGCCGACGAACTGGCGTATGAAGCCGCCCGCTCTCTCCGTGTGCAACAGAAGGTGGCGGCATAATGCCGGCGAAGGATTCAGAACTTCCGAGAAGGAGAAACCCAAATGGCATCGATTGCGGAAGAAAGCTCGCTGTTTGAAATCGACGTGGAGCTCGACGGCCTCCTCGAAGAGATCGAAGAGCAGGTTGAGTCAGAAGGTCAGGCCACAGAAGACCTGGTTGGTCGGTTCCAGCAATTCTGCGAGGCGCACGGCGAGAAGGTCGACCGGATCGGCCGCTTTGTGCGCATCATGGAGGCTCGCGAGCAGTATTGCCGGAGCGAGTCCGCGCGGCTTACTGACCGAGCTCGGGCCGCAGCCGGCAAGGTGGAGCGAACCAAGAACATGGTGCTCTACTACCTACTTAGCCGGGACCTCAAGAAGATCGAAGGCTACCAGTTCACGTTGCGCGCGCAGAAGAACAGCCAGGACTCCGTGCGAATTACCGATGAAGCCGCGGTGCCAAAGTCATATTGCAGAATTGACGCGCGGATTGAAGGAGTTGTCTGGGAGACGGTGCTCTCGCTA
>Ga0182015_10003645_pt1 | contig 17059 bp, 11 predicted proteins | sample 712P3MmetaG_FD_120478 | JGI IMG/M metagenome (GOLD analysis project Ga0182015, IMG submission 120478) | Permafrost microbial communities from Stordalen Mire, Sweden - 712P3M metaG | ecosystem: Environmental > Terrestrial > Soil > Wetlands > Permafrost | place: Sweden: Stordalen | collected... | reverse complement strand
CATGCTCGGGCTTCCGCCTATGGTCGGGCCGTCTTAGCTTAATCCGCCGAACCGCCGTATGCGGACCCGCATGTACGGTGGTGTGGGAGGGGAGGGCGCGCGATCGCCACCCCTATCCCGATTGCTCGCGAAATGTGATCTTCCCTAAAGAACACAATTAGCAATTTCTAACGCGGTCATGCACAATGTCTCGGCGTCTTGATGCTCGACCTGGATCATTTCAAACGCTTCAACGATACCTATGGCCACGATGCCAGCGATGCGGTAATGCGCGAGACTGCGTCCTTATCTGCTGAAGAACGTCCGAGCCGAAGTTTTCGTATGCCGTTTCGGCGGAGAGGAATTTGTGATCATCCTGCCCACAGCCGGTCTGGACGGGGCGCATGCTCGAGCGGAACGATTGCGTTCCAAGATGAGGGAACTGAACATCATGCATCAAGGCAAGTCACGTGGGAATGGTGACATTTTCTGTTGGCGTGGCGGGCTTCCCCGAGCACGGGATGTCGCCCAAAGATTTGATGGCTGCCGCTGATGCCGCCCTGTACGAGGCCAAACGCGGTGGGTGCTATCAGGTGGCTCCGGCGTCTGCGAAAGGTGCGGACGAGATGGCGATTCCTGGCTGAGAAGAGTCCCCTACCATCTGGAGTTAGATTTGCCGTGAGTTTCGGCTTGTACCCGCGAGGTCGGACTCGACGCGTTTATCTCTTCCGTTCGTCGCGTTCGACCACGCCATCCTTGATGTTGACTACGCGATGAGCATATTCGGCGATGTCATGCTCGTGGGTGACCAGCACAATCGTGTTTCCTTCACTATGCAGGCGGTCAAACAAAGCCATGATTTCGTTACCGGTCTGCGAATCCAGATTGCCAGTAGGTTCATCTGCCAGGATGATCGAAGGCCGGTTCACCAGAGCGCGGGCAACAGCCACGCGCTGGCGCTGGCCGCCCGAAAGTTCGTTCGGCTTGTGGGTCATACGCGAGCCCATGCCTACGGCCGTTAACGTGGCTTTGGCGCGTTCGATCCGTTCATCGGTAGGCACGCCCGCGTAAATCAAGGGTAGCTCGACGTTGTGCAGAGCGGTGGCGCGAGCCAGCAAGTTGAAGGTCTGAAACACGAAGCCGATTTCCTTATTCCGGATGCGAGCCAGTTCGTCGTCGTCCAATTCGCTCACCAGCTGGCTGTTGAGCCAGTACTCGCCTTTGGTCGGCGTGTCCAGGCAGCCGATCAGATTCATCAGCGTGGACTTGCCGGAACCCGAGGGGCCCATGATAGCCACGTATTCCCCCCGCTCGATGCGCAAGTTGACGCCGCGCAGAGCGTGGACCTGTTGTTCCGAGCCCATATCGTAAGTCTTCCAAAGATCCAGGGCCGCGATCATGCAGGTCTGCGGCAGCGCGCTGGCGGCGGTGGGTGGAATGCTGATTACTTCGGCGGTGGCCATGTTCTTCTCCTGCTCCGGTGCCACTGATTTCTCCGTGTCTGAATTCGATTCCGTGGGCTCCGTCTTCCGTTGGGACCGTCAACCTCGTCGCTCAAACCTGAGATTCGAGACCTCTTCTTCGGCACCGGCTTCCCGGTTGGACGCATGAAGCGCCCGAACGTTATGTCTATTCTTCTTCCTTCTTCGGAACCGAGTTATCGATCTTCACACTACTTCCAGAACGCAGCGTACGCAAAACTTTGTAACTGCCCGTAATCACTTCGTCATCCTCGCTTAAACCATTCACGACTTCGATGTCGCTAGCGCCAGTAATGCCGGTAGTGACAGGCAGGAACTCTGCTTTCTTATTGCGAATGACGAAGACGCCCTGCACATCCTGTTGCGCGCCCTTGTTCTTGGATGCTGTTTCCTTAGGCGCAGGTGCCGCCGCATGCACCGAGCCCGGCGTTGACTTCTCTTGTTCTAACTGGGCTTTGCTGCGAGCCGATAGCGCTTGAATTGGAATGGACAGCACGCCGCTCCGCGCCGCCGTTGTGATCTTCGCGGTGGTCGAGAGTCCGGGGCGCAGATCGGGCGGGGGATCGGTCACAGTTACGACCACTTTGAAGTCCTTAGCTTCTTCGCTGGCGCTACTCTGCTGAGAAGTGGCGACCCCAGTGGAACGGACGATGGCGTTGTCTCCAATCTCGGAAACCATGCCGTGGAAAATTTTCCTTGGTATAGCGTCGATGGTCACTTCGGCGGGCTGGCCGAGGCGAACGTTTACGATGTCCGTCTCATCCACCTTCACTTCGGCAGTGATCACCGACATGTCGGCGAGCGACATTAAAGTACTGCCCGGCGAATTCTGAATGCCGATAACGACGGTCTCACCTTCGCGCACCGGCAAGTTGGTGATGACACCGTCGAAGGGCGCAGAATAGCTTGCCTTCTGCAATACATCGGCGAAGCGAGTGAGCGTGGCCCGGTTCTGGGCAACGTGTTTGTCGGCGGAATCCTTTTGCGCCTTGGCCTGTGCCACTCGGGCCTGAGCCTGTATCAAGCCGGAGTCGGCCGTCGCCCAGGCGTTCCTTCGGCTATCGAAATCAGACTTGGAGATCAAGCCATCCTTGAACAGATTCTGGGCTCGTTCCCAATCGAGCTTGTTGCGTTCGTAATCAGCTTTGGCGCGCAGCAGATCGGCGTCAGATGTTTTCAGCGCTGCGTCCGCGGCCAGAGCGTCGGTCTCAGCGGCCTGCAGCGAAGCCTGATTGGCGTTGACGTCCGCCGACGATTGCACGTTCTCCAGTTGCGCCAGCAATTGACCCTTCCTGACGTGATCCCCTTCTTTCACAAACAAATGCGTGATCTTGCCGAACGCATTGGCGCCGATGTTGACGTACGTCTTCGGCTTGATTTCGCCTGAACCGCTCACGACCGACGATAAGTCCTGGCGCTGTACTTTCCCGGTTTGCACCGTGGCTACGTTCTTGCCGCTCTGGTACACGGTGACGCCAACAATGATGGCTAACAGCACCACCACGCCAACGCCGATTGCGATTTTTTTCCAGGCCTTCATCGTCTCCGTCACAGTCCAGGGTCTTGGCTGTTTCTTAGCACTTCGGCCTTCGAGGCGATGCTGGCCAGCCTGCCTCTACCCGCCTGACGGACACATTCTCTGATACGCGCCTGGTGACAGGAAAGTTCCAGAGACGGCCTTGCTTAGCCCGCGTAGGAAACCAAAGAAGCCGAAAGAAGCCGAAGGTATCTGACCCGCAACCTAAAATTATAGCTTGCTTCCCGCCGATTTCGCCGACTGCATCTGGCGGTTCGTACATCCATACTTTTCGGGTCCGCCGGGCAACTCGGTAGCGGCTACTAAGCTTCCAACTGGTATGATTGGCGAAAGCGGTCAATCCGTTCTTTTGCTGTGACTTAACCTTGCATTCGCTTGATTGGGAGCTTAGAATAAAGGGCCGAAAGCTTTACTGTCGTAGGAGTCCCTCTCATGGTTCGGGTTGGTTCACGTTACCTGTCGTCTCTAATTGTCTTTGCCGTTGTCGCTGGTTTTGCCGGTCCCGCCTCGGCGCAAAGCGACAAGCCAACTCCTCCCAGCCAGCCTCCATCGAGCGCGACATCTGGTGCGGCGACCGATTCGCAGGCGCCTCCGGACGACGTCGATCCCCTCAAACGTAAGCCCAATGAGAAACAGAAAAAGGCGCAGAAAAGAGCTCTGAATATCGAGCTCAGCAAGACTTACAAAAAGTGGCTGAACGAGGACGTGGTCTGGATTATTACGGACCAGGAACGTGCCGCCTTCAAGCAACTTTCCAACGATGAAGAGCGCGATAACTTCATCGAGGCTTTCTGGCAGCGCCGCGACCCCACTCCGGATACGGAAGAGAACGAATACAAGGAAGAACACTACCGGCGTATCGCCTACTCCAACGAGCATTTCGCAGCCGGAATCCCTGGATGGAAGACCGATCGCGGCCGCATGTACATCATGTACGGTCCGGCAGACGAGATTGATTCGCATCCCTCCGGTGGATCCTTCGAGCGCCCCATGGAAGAAGGCGGTGGCGAGACCTCCACCTTCCCCTTCGAAGACTGGCGCTATCGCTACCTTGAAGGCATCGGGCAAGAAGTGATCATCGAGTTCGTCGACACCTGCATGTGCGGCGACTATCACATGACGATCGACCGGTCGGAGAAGGATGCCCTGAAGTACACGCCGAATGCCGGCCTAACTCTCTACGAGCAGATGGGCATGTCGAGTAAAGCGGACCGCTTCAGTGGTGGCGGGTTGGAGCAACTCGGAGCGGGACCGATGAGTTCCAGCCTGCAGACCAAAGAGTTCGACCGTTTGGAACAGTTCGCGAAGTTGCAGGCGCCTCCGCCAGTCAAATTCAAAGACCTGGAAGAAATCGTCAACACCAAGTTGATTACGAACCTGATGCCTTTTGATGTGCGCTCCGATTTTGTGAAAGTCACCGGTGACACCGTGCTGGTGCCGATCACCATCCAGATGAAGTATCGCGATATCACATTCGCTAACAAAGATGGCGTGCAGCGTGGTACGGTGAACATCTTCGGCCGAGTCAGCACTTTGACCGGGCGCGTGGTGCAGACCTTCGAAGATACGGCTCAAGTGGATGTTCCGGCAGAGTTGCTGCCGCGCACCGCGGAGAACTCCTCGGTCTATTGGAAAGCACTTCCGCTCCGTCCCGGGCGTTATAAAATCGAGATTGCGGTCAAGGATGTGAACGGCGACCGCAAAGGTCTGTGGAGTCGTGGTATCGTGGTGCCCGAGTACTCGGACGACAAGCTCGCGACTTCTTCGCTGATTGTTGCCGATCAGATGGAGGCAGTGCCGACGAAGGATGTGAGCACCGGCAACTTCGTAATTGGCGTCACCAAAGTTCGACCGCGGGTAGCGCCCGCCGACGGCAAGCCTGCTCTCTTCAAGCGGAATAAAGACCAGAAAGTAAACTTCTGGATGCAGGTTTATAACTTGGGTGTGGACGAGAAGACGCATAAGCCCTCGGCCACTTTTGAGTTTGACATTGTTAACATTGCGACTAACAAACCCGTGGTTCAAAAAACCGAATCGACCGACACGATGGGCAATGTCGGCGAACAGGTGACGCTGCAAAAGTCGATTGCATCGGCAAATTTGCAGCCGGGCGTGTATCGTATCGAAATCAAAGTGAACGACAACATCTCCAAACAGACGATCGACCCTTCAGCGACGTTCGCTGTTGAGTAACCGCCTGTTTGATTCCCCGGGGGTGGTTTTGAGACTTCGCCAGCTCGGAAATTGGGCGGTGATCGTTGCGTTGTCGCTTTCTGCATGGGCCGCAGAGAGGCCAGGGGAAATCTCCGGATACGTGCGCGACGCCTCGGGCATTCCTCAGATGGGTGCCGTCGTCGAGATCGTCGGGACTGCGGCGCGGACCCTCACCGTGTTTACGGACGGCGCCGGTTTTTACTCCGCAACCGATTTGCTGCCGGGCTTATACACGGTTAAGGTTTCGGTTCCTTCCTTTTTGCCCGCCTGGCGCGACAAAGTGGGACTGCATCCCGGTACCAACACCCATCTCAACGTCACCCTGAATACTCTGCTGAATGGTATGCGGGTGGGTTCGCTGCGTGGCAACTCCGATGATGACGACTGGAAGTGGACCTTGCGTTCGGTGGCAAACCGCCCTGTTCTGCGAGTGTTCGACGATCCATCGTCTGGGGACAAACAGGATCCGGAACTCAAAGGCAGCCTCTCATTCCTGGCTGGTTCTGCAGCTGAAGGCTATGGCAGCGGCTCGGAAATGAGCACCGGATTCTCCGTCGAACGCTCCATTTTTTCCGTGGATCGCGTGGGTCTGAAGGGGAATGTCGGTTATGGAGACGGCCTTCCCGCCGCCGTTCTGCGTGCGACTTATTCGCACTCGCTGCCCGACGGTTCTGGTCCGTCCATGGGCATCGCCATCCGTCGTTTCGCGCCTTCCGATCCCAATCTGCATAACGCTTCGTTGCAGGCAATGGCGCTTACTGGGGCAGAGGATTTTTCGGTTGGCGACGTGCTGGAGCTGAAGTTCGGCAGCGAATTGCAGACCATCCAATTCTTAGGGCGCGTAAACGCGTTCCGGCCCCGGGGATCTGCAGACCTTCACCTCTCCCCGAACACGATTCTCGGCTACGAGTACGCTACCTCCTTGCCGAGCAGCCGGGACGTGAACGGCTTGGATTCATCGGCAGCCGATTTGAGTGAAGCTGATCCTCGGATCAGCGTGTCGAATTTCACCACAAAGCTGGAAAGCGCTCACCATCAGGAATTGAATTTCTCTCGCCGCGTGGGCAAGAACAATATCCAACTAGCGGTCTTCCGTGACCGTGTGGACAACACGGCGTTGCTCGGGACCGGAAACGTAACCGCCGCCGGCGGCGAGTTGCTGCCCGATCTGTACTCCGGTACTTTCACCTACGCCGGCGATCGACTGGAAGCGCACGGCATGCGCGTGGTCCTGGCGCGCAAGCTCTATTCAGATTTGACTGCCACGATGGATTACGCGTGCGGCGATGTTCTTGACCTCGCGAAGCCCGATGTCGAGATCCAGAGTGCGCGGCAGTGGCTTAGCACCGAGCGGCGACAGGCTGTTGCCGCGAAGCTCGGCGGCACTGTTCCTCGCACGCATACGCAGTGGATCGCCTCTTATCGATGGATCAACGGTTCCGCCTTGACTCCAGTGGATATGTTCAACGCCTCGCCGGGACAGAGCGACCCATTTCTGAACCTCTTCGTTCGTCAGCCCATTCCAACTATGGGTTTCCTCCCAGCCCACATGGAAGCTTTAGTTGACCTGCGGAACTTGCTGGCGCAAGGTTATGTGCCGGTGGTGGGCCAGGACGGCCAAACCGTCTATTTCGTTCAGTCCGCCCGCTCCGTTCGCGGCGGCGTGACCATCAGCTTCTAAGGCTCAGTTCCACTTCCGTTGTACCTATCCAGGTCCGGCTCGATGTCGATAGATTACAGAACTTACAGCTTTCCGCATGAGCTGCATCTGGACGTCACATTCGTAAAATCAATCCTTCGAATCGTAACTCAATGGTTGACTGTGGGGATTGCCTTTCGATAAGGTTTCGTGTGCAGTCAACGGGCACATCTTATTCGCACGCAAGGAATTGCAAGGCTTTTTTATCAAGCTTGAAAACCTGGCCCACACCGGGCAACACTCCCAAATTGCTTCAAGGAGACTCTATGAGAGCGCGCATCATGCTGGTGTTTGTGCTGTCGGCCGCAGTGAGCCTTACAGCGCAGACTTTCCGTGGGACAATCCTCGGCGCCGCAACCGATGCTTCTGGCGCGGTCGTCGCCGGAGCCAAAGTGACCGCGACGAACGTGGCCACGGGATTAGAGCGCACCACTGAGACCAGCGCTGACGGCAGCTACTCTCTGCCGGAGTTGCCGATCGGCACTTACACTGTGACGGCCACGCTGACCGGTTTTCAGACCTTTGTAACTACTGGAGTGGCTGTGGACGTGGGTACCGAGCGCCGCGTGGATGCGGCGATGAAGACAGGGCAGGTGTCGACTAGGGTAGAAGTTGCCGGGGATCTGTTGCCTCAGGTGGAAACTACGACCAACGATCTCGGGGGAGTAATCACCCAGGAGACGGTCAAGGATCTTCCAGTCAATGGCCGCGATTACACCAAGCTGATTTACCTAAATCCGGGTGTCGCAGGCTCTCCAGATCAGATTTCGGATTCTCCAGGTTCTTTTGGAGAGTTTTCGATGAACGGTGCACGTGGACGCTCGAACAACTATCTGCTCGACGGTACCGACATGAACGACGGTTTCCGTAACGATCCCGCCATAAACGAGGCGGGTGTGTTCGGAACTCCGGCCACGATTTTGCCCCTTGATGCTGTGGCTGAAGTACACGTGATTTCCAACTTTCAGCCCGAGTATGGACGCAATGCTGGCGGAGTGGTGAACATCGTCACCAAAAGCGGAACTAATTCGTTCCACGGAAGCGCTGCCGAGTACTTCCGCAATGATGCGCTGGATGCGCGCAATTATTTCAATATTGCCGGCCAGCCCAAAGCTCCCTTCCATAACAATCAATACGGCGCCTCTTTGGGTGGTCCGATCGTAAAGGACAAAACGTTCTTTTTCTTCGACTACGAAGGGCAGCGAGAACCTGTGGGGGTGGTCACGATCGCAAGTGTTCCGGATACCGGAAGCGGGCCGAATGGTCAGCTGGCCCCTGCGGATTCCACCAATCCGGTCATACAAGCGCTGCTCGCGCGCAATCCCTGGCCAGCACCAAACCTGCCGAACGCGCCGGGGGAGGCATCCGTTGTTTCGCCTTCCTATAACGATCTGACGAGCCTTATTGCCAAGATCGACCATAGCTTCAACCCCAATAATTTACTCACAGGGCGCTATTTCTTCGGAGACAGCATCCAGTCTTTTCCTCTGGCTCTGACTGCCAGCGGCGGTCAGCTTCCCGGCTTTAATACTTACACGCCAACACGGGTTCAGCTTGTTTCGTTGTCGTACGTCCACACCATTGGCGCGAACGAGGTGAACGAGATCCGCTACGGCTGGAATCGGTTCGCAGAAGGCTTCTTCCCGGCAGATCTGAGCTTCCATCCCAGTTCGATCGGTTTGTGCGCCGCCAGTTCTCTGGCCGGGTGCCCTGGTTCAGGAGTCTCCGACTCTGGCCTACCCATTATTCTCGTGAGCGGCGTGGCCCAACTTGGAGCGAGTTCGAGCGATCCGCGTCACCGCGTCGATAGCAATAATCAATTTGTCGATAACTTTTCGTGGAAGATCAATAAACACGACGTGAAGTTGGGTTTCGATTTCCATCGCACGAGTGTGAATCAGGGGATCGACGGCCACTGGTTTAGAGGCAGACTCAAATTCAACGGGAGCACTACCGGGAATGCGATTCAAGACTTCCTGAACGGCGACATCGACAGTGGCTTGCAATACTCCGGTGATTCGGCCCGCACTACCTTTGAAAACAACTACGGACTTTATGTCCAGGATAGCTTCCGCGCCACCCCCAGGGTTACTTTTAACTACGGTCTCCGCTGGGATTATGCCGGCGTCGTCGGAGAAAAGAACAACCTGTTGAGCAATATCACCAGCCTCTCGCCAGCGACCGGAGACGGAACATTCACGCTCACTCAGGTCGGCCAGCCCGGTCTGAGCGGATTATACAACCCGCAATACAAGAATTTTGCTCCGCGTGTCAGCGGCGCATGGGATGTCTCAGGGAAGGGCAAGACTGTGATGCGCGCTGGGTACGGGATCTTCTTCGACGCGTTTTCCCAGGATATGGTCATGGGTCACCTGCCCTATCCGCCATACTTCGATCCCGGACCCGCATATAACCCGGTGGGTCCAAGCCAGGACCAGATTATTTCGGCCACTGCATTCACAGGCGTAGGGTCGCTTGTAGCCAATTCACCTGTCTACCAACCTCCCAGTTGCGCCAGCTTGGAATGCGACACCTTCGCTTTCGATAGGAATATCAAGACTCCGTACATGGAAAATTACAACTTGAACTTCCAACAGCAGATTAGTGGCAAAATGATGCTGCAACTAGGCTACGTAGGGTCGCAAGGACATCATCTATGGCGGTTTTTCGACATCAATCAACCCAGTGTCGCGACGATCAATCAGGTGGACGAGACAGTTGGTTTTCAGGACTTCGGAAGTGCGGCTCGCCCATACGGAGGGTACTGCACTGGGAATCCGTACTGCTCGTATTACGTAATGATGGAGAACTCCACCGGTAAGTCAAACTACAACGCCCTCCAGGCTAGCTTCCGGATTACCGGGTGGCACGGGATCACATCGATACTGAATTATGCCTGGTCGAAGTCACTCGATAACTCCAGCGACGGAGAAGACTTCGAACCCAACGCCGCTCAACCGCAGGACAGCACCAATCCCAACGCCGAATATGGACCGTCAAATTTTGATCTGCCTCGGCGGCTCTCCTGGATATTTGCGTATAACATTCCTAAGATGGGTGGAGGGATGCAAAAGCTAAAGAATGGCTGGGGAATCAATAGCACCCTCACGATTCAGACCGGACAGCCGTTCCAATTCAATTACAACTGCGAGGACGACTACAGCGGCGGCGGCGATTGCTACGACCGGCCAGACGTCGTGGGGCCGGTCACCCAAAACAACCACAACCCGTATCAGTTCATGCCTTTAAGCTCGTTTGCGATTCCATGCACTGTCACCGTAGCGACCGGGGCTGCCTCCGACTGTACGATCGGCACCCGTCACTACGGCAATGAAGGGCGAGACGAATTCCGAGGGCCGAATTTCCGACAATTCGACTTTGCTATTTACAAAAATACTCCTCTGACCGAGCGCTTAGCATTACAACTTCGCGCTGACATCTTCAACCTTCCCAACCATCCCAATTTTGCCAATCCATTTCTACCGGCGTTCATTGCTGACCCGGCTTTCAATGGACTTACTTTAAGTCCCAGTGGAACCCGCGAAGTGGGCCAGGGCTTCTACCCGATCACGGCCACAGGCGATGTAGGAATTGGCAACCCGTTCCTGGGCGGCGGAGGCCCACGTGGCATTCAGCTCGCGGCCAAGTTCAGCTTCTAGCCGTTTCCTGATTTGAGCCCCCTCCGACTTCGGCGGAGGCGGTTGTTTTCTCTGGAACTCAAGCGGTCCCCACCCGTCGTACGCCTTCCGTCACTACGTCGCCCGGTTACCGCGATGTTACGCTGCTCTCATAATTCCCCCAAAGCGTCTGTTGCGGAGACTCTCGATGCGTCGCTCCATCTGCGCCATCCTTACCTTGGTCCTTGGCGTCTGCTTTGCCGCGCCGGTTTATGCCCATCACCTGAAGCAAGGTGCTACTAACTCGATGCCGGTGACCACCTCTTCCGCGCACGCTCGGGCGCTTTATCAGAAGGGCATGGAAGATTATGAGAATCTCTACCTGGACCGCTGCAACGACGATTGGCGTGCGGCCGTAAAGCAAGATCCCAATCTTGCCGTGGCCTGGGCATGGATTGCCTTCAACAGCAGCGACCCTAAGGAAGTGAGCGCGGCCCGCGAAAAGGCCAAAGCCCTCGCGCCCAAGCTGACGCCAGGCGAGCAGTTGATGGTGGCCTGGATCGTGAAGGTGCAGGAAGGCGACTTCATCGGCGGTATCTCAGCCATGAACGACTTGCTCGAGATGTATCCCAAGGACAAGCATCTTTTCTACCTCGCCGGCAATTGGCTGATGGGAGAGAACGGCGACGAGCAGGCGCAGAGATTCATGGAGAAAGCGCTGGCTATCGACAAGAACTTTCCTGCCGCGCTCAACGATCTTGCCTATCTGGACGCGCGCAATCGGCAATTTGCCAAGGCATTTGCGGCCATGGACCGCTACGTCGCACTGCTTCCCAAGGAACCGAATCCCCAGGATTCTTACGGCGAAGTGCTGCGCATGGCGGGAAATTTTGAGGGATCATTGCAGCACTACCGCGCCGCCCTGAAGATCGATCCTGATTTTGTGACTTCCCAGGTTGGCTTGGGGGACACTTATGCCCTTATGGGCAATCAGGATCAGGCGCGGATTGAATACGACAAAGCTATCCGCTTCGCTCACAATGAGGCGGACCGTCTGACCTACAGTATGCAGAAAGGAATGACGTGGGTACGGGACGGCAAGTTCGCCGAGGCTGACAAGTTATTCCTGGAGGTGGCCGAGAACGCACACGCCAAAGGGCAGGATTTGCAAGAAGCGCAGGCCTACCGGCACATGGCTGAGTATCAGGCAGCTGATAAGGCCGCGTTGAAGTATCTGCAGAGTGCCGAAGATTCTCTGGACCACAGCAATGCGATTTCTCCATCCGACAAGGGTGAAGAACTGTCCCGCATTCTGCGCAACCGCACGGTACGCGCAGCCCAGGCGGGCGACGCTGCCCTGGCTGATAAATCTCTCAAGCAACTTGAGACGATGACTAGCGGCAGCCGCAACCGCGTCATCCAAAGCTCCTACAACGGCGCGGCCGGAACTCTATTGATGGATCAGAAGAAGTTCGAAGAAGCGATCACCTATCTCGAAGAGGACCAGGACAATCCTTTCACCCTGGAACTCCTGGTGCAGGCTTACTATCAGAGCAGCCAGACCGAGAAATTTGCCGAGGCAGAGGCCAAGCTGCGAAGTACAAACGTTCCTACCATGGAACAAGCTCTCGTGGTTCCCGCCGCGCGCTTGCGCCGGCCGGAAATCTAACTGTCATTTACCGTATTGGAATAGAGTTGCTCTATACTGGCAAACGCCAGCGGGAAGGCAAGAACCTTTCTGCTGGCGTTAGCCCGTAATTACTCGCCGAGGATGAATGAACCCTAATCTCGATCGGCGTTCCCGCCAGAGAGTTCCTGCTCGCGTCCCCGTTCGCGTCAAGAGCGCAGCAGGGGGAAGGGAACTGGCTGCCGAGACCCGCGATGTCAGCACCAATGGCGTCTTCCTCTATAGCAAGTCCCGCATGGCCGAGGGTTCCGATCTCGAACTGGTCCTCATTCTTCCTCCCGAACTGACCTCCGGCGAAAAGTGTTGGGTATGTTGCCATGCTCGCGTATTGCGCGTGGAACAAGGCTCAGGCACCGACTTTGGGGTCGCAGCCGAAATTCTACGGATGGACATGCTGCCGGAGATTCCGATCTGAGGGAGTTCTTAAGCTGGTAAGCCGCAGAGGAGTTCTGTGGCAAACTGGCTCTAAGTTCCCATTGACGCCCCCAACCTTCCCGAAAATCGACAGCCGCAAGCCCGAAGCTGACTCTGGGCGTGGAATTTTAGCAAAATGTTGGAGAAAGTCCTTCCCCTAGCCCCGACCTTGGTGCAATAATAGCGGCCCTAGAATTGCTCTGGCCAAACTCAGTAGTTAGGTGGGCCCATTGTATGTGGATTGATAAATTAGCGGACGGTGTGGTGCAGGTGCAGACTCCCATCGGGCCGCGGTACTTGATGCCATCCTTTCTCCAACGAGCTTATTTTCTGTGGATGTTCCGTCACTTTCCCATCCTTCCACATGCCGTACTCAGTTCCTGGCAGCAGCGCCTCATCGACCGCTTATGCTCCGAGCAGAGGTTTGTGTCCATGGCTTACGCCGACGGAATGGAGGATGCTCCCGTGATTGGCACTGTCGAGAAGCGCCAGCCAATAGGGCCAGGGTCGTTGCCGCCGCGCCGTCCCGTGGTCAGCGAAGGCTCCCGAGGTTTGGCTGCAGAGGTACGGCAGCGTTCTTAAACCGAGTCTCCCGCCCCGCACAATGCGTCTGCGAAGAGTCGCGTCGGTTATTCGGTTTGGGTCTGGCCGCTGAATTGACTACTCGCTCCACCAGTCTTGATTGAGAGCAAGAACTGTCCTTCCACAAATGCTGCTGCGAACTAGCCGTCATCTGCGATGATCCCAGATCGGGGAAATGCTACAATCACAAATTGTCCCCAGGAAAATGTTTGCTGTAGGGCGCGTAGCTCAATTGGCAGAGCAACTGACTCTTAATCAGTAGGTTGGAGGTTCGATTCCTCCCGCGCTCACCACTTTATAATCAATAGCATACGGAATAATCACGAGCACCACGCGAGTGCGTCTTGCATTTCTGTTTCTAGTCTTGACCTTTGTTCTCAATGGTTTCCTTGGATCCAGACCAACTGACGAAAGAGTCAGCTGGCCATTAGTTCATGCAAGTGGAACACCTTCATGTTCAATCAGGTACGGATGCTTCAGAAATCGTTGTGTCCTTTTTGTGTCCTTAGCGTTTCCAGCTTTTTTTTGTAGGCTAAGAATTTTTCAGTCGGCATCCGGTTTGGAGCACTGGAAAGGGATCAGCAACCGGCGGTGGGAATGTGCACAAAGGATTCGGGAGGCTTCGCGGCTCTCAGCCCTACTCACCTTGTCGTTGAAGGCAACGCGGAACTCTCTTGCGCCGTTCATCCTTTCGCATTGGTGATCGAAGGTTGACTTTTGATCCCGGGTCGACATACCATGGACATGATAACTATCACGGACATGGTAGTTATCATGTCTACGATAAATCGTATGTCGGCGCCCAATCACAATCGCTCACTCGGCAGAGCAGGTGAGTTCGAACGGCTACTGGCCCAGATCTTGAGTCAGGCCGGCTGGCGTGTGGATCAGCAACCGAAGTTCGCGGACAGTCAGCCAGACTTAGTTGCAAAACGCGGAGGCAAGAAATACATATTCGAACTGAAGGCATCCTCGGAGGGAAGGAAAGACCGCGCGATTCCCCTTATTTCCCAGGCTATTCTTGAGGTACAGTTGGCGGCGCGGCGGTTTCCGGGGGCGGCTATTCCGGTAGCGGTAATTGCTGCGGATCATATTTCGAACTCTGTGGCAGAACAGGTAAAACGGTTTGCGCTACAAAATGCGCCGGGCGTGGGAATCGGAATCATCGATGCTGGCGGGTTCCGGAGCTTTGCCGGCCACGGCTTGGAGTCGCTGAATGCCGAGCGGCCTGCTTCTCCGAGGATTGATTTGTTGGCGAAGCGTCCGTCGGCGGCAAATCTCTTTTCTGACCTGAATCAGTGGATGCTGAAGATCCTTCTTTCCGAAGAGATCCCGAAATCCATGCTCTCAGCACCGCGTGGCTGCTACGGAAATGCTTCGCAATTGGCAGCGGCAGCCCGGGTTTCGGTGATGAGCGCATTCCGTTTTGTTCGACAGCTGTCCGAAGAGGGTTTTCTCGAGGAAAAAGGCGTCTTAAGGCTTGTCCGAATCGACGAGCTGATACAAAGGTGGTTGGCGGCGAACCAGAGGCGCGTTCGGGAGATTCCGGTTCGATGGATCATCCGCGGCGACAAAAGCCAGCTTCACGTCGCCGTTAGGTCGTACCCGTCGAAAATGGAAGCGCGTTCTTCACGGCAAAGGCGCTCCCATAGTGGCCGTTTGTTAAAAGCCTCTCCCCGCATTTGCCTTGGACTATTTGCCGCGGCCGATGTGTTTGGCTTGGGATTCGTTCACGGGGCACCGCTTCACATCTATTTGGAGCGCCTCGATCCCGATGCCCTTGGTCAACTCGGACTGTCTTTAGAGAATGCCGATCGTCAGGCGGACGTGAATGTGAGGATTCCCGAAAACCCTGAGTCGGTGTTTCGCGCCGCTGTCCAACGAGATGGGGTACCAGTCTCAGACATTGTCCAGGTGTGGCTTGACGTCTCAAATCATCCGGCACGCGGCAGGGCGCAAGCCGATGAGATACGCAAGAGTGTCTTGTCCAGATTGTTCAAGAAGGAACGGGCTTGACGATCCCCAGTCCTGATCTCGAAAATCTTGGCCGCTTGGTCGATGCGCTGACTCCTTGGTTGGATCAAGTTGTAATTATTGGCGGATGGGCGCACCGCCTATATCGTTTCCATCCGTTGGCGCAGCAGCTTGATTACCCTCCATTGATGACGCTCGACGCAGATATTGCGCTTCCAGGCGGACTCAAAGTGAAGGGACAAGACATCCACGACCGTCTAACCGCAAACGGGTTTCGGGCGGAGTTGCCGGGGCACCACAAGCCACCAGCGACACATTATCAACTGAGCGCCCAGAGTGGTGGTTTCATGCAGAGTTTCTCACACCGCGACCGAAGGCAAGGAGCTGCCCACGCTCACCGAAGTGCAGGGCGACGTGAGCGGCTACCGCGAACGGCTGGTCCAGTTTGTTGGCTCGCAATGCATCGAGCTGAATTATTCCGAGCGGATCGGCCCCGCCAAGGGTTTGTCCCACGGCGGAAAGATCACCCTGCTGCTGGGCCTGCAGCCCGCCGAGGAATTTTCCACGCTCGTACATGAGGTCGGCCACGAGATGCTCCATCGCGGCGACCGCCGTACCCTCACCACCAAACAAGTCCGCGAAACCGAGGCCGAAGCTGTGGCCTTTGTGGTCTGCCAGTCCGTCGGCCTACGGACCGGAACCACATCCGCCGACTACATCCAGCTTTGGCAATAGAGGAATATGTTCGTATGTTCCTCCGCCGATATTCATCCCAGCGCCTGCCACCCAAGCAGGTGGAATTGTCGTCGTCCGCCCAAGTCTTGGGCTGGAAAACGCCAATCCCTCCGTCGCGGCCTTGAATACCACAGACGAACGGCGCTAGATGCAGCAGTTCTGATCGATACAACCTGCTGCATATGGTCACAAACATGCAACAAAAACGCTGGAGCGTCATCCAATACAAGACCGGGGTAGGACCGGAATGATGCAGATCGGCATCGACAGCTTCGCGGCGGCCATCTCTGATCCAGCGACCGGCCTCACGCTCAACCCAGTCGAGCGTATGCAGCATCTTCTGGAAGAGATTGAGCTCGCGGACCAAGTGGGCCTAGACGTTTTTGGGATCGGCGAACATCACCGCGCCGAATTCCTCGACTCTGCCCCGGCAGTGATCCTTGCCGCGGCGGCTACGCGTACCAAGAATATTCGCCTTACCAGCGCCGTCACCGTTCTCAGTGCCGCCGATCCTGTGCGTGTCTTCCAGGAATTCGCCACGCTCGACCTGATCTCTCATGGCCGCGCCGAGATCGTGGCGGGCCGCGGCTCATTCGTGGAATCCTACCCGCTCTTTGGCCTCCGGCTCGAAGACTACGACGAGCTGTTCGCTGAAAAACTTGATCTGCTCCTCGCCATCCGCGCGAACACACACGTCAAATGGTCCGGCAAGCACCGCGCACCGCTCACCGGCCAAGCCGTCTACCCGCGCCCGCTGCAGGATCCGCTGCCCATATGGGTCGGCGTCGGTGGCACGCCCACCTCCTTTGTCCGCGCCGGCATGCTCGGGCTGCCGCTCATGGTGGCTATCATCGGTGGTGAACCGAAACGATTCCGCCCTCTCGTCGACGCCTACCGCGAGGCCGGCCGCCGCGCCGGGCACCCCGCCGAGAAGCTAACAGTGGGACTTCACTCCATCGGCTTTCTGGGCGACACCACCCGGCAAGCTGCGGACGACTTTTATCCGGGGTATGCGCACACGTTCACCGAGATCGGCAAGGAACGCGGCTGGCCGCCAACCACCCGAGCGCAGTTCGACGCCGTGCGCGGGCCCACCGGCGCGCTGCTCATCGGCGACGCCGAAACGGTTGCGGAAAAAAT
>Ga0182015_10003643_pt1 | contig 17072 bp, 15 predicted proteins | sample 712P3MmetaG_FD_120478 | JGI IMG/M metagenome (GOLD analysis project Ga0182015, IMG submission 120478) | Permafrost microbial communities from Stordalen Mire, Sweden - 712P3M metaG | ecosystem: Environmental > Terrestrial > Soil > Wetlands > Permafrost | place: Sweden: Stordalen | collected... | reverse complement strand
GATCTCGATGAAATGCTATTTTTTTCTTGACACTATTTTTCGCAGATTCTATACATTCGTTAACTGCAAAGAATCTCTTGCAGGTTCGATGTCGACTCGACAAAGGGAGAATAGAAACAATGGCAACCAAGAAAGCAGTAGCAAAGAAGCCAGCGAAGAAGGCAGCCAAGAAGGCAGCAAAAAAGAAGTAAGTAGGCAACGTAACAGGCAACACAATCGGGGGACGCCAAAAGCGTCCCCCGATGTGTTGTGGGCCGAACCTTGATCGCCAGTGTTTATGCGGCTCTGGCGTGCATCGAGCCCAAACGGAATTTCTCCCGCGGAGGGCGTGGCAGGTCGCGATGAGCGCCTGTCTCTGGATCGAAAGCAAGGGCGGCGCGGCGCTTCTCCTGGGATTTCGTTCCCGTCTTGCGGCTGAGGGTGAGCGCTTCAGGGGCTCGCGGGCGTGAGGAAAAGCGGGACTGAAGCGCTCCGGTCGCCGGAGGAAATTTGCCGGGATGACGATTTCCTTACGAAAGTGTTACTTCCACATGACACCTTGGCATGAGGGGGAAAAACGATGACGCGAAGACGGTGGATTGCCGACGACTGGGACGACACCAGTGCTTCGCTCAGAGGCGAGCAGGCGGCTCACCTGATCCGCGTGCTGCGCGCGCAAGCCGGCACGGAGTGTGACATGGTGGCCGGGGATCGGGTGTGGCGCGCCGTGATTTCCGGAGTAGAAGGGGATGCGGTGCGGTTCAACCTGCTCTCTGAGGTAGAAGCCGATCCGGCTCTTCCGGTAACGCTTTTGCTCTCTGTCTTCAAGTTCGACCGCATGGAGTGGATCATCGAGAAGGCGACGGAGCTCGGAGCCGAGAGGTTTATCCCCATAACCGCGCGACGCAGTGAAAAACATCTGGTTCAGGCAGCGGCGACGCGTGTGGAACGTTGGCGCCGGGTGGCGCGTGAGGCCGCCAAGCAATCACGCCGTTCGGATGTGCCGGCGGTGGATGACCTGCTGTCCTTGAAGGCGGCCGTGTACATCCAGGCAACGAAGCCAGGGCTGAATCTGTTACTCGCCGAACAGGAGCGTTCCACCACGTTGTATGCAGCGATGCAATCGGCTTTGCTCCTGCCCGCCACGGAAAAGCCGGCAGTGCACCTCGCCGTCGGACCGGAAGGTGGATGGACCGCGGAGGAAGAATCTCTGTTCGCCTCCGCAGGTTGGCAGGCGGTGAGTTTGGGGCCGAGGATACTGCGCGCCGAGACAGCAGGCATTACCGCCATGGCGGTGGTTGCTGCGATGCTCGGTTGAAAGTGCGGGTGGACAGAGCGTGGAAGCTGTGAAGAAGCTCGTCTCCCGTGAATATCAGGATCAAGGCGCAACATCAATGTTCAGTTCCCGATGGGATGGGCGGAGAAGAGCGGAGCTAACCAAATCCAGAGCTACCCAAATGAACAGAGCAACAGAATTGTCATCCCGACCGAAGCGTACCTGGATTTCCTGCCACGCGGCACTCACCAACGTCCACGTGTGCGGCTTTCGTTAAGGAAAGCCGCATGAAGTTCGCCAACGCCACTAAGTTCAACAGGAAATCCGGGGGAGCGAAGTGGAGGGACCTGCTGTTGGCCTATTCAGCTGCTGCTTTCAACCGAAGCGCCACCCTCACCTTTGTCATTCCGAGCGAACCCCGGAGTTCCGCCCGCGCAACACTGACCACGCAATCGTTTGCGGTTTTCCGCAAAGAACCGTACGCCCCGTGCCAACGCCGCAGAGACCTACAACAACTCCGGGGGTAGCCGAGGAATCTGCAGTCTCTCTCCCAGTGGATGGCCTTCCATCGCCCCGCCCGAGTTTATTCATTGGGACCGGAGCTTACCCCGATTTCCTGCCACGCAGCACTGGACAAGGCCGCGTATGCGCCCTTCCGCAAAGAAGGGCGCATGAAGGGTAACAACGCCACCAAGCTCTACAGGAAATCCGGGGGAGCATAGGGACCTGCTGTTTCTTCTTCTCGGGTTCTCACACACCCTCTTTAGTCCCCTGCTCAACTGTTGCCTGCCGAAAAAAAAGCGCAGAGGGTAAACAGGCTGCGTAGAAACTCGACGGGTTCAGAGCAGATGGAAAGACAAATTTCTCAGGAAGGGCACGGCTTTAGCCGTGCCATAAAGTTCGAGTCCCTATCCGGCTTCAGCCGCTGAGGTACGGCTTTTCCTCAAACGACACCGGCATCCGCACGAACACCCACGGCGATCTAGCTAAAGAGGTCTTTCATCTTGCCCAGCAAATTACGCGAAGTAGGCTTGTTCTCGATTTGCATGGTTTCGCCGAGTTGCCGCAGCAGATCGCGCTGCCCTTTTGTAAACTTCTTCGGCGTCTGCACGACAATCTGCACTACTAGATCGCCGCGACCATGCTCATTGAGATGAGGCACGCCCTTGCCGCGCAAACGGAACTCCTTGCCCGACTGCGTGCCCTCGTTGATGCGCAGCGGGACATACCCTTCCAGTGTGGGTACCTGAATTTCATCCCCCAGCGCGACTTGCGGGAAGGAAACGAAGATGACGCAGTGCAAGTCGTTGCCATCGCGCTCAAAGAACTCGTGCGGCTTTACCGACAACACCACATACAGGTCGCCCTTGGGCCCACCAGAACGCCCACCGTCCCCTTCACCCTGGTAGCGGATGCGGGTGCCGTCTTCGACTCCAGCGGGTACGGAAACGCTGATGGTATGCCGTCGGTCGGTCAACCCTGCACCGTTGCATTGGAGGCAGGGATCGGTGATCACCTGACCAGAGCCATTACAGATCGGACACGTGCGCGCGATGGAAAAGAAACCCTGCTGGTAACGAACCTGCCCTCGGCCGGCACATTGTTTACAGGTCTCAGGGCCGCGGCCCGCCGGTGCGCCAGAACCACGGCAATCGGCGCAAACGTCGGCGCGGCGGAACTGTATTTCGGTTGTCTTGCCGAACACAGCCTCTTCGAATTCAAGCGAGAGGTCGTAACGGATGTCGCGACCGCGCTGCGCGCGATTGTTGCGACGTCCACCGCCCATGTTGAACATTTCCCCGAAAAAATCTCCGAAGATATCTCCGACATCGGCATTGGTAAAGCCCTCGAAGCCCGATCCGCCGGCGCCACTCACGCCCGCGTGCCCGTAGCGATCGTAGGCTGCGCGCTTTTGCGGGTCGGACAGTACCTGATACGCTTCGCTGGCCTGTTTGAACTTATCTTCCGCTTCCGGAGCGGAGTTGCGATCGGGATGATACTGCATCGCCAGACGGCGGTACGCTGTTTTAAGCTCCTGCTCGCTGCAGTCGCGGGAGACGCCCAGGAATTCGTAATATTCGACTTTGGTCACGTTGGATGAGGTACTCATGCTTCTTTCTGTTGCGGATTATTTACGATACGGACCAGGGCAGGGCGGAGCAGCCGCTCGCGAATACGGTATCCGCGGCGAACCTCCTCCAGTACCTGATGGTCGGGAAGGTCATTACGATCGACACTCTCAAGGGCTTCGTGGACACGAGGATCGAACCGCGCCCCTACGGACTCCACCGGAGTAACGTTCAGGGTGCGAAGCACTTCTTCCATCTGTTTCACAATGAGCTCAATGCCGGTGCGCAGTTGCTCCAATGTGCCGGCAGATCCCAGGGCCAGTTGAAAATTATCCAGAACGGGCAGGAATTGCTCGACCGCCCCGGAAACCGCGAAATCGCGAAAATCCGTCCGTTCGCGTGCTTCCCGTTTGCGGGCGTTTTCGAACTCAGCCTGTAGCCGGGCCAACCGGTCCACCAGTTGGTCGCGCTCGCCTTTCAGGCGATCGACTTCGCCCTGGAGCTGTGCCGCCGCAGTTGAATCGGTGTTGGTTTGCGCAGCCTCGCGTCCTTCGGTTGCGCCATCGAGTGGACCTCCACCCAGATCGTTCATTTCCTGTGGTTCATTCCCTTGGTCGGTGACTTTGCGTGCAGTTGCCATAGTGAGTTCGCTGAAAAACCTTTCGCATAACTTGATGCCAAGACAGTCCTGAACGATGCAGGGCGGCCATGGACGTTGCAGAGTGCTCGGGGAGCAATCACGGGGATTGCCCATCAAAACGGAGGCGCTATTGCGCCGGCAATATACGGTCCGAAAGCTGGGCGATAAAAGATACTGCGTTGATCGTCTCCTGATAATCGATGCGGGTGGAACCAATGACGGCTACGGTTCCCAGGCTTTGCGGGCCTAACCGGGCCGGAGCGCCGATCAGCACCAAATTTCGCATCTCCGGCATCGTTTCCTCCAAACCGACTACCACGCGCACGGCTTGCTGACGAGCATCCACGTACGCATCCAGCAGTTCGATCAGCCGCTGCTTGGTTTCGAGCGCGCTTAGCAGTTGGCGCAACCGCGCTCCATCAGCTTCGCCGGAAACCAGGTTGGCGACACCCACAATAAAGATGGATTGCATCGCACTTTCCTGTTCCAGTGCCCCCTTCCGGCAGAGTTCGTCAATGGAACGCATGAGCTGGTCATATTCATTCCGCTCCTGTTCCAGACGGCGGCCCAGTTCGGCACGAATACGCTCAATCGACCAGCCCCGGAAATTCTGGTTGAGAAATGCAGCGGCGCCCTCCAGTTCGGCAAGAGAAAGGTCCCGGTCGAGAGTAAGTACGCGGTCGAGGACTACTCCAGATTTGGTTACAACCACAGCCAGAACGCGCCCAACCGAGATTCTGGAAAAATGGATATGGTCTAACCAGTAAGTTTCCCCTTGCGCCGCCATGGCGAGACCCACGCCGCTCGAAATCAATGCCAAAACGTGGGAGGTGCGTTCCAAAAATTGTTGGCGGCTGCTCACACCCACAAAACTATCCTCTATCTGCTCTCTGCGCTCTTGCGTGAGCGCCACCGGCGCAAGCCTCGCTCCTCCGTGCAGCTGCTCGACATAAAGGCGAAACGCGCTGGCCGTGGGGCATCGGCCGGCGGAAGTATGCAGCTGCTCCAACAGACCTGCTTCCCCCAACGCAGCCATCACGTTGCGGATCGTCGCCGCGCTCATGCCGTCCTTATTATCAAGTTGGCGCGCTACGGTCTGGGAGGCAACAGGTTCCCCTGTCGCGATATAGATTTCGATGATCGCGTTGAGGACCAGCCGGTCACGCGGGCTGATCCGAAGGTCGGAAGACATTGTCCACCTGCCCTATAGCAATTTCGCAATTACTCTGGCCTGGTAAAGATCGCGTGAGGTTTTCGTCGAGGGAAAACCACGAAAGGGCCTAACGCTTCGTTCTACACCCATTGCGAAACTGCTTTAATGCGCTCATTCCACACTACTTTGATCCTGGAATCTGTGCGACACCATTACAGATTTTAGAAGCTTGAGTGTCGCACTGTCAAGATCGCGACGACGGCAGAGACTTCCACCTTCGTGCTACGCGCAGGGGCAAACTGTAGAGCCTTAACCTGTCTAAGATGATCAGGGTCAAATGACGAGGGCCTTAGAGTGTGCGTGAGAACAAGATTTCAGGAATTCTCTCTGCCACGAACTCGGGTGCCCCATATCTCACCACGTTTTTTGTGGGGAGATGTAGGATTCCGCAAACCTTAACCTCAGGCACATCGGGTTAGCCAGATTCTGGGGGATAGAGCTGCTGAATCCCACATCTCCCGGCACAAAACGCCGTGAGATATGGGGCACCCGAGTTCAAAGGCGCCGCTCAGCTTATCTCAAAGATGTTTTCGTCTTTTGCCGATACCGCCAGCGCGCGTTCAGCAACTTTTCGCGCTACCTCGAAGAATTGGCGGGCGTGTCGGTTGCCTTCTCCGGCCAGCACAATAGGCAATCCATGATCACCACCGTGGCGAATTTCCGAGTCCAGTTCAATCGACCCCAGGAAAGCGATATTGCTCTGCCGGGCCATCCGCTCGGCGCCGCCTCGAGAGAAGATGTCGATGACCTCGTTACAGTGCGGGCAGGTGAACTGGCTCATGTTTTCCACTAATCCCAGCACTTCGACGTTGACCTGATGGAACATTTCCAACGCCTTACGCGCATCTTGCAGCGAAACGTCCGACGGGGTCGAAATAAGCACCGCACCAGTCAGCGGAACCGTCTGTACCAGAGATATGACGACATCTCCGGTTCCCGGCGGAAGATCGACCAGCAGGAAATCGAGTTCTCCCCACTGCACCTGCTGCAAAAACTGGCGAATGATCTGGTGCAGCATCGGGCCGCGCATAACCAGCGGCTTATCGCCGGGGGAGATAAAGCCGACCGAGATGAGCTTGACTCCATGAGCGAGCAGGGGCTCAATCTGGTTATTCTCGAGCACCCGCGGTTGCTGGCCGATGCCCATCATGAGGGGAACATTCGGCCCGTAGATATCCGCGTCCAGGAGGCCGACACGAAAGCCCAGCTTGACCAGCGCTGTGGCTAGATTGACCGCAAGCGTGGTCTTGCCTACGCCGCCTTTACCGGAACCGACGGCGATAATGTTTGCTACACCAGGAAGCGTCTGCGGCCCGGGCGGCGTTTGCGCGTTTGCCATAAAAACCCTCTTTCAAAAACCTGGATGACCGCTACCCGCGGCCGCCAGACTTGCGTGGAGCGCGTTCTTTTTGCGCTCACGCTCTTGTTCCCCTTGTGCGCGACGGCGCCCTGCGTCCTCGTATCGGCGTTTTTCGTCGGCTGTCTCGATCGCCAACGGAGGCACCCGCACCCGCAATCCGTGCGGGTCAACTGCGACAAACGTGAGATACGCCGACGCAACGTGACGCATCGTGCCGTCAATGGTATGTTCCACCCACACCTTAACGCCTACTTCCATAGAAGTCCTGAAGGCACGATTGAGGGTGGACTTCAAAATCAGCAAATCCCCGACGTGAACGGGCGCAATAAAGTCGATGTGATCCATGGAAGCTGTGACCACATGCGCTCGGGCGTGTCGATAGGCAGCCATCGCACCCACCAGGTCGATGTAGTGCATGAGCCGGCCGCCCAGCAGATTGCCCAATGTATTGGTGTCGTTGGGGAGGATCAGTTCGGTCATCTCAGAGCGCGATTCCGCAACCTTGCGGGGCGGAAGCAGCGGATCGACAGATTCCATAGCACCTCAAAATTACTTTGCCGAATGCGGTACCTACCTCAAGTTTGGACAATTGCGCTCGCGATTGCAAATCCGTCCCGGCGCCCATCCTGGCAACCGAACCGATGCGCGCGCAGCCCCGAAGGCATAAAGTAGACGTAAGCCATGGACAAGATTGCAATGCTCACCGAGATTCTGACCCATAACCCGGGCGACGCCTTTGCCCGCTACGGCTTAGCGATGGAGCACGCCAACCAGGGCCAGACAGATGCCTCCCTGGCGGAATTCGAGCGGCTGCTCAGCACCCATCCGGATTACACCGCCGGCTACTTTATGGCCGCCCAGACGCTGCAGAAGGCCGGGCGTACTGCTGAAGCCAGAACGCGGCTGGAGCAAGGAATCGCCAGCGCGCAGCGGACGGGCAATCAACATGCGCTCAATGAAATGCAAGGAATGCTTGACGATCTCGAGTGAGCTGTTCGTACCGCTGCCGACGCGGATGCGACCGCAATATCCGCGTTGAATGTTCACGCCCTGAACGATAGTTCTTCGCCGAAGAATATGGAAGCCGCGAACAGGGTTGAAGTGTCCTAAAGGTCAATCGCGGCGGATCAAAACCAGGCGATTGACAAGGCTTCGTTGCGCGCGAAAGACGAGCATAATAGCAGCAGAATGAAGATACCGTTATTTCCACTCGAAGTAGTGCTGTTTCCTGAAGCAGCCCTACCGCTCCACATTTTCGAAGACCGGTATAAGGAGATGGTTCGCGTGTGCCTGACGCAGAAGATCGGCTTCGGAGTGGTCTGTGCCCAGCGCGAGGGCCTGGCCGTGGTTGGTTGCACTGCTGAGATCGTCCAGGTACTGCAGGAGTATCCCGACGGACGGCTGGACATCCTGTGCCAGGGGGCAAAACGCTTTGAGATTGAAAACCTGGACAACTCACGCAGCTATTTGCAGGCGGAGGTTGATTTCTTCGCGGACGAAGGTCTCCCTGCCACCCGCGCTATGCGTGAAGAGTGCACGGCGCTGCATTTTGAAATATTGGAACTGACGGGCGGCGAGACGACGCACCGGGCGTTCGATCTGGACAAGCCAGTTGCTTTTCGCCTGGCCTGGGCATCGCCCACCGATCTGAGCTTCCGTATCGAATTGCTGGCCATGCGCTCAGATGCCGAGCGCACGGAACGCCTGATCGCGTTGTACACCACGATGCTGCCAAAATTGCGCCGGGGAGCGCAGGCGAGCACAACCGCCGGGCGCAATGGGCACGTAATGTAGCTCTCTTAAGGCCAGCCTGCATGGTATAAGGTGATGGATAGACCCGGTCTCGCCATTCTGTCAAAAGGCTGCACCTGGAGCAGTTTCGCAATGACTGTGTCCTGCTAAAGATCTAATTCGGGTTCGGTCTTGCGAACCTGTTTAGTCATCCGGTCAGCCTGAGGTACCAGGAGAAATGCTCGTCTCCCTGGTGAAGCGCAATACGAAACCCGCTCTAAGGAGCAAAACACATGTCTTCGCCGAGCCGTCTTCCTCAAACTCTGGGTGAGTTGCAGACCAGCAAGGAATTTTACGAAGCGCGCATGAAGCGCAGCGTCAAAGATGAGTTGCGCGAGAACCTGATTGGCCGGCTCAAGAGCAAACAGCCGATCTTTACCGGCATCGTCGGCTATGACGATACAGTTGTCCCGCAGATTGTGAACGCGGTGCTTTCCCGGCAGAATTTTATTCTGCTTGGGCTTCGCGGGCAGGCTAAGAGCCGTATCCTGCGCGGGCTCGCCGAACTGCTCGACGAGCAGATGCCCTACGTCGCCGGTTGCGAAATTCGCGACAACCCGTACCGTCCGCTGTGCCGGCGTTGCCGCGATCTCATCACCGCCCAGGGCGTGGCGACGCCCATCGCCTATCTGCCGCGAAAAGACCGTTACGTGGAAAAGCTGGCGACACCGGACGTAACCGTGGCGGACTTGATCGGTGACCTTGATCCCATCAAAGCAGCGCGGGCAGGTCAGGACCTGTCGAATGAGTTGACCATGCATTACGGTCTGCTGCCCCGAGCCAATCGAGGAATCTTTGCCATCAACGAGTTGCCAGATCTCGCAGGCAAAATCCAGGTAGCGCTCTTCAACATCATGCAGGAAGGCGATGTGCAGATTAAGGGCTACCCCGTCCGCCTCGAACTGGACATCGTGCTTGCCTTCAGCGCTAACCCGGAGGATTACACGGCACGCGGCAAAATCGTGACTCCCCTCAAGGACCGCATCGGTTCGGAGATTCGTACGCACTATCCCGCGACCATCGAAGAAGGCATGGCCATTACCGCTCAGGAAGCGTGGAGCGAGCGCGGTGGAACAAAGATCACCATGCCCCAATACCTGCGCGAGATCATCGAGCAAGTCGCTTTCTCGGCTCGCGACGACAAGAAGGTAGATAAGCGAAGCGGCGTCAGCCAACGTCTCCCTATCTCCACGATGGAGTTGGTAGTTTCCAATGCGGAGCGGCGTGCTTTGCTCCATGGAGAAAAGCTGGTCGTGCCGCGGGTGAGCGACCTTTACGCCGCCCTGCCGGGCATCACGGGAAAACTTGAATTGGAGTACGAAGGCGAGATGCGCGGCGCGGACGTGGTGGTGCGGGAATTGATTCGCACCGCGATCGGCAAGATCTTCGACAAATATTTCTCCGCCACCAACACACAACCGATCGAGCAATGGTTCAACCTGGGGGGCACGGTCCGCATCGATGACGATCAGCCGTCGCAGGCCATCCTCGAGGAACTCAAACAGATACAGGGCATGTTCGCCCAACTCTCGCCGGTGTCGGTTAAGGTATCCGACGCGCCCGAGATCGCAGTGGCGGCGGCGGAATTCCTGCTCGAAGGCATGTACTCCCACAAACGCCTGAGCCGCAGTGAAGAGCGTGGTTTCAGCGCCCAGGAGAAGAGTACGCGCAAGCAGGAACGCGTGGAACAGGAGCGCGAACACGACGAATTCCAGGAGCAGCGGCGAACCCGTCGCGGCTTCAACTAGCGTAGTCATAGCCGCCGCCATGCACGCGGTCGAGTTGAGGGTCTAATGAAACGAATCCGCTATGCCAAATACACCGGCGACCCCGCCTCGGAGATGAGCATGGAAGACCTGCTCAAGGCCCTGTCGGAGTATCTGCTTGATTCCGGATATCAGGATCCCTGGTCGCGATTTGCCGAGCTCGATGGCGAACACACCATGGACAACCTGCGCGAAGCCTTACGGCAGGCTCTGGAAGCTGGCGACCTTTTCGACGGCGACATGCAGCAACGCATCGAGGAGATGGCGGAGAAGGGCGAACTGGACCAACTGATCGACAAGATCATGCAGCGCATGGAACAGGAGAACTATATCTCCAGTCAGGGGCGACAGGACCCAAATCGACAATCCACGGGCGGTCAGGCCGGCATGGCCGAGGGCCAGGTCCGCTTCGAAGTGACCGACAAGAGCCTGGACTTTTTGGGGTTCAAGACTCTGCGCGACCTGCTTGGCTCGTTAGGTAAATCCAGCTTCGGCCGCCACGATACCCGGCATTTTGCGACCGGTATCGAGGCCAGCGGTGGCTCCAAGGCATACGAATTCGGCGACACCTTGAACCTGGATACCACGGCGACGCTCAGTGCGGCTATTGCTCGCGAAGGCATCACCATGCCGCTCAACCTTGAGTATTCCGATTTGCAGGTACACCAGTGCGAATACCAGAGCTCCTGCGCCACGGTGGTGATGTTGGATTGTTCCCATTCCATGATTCTGTACGGCGAGGACCGTTTCACTCCGGCGAAGAAGGTGGCGATGGCTCTCTCTCACCTGATTCGCACGCAGTATCCCGGTGACTCCCTCTCGCTGGTGCTTTTTCACGACTCGGCCGAAGAAGTGCCTATCTCGCAAATTGCACGAGTGAAGGTTGGACCGCATTACACCAACACGCGGGAAGGTCTGCGCGTTGCGCAACGGATTCTCGATCGGCAGCGCAAAGACATGAAGCAGATTGTGATGATCACCGATGGCAAACCCTCCGCGTTGACGCTGCCGGATGGCCGTATTTACAAGAACGCTTTCGGCCTTGACCCCCTAGTGGTGAGTGAGACGCTGGAAGAGGTCGCTCGGTGCAAGCGGTCGAACATCATGATCAATACCTTTATGCTGGCCTCCGACATCGGGCTGGTGCAGTTTGTACAGAAGATGAGCAGGATGTGCCGGGGCAAGGCCTACTTCACGACTCCAGATAGGCTCGGCGAATACCTGCTGATGGACTTTATGTCACGCAAGACGAAGACCATCCACTAATCTGCCTGCCTCGTCCCCCTTTCCTGAGGAGACATGCGTACCCGGTGTTTCTCGGCCGATAGATTGCCCAGGGTCTAGGAGAGTCTGCGTGAGAGCTGGAAAACCGTGCGATGCGTGGTGGGGGCCCCCGCATTTATGCGGGGGAAGGAGCGCTTTAGCGCTCCGGGAAAGAGTCTCGACTTTGATCATGCGCTTTAGCGCTGGCAATGCAGACTCTTTCAGCCCCCTGTCTTTCTTCCGCTGTGTACGAGCTTAAGAGGGTGTGTGAGAACTGACCTTTAGGAATTCTCCCGCGCCACGGGAGAATTCCTAAAACACCCTCTTACGCCCGTACCCTTCATTCATCGAGTTTTACGCACTCTCCTAGCTGCTTTTCGCCATGTAAATGAACCGCAGGATGAACAGTGCCGCCAGAACGAAGAGCATCCAATCCTGCCGCGTCGCCTTTCCACGTAACAGCCGTAGTATCGCAAACGAAGTAATACCGAAAGCCAGGCCGTTGGCGATGGAAAAGGTCAGCGGAATCGTGATCAGGGTAAGAAATGCCGGGACAGCCACCATGGGGTCCGCCCATTCAATTTCGGTAACGGCGGAGATCATCAACGCGCCTACCAGGATCAAAGCGGGCGCCGTCGCCGCCGCCGGAATACTGGCAACCAGCGGCGCCACAAACAGCGCCACGAGAAACAACAGACCGGTGACGATCGAAGCAACGCCGGTTCGGCCGCCAACGGCCACACCCGCAGCACTCTCGATATAGCTCACCACGGTACTGGTGCCGGCCATCGAACCTGCGATGGTCGCGGTCGCATCGGCAAAGAGAATGCGATTCAAGCGCGGGATCTCGCCATCCGGCCTTACCAGCCCCGCCTTTTTGGTAACCGCGACCAGGGTGCCGACGTTATCGAACAGATCGACGAACAGAAAGACGAAGACGATCTCCAGCAAGCCCGCACCGAAACTTCCTCCCAGGTGAAAGGCCGCGCGAATATCCAGATGGAAAGCGGTCGCCGTCATATCCGCGAGGCGATAATGGACGGGCTGCCACTTCACGATACCCAAGGCGAAACCCGCAATGGTTGTGCCCACGATACCCACCAGCATGGCGGTGCGGACTCGCCACGCCTGCAGGACGGCAATGAACAACAATCCAATGCAGGCCAGCGCGGTTTGCGGCGCACGTATGTTCCCCATGGCAACGGTGGTAGCCGCGCTGGGTGCAATGATGCCGGCATCGCGCAGGCCCACAAAAGCCACGAATAGGCCGACGCCCGCTGCTACCGCGGAAAACAGTTCCCGTGGGATAGCGTTCACGATCAACTGCCGAATGCCGGCCGCAGTCAAAATCAAAAATACGCAGCCGGAAATAAACACGCAGCCCAGCGCGGTTTGCCAGGGAACACCCATTCCCTTGACCACCGTAAAGGCAAAGTATGCGTTTAGTCCCATCCCGGGCGCGAGGGCAATCGGATAGTTGGCGATGAAGCCCATCAGGATGCAGCCGATGGCCGCCGACAGGCAGGTTGCGGCCGCCACAGCAGGTACCGGCATCCCCGTCTGGCTCAGGATCGCCGGGTTCACAAATACGATGTACGCCATGGTGAGGAAGGTAGTCGCCCCGGCAAGAATCTCGGTGCGCCATGTCGATCCCCGTTCCTCGATCTGGAACGTCCGCTGCAGATAACTCAAAGCGTCCGCGCTCTGCCCTGGCATCGTGGTTTTTATTCTCCTCGCTTGGCGAAACAAAATGGATCAGGGCCTGGAAGCAATCATTTAGAGGCGATTGGGCTACTGGGGATACGGTCCTGGTATCGGTCCCAGTTGGTAACAATCTCGGATACGACAACGTTTCCCACGCGATAGGCCGCTTCCAGCGCCTGCGTGTAAGCGCTGTAGCGATGCACTGCGTCGGCTGCGAGGCTTTCCGCAGCGGTCAGCCCTACCGGCGGTTGGTCAAAGTTGCTGACCGCCCGCAACACCATCACGCGATCCAGGTCGATGCGCCCGGCGTGATGGAGAAAAGTGAGCGACTGCAGAACGCCGGTATCTTCCATGGCCGAGGTAACAAATTTGCCCTGCCCACCGGTTTGATAGCTGACCCATTGGTTCGCCCATCGATCGAGCAGTTTGCCATGCCAGAAGGTGGAGGCGGACAGTGTGTCGCCTTTCAGGACAAAGGGCGGACGGTGAGCGTTGGCTCCCTCGAAGTGCTCGCGCTCTGCCGCCAACGCAAGGGAATCATCGAGCTTAACCGCTTTCGTCTGCTGGTAAGCCCATTCCCGCAGCGCAGGGTTGAGGTGAAAGGCAACGCCGTTGTCCTCTCCCCGCGGCTGCTCATAGGGAACCGTCTTGTGCAGGGGCACAAAGCCGGTTGTCCACTGCGCCGGAATCTCCCTGCTGTCGATCTCGTAGGCCAGGTCGCCGTCCACCACCCACTCGGCCCACACCGCGGAGCCGAGCGATGCATCCTCGGGGTCGGCCCCGGCAATGCCGGCGACCATCCAATAGGCCTTGCTGAGATCGAAACGAGGGTCGAGACCAAGCGCCATGATCGATGCGGCGGCCCTTGCCGTGCCTACCCCTGCAAGCACTCCCATCACACCTTGATCGTTCATGCGGAGGTCGTGAAATCCTTGCGGAAAGGGGTAAACGTGGTCAAGGTGATCGCGCTCGACCCAATACTGGTATTCGCCCGGAGTGTCGCCCTGATCGGCTCCGGGTTCAAAAAGTGAGATCACGACGAACTTAACGGGGATTGGCGGTGGGCCGGCCGCGAGCACCCTGGCAGCCGACAACACACACACCAGTAGCGCCAGAAGTCGAGGGCTCATACCGGAGCATAGACGGAAGATGCCTCAAGGACCAATAGAAAATCGCGGCGCCTTAATACGCGATTTTTGCCTGGTGTTCCTGCCATGCGCGAAAACTCTCAATCGCGGTCTCCGGCAAGAGTCGGATCATCGGCACCTTGCGCTGGCTTCGCGGCACCTTCAATTCGTCATAGATGAAAGAGTCGTCGAAGCCAACCTCGGCCGCGTCATGGCAGGTGTTTCCAAAATAGACCGAGTCCAGACGAACCCAATAAATCGCGCCAAGACACATGGGACATGGTTCGCAGCTGGTATACAGCACGCAACCCGGCAACTGAAATGTGCCCAGCGCCCGGCAAGCCTCCCGGATGGCATTTACTTCGGCGTGCGCGGTAGGATCATTGGCCGCGGTAACGCGGTTGACCCCGGTCGCGACCACCTCTCCGTTCCTGACGACGACTGCGCCAAAGGGCCCGCCCGCTCCGCTGCGCACGTTTTCTGTGGCCAACCGGATGGCCAGTTGCATGAAGTCATTCTGTGTCTGCATGTTCATCCCTCGTCGGCGATTTCGCTTGCACTCTCCACAGGGCTGCCCGAATATCCGAAGTATGACACAGGCTTTTGTCTCCAGCCGCGTGGTCACGCCCGAGGGAGTGCGCCCGGCGGCGGTGATTGTCGAGCAAGGACGCATACAGGAGGTGCGCGCTCCCGGGGACGCTCCGCGGACTGCCGAATCGCACAACTTCGGCGACCTGATACTCCTGCCTGGTCTGGTCGATTCTCATGTCCACATCAACGAGCCAGGCAGGACGGAATGGGAAGGCTTTGCCACCGCTACGCACGCCGCGGCTGCCGGTGGTTACACCACGTTGGTCGATATGCCACTGAATTGCTTACCGGAAACCACTACGGTTGCCGCGCTCGAGGCCAAACGCCTGGCAGCTTCCGGCCAATGCTGCGTGGATTGGGCGCCATGGGGCGGCTTGACCGGCCAAAATCAAGAACACCTGGCGCCACTCGCCGCCGCCGGCGCTGCGGGCTTCAAGTGCTTTTTGGTTGATCCCGGTATCGATGGCCTGGCCATGATCGGTAAGCAGGAACTCGAGACCGCGGCACCTACGCTGGCCCGTCTCGGTTTGCCTCTGCTGGTCCACGCAGAACTGGCTGAATATCTTTACCAGGGCGGCGACGCGGATGATTGGCGCCAATACGCAACCTATCTGCGCTCACGGCCCGATGAGTCGGAGTTAGCGGCCATCCGCATGCTGATCGGACTCTGCCGCAAATACCGCTTCCCGCTGCACATCGTTCACCTGTCCACCGCACTGGCGCTTGACGATCTTGCCCAGGCGCGCAGCGAGGGCTTGCCGATTACAGTCGAGACCTGCCCTCATTACCTGCACTTCGTCGCTGAAGAGATTCCTGCCGGCGGAACGCTCTTCAAGTGCGCGCCGCCCATACGCTCACGAGACAATCGCGAGGCGCTGTGGCAGGGGCTTCACTGCGGAGTAATCGATCTGATCGCGACCGATCACTCCCCTTGCCCGCCGGCAATGAAGCGGCTCAAAGAAGGAAATTTTCGAACAGCCTGGGGTGGGATTGCGGGCCTGAGTGTAGCGATCTCAGTTGTCTGGACAGAGATGCGCCAGCGGGGTCTCCCCGTTCAGGACCTGGCAGGCTGGATGTCTGCGCAACCGGCCAAGCTTGCCGGGATGGAGGGGCGCAAAGGGGCAATCGCTGCAGGGTGTGACGCGGACCTGGTCGTTTTTGATCCCGACGCTGAGTTCACCTTAGGCACCGGCGATCTGTATTACCGGCACCTCGTGTCCCCGTACCTGGGTGAGAAATTACGCGGCCGTGTGCGAACAACCTTCCTTCGAGGCTCCGCCGTCTTCGAGGAAGGCGCGTTTCCGAATCCACCTGCCGGCAGAGAACTACGACGCGAAGAAACGCTTGCAGTTAAAGCAGTTTGTCAGGCCACAGTAATCGCGAAACTGCTCTAGAATTTAAGTCAGATACCGTGTGTCCCACGAGGTAGCCAGAGCCCGGGCCCTCCCCATTGATCCCCGGTTGGGACAGAAAGAACGAGAGGAGGTCCAATTTGCAAACCCGCATCGTGGGCGTCTCTGTTCCCCGCAAAGAGGGCGCTTCGAAACTAACCGGACAGGCTCGCTATATCGACGACCTTTCGATGCCAGGCATGATCTTTGGCGCCACCGTGCGCAGCACCATTGCTCGTGGTGCGATTGAGAGGATTCAGTTCGGCGAAGGGATCGCCTGGCATGAATTCACTATTGTGACCGCGAAAGATATTCCTGGACGCAACGTAGTCTCGCTCATCGTGGAGGATCAGCCTTGCCTCGCCGATGGAGTCGTCAACCACCCGGAAGAGCCCATCCTGCTACTGGCGCATCCCGACCGGCACGCGCTGGCGGCTGCGGTAGCTGCCGTCAAAATCCTCTATAAGCCGGCACCGTCGCTACACACCATTGAGGAGAGCGAACGCCGCGATCTCATCATCTGGGGCAAAGACAATATTTTCAAAAGCTTCCTCATGGAAAAAGGAGACGTCGACAAGGCCTGGGAGAATGCTGCCTGGATCGTTGAAGGCGAATACAGCACCGGCGCGCAGGAGCAGTTATACATTGAACCCAATGGAGTCATTGCCCAGGCAGGCGACACCGGAGGGTTAACGGTGTGGGGTTCCATGCAGTGCCCGTTCTACGTACTTAAGGCACTGATTGCGCTCACTGGTTTACCGGCAGAAAACGTGCGCGTGATCCAGGCCGAGACCGGCGGCGCCTTTGGCGGCAAGGAAGAATATCCCTCGATGATCGCCGGCCACGCTGCGTTGCTGGCGATGAAGTCGGGCCGCCCGGTGAAGATCATCTATGACCGCATG
>Ga0182015_10003641_pt1 | contig 17086 bp, 22 predicted proteins | sample 712P3MmetaG_FD_120478 | JGI IMG/M metagenome (GOLD analysis project Ga0182015, IMG submission 120478) | Permafrost microbial communities from Stordalen Mire, Sweden - 712P3M metaG | ecosystem: Environmental > Terrestrial > Soil > Wetlands > Permafrost | place: Sweden: Stordalen | collected... | reverse complement strand
GCCCGGGTGAGATGGAACGGACCGCCAAGGTTGATGGCGATGAGTTCATCAAATGTCTCGCGGTCCGTGTTGGCCAGACTGTGCACGCCCTCAGTCGCCGCGCAATGAATGAGGGACTTCAGCGGACGCGCTGCCAGCGCGGTCAAGATCGTCGCGATGCCGTCGTCGGTGCTGACGTCCGCGATTACGCCAACGGCGTGATCGCCGCAGATCGTGACTGTTTCGTCGATCAGATGTGCTCTACGTCCGACGCAGAGCACATGCGTTCCTCGTTCGCTCATCATGAGCGCAACCGCTCGTCCAATGCCGCTCCCGGCACCCGTCACCACTACTGATGGTTCGTCGAGGATTTCTGTCACCGCGTCACCCCCATTAATTAAACGAGTGTATCATTAACTCCGTATTCGTTGACGCGGCATTCGTAAAGGGGACTCATGGGCCGTCCATTTGACCTGACGCGACGTGGAGTGGTGCTCGCTCGCGCCGCCGACTACGTGCTCGTCAATGGTTTGGCGGGGCTCAGCCTGCGCCCCATGGCCGAAGCACTCGACACCAGTCCACGAATGTTGTTGTACGACTTTGAAAGCAAGGAAAAACTGATCTCGTCGATACTCGCGGAGATTCGCGTCCGTGAGGCCACGCTGCTCTCAACTCATCTCTCGGGAGCTTCAAGAAATGGTGATCACTTGCTCAGCTACGTGTGGGTGTGGATCAGCGCGCCCGAGCAAGAACTGTTTCTCCGACTCTTCTTTCAGGTCTACGTCGATGCCATTTCACGTCCCGACGCGTACGACGGGGCGGCGAAGGCAATGGTGAGTGATTGGCTGGACACGGTAGCGCTGCTGATCGGTGGTCCAACCCCCGAAGTCACAGCGACCCTCTTCGTGGCGGTCGTACGCGGACTATTGCTCGATGGACTGGCGACCGGCGAACGTGCGCGCACGAACGAGGCAATGGAGAAATTCATTAATTTGATGGGCCATTCGACGACCGGGAGGACTTGACCGTCCTGAGCCACGTGAAATAAAGAGACGGCAACAGCGTCAGCGCAGTGGCGCTGACCATGACTGAATGTCCACGTTGATCTTGCTCGCCGTAGATTGCGGTACCTCTGCGGCCTCGGCGTACTGCGGCCATTCGTCGACCGCGCTGAGAACTTGGTCGAGCACGTCGATGACGCCCGGCACGCCAAAACGGTCGCCGACCTCACGTACGTCCGCTCGTGATATCTGGGTGGTTCGACCGTTAACGGCCATGAGGTGCTGGCGAGTCCACCGACTTTCGGGCGTGTGGGCGTGGGTCACGTCATAGGCGGGCGAGAGGCGCCACTCGCCACCTCGGGCCAGCACGAAGGAAAAGTTCTTCGTGTGGTCGTCGCAGTTTGCCGCGGCGACGTTAAAGACCATGCGACGGAATATCTCTGCGCGACTCTCCGGTCCCAGCCCTAACTGCTCGACAGTGAGGAACAGTTGACTGTAGTCGTGGGCGCCGATTTGGCGAAAATCGAGACCGGCCAGGGCGCAGAGGGTCTGCACGTGCACCTTCTCACCGTCACCCAAGCGGTCGAACCTACGAGTCATGAAGTGGGCCCGTCCGCCTTCTTCGAGCAGTCGACATTGCATCATCTCAATGCCGGCCGCGCGGGCCATGAGGTGATAGCCGTACTCAATGCGACCGAAGAAGGCACTCGATCCGAGGTCGTGGTCGGCCCCGACGCCGTCAAGTTTGAGCAGCCACTGCTCGAAGCCAGGATCGGCCGGCACCTGGCCCGAGCGCAACTCCCCGGTGACGGGATTGAGTGATACCACGGCTTTGGCCCGGGCACCGCCGGCGGACGTACCGACGGCGATGAGGTGGGAGATTGCCTCGGTGATACCCGATTCGTGGTTGATGTCACCACGTAGGGCGCCGCGCGCCGCCTGGACCAGCTCGGACAGCTCAATGGCCGTGGTCTTTCGGGTGCGGGGACCACGAAGCGGATGGAATTCGAGCGCGCCAATGCCACGGGTGCCGAGGTAGGCCAGCCGGTCCAGCGCCGTGATCTGGTTAGGGGCCACGCCCTCGTTAGCCAAGTACGAGGTGGTGAGCGCGTTGCCAAAATCGTCGGGCAACGAGTCGGCGACCATGGAGGGAAGTCGGTGGAAGGTGAGCGTTGGCAGCGTGGGAAAGATGAACGTGCGGTGAGGACTCGTTGTGGGCATGGTGGTGGGCGAGAGTTCTACTCCGGAATTGAGCCACGTCGGCTCGTATTCAAAGACGTAGAAGCCCGAGTGTTCGTCGAGGGCGATGGCGCCGATTCGTGCACCCCAGCATCGGACTTCCACGACGTCGACGGGCAGGTAGGCCATCAGTACGGTGCTTTTGAAGGTGACGCGCTCTTGCGCACGCGCGACCTCGCCGCCGGTGTTTTCTGTTTGCTGCGCAGCATCTGCAGGGGTGAGATCGTGACCCTTGGCGCGAGAGACTCGAGCCAGTCAGTTCGACCGAGCGCTCGTACCACGGCGACGACGGTAGTGAGAGAAGAGCCCCGGCCGCGCTCAAGGTTCGACAGTGCACCAATTGACACGTTGGCGAGATCGGACAGTGCCGCCTGATCCAGGTTGTTCGAAATGCGCGCGGCACGTATTTGCTCGCCGACGATCTTCTCCCATTCCTCAGTCGTATTGTGCATCTCATTAACCTCCATATTTCTGCTATATAAGGGTCAATTCTACTTAAAAACTATAATACTATAGTTTAAACGGAGTTACTATCACCGTATAAATAGTAGGAAAATATAGATTAGCGCTTCGGGCGCCGCGGGCTCCAGGGATTTGTGACCACAGGGAAGTTGTTTCAACTGACCCTCCAAGAAGTCGTGTGCCGTCTCGTGCTGCGAATCTTCGTCCCCTCGGGGTCTGAGGGCGGTTGAGAAACTCGTGCTTGGAGCAAGAGTCGAACAGCAAATTGAAGAACCCTCACTCGCAGTTCGCACGGACGCGTTTGCGGTTGGGTACTACTTTTTCAATGACGGGCAATCACTTTAAGAATTGGCATGTCGAGACGATGGCGAAGGAGACGTTATGGACGTCAGGCGAGTGGTTACGGGCCACGACCGCGAAGGAAATGCAGTATTCGTCAGTGACGAACTGGTGGGATCAGTGGCGCCAACGTTGACTCCCGGAGCCGAGTTCCACCTGCTGTGGGGATCGGACAACAAAGCATCGTTTCCCGATGATGGTTCCAAGCCTCTTGCTGAACTCTATTTTCCGCCCATTGATGGATTCCGATTTGCGTTGTTCACTGTTCCGCCGAATCGGGACGCAGGCCCGCCGCCAGGCGTTGACATCGCGGCGGCTCGGGAGGAGTTCCGGTCGAAGTTGCCGGGTCTCGCCGATTACTTGGAGACCGAGCATCCGGGTATGCACACGACCGCCACCATCGATTTTGGAGTAGTTATTTCTGGTGAAGCAATCCTTGAGCTTGACAACAAAGAAAAGGTGACGCTTCGTCCAGGCGACACGTACGTGCAGAACGGTACCCGGCACCGATGGTCAAACCAGGGCAACGTGCCTTTCGTCATTGCCGTGATCTTGATTGGCGCGCACCACAGTAAAGTGTCGTAGCTTTCGCGAGTCATTGACCCAAAAGAATTACATTTTTGGCTGGCACCGCTGACGGGAGCTGGCGATTTAACATGTTCGGGTGACACGTCATGTAGTGAATCTCTCTTGAGTGTTACTTCCGACATCGGCCCGGTGGTATCAGAGGTCATATTGGTATTTGTCGGGGCCGCCACCCTAAACTCCGCCGTTCGAATTTGGCGGGAAAAACCGCAGGATGATGCTTCGTCGGGGGCTCACGAGGATCGACGGCCAAAGTGGTTTGTCGTCGGAGCCATGCCGACTGCACTGTGCGTCGTCAGTTTGGCAATTGCGTTCCCTCTCAGCTATGGCTTGCAGTCCAAGACGAGTTTCTTCGCGGACTTTTGTTACGTCGTCGGCGCTCTGTGTTTCGTCTTCGCCGCTCTCTGTGCGCTCACTCTGATGTTTGAGGTGTTTCTGCTCTTCTTTGAAAGACCGGTGCCACGCTTCCTCAATCCGCCGTCGCGTAGGAATGATCCTCGGCCACAGAGTTGATGTCGCCCTTCGTTGGAGTAGTTGATCTTCGGAAGGAGAGTTGGGTTCGTGTGGGTCAAACTCCCCTGCCTGATCTCGGACCTAAATTGTGCATGAAAACTTAATGTAAAGGTACCTTGACACCGGGCAAAATGTAAAGTAACCTTTACTTCATGAAGAACCAAGTCCGAGAGCAGCGTAGCCAGATGGGGTTGTCCCAGGCTGACGTTGCCGCAGGTCTGGGCGTGTCGCGCCAGACCGTCATTGCTATCGAGAGCGGTCGCTATTCACCGTCGCTGCCGTTGGCGTTTCGCATTGCCCGGTTCTTTGACGTGCCGGTCGACAAGATGTTCGACCCGGAAGAGGAGGAATGATCATGAAGAACACTAAAGTTGCCCGAATTCGCGCCCTCGTGGCGGGAGTCGTACTCGGTACCATCGTGGCCGGCGGCGTCGCCGTGGGCCGCGGATGGGCAGCGGCCATAGGCGTGGAGATCGCGATCTTGTTGATGGTGTTTTTCCTCATCTTTGGCCTGACCCGTGGCGACAATGACATCGCCGCAATTTACGGACACCGCACGGATGAGCGTCAGCGGCTCGTGGCGATGAAGGCCAGGAGCCTCTCCATGGTCGTCATGTACGCCGCGGCGCTAGTGTGCGTTTCCGTTGCGATCGCGCTCAAGCAGGAGTATTGGCAGGCGGATGTTGTGGTGAGCTTGGGTGGCCTCAGTTACTTGGCCGGACTGAGAATCTATGGCGCGCACGACGAGCACCCCGACGGCGCCAATGTCGGCATGATGGAGAGCACCGCGCACCAGGAGAGCTCAATTCCTCACGGGCCAATGGTCGCGGAGTAAGGAGAGTTTTCGGGCGCTTGATACGGCAACGATGTACGGGCCAGTGATGGCCCGTACATCTCGCATAGTCCCCTAGAGCAGACCGGAAACCTGATGTACTTCCCCGCAGGGAACTCCCAACGCGGCGTGGTGGCTGCGGACCGCCTCTGCGTCTGGTGCCTCGAGCAAGCAGTAGACCTTCCCGTCGGGATTGTGGAATAACTCAATCTGACGAACGCCGAATTGGTCGGCCTTCTCGTCCTTGGTCTCTTGAGTTATCTGCTGAATGGCCTCGTCCGGCAACTTCAGATCTTCATGGAAATCCATAAACTGGGGCACGGGTCCTCTTCCTTTGGTAATGACGCGCTGACAAGGCGCTGGTCTCTTGAACTTCGTACGGAGGAAAACTACACCTTTTAGAACACGGTTGCACTGGGCGTTGAGTCCTGTGATTCTTCACTGCGACGGCGTCTTAAGTGCGCGGTTGGCTGCCTTAGAACCCGGGTGCTGCGGCGAGGCAAAATGGGAGAATGACGGAACCTACGGGCCAGGTGCGCCGCGCGACTCCGGGAGATCTTGACGCGGTCCTGATCCTGGATCAACTCAATCCCGTTGGTCACGAACGCTCCGAATTGCTGAGTGCTCGAGTGCGATCCGGTGAATGCCTGCTCCACGAGCGTGACGGTCAGCTGGTGGGGTACCTGATTATGAAATCTCGGGGATTCTTTGGACGCGATTTCATTGAGCTACTGGTGGTCGCCACGAAAGAACGCAGAACGGGCGTTGCCAGCCGCTTACTTCATGAAGCGCTCTCGCAGTCGTCGACTCGCCAGACCTTTACGTCAACGAATGAGTCGAACGAGGCAATGATTGGGCTGTTGTGCGAACACAACTGGACATTTAGTGGGCAACTCGAAGGGATTGACGAAGGAGATCCGGAGTTCGTGTTTTTCAAACGAGCGGAGTAATCCTCGTCAGAAGTTGACGATTTAAGAGTCTTCGTGTTCCTGTTCTTCCTTTTCTTCTTGTTCGAGTAGTTCCTTGTTGGGTCGACGTCCAAGGCACCACAGGAAAAATCTGCCAACGGCGCCGACGTTTTGGCTGCGCCCGTGGGCTTTCGAATGGCCGAGGCGGGTGCCCGAGGGAGTTTGACTCGTCTCGGCCAATCCCGCGAGTTGGATGTTGTTGGCCTCCGCGTACTTCACTTTGGCCATGCGACGCTTGGGCTTTCTTGGCGTGTCTCCGGAAGATCCCATGGTGACAGTGTTCCACACAATCGCGCACGACCGTTAGGGCGCTTCGTGAGGAATGAATGACTCCTACGACTGGGCCGCCGCTAACTATTTTCGACTAGCGACGAACACCGGAATTTCACGCTCGGTCTTTTCCTTGTACTGGGCGTAGGGAGGGAACGCGGCGACGGCGCGGTCCCACCACACCTCTCGCTCGCCACCACTTATCTGACGTACGACAACGTCATAGGGTTCCGGACCATCCTGGAGCATGACGTCGTCGGGATGGGCCAGCAGGTTGTAGTACCACACCGGGTTCTCCGGCGCGCCACCCTTTGACGCCACGAGTGCGTACTCACCATCGTGTTCAACACGCATCACGGGCGTCTTTCGAACCTTGCCACTGCGATTGCCTCGAGTGGTGAAGATAATGATCGGCAGGCCCGTGTCGCGCAATGTATTGGCCCGCGCACCACCTGAACTCTCGTACTCTTCGACTTGGTCACGAACCCACTGCGACGGGCTCGGCTCGTACTCTCCTTCAACGGGCATTGTGATCCCCTTTCTCTTTCATCGCACTTCAGTTGCTCGATGTGCAGAACTTAATGGAATGTTGGAAGTGAACCGTTCGCTGAAGGTCCGATGACAACTTCAAACTCCATCGCAACGCTCAAGGCGGTCAAAACTATGAGCGCGAAAATCGGAACCGCTCTCCAGTCTGGGGATCGTAAAGTGGGCAACTGAATTTTTCGCCGATCTTCACGAGACAATTCACTTGTTCAAGCGGTAAATGGTGGCACTCGACCCGGAAGTGCTGCGATGACCACGTCACTCGAAATGAATCTTCTTCGTCCGCACTCAACCACCTGATCCACTCTTCTGATCCGTCAGACTCGCGTTGGGAATTGGGAAACATGGACGTTATGTCACTCAGTACTTCGTCAATGGGCAAATCTGAGAGTCCCTCGACAGCGTGGTCGCTTTTGAGGGACTCGTACGTGGTCTTAGACGACTGGGTCATCATGGTGGCTTGGCGCCAGAACACAAGCTCGTAACTCATGACGCTCCCCGCGTTCTCTTTGGCGGTGTCGTCGTCATGCGGTTACGGCCAAGGATTGCATGCGTTCAATCTCCGTCGCGCTCATGTTCGGGTCTTGACACTTCCACTCAACGGCCTCGTTGAGCATCGAACGCACCTCATCCTTATCAAACGCGCTGAGAAACGTGTCAATCATGACCTTGCGCCCGACGCCGATGATCGTCGATTTAATCCCGGCGGTTGGCAACTCTCCGGCGGACATCAAGATCCACGTCACCGCTACGTCAACACGGGGATCGCCGCGAGCGGCCCGAGGCCAGTCGATGACTACAGGACCGTCCTTGGACATCAGCACGTTCAGCGGATGCAGGTCCATGTGCAACAACCGGTCTCCGGTACCGAATGGTGCAACTGGGAGCCACTCCGGCGCCACGATTGAGTGCAGTGAAGAATGGAGTTCGGCCAAACTGCGTGCCAAGCTACGAATCTTGAGCGGCCGCGACCCGGCAGCGTCAACCATGGTGGGCCCATCGATACGCTGCATGACCAGATCGAGACCGTCGTCACTGACATCGAACACTTCCGGGCAGGGATAACCCTGGGCGCGGACATAGTGCATTGTCCTGGCTTCGGTGGCCATTGAGCGGCCATTGCGGGCGCGTCGCAGCACACGTCTGTTGCCGCATTCGAAGATGTCCGCGTCGCGACCTGACGCAATCAACTTTCCGGCCAGTGCCATTGGACGAGGCTAGTTCTTCGATTTTGGACATCCAAGTAGTCACTCGTCGGCGTCTGGCGGCACTAGTAGTTTGCGTTCGGAGTTTCAAAAATTGGTGGGAGCACGGATGGTTGAAGAATTAACGGACCCTCGTCGAAACGAACCCGACTTCGAACTTGGTGAGCGAGAGATGCTCGAAGGGTGGTTGGATTTTCATCGCATCACACTGATCCTCAAATGTGAGGGCCTCACTGATGACGAGCGCAAGCGTCGCCCGGTATCCACGTCGGTACTGTCGCTGCATGGTTTGGTGCGTCACATGGCCGAAGTTGAACGAAGCTGGTTTCGTCGCGCACTCCTGAGCGACGCGGAAGCCAGTTACATCTGGTTTGACGAGGCCATTGAAGATAGCGAGATCGCGCCATTGGATGACGCGAATTGGGACGATGACGTGTCGACGTGGTACCGCGAGTGTGAATTAAGTCGCGAGGCCGCAGAGAACTTTACGTTGGATGACCGTGGTACCCGGGGCGGAAAACCCGTTACCCTGCGCTGGATCTACAACCACATGATCGAGGAATACGCGCGTCACAACGGCCACGCGGACATCATTCGAGAGTTGATCGATGGCAGCGTGGGCGCGTAGCCAACGTTCGTTTCAGTTGCGGCAATGGGGCTCTCGCGCTAGACAGTGTCCGTGCCGCCTCCCAACTACTACGAGATATTGGGGGTCAATCCGGACGCCACCGACAAAGAGATTGAGTCGCGTTATCGGGCGCTGGCCCTGGAACTTCATCCCGATTGGCACACCGATGCGACTGTTGGAGTCGACAAGAGCGCCAAGATGGCCGAAGTTGACGTTGCGTTTCATTGTTTGTCAGACCCCATAACTCGTAGTGCCTACAACGGCTGGCTCACCCTTTCGAAGGATTCGGGAGAAACGCCCGAATTCGTCAAGAGCCAGAGCAAATTCGCGCGCGCGCCGGAGCCAACGGAATGCGTGTTCTGTGCACATTCACCAACACTCGAGATCACGCTGAAGCGAGAAATCGGATTGGTCTTCCGTCGCCGGACGATCCGCTACCACGGTCGCTATTGCAGGGACTGTGGGATGGCCCTGTTTCGTGACACGCAAAACGCGACGCTGATCTCGGGTTGGTGGGGCATCATTTGCGCACCGGTGAACGTGGGGACGATCGTTTCGAATTATCGCGAGTACAAGCGACTACGTGAATTGGCGGAACCCACGCCACCAACGGTTCCGGTGACGGTAGAGAGAGTCACGCCCGCACCGGTAGGCAAGACGATGGTCAAGAGGCCCGGGGTGTGGCTCACGCCCATCTTCGTTGCGGCACTCGTGGTGTACGGCTCCTACTACCTGCCAAAAGCGTTCGAACGACAGGGGTACAACTATCAGGTTGGCGCGTGCGTGACGGTGAACAACAACGACGTCACGGGAGTGGTGAGTTGTTCGCAGACCCATGACGCCAAGATCGTTTCCATTGGTGCGACCGAGACGGACTGTCCCGGCAACACGACACAAATCGTGAAGGAGCGCACCGGCGACGCGCAACCCGGGGACATCGCGTGCCTGGACGACACGCAGTAAACCGGCACGACGAGTGCCTTCTAGTCGACAGATTGGTCGGGCGCGGACCAAGACAACAGCTTCACGCGCTCCTCGTTGACGTAGTGGTTCGCGACAAACCAACGGGCGGAGTCATAGAGCGCTGCTGCGGCCGGCCGCGAGGTGTAGCCGAGCTCGGTACGGGCCCGGGTGTCGTCAAAGGTCATCGTGGTTGAGGCCATTTGCGCCGCCTCCAAAGGCACTCTCGGTTCCCGGCCCAACACTTGGCCCTCGATGAACTGCGACAGACGACCGGCGATCATTGGAAAGACTGCCGGGAACTGACGTTGCGCGCTCGGTAGGCCAGTGACGTTCGACAGAATCTTGAGCAACGTGGCCATGGAGATATTGTCGCCACCGCAAATGTAACTGCGACCCTGGACTCCCTTCTCCAGGGCGAGCAGGTGCCCCTCGGCGAGGTCGTCCACGTGCGTCACGTTCATGGCCGTATCGACGAACCCGGGCATCCGTCCGTTGAGGTAATCCAGGACCACCTTGCCCGAGGGAGTCGGGCGATAGTCGAAGGGCCCGTGCGGCATTGTTGGCAACACGAGCACGACCGGGGCACCTTGGGCCGCGAGGCGCAAGACTTCGTGCTCGGCGACATATTTCGTCTGCTTGTAGTTGCCGTAGAGGTGCGACAGATCGGCGACGTCGTCTTCGTTTGACGGTGTTCCCGACTTGGTCTTCCACAGACCAAGGGTGGCGACGGTCGACGTGTAGACAATCCTTTCGACGCCCGCGCTCGCGGCGGCGTTCACCACGTTGCGACTGCCCTGTACGTTGACGGCGTAGAAACTCGTCGGGTCCGCGGGCCAGAAGCCAAATTTGGCGGCCAGGTGGAAGCAGAAACGGGCGCCGTCGAAGGCGCCGTCGAGGTCTGACGGGTTCGTGATGTCGACGTTGCGCCGTTCGACGTTCAGTCTCGCGAGGTTCGAAGTGTTAGCTCCGGGCTCTAGGAGCGCGACGACGTTGACGCCACGGCCCAAGAGCGCGCGTGTGACGGCGGACCCGATGAAACCCGACGCGCCGGTAACGACGACTCGGTCGCCTCGCTTGAGTCTGTACGTCACGAGTAAGCGTTCGACGCGCTCGATGGCGATCTGGTTCGCTTGAATGTGCCCTTCGCCATGGTCTTGCCGAACTCCATCAACCATCCACTCGAACTCTCGGCGTTGGTGAGCAGCTCGTCGAGGGCGTCAACAAAGAGGTCGATCTCCTTCTCGCCGGCAATCAGCGGCGGCAACAACTTAATGACGTTGACGTTGTCGGCCGCGACTTGGGTCAAGATCCCGTAGCGGTGGAAGAGCGGCACGACCAGCGTCTGGGAGAACATGGCGGTGCGGGTGGCTTCGACCGCTTTCCAGCGCAACCTGGCGCCGCGCGACGTCGGTGGTCCGAAGGCGACGCCAATCATTTGGCCCTTTCCGCGTACGTCGTGAAGAAATTCGTGACGATCGGCTAATGCCTCGAGCTTGGCGTGCCAAAGATCGCCCATGGCGGCGGAGTGCTCGACGATGCCTTCATCGTCCAAGACCGAGAGCGTCGCCAGTCCCGCCACCATTGCCAATTGGTTGCCTTTAAAGGTGGTGGAGTGCACCATGGCCCGTTCCATGGAGCTGTAGACGCTGCGCACAACCTTGTCACTGGTGAGCATCGCGCCGACCGGCACGTAACCCCCGGAAAGCGCCTTGGACACCGTAATGATGTCGGGTGTCATGTGGTAGTGCTCGAAGGCGTAGAACTTGCCGGTGCGACCAAGACCCGTCTGCACCTCATCGCAGATCAGCAACGCGCCAGCCTCGTGGACGAGGGCCTGCATCTGCAACCAGCGCTCGGAATCCAGTTCGTAGACGCCCTTGCCCTGAATTGGTTCGACAATGAAGGCGGCGACGTCGCCCCGGCGAAGCTCACGGCGCAGGGCGTGTACGTCGCCGAAGGCAATCTCCGTGGCGCCGGGTAGGAGCGGCCCGAAGCCGCGCTTGAACTCGGGCGAACCGTTGAGGGCTAATGCGCCCGAGGTGAGACCGTGGAAGGCGTGGGCGTGATAACAGATTCGGCTTCGTCCGGTGCTCGCGCGAGCAAACTTGATCGCCGTTTCGACCGCTTCCGCCCCGGAATTCGAAAAGACGACGCGTTCAATACCAGCGGGACTGCGAGTGACTAGTTGTTCGGCTAACAGACCGGGCAGCAACGCGCAGTCCATCTGGACCATATTGGGCAGGTCGGCCTCGATGGCCTGGCGTAAGGCGTCCTTCATGACGGGGTGACTACGACCGAGGGCGAACACGCCAAAGCCGCTCAACATATCCAAGTAGCGCTTACCTTCGTCGTCGTAGAGGTAGCAGCCTTCGCCGCGTTCGTAGAAGCGGTCGAAACCCAGCGTCTTGATGACCTTGGCCAATTGAGGGTTGAGGTACTGCGCGTGGAGTTGAAAATTCTCGCCGCGCCGCTCTTCTAAGAGTTGGAAAAGATTAAAGGCCACGGTTCTCCCCTGTTACGTGAACAATCTAACGGGGACAACACGCCGTTCGGAGTGTGGCTCAGCGCGGTGGCAACGCGCGTCACATCGTCGTCGCGGTCGTGGTGCCGTGACGAGCGGGTGGACCGTAGGCTCAGTCGATGGTTATTTGCATGGCTCTCGTGGCCGCGTTCGCTAACGCCATTGCCAGTGTCTGCCAGCGATTGGGGGTGGAGGACGCCCCGGACAGTCACGGCCCTTCCGTGGGGCTGATACGTCACATGGTCCGTCGCCCCGTCTGGCTGCTCGGATTCGCCATCATGGCGCTGGGCTACGCAGCCCAGGCAGTGGCGCTGCACCTCGGGGATCTCAATGTGGTCCAGCCAATCTTGGTGAGCGAGTTGGTCATGCTGGTATTCATCCTGTGGCTCTGGTACTCCGTGTCATTGCGCGCGCGCGATGTGGCCGCGGCGATAGCGACAGCAGTGGGTCTCGGATTTTTTCTCTACGTGTCGTCGCCTAGCAACGGGGCCAAGACGCCCAGTAATTCACTGTGGTTTGGAGTTGGCCTGGTGATAGTGCTCTCGGTCTTCGTGTGCGTGCTGTTGGCGCGGCGGGGTCCGGCGTGGTGGCGAGCACTGCTGCTCGGCGCGGGAGCGTCCATTGGTTTTGCGCTGCTGTCGGCGATCACGAAATCAATGACCAATCTTCTCGTGACCGGTTGGGGAGCGCTGTTCAGTTCCTGGCAGTTGTACGCGATTGCCGTCATTGGCCTGGGCTCGTTCTTGATAATGCAGAGTGCCTTTCAGGTGGGCCCCTTCGCCGCATCGCAATCGTCGCTCATCTTGGTCAATCCGTTCGTGGCCATTGCGGTGGGTCACGTGCTGTTCGGTGAGTCACTGCGCGGCGGCCCACTCTACGTGTCACTCGAGGTTGTCTCACTCGGGGTGATGGTGCTCGGGGCCATAGGCCTCTCGACGTCGTCGCTGGTCGCCAACGTGCACGAGGAGAATTCCGATAATCATCTGCTGGCGGGTCGAGGTCGATACGCGAAGTGGCGCGACTCGCGCGCCGCGACCTCGACGTAGCGGACGGAATTACCATTTGGCATGGCAACGAGACCCAACAACTTCACACCACTTGATCGACCGGCGCGCGCCGCGATCGTGGGTCTGGGACGAATCTACGATCTCAACAAGTTGGGCTACGTGGCAAACAGTGACGTCGAGGTCGTGGCGATCGTGGACCCGAGTGAGGAGCGTCGCCGGCAGCGCCAAGTGGAGTGGCCCACGGCTAGGGCCTTTTCGTCGGTCGACGAACTCATTTCCAGCGAGACCCAGGTGGACGCGGTTGAAGTGTTGCTACCAATCGTGTTGCACGAAGAGGGTGCCACGCAGTGCCTCGTACAGGGCTGGCACGTGAACTTACAAAAGCCAATGACCAACGACCTGGCGAGCGCTCGGCGAATGGTCGACGCCGCCACGAGCAGTGGCCGCCAGCTTCGCGTCATGGAGAACTATCTGTTCTACGAACCACTACGAAAATTGAAGGATGTGGTTGACAGTGGCGAACTGGGACCGATCAGCGGGTACCACCTAAAGATGGTGGCGAGCGGCAAGGGCGGGTGGGACGTGCCGGGCGATACGTATCGCTGGCAGTTCGACCAAGCGCAACGCGGAAGGGGGATACTGCTTTTCGACGACGGTTGGCACAAACTCTCGACGGCATTGTGGCTCTTTGGACCCATCAAGGAGGTCCGGACCTGGATTGGGAACACGCAGATAATCGAAGGAGTCGAGATTGACGCGCCGACAACGGTTATGTGGGAGCACGTCAACGGAATTCGTGGCGTCTGGGATATCACGCTGGCCGTAGACATGTATTTGCGGTCCGACTACTACACCAACGATGAACGTTGGGAAGTCACGGGTCGAAAAGGCTTCGCCCGCGTGAATCGTTGCACGGGGCGCGGGCTGCAACAACCAAGTTTCGAAATGTACCTCGATGGCGAGATGCGCTCCCAACACGCGCTGGACGACGACTGGGCGAGCAGTTTCCGTGATAGCGGTCGACATTGGTTACGCTGGCTACGCACCGGCGAGGGATCACTGTTGTGGTCGGCGGACGAGGGCATTGAAGTATTGCGTGTGGCACTGGCGTGCTATCAGAGCAGCGAACAGGGCGGTGTGGGAATAGATCCACAATCGCTTCGTTAACACCCCACGATTCCGATTGAAGACAACGCTATTACGACACAAAAGTGAATCTCGGTCGTGAACCAATCGTGAATACGTGCGTTCGGATGGTAGAGTGCACGTAGGACGTCTAGACCCCTGCTTCCATACTCAACTGACAATTAGTCAGGGAAGTTAGAAAGCGGGTAGTTCTATGGATAACGTCGTTGGTCTCATTGGAGATCCGTCTCTGGTCAAGACGCCACGAAGTCTTTACTGGCTCCAACGCTCAAAATTGGCCGCACTCGTGTGGAACGCCATGCGAATCTGGTTGGGTGTTATGTGGCTCCAGGCGGGCATCGCCAAGATTTGGGGCGCCGAGAATCCGGCCTTCATGCACAATGGGGGAGCCGGCGTTGCCGGCTTTGCCTCGCACGGGGCTGCCGCGTACAGCTGGTGGGGGAGTTTCCTCCACAGTTTCGTAGTGCCAAATGCGGGTTGGATCGGTGTATTGGTGGCCTTTTCGGAGTTCGCAATCGGCGTAGCGCTGGTCCTAGGTCTGTTGACTCCATTGGCCTGCCTCGGCAGCCTTTTGCTGCTATTTACCTACGTCATGTCCGGCACAGCCAGCGTGTGCGCGTTCTATGCCCTATTCGCCATCGTCATTCTTACGATGTGGAGGACGTCGAGTTGGATTGGTGTGGATGGACTCATCTCGGGATATCGACAGCGTCACGTTGAACCGAAAATGGTGCGGCGAGATGAGGTTGAGGCGGTCGTGGTGCCGAAGGGCACGATCGTAGTGCCCGACGCCGACACGGTCACTGTGGCTCTCGCGGAAACAGCGCCTGATCCAGTGCAAGTTTGAATCAGGTAACCCACAACGCATTCGAAGATGTGGCACCCGAAGAGACCAGGCGAGATTGAATGCGCACGAGCGCACTCACCGCTCGAAACATCTGTAGAAAGAGCGCGAGACGTTGAACGCCGTTGCGGTACTTGTCGAGAAAGTGAAAGAGAGGGTGCATTGAGTACGCGAACTCGAATTCCAAAGATGCTGGTCATGGCACTTAACGAGTGCCATGCCCAGCCGGCGGCTTTTGTAATTCGGAGCCTGACCGGTGACGGTGCCACTACTTATGCAGCGGCGTGTGAGCATCGTGGCGTCTGATCGGCTCTTGGCCATTTTCACGTTGTTGTCGCAGCGCGAAGGCACTCATCCTCGGGCCGGTTCCTTGTGTGCGGCGGCGGCCGAATTTACTAATCTGAGCGGCGCTGGCATTGCGCTTGTTTCACCTGGGCGCCAATACACGAGCCTGTGCACCAGCAATACCGTTGCTCGCAAACTGATGGATCTTGAGTTCACGGTCGGCGAAGGACCCTGCGTTGATGCCTGCTTGTCCGAATTCGCCATCGACGAGTCCGATCTCATTGCTTCGAACGATCAGCGGTGGACGGCCTACGCCGCGTCGGCGACGGACGTTGGCGCCCACGCAGTGTTCGGCTTTCCAGTGCGAATTGGCGCTATCCGGTTGGGGGCGCTGAGCCTCTATCGGGACCGCCCAGGACCATTGAACCCGTCGCAGTTGTCCGATGCCTACCTGATGGCGTCGGTCATTGGCCGAGCGGTATTGGCCATGCAGGCCGGCGCTCCCCACGACATGATCGCCACCGAACTCGAGCGAGAGGCCACTTTTGACTTCTCGGTGCATCAGGCCGCCGGAATGGTGGCGGTTCAGGGTTCAATGACCGTCGGGGACGCGCTCGTGGCGTTGCGCGCGCACGCGTTTGCGACCAACACCACCCTGTCAGATTTGGCGGTTCGCGTAATTATTCGACAAATCAGTTTCGACCCAAATTTCAGAGCTTGGCGGGACGTTGACGTCGCCGGCGAATGAGCGCGGTATTATATTCACCACAGGCCAGCATCGCAAGTGCATGTCGCAATACCGGCCCTAGACCGAAGGACTGGTAGGGAGATGGCAAGAGAGTCGCTTCTGATTGCAACCCTCGTTGAATTGGCCGACAATTTGGTCGATGACTTCGACGTGATTGATGTGCTGACGTTGTTGAGTTTGCGCTGTGTCGATGCCATCGACGTTGACGCTGCGGGCGTCATGTTGGCCTCACCGGGAGGCGAACTGCAATTCATCGCGTCGTCCAGTGAGTCGATGCGGGTATTGGAATTGCTGCAGATTCAAGCCGACGAGGGACCGTGCGTTGACTGCTTCAAGAGCGGCAAAGCAATCATTAACCATGAATTGGTCGATCCGGACCAGCGTTGGCCCAATTTCGCTCCGCGGGCAATCGCGCTAGGTTTCCACTCAGTTCACTGTTTGCCCATGCGCCTGCGCGGACGCACCATTGGCGCGCTTAATTTCTTCCGCAAGGAAGAGGGTCTGTTAGACGACGAAGACGTGGTACTAGCCCAAGGATTGGCCGACGTCGCTACGATCGCCATCCTGCAACATCGGACGTCGCTCGACGCGAAGACGTTGAACGCGCAGTTGAGTAATGCGCTCGAAAGTCGAATCATCATCGAACAGGCGAAGGGCAAAGTCGCCCAGGCAACGGGCATGGGAATGGATGAAGCGTTTGATCGAATGCGTAATCACTCGCGCAACCACAACATGGGTCTCACGTCGGTGGCGACCTTGATTGTTGCGGGTTCCCTGTCAGGCACCGATCTCGACGTACCGTCGCAAGCAAAAAAACACTGACGCCGGTTTATCGTCGCAGTTTCATGGGCCAGCATTGTTTCGCAAAAATTTTTTGTTGTGCGCCCGACAACCGTGTAGTTCGGCTTCATCTCACGGGCAATAACGCCTCTCATCACCGTCGGAGCGCGATTACTGTAATGCGAATAGTTTCACAAGAAGCAAAAAAGTAGTCACAAAGTTGTG
>Ga0182015_10003640_pt1 | contig 17088 bp, 14 predicted proteins | sample 712P3MmetaG_FD_120478 | JGI IMG/M metagenome (GOLD analysis project Ga0182015, IMG submission 120478) | Permafrost microbial communities from Stordalen Mire, Sweden - 712P3M metaG | ecosystem: Environmental > Terrestrial > Soil > Wetlands > Permafrost | place: Sweden: Stordalen | collected... | reverse complement strand
TTTCTCGATGTCGATGGAACCCTGGTCGAGATCGCCGAGACGCCGTCGGCCGTGGTGGTGGACCCGTCGCTGACTACTCTGATCACCGCCGTCGCGCAGCGTTTGAATGGAGCGGTCGCGCTGGTCAGCGGGCGCAGCATCGCGACGCTCGATGAGCTGTTCGCCCCCTTCAAGCTTCCGGCAGCCGGGCAACATGGCGCCGAACGGCGCGCCGCCTCCGGCCGTTTGTACGGTGCAAATACCGGCCGCGATCCGGGTCTGAATGGCGCTCGAGCGCCGCTCCGAGCCTTCGTCGATTCGCATCCCGGCACGCTGTTCGAGGACAAGGGGCGCACCATCGCCGTTCATTTCCGGCTGGCTCCCCATTTCGAGGGAAGCGTTCGGTGCGCCGTGGCAGCAGCGGCCGCTGGGCTCGAAGCAGGCTACGAAGTGCAGGCGGGCGACCGGGTGTTCGAGATCAAACCCAAAGGTTTCACCAAAGCGAGCGCCGCCGAGGCGTTCATGACCGAGGCGCCGTTCGCGGGCCGAACGCCTGTTTTTGTCGGCGACGACTTGACGGATGAGCCCGGTCTTCGCTTCGCCGAGCAAGCGGGGGGTATTTCGATCGCGGTGGGCGACCGCATCGGCGGGCAATGGCGTTTCGAGAATCCGCGCGAGGTCCGGCGATGGCTTGCATCCATTGCCGCCCTGGATGAGGCGCCACGTGGAAGCATGCGGGTCGCTCCGCCCCCTTCTCAGTCGCGCAGCTGACCGCTGCCACGGATGATGTATTTGTAGCTCGTCAATTGGTCGACGCCGACCGGCCCCCGCGCATGGAATTTGTCGGTGCTGATGCCAATTTCTCCGCCCATGCCGAACTCCCCGCCGTCGGCGAATTGGGTCGAGGCATTATGCAATACGATGGCGCTGTCGACGCGCGTCAGGAAGCGTTCGGCCGCCGCGCCGTCCTCGGTCACGATGCAATCCGTATGCTGCGATCCGTAGCGGCGAATATGCTCCATCGCCGCATCCACGCCGTCGACCACACGCACAGCGATGATGGCGTCCAGATATTCGGTGTACCAATCCTGCTCCGTCGCCGGCTTGACGCGCGAATCGGCTTGCACGGCCGTCTCGTCGCCGCGCACCTCGCAGCCCGCCGCGAGCAGCGCCTCGATCAACGGCGCGAGGTGGGTGGCCGCGCACCCCCGGTCGACCAGTAACGTCTCCGCCGCGCCGCAAACGCCGGTGCGGCGCATCTTGGCGTTCAGCACGATCTTTTGCGCCATGTCCAGGTTCGCTGCGCGCTCGACGAACACATGACAGACGCCCTCGAGGTGTCCGATGACCGGAACGCGAGCCTCCTTCTGCACCCGCTCGATGAGATTTTTTCCACCCCGGGGCACGATCACGTCGATGTACTCCGCCATGTCGGCCAGCATGAAGCCTACGGCCGCGCGGTCCGTGGTCGGCACCCGCTGGATGGCGGCGCTCGGCAGGCCCGCGGCGCGCAGTCCCTCGACCAGGCATTCGTGAATGGCCGCGCTCGATCGGGCACTCTCCGAGCCCGCGCGCAAGATGACGGCGTTGCCGGCTTTCAGACACAACGCTCCCGCATCCGCAGTCACGTTGGGCCGGCTCTCGTAGATGATGCCGATCACGCCGAGGGGTACCCGGCGGCGCTGAATGCGCAGCCCATTCGGCCTGATCCACTCGGCGAGCACGGAGCCGATCGGATCGGGAAGTTCGGCGATCGTCTCGAGCGCACGTGCCATGCTCTCGACGCGCTTCTCGTCCAGCTTCAACCGGTCGCGCATGGCGCCGCCGGCTCCGTTCGCCGCGGCGGCTTCCAGATCCTGTTCGTTCGCGGCCAGGATCCCTCGGCCGCGCGCGCGCAGAGCTGCAGCCGCAGCGAGCAGGGCGCGATTCTTTTGGTCCGTCGAGGCGAGTTCGAGCACCGAAGCGGCGTCCCGGGCGCCCCGGCCGATCGCTGTCATGACATCGGCCACCGTCAGGTCATGCGTCGTCATGTCGCTCTCATCAGCACCAGATCGTCGCGATGTACGATCTCATCGCGGCCCCGGAATCCCAACAGATTCTCGATCTCCGCGGACTTGCGCCCCATGATGCGCGCCGTATCTCTGTCCGAGTACGCGCATATACCGCGCGCGACTTCGAGGCTGTCCGGCCCCACGATGCTCACGGTATCGCCGCGGTCGAATCGACCGACCGCGCGAGTCACCCCGGCCGGCAGGAGGCTCTTTCCCTGCAATAGGGCGTGCACCGCGCCCTCGTCCACGCTGATCGCGCCGGCCGGCTTCAAGGTTCCGGCAATCCATTGCTTGCGCGCCGCGGAGGGCGTGGAAGACGGCATGAACCAGGTACAGCGCGCGCCCTCCTCGAGGCGCTTCAGCGGATGCTGGGTTCCACCCTTCGCGATGCACAGATGACAGCCGGCTCCCACCGCGATCTTGGCGGCGGCCAGTTTGGCCTGCATGCCGCCCGTTCCGAGACCGCTGGTGGCCCCCCCGGCCATGGCCTCGATGGCAGGTGTAATGTCGAGCACTCTCGAGATGAGCTCGGCCTGCGGATCTTCGTGAGGGTTCGCCGTATACAGACCGTCGATGTCCGACAGCAAAACCAGGCAGTCGGCGCCCATCATCTGAGCGACTCGAGCTGCCAGCCGGTCGTTATCGCCGTAGCGGATCTCGGCCGTGGCCACCGTGTCGTTCTCGTTGATCACCGGGACCGCCCCCAGCGACAGCAACGTCTGCAGCGTGCCGCGAGCATTCAAGTAGCGCCGGCGCTGTTCCGTATCACCCAGGGTGAGAAGAATCTGCGCCACGGTGATCTCGTGTGCCTCGAGCAACTCTTTGTAGGCATGCGCCAGGCGAATCTGACCGACGGCGGCAGCCGCTTGACTCTCCTCGAGTTTCAGCTTTCCCGCGCCCAATCCCAAATGCCGTCGGCCAAGAGCGATCGCCCCCGAAGACACCAGAATCACCTCTTGCCCACGCCGTCGAAGGTGGGCGATGTCCGCGGCGAAGCTTTCCAGCCATGTGCGATTGAGACGCCCCTTCTCGGCGTCCACTAGAAGAGCGGAGCCGACCTTGACGACCACTCGTTTCGCCTCGATCAGGCGGCGAGCGCTTAATTTACGGTCGGCGACGTTCATGCTGGCCCGATTTTGCCATTTACTTAGCGGACCGGCCTCCCCTAATATTCGCCTGCCAACCAAACATCCGCCTGCCAGCCGGCACCGCAGCTCGAGAAAAGGACGAATCTTAGTGGGTAGAGAGTACGAACCAACCGTCGGCCAGTGGTACGAAGATCTGGAGAACGATGAGACTTTTCAGGTCCTCAAGGTGGACGAGGACCGGGAAATCGTCGAGATCCAGCATCTGGACGGCGACACCGAGGAATTGGACGTCGATGATTGGGCGGAGCTCGACCTCGAGCTGACCGAGGAGCCCGAGGGCTGGTCGGGGTCTAAGTCCGCGAAGGATGAGGATGACGACGAAGACGAGGAAGAAGACTGGGACGATGAGGATGACGAGGACGACGACGATGACCTCGATGACGAGGACGACGAGGAACACGACGAGTATTGAGCGGCGGCGTTAAACGCCGCTTTAGGCAGGCGCGCCGCTCGCGAGGTTGCGCCGTTCGGCGTCAGGCGCGCCGCTCGCCCTTAGACGCGCTGCAGCCAGCCGTGGTGGTCGGGAGCCTCGCCCTGCTGAATCGCGACAAGCTGCGCACGCAGCGCACGAGTTTGCTCACCCACTTCGCCGCTTCCCACCCGGTGTTCGGCACCCCGATAAATGAGCGTTCCAACGCCGGCGAGCACCGCGGCCGTTCCGGACAAGGCCGCCTCGCCCGATTTCACCCATTCCAGCATCTCCCGAACGTCGAACACCCGTTCGGACACCTTGAACCCGCGATCGCGGGCCAAGGTGAGCAAGGAGGCGCGTGTGACGCCGTGCAAAAAAGTGCTGTCCAATCCGCGCGTGAGGACTTCGCCATCGCGAATCAATAGGAAATTCGCCGCGCCGGTTTCCTGAACCTCGCCGCCGGGGCAGAACAGCACCTGGTCCGCTTGATACTTGGCGCGGGCTGCCAAGGTCGGGCCCATCGCGGCGGCATAATTGCCGCCCGTCTTGACCATGCCCATCTGCGCCGCCGAGCGGGTGTGCTCATCGTCGACCAGGATACGCAGCGGCTTCATCCCGCCCGCGAAGTAATCCCATACGGGGCTTGCCAATACCAACAGCATCGCCTCGCTCGCCGGCGTCGCGGCCGCGCCGATGTTCGCCGTGGTGCCGAACAGGATCGGCCGCAGATAGAGCGCGCCCGGCGCCTGAGGCACGGCGTCCCGGCACCGAGCGATGATCGCGCGCACCATGTCGCTCGCGAGGGCATCGGGCGGCTCGGGTAGAACCAGCTGACGGGCGCTCTGTCTCAGGCGCTGCAGGTGCCGATCCATTCGAAATGTGTGGACGGACCCATCCGCATGTCGGAACGCCTTGAAGCCTTCGAAGCAGGTGCTGGAGTAATGCAGGACGTGAGCGGCGGGACTCAGCGGAATCGACTCGACCGGTTTGATCTCGGACTCGCTCCAGCGGCCATCGCGGTACGTCGCGACGGCCATGTGCGTCGTGAGCACGGTTCCGAACGCCGGGCGCGCCGTTTGCGCCTGCTGAGAAGTCACACGTTGAGGTTGCGCAGTCATGGAGGTTTCACCTTGGAATGAAAATCATTGCCGGATGTTCGAGCAGCTCTTTCAATGCTTGAATCATGGCCGCTGCATCATAGCCGTCCACGAACCGATGATCGAATGACGATGATAAGTTCATGATCCGGCGTATCGCCACGGCGCCCTGATGGACCACCGGCCGCTCCACCGCCTTATTAAGCCCGATGATGGCCACCTCCGGTGCGTTGATGATGGGCGTGGAGGCGATTCCGCCGAGCTTCCCCAGGCTGGTGACCGTGATGGTCGAGCCCACGAGTTCCTCCCGTGAGGCCTTGTTCGCGCGTGCACGCTCGGTGACGCGACGGATTTCGGCGGCGAGCGCCGCCGGCGCCAGCAGCTTCTCGGCATGCCTTACCACCGGCACCTTGAGCCCCTCCGGGGTTTGCGTCGCGACCCCGACGTGGACCGCACGATGGCGAACCAGCACGCCGCGCGCCGCGTCGTACAGCACATTGCACTGCGGAAAAGCTTCCAAGGTACGTACCAGGGCCGCGATGACCAAAGGCAGATAGGTCAAGGAGGGTTCGCCTCGGCCGTTCTTGGAATTGAGATGCTGGCGAAGCGACTCGAGCTCGGTGACATCGACCTCTTCCACATAAGCGAAATGCGGGATGTTGCGCTTGGCCTCGCTCATCCGCTCGGCGATCAGGCGTCGAACGCCGATGACTTTGATTTCGGACGTTTCCGCGGAAACGTCGCTACCCGGAAGCGTCCGCGTCGAAGCTGCCGATGCGGGATCCGCCGACGTAGAAACCGCCGAGGCCAGGTCCTCGCGCACGATTCGCCCACCGGGACCGGATCCCGCCACGGTAGCTAAGTCGATGCCCGCTTCACGCGCGCGGCGCCGGTTGGCGGGCGAAGTCATGATGCGTCCCGCCGGCGGCGCAGGGGCGGCCGGCGCAGGGGTCGCGGCCGGCGCACAGGTCGCAGCCGGCGCTGGGGTTGCGGCCGGCGCTGGGGTTGCGGCCGCACGGGTCGCGGCCAGTTCCTTCCGGGCCGGCGAGGCGGCGGCCGCCGGGGCGGGCGGTGCGCTCGGCGGTGCCGGAGGATCGGCAACTTTCGGAGATGCGGTCGGGGCCGCCGCACCCACCTCGAACACGATCAGCGGCGAGCCGACGGCCACCTTCTCACCGGGTTCGCCGGTGATGGAAACCACCTTGCCGCTCACGGGTGCCGGGACCTCGACCGCCGCCTTGTCCGTCATCACTTCGACGATGATCTGATCCTCGGCCACCACGGCGCCCGGCGCGGTATGCCAGGCAATGATCTCGGCCTCGACCGTTCCCTCACCCAGATCCGGCATCTTGAATACGAACTGGCTCATGCCGCCCCCATCACGGCCTTGATGGCCGTCGCGACTCGTTGCTGCCCGGGAAAGTATTCCCATTCGAATGCGTGTGGATACGGTGTATCCCAGCCGGCGACCCGCTGAATCGGGGCTTCCAGGTGCCAAAAGCATTCCTCCTGGATCACCGCCAGGAGCTCGGCGCCGAAACCGGAGAAGCGCGTGGCCTCGTGCGCCACCACGCAGCGTCCCGTTTTCTTGACCGACGCGACGATCGTCTCCACGTCGAGAGGCACGAGCGAGCGCACATCCACGATCTCCGCATCAACGCCGAGGGTGGCGGCCGCGGCTTGCGCCACGAACACCATGGTTCCATAGGTCACGATGGTGAGCTGCGCGCCCTTGCGCACTATCTCGGCCACTCCCAGGGGCACGCTGTAATGCCCTTCGGGTACCTGGCCCTTCGGATGGGTGCTCCACGGAACCGCCGGCTTTCCGGAGTCGCCGTCGAAGGGGCCGTTGTACAGGCGCTTCGGCTCGAAGAAAATCACCGGGTCATCGTCCTCGATCGCCGTGATGAGGAGTCCCTTCGCATCGTACGGATTCGAGGGCATGACCACCTTCACGCCGCTGACGTGGGTGAAGATGCCCTCCGGGCTCTGCGAGTGGGTCTGGCCGCCGCGAATTCCTCCGCCGCACGGTGTGCGAATGGTCACGGGTGCGAAGAAGTCGCCGGCGCTACGGTAGCGCAGTCGCGCAAGCTCGCTCACGATCTGGTCGAACCCGGGATATATATAGTCCGCGAACTGGATCTCGGCGACCGGCCGCAGACCGTTCACCGCCATGCCGATCGCGGTGGCGATGATGCCGCCTTCGGCGATGGGGGTGTCGAGCACGCGATGTTCGCCGTACTTGCGCTGCAGCCCCTCGGTGGCGCGAAACACGCCCCCGAAATAGCCGATGTCCTCGCCCATCAGCACCACGGACGGATCGCGCCCGAGCATGATGTCCATGGCGGAGTTCAGCGCTTGAATCATGTTCATGTTGGCCACGGGCTCAACTCTCCCCGCCAGGAGACTCCCTCCCGCGCCGGACCGGGTCCGGCTGGACTGCGTCCGCCTGAAGCGCGCCCGCCTGGGCCGCGTCGCGCTCCGCACGCATCTGCGCTCGCTGCCGTATCAAGTGTTGCGGCATGTCTTTGAACACGTCCTCGAACATGAGGTCCGCGTCGAGTTTCGGACCGTCGGTCATGGTGCCGAACGTCACGGCCTCCGCCCAGCTCGCCGCGACCAATGCTTCGAGTTCCGCGGTAAGCGCCCGATGCCGTTCCTCCGACCACTCGCCGAGCTTGATCAAATGGCGCTTCAGCCGGTCGATTGGATCACCCAGCGGCCAATGCTCCTGGTCGTCCTTCGCGCGATATCGCGCCGGATCGTCGCTGGTCGAATGGGCGGCCGCTCGATAGGTGACGAGCTCGATCAAAGTCGGCCCGCCGCCGGTGCGCGCACGCTGCGCCGCCCATTGCGTGACCGCATACACGGCCAGGAAATCGTTGCCGTCGACGCGAATGCCTGGAATGCCATAGCCGGGGCCCCGTGCCGCGAATGCCCGCTGCTCGCCCCCTGCATAGCCCTGAAAAGTGGAAATGGCCCACTGATTGTTCACGACGTTCAAGATGACGGGCGCCTGATACACCGAGGCGAACAGTAGCGCGTGGTGAAAGTCCGCTTCCGCGCTCGAGCCTTCGCCGATCCAGCTCGCGGCCAGGTGGTCCTCGCCCTTGAGCGCCGCCGCCATCGCCCAACCGACGGCTTGGGGAAATTGTGTGGCGAGGTTGCCGGAAATCGAGAATAGGTTGCCGGGCCGCGAGTGGTACATGACGGGCAATTGCCGGCCCTTGCACATGTCGCGAGTGTTCGATAGCAACTGGCACATCATGTCGACCAGGGACGTGCCGCGCGCGATGTGCAGACCCTGGTTGCGATAGGAAGGGAACAGCATGTCGCCCGGCTTGAGCGCCATGCACTGCGCGACGGCCACCGCCTCTTCTCCCAGGGACCGCATATAAAATGAGATCTTTCCGGCACGCTGCGTCCGCTGCATGCGCTCATCGAAAAGCCGCGTGAGCAACATGTGCCGGAGGCCGACCTGCAGCTCGTCGGGCTCGAGATGCGGATGCCAGGGCCCGAGAGCAGTGTGCTCATCGTCCAGCACTCTCACCAAGTCGACCGCGAGGGAGCCCATGTCGCGAACGCGGGCACCCACTTCCGGCCGCGATACCGCGCCGGCAGGCGATAGATGGACGTAGCTGAAATCGGGCTTCTCGCCGGGCCGCGCAGGCGGCTTCGGCAGGTGCAGGCGCGAATTTTTATTCATTGAGCTTAAGTTACGCCCCTCGGGTAGTCATGTTGCATTCTTTCAGGATGCGTCGGATACTTTGGTATGTTCATTCCGATTTACGCGAAATAATGGAAGATTCCGTTCATAAGGGAATCGATCGTCTGGATCTTCGGTTGCTCGATATCTTACAGCGCCGGGGTGCGCTCTCCGTGGCGGAGGTCGCCGCTCAAGTCCGCATCTCGACCACCACCTGCTGGCGGCGCATTCAACAACTCGAGCGCGACGGGGTCATCAAGGCGCGGGTGGCGCTTCTCGACCGTAACGCGCTGGGTCTCGACCTCACCATTTTTGCTCACGTGAAACTCGCCACGACGGGCCGCGATGCGCTCGGGGAATTTGAGGCGGCGATCCGCGACCGCGCCGAGGTCCTGGAGTGCTACACGCTGACCGGGGAATGGGACTTTCTGCTGAAGATCGTCACCCGCAACATCAAATCGTATGAAGCCTTCTACTTGGATTATCTGTCACGCATTCCCTGCGTCCGATCCGTCAACTCATCGGTGGCGGTGACCGTCATCAAGGAATCGACGGCGCTGCCGTTGGCGGTTACCTCTTAAGCTCCGCGAACCGGCGAATGCGCCGGCAGCCCTCACGCAGAATCGATTCGTCGATTCCGAAGAACAGCCGCACGAAACCCGCCGTTCCTTTGCCGAACGCGCCGCCGTCGAGCACCGAGACGCCCTCCGACCGGAACAGTCCCGTCATGAAGTCGTGACCGGACATCCCGCAGGCGCGCACATCGATCAGCATGAACATGCCGGCATCCGGCGCTGAGCACCGGATCATCGAAGCGCCTCGGAGTTCCGTCAGCACCAGATCGCGCCTATTCGCGCAAAACTCACGCATCCGCGCCTCGGCCGACGGCGCCATCTGCATCGCGGTGAGCGCAGCTTCTTGAATGAAACCCGGCAGACCGTAGAGCATCACGATTGCCAGCGCCTCCGCATGCCGGACCAATGCCTCGGGACCCACCAGCCAGCCGGCGCGCCACCCCGGCATGGCATGAGTCTTCGACAAACTGCTGATGGTGACCACCTGCTCCGGCAGCTCCGCCGCCAGGCTTGGTACGCGCCCACCAGGGGCCAAACCCGCGTAGACCTCGTCCGCCACGATCCAGAGTTGATGGCGGCGGGCGAGATCGCCGATCACCCCGAGTTCCTGCGAGGTGAGCACGTGGCCGCTGGGATTGTTGGGCGTGGCGAAGAAGATGGCGCGCGTTCGCGGAGTGATAGCCGCCTCGAGGGCCTTTAGATCCGGCCGGAAGCCGGAAGCTGCCGCGCCCGGCACGCGCACCATGTGAGCGCCCGATGCCTCGATGGTTGCGGGATACGTCGGATACAACGGCTCGAACGCGATGACTTCATCGCCCGCTCCGGCCAGGCACAGGGAAGCGGTGAGCAACGCGTTTTGTGCGCCGGCAAGAAAAATGACGTTGGTGTCCTCGACCGGCTGGCCGGTCCGCTCGCGATGGCTGCGGGCTATGGCCTCGCGCAGCGGCTGGCGTCCCGCCACCGATGTGTAGTGCGTATCCCCACCTCGAAGGCTTTCGATCGCGCGCTCCACCACCGGCGCCGGAGTCTCCAGATCCGGGTCGCCGACGCTCAAGATGATCACGTCCTCGCCACGGTCGAGCGCGGTCCGCGCCGCATAATGCGTCGTCCACGCATCTGCGCCGTCGCCGGCGATGCGCTCCACCAAATTCGAATACTTCATCTATCCCAAGCCTGTGCAAGGCCGATGGCCGGCCGATTTCGCTTGGGAAGGATTCTATCGTGGCGTGGCAGCGGCGCGAAAGGCCGCCGCCACGCTGTTTCGTCCTCGTTATTCCGCTCAGTTCGTCGACTATTTGCCGAAATCGAAGATGTCGAACAAATCTCCGAGCGCCGGTGAGTTCACCGGAACGTATGGATTGTCGTCGCGCACCACCGGATTCGGAAAATTATCGCGGCTGCGCTGCGTGATCGTCCCGATGTTCCAGTTGCGCTCGATGAACTTGATAATCGAAATGTGATCCGCGTACTGGTGGGAAATATGCCCGGGCTGGGTGTACGGCGAGACCACGATCAGCGGGATGCGCGTGCCGTCGCCGAAAAAATCCACCGGCTGTACGTAGCCCGAATCGTAGTAGCCGCCGCCCTCGTCGAAGGTGATGAAGATGGCGGTGTCTTTGGCGTAAGGCGAGGCCTGCACCTGGTCGACTATTTTCTTCACGAAGCCTTCGAACAGCTCGAGCTTGGAGGAGGACGGGTGTCCGTCCGTGTAGCCGCTCGGCTTGACGATCGATACCGCCGGAAGCTGTCCGCCCGCGATATCCGCATACAAATTCACTGAGTCCTGGATATGCGCCTTCACTTGCTCCGGGTGCGACATGATGGAGGTGTCGTATTGGAACGGGTTGCAGATGTTGCAGTACTCGTCCGCCTTCGGTCCTGCGGTTCCGTAGTTCAGCTGATAGGGATCATCGACGTAATTGTTCCACTGATCGCCGTAATATTTCCAAGAAATCCCGTGCGCGTTCAGGTTGTCGCCAATGCTCGGGGTAGAGGACGGCGGAACGGTGAAAGGCGTATTCGCCGGATTCTGGTCGATCGAGGCATTCTTGCCGTTGCCGAAATATCCGGGGTTGTAGTTGTTCAGCAGATAATAGTGGCCGGGCTCGCAGCGCGCATCGATGGGGCGCGGCAGAGTCGCCAGATAGTCGAGGACTGCCTGGACGCCGGGGGCGCTGGAATCGAAGCAATCGCTATAAGAACCGCCGCCCGAGGCGGGCGCTGCGGTGTACGGAGGCGGATAGCCCGAGTTGTAGCTGTTGCCGTAGCCGTCTTGCGTGTACCAGTTGTTGGTGCCCAGCGCTGGGTTCGGATTTTCGATCTCGCTCACCGTCCCCTCATCCGGATTCGCACCCCCCTGATAGGACTGGGTGAAAACCTTGACGTTCTCCGGCGGCGTGGCCGGATTGCCTTTGGCATCGCTGTACCAGATCGCATCCGCGTGGCCGAACATGATGTGATTCGCACCGGTGCCGCCATTGACGGACTGGTGGAAGTTATCGCTCATCGCATAGCTGTCCGCGAGCTTCTTGAAATACGGCACGTCGCCCTGCTGCATGTTGTAGAACCCGAGCGCGCTCGAGCCCTCTCCGGTCGTCGTGGCGCTGGGCGAGTACTCGGTGCTGAAATTCGACGGTTGAGCCGCGCCGTTCGCGCCGGCGCCCACGGTCACTTCCACCCAGGAGAAAAGCTTGCCGTTGCAGCCGGACGGATTATCCCGCGTCGAGCGCTCGACGCTGCAGTTGAGCTGCTGCCACATCTGGTAGAAGCGGTGCACCGGGCTCGCCGAGTAGTCGGCGTAGGTGAACGTGCTGCCGTTGGTGAGCTGAAAGGGGCCGGCCGGCAGGTTGTTGACGTGGCTGATGCGCTCGTCGGGGGTATGGCTGGTCTGGCCCGTGCCGCCTGTCAACAGATCGATGTAGTAGTCGGATGCCAATCCGGATTCGGACTGCTTGGCAAGCGCCAGACTCGCGGTGCAATCCGCAATCGGCGTGCCCGAGGCGCACGCGTTCGGGATGTAGGAGACTTTCGGGCCGCCGACCAGCGGCGCGGGCAGCTCGTCGCTTGGAAATTCCTCTTTCGGCGGATTCAACAGGAACGCCTCGGCGCTGCCCTTGTCGGTGGCAGCGAGCTGATGCGCTTTTTCCCAATTCGGGCCGGGAACGGCATTTTTCTTGGCGTCGAGCTTGACGATACCCTCGGAGAGCAGATTGTTTACCGTCTCGCCCGCCTTCGGCGCATAGGTGGCAAAGACATGATCGAAGCTGCGGTTCTCGCCGATGATGACGATCACATGCTTGATCGGGGTTCGAGGGCCGTTGTCCCCGCGGCTCTCGACCGCTGTTGCGAGCGCGGCGCCAAACGACAGCTGCGCAAGCGCGATGGAACAAAGGCCGACGCGTGCGGCGCCGAGTATGCGCGCTGGAAAATTCTGCAAGCTCATGGTGTACCTCCCGGAGTTCTTTTGGAGTCGATCGTCTCGCGCACTCAAGGCGCGGCGCGTCGAAAACGCGCACCGCATGTTGTAGAGGAGACTTGTTGCAGTGATGTGATGCTTGCGTTAACGCGTCATCGTCGACTCAGTCGCGAGGCATTATCCGGATCGTTCCCATCATCCCACCGTCCTCATGCTCGAGCAGATGGCAGTGGTACACGAAGGTGCCCACGATGTGCGGATCGCGAAAGTCCATGCGCAGGCGCACGCTGGGATATTGCAGCATCGTGACGTTGTAGTAAGGCACGTTCACGGTGTCGCGCAGGAAGGGCTCCTGCACGGGTGTGCCCGACCAATCGAGCAGCAGGAAATGCAACTGATGAATGTGGAAGGCGTGCAGTTCGGTGGAGCGATTTTCGATGATCCAATCCTCGACATCTCCCTGCCTCACGACGATGTCGGGTTCAGTGGCGGCGGGATCGAATGCCTTTGGGGTTTGGCCGTCGACGGTCAGATAGAACTCGGTGGCGCTATTCGGATCGGCGGGATTCGAGAGCTTCTCGGAGAAGTAGAGTTTGCGCACGCGGACGGGGGCGACGCTCCCGAGCCAGGGACGCGCGCCGGACGCCAGCCGTTCGGTTGCAGAGGGCAGTTCGGTTGCGGACGGCAGAACGGAGCGCGGCTCAGGTGCATCGGCACGCGCGACGACCGCGGCGAGCGCACGATTGGGATCGTTCTCGCCGCCCTGACCCGTGTCGACCGATCGCGTGACGAACAGCGCCGGCACTCCCGCCGGCGGGCCGTTGACGATGAACTCCGCGCGTGCGCCGGGCGCAAGTCCCACATGATCGCGCCACACCACCGCGTTGGCGGGATTGCCGTTGGTGCTCAAGGGAACGCCGTCGAGCGCGACGAGACCGAGGGGTTGAGGGCTTCTTTGGAAAATCAGCGCGAGATTCAGATACGTGATCGCGGAGGCGTTCACAACGCGCCAAAGCTGGCGCTCGCCCGGCCTCATCGAGATCGAGGCCGGCGGATAGTCCGGATACGGCACCGGCACGTAATTGAGCGACAAATCCTTGGCGGGCTTGCCGAAGCCCGTTCCATTGTTGGCCGCGTCGCCGTCGCGATCGATGAACATCTTCGGCACGACCGGCTCACTCTTGGATGGCGGCGCGCCCGGATTCAGCAAATCCTGATCCCGAATCACCAATACGCGTTCCGGCAATCCGGCGGCTTGCGGCTCGGCTCGCTCGATGCCTTCGACGATCAGCGCGCCCGATGCGCCGCCGAGTACTTGTTTCGTGCTGAACCCATGGATGTGGGGGTGATACCAGTACAGTCCGGACGGCTCGTCGATCGGGATCTTAAAGCGGTATTCGAAAGGCGCGTCGCCGGGCTGAATCGAAGTCTTGAGCACGTCGTCCTGATGACACAGCGGAGGAATGGTGAGCCCGTGGAAGTGCAAGTTGGTCGAGATCAACGACATGGCCGCGCCGCTGCACTCGCGGGCGGAGCGCTTACCATGCGCATGAGAATTCGCCTGCGCTAGTGCGCCGGCCGACGCGGGATCGCTCAATTCGTTCTCGAGCGAAAGCACGAGGGTGTCGCCGGGCTTCAACCGCAGCGTCGGTGCTTGAGCACCGTCCCTCAGCAGGTAGCAATAACGCATAGAGCCGTCGCTCTCGCGATGATTTCGCACCGTCAACTGGAGCTTCAGCACGCCGTCCACGCTGCGCAGATCTTCGGACTCTGGAACCTCGCTACCAATCGCCGGGCGGGTGCACGGATCGGCCTCGCCCTCCGCCGCGGCGAGGCAAACACGAAAGCAAAGAATCCCGGCAGCCGCGCCGATCCATGCCAACCGTTGAGCTGTCACGCGCATCCGGCCAGCATATCAACGGAACGTTAACGGGCGGTGACGACGCCTTTCATCAGCAACCGAGCGCGGAGCGCAGCGCGCCGATCTGGTGCTCCGTATGGCGCAAAACCGATCGGCACTCCGTCGGCGTCAGGGCCAATCGTTTGAAGGAGGTAATCGTCGCAATGTCGGCATCGCACACGCCCGCGGGATGGCGCATCGCCTGGGCAAGCACCACCCCGACGACGAGCACGTCCGTGTGATCCGGGGGCCTCTTCCCGCCGTAGTCGTATTGATGCTGATTGGCCACCGCCTCGGCCATCGCCTCGCTGAAGCCCCAGTTCTCGAGAACCGCCTTTCCGATGGACGGGTGCCACCCGTCGATCAACTCGAGCAGCGATGAGTCGATGCGCGTGGTCTGCGAACCGCTGACCGTCCTGACCATGATGTAAAGGCGGCCGATGCCGTGCAAGAGGCCGGTGAGAAACGCCTCGTCCGCATTGACCTCCGTGCGCCGTGCGACCACCTGGCAGATGGCGGCAACCGCCAGACTTTCTTCCCAGAGCGACTTTAAAGGCTTGCCGATGGACCGCAACGCCGGCGTAAGCCGCAGTTGCTGCACGGCGAAGGCCATCGCGGAGCTCTGGACCAGGCGGTTGCCCAGGCGGGTGATGGCCGTTCGCAGCTCGGTGATCGGCTTGCCCGATGGATTGAATATGGCGGAGTTCGCCGTTTGCAGGAGACGGGCCGCCAGGCGAGGCTCCGCGCCGACGATACGGACCGCCTGACCCACCCGGGTGTTGGGGTCTTCGAGCACCTGTCGGATGCGGATCACCACATCCGGAAAACAGGGCAAATTGACGTTACCCTTCGACACCTCCGTGGCCAGACTCTGCAGGAACGTGAGCGCGCCCGCGCGCTCCTGAGGGCTCGCTACTCGAGTTTTGCCGGAAACGGCAGGCTGGGCAGCCTGCTGCCGGATCCGGTCGGCGGATGCGTCTCTCATGGGCATGGTGGGGCAGTTCGATAGCTGTTTAAGGGCTACCCCTACAGTGTCGGCGCCCTTGAGCGGATCTTTAGGCGAAAGGCATGATGAGTCCATGCCTGAGTTGCCGGATATCTCCGCTTACCTGCTTGCTCTGGATGCCCGCCTAATCGGCCAACGGCTCGAGCGGGTGCGCCTGGCGAGTCCCTTTCTGCTGCGAACCGCCGAGCCGCCGCTGGCCGTTGTCCAGGGACACATCGTTAAGGAGCTCCGCCGGATCGGCAAACGCATCGCCATCGGGCTCGATGAAGACTTATGGCTCCTCGTGCATCTCATGATCGCCGGACGCCTGCATTGGCGTCCCCCCGGCACCAAGCTGTCCGGGCGTAACCAGCTCGCGGCATTCGACTTTGCCGAGGGGTCGCTGATATTGACCGAGGCCGGCACCAAACGCCGCGCCTCCTTGTACGTGCTCCGGGGAAGCGAAGGATTGGCGCTTCATGACGCCGGCGGCATCGATGTGCTGGCGAGCAGTTTCAACGAGTTCAAACGCGCGCTCTCCGAGGAGAACCACACGCTCAAACGCGCGTTGACCGATCCCCGCATCTTGAGCGGCATCGGCAATGCGTACTCCGATGAGATCCTTCACGCTGCGCGGCTCTCGCCGCTTCTCTTGACGCAAAAGCTCGACGAGGTTCAATGGTCGCGGCTCTACGCCGCGACTCAGGAAACGCTTCGGCTGTGGATCGATCGATTGCAGGCTGAAGCAAAGGCCGGTTTTCCGGAGAAGGTCACGGCCTTTCGCAAGGACATGTCGGTCCATGGGCGCTTTGGCCAGCCCTGCCCGAGGTGCGGCGAGCCGGTGCAGCGCATTCGTTACGCCGACAAGGAAACCAACTACTGCGCGCGATGCCAGACCGGCGGGAAGCTCCTCGCAGATCGGGGATTGTCCCGCCTCCTGGGTTCGGATTGGCCGCGCACACTGGATGAGCTCGAGGTCTTGAAGCGGCGTTGAACCGACGTTCGAGATATGATGCGCCGAAACAACCATGGGGATGATTCATGACCAAATTGATGATCCAAGTGCTTGGGTTGACTGCCGCGCTGGCGGCGCTGCCTGCCTTGGGCGGCGAACGGATCGTCGTCGTCGAGCGTCCGGTCGGCGAGACCACCGTCGATCTCGGCGCGAAGGGCGATTCGGTCGGAGATCTCTTGGTTTTCGCGAACAAGGTCTATGACGAGGGCAACAAGACACTGTTGGGGTCCGATCAGGGATATTGCGTGCGCACCATCGTGGGCAAGAGCTGGGAGTGTTTTTGGACTCTGACGCTGAAGGCCGGCCAAATCACGGTCGAAGGACCCTTCATGGATGCGGGCGACTCGCTGATGACCGTGACCGGAGGCACCGGCAAGTACGCCGGCGCCAAGGGCAGCATGAAGCTTCATCCGCGCGACGCCACGCCGACCGGGTACGATTTCACTTACGAACTTCTCTGAACCGATGCCGTACACCACCGATCATGCCCTGAGCAGCAGGAAGGATTTTCCCGCGCTCCAGAAGACCCACGGCCCCTTCGAGCTTGCATACCTCGACGGTCCCGGAGGAAGCCAGGTGCCGGCCGCCGTGATAGCGGCGATCGCCGACTTCTACGCCACCTGCAACGTCAACACCCATGGCAATTTTCCCCCGTCGCAGGAAGTCGATCGGCGGATGCAGGCGGCTCGAGAGACCGTCGCCGTCTTCTTGGGCGCGGTCTCGGCGGATTGCATCTCGTTCGGCCAGAACATGACGACGCTCAACTATTCGTTGAGCCACGCCATAGGCCGTACGCTGACGGCCG
>Ga0182015_10003639_pt1 | contig 17091 bp, 19 predicted proteins | sample 712P3MmetaG_FD_120478 | JGI IMG/M metagenome (GOLD analysis project Ga0182015, IMG submission 120478) | Permafrost microbial communities from Stordalen Mire, Sweden - 712P3M metaG | ecosystem: Environmental > Terrestrial > Soil > Wetlands > Permafrost | place: Sweden: Stordalen | collected... | reverse complement strand
TCTCTCAGAGTTATCTGAACGCGATTGCTCTGCGGCTCAATCAACGTCCGCGAAAGACCTTGGGCTTCCAAACGCCAGCCGATAGACTACAAGCGGTGTTGCACTGACCGGTTGAACGCACATGGGCAAAGCGGACATTCCGGACGGACGCATTTCCAAAATCAAGCAATCGCTTTCTCACTGCTGGACTACACAATTCATTTGCCTCTCGCCCGACCAAAGTTAACGTCTCCAAATACACAATATTCGGAGACGACATGGCGGACGCTCTGGCCGACGCAAAGCAACGGTTGAAGAGTGCGATAGATCGGAACGCCCAGCGCATCTTCGAGCCGATCGCGGCGGACCCGTGGGTTGTCAGCAGCTTGCTGCAGAAATCCATCCGGCGCGGGGAGACGGAGATCGCCCAGCGCGCAGCGCTCACCTTTTTCAAACTGAAAGGTTCGGCGATCTGGCGGCGTCTTATGGTCATCGCGTTCGAGGACGTCGGTATTGGGAGCGTGGACGCGCTGATGATGACCGTCGCGGCTTCCTCGGATACCGCCTGGCGCAGAACCTGCGGTACAGCTGATCGCGTAGCGGTTCATCTGGCTAGCGTATTGGCCGAGGCGCCCAAGGATCGATCGGCCGATTTTCTCGTTGGAGCGAAGGATCATCCTGCTCTCGCGACCTTTGCTCGCACGATGGCGACCGCGTCCCTTGAGGACAGGCTTTCCGCTGTTAGCAACAAGTTGCTCGCTCTGCCGCATCGTGCCATCGCTGCCCGGTTCACGTCCGGTCTGGAGTCGCGCGGCCAAGTCTCCAGGGACAAAGACAGTCTCGATGTCTTGCTGAAAACTTTTCGGGAGCTGGGCGCGCCGGAGGATTTGGTCGTCGCAACTGGCCTCGCGGCCACCCGCACGCGGGAGCCGATCACGGCGATGGTGCCGCTCATCTGGCTGGCGGCCAAGGTTAGTCGAGAAGTGAGGGTCTGCGATTGCCCGGTCCCGCCCATGGAGAGCGCCGGCAACGTTCCGCTTTATGCCCTCGACGAGCACACCCGGCTCGGACGCGAAGCAATCTGGCGCTTCGCCTGCGAGAACAACAGAGTCCGGACGGGCCTTGAGAGCTTTGTCCCGGCGAGCCAAAGGCGGCGCGCCGCCAACGTTGCAGCCTTCTATGCTGATGCCGCCCCAGTCGCTCGACGCCTTCTTTGGGAGCAATCAAGCCGCCTAGAGACTTTCGGCATAGACCGCGATCTGTTGCATGCCGGTGTGGTCCCAGAGGGCATTGCGCCGCTCCTGGAGGCTGTGCGGTCGAATCTCGACCATCTCAACGCGCTGCGGGCTCAGGTCCTGTCGCGGTCGCGGGCTGTGCAGGCGACAGGGCCGGCAAGACGGAAGGCTGTGCCTTGAGCAACGCCATCGACGGCCCGCCGCTTGGTCTTACTCGTGATAACCTTCAATTATCAGAGGCTACCCGCGCTTGCTCGCGCTTTCCTTCCTAAACCTTGCCCGCTTAGAACGGATCGATCATGAGCCAATGAGCGTTGCCGTCTTTGTCCGTGATCCGCCAATTTCCACTCTTTGGATCGAAGCTCGAAGGCGTATTTTTTGCCACCTCCAATTCAAGCGCCGCTTGCGCTTCGTCTCGGGTCCTATGTTGTCCAGACAGAACGGCTCGCTCCGCCAATCTTTCTTGTTCGTTGAGTGTGTGTCTCACAACCCGGAAGAAGATTGGAGGCCGTAAAAAAGTATCAACGCTGTCCTGACCAAATTCGACCTCTCGCCCGTCCACAACGTATTTTTTCTGTAACTCGTACAGCGGTCCCACGAAAAAGTTGATGGTGCCGTCCTTCTGTATCGTGACATTCTTCAGATCAACGCCATCTGGCGAACGTAAGAAGCGCGCCGAAACCCCATTCGAAAAGTGAACACGGAAGCCGCTGAGTTTTCCGTCGGATTTCAATAGCTCCAAAACTTCGAAGTTGGGCCACCGGTGATAGCGTTGCATTTCTGCCGCAAGTTTTAGCCATCGGTCGCGCACACCGATGAAGGGGCCAAAAAATGAGAAGGCGTTGCCAATCAGATTATTGACAATTTGAAGTGGAAGGCGCCCCGGCAACGCGCCTTCTGTCCATCGAAAATCCTTTTGAGCAATGATGTAATCCGAATGCGAGAAGGCGTTGCGTACCGTGTCGTTGTAAACATTGTCGATAAGGCGGACTAGGTCCCGATTGTTTGCGCTTTCCGCCATTTCCCGCAACTTGTGCCATTTCACCTTTGCGCTAGGTGGATACCATTTGAACATGCGCTTTTTATCCGCTCGCCCTAGAGAGCCAAGCGAATTCAAGTGATAAGGCTGCCCCAAGTGGATGCGAAGGAGATTAGCGAGCGTGGCGTGTATCGCCGACATTTCGCAGGCTTGGCAATACATCAACAATCCAACGCGCCATTCCGATTTTTCGGACAATTCCTCGGACTTCGCTTTCAGGTGCCAGTTATAGTCCTTCATCGCCTCCTGGGATTCTTCAAACGGGTCCCATCCCGCGTCCTCCAATCCCGCGACGCGCAAAAGTGTGCAGATCGCGTCGAAGGGCCGCGCTTTAAAAGCTCCCTGCCACAAGCCCTCAAAGCAGTCGGCGCATTCTTGATCGGTAATTCGGGTTTCCGTCATGGCATCGACTTTTCAAGGGGGCCGCAATCATTATAGCACCTCGTTTTCGAAACAACGAACGTTTGCGTTCGGTCGCAGCGACCCGTCGCGATGGCCAGCGAATTCCGGTCTCAGACAGTACCCTGCATTGGCGCAGTGGGGATTTAATCGTCATCGCCATTTGTTTGAAAACTCAATAGCCATCGGCACTACACGCTATTCCGGACGTGCATATTTTATCGGGTAGCTATCCGACGGCGTTCGTGATTCGCTTTGCGGCGTCGGCATGGTCCGGCCGCCAGTTGCGTGACGCCCGGCGTGAACTACTAGTCCCGCCAAACAATTCGAGCGATAGCCTTCAATTGCGCACGAAATCTACATTTCCAAGCTGACTGCGAAGTTCGTCAAAATTTTCGGCAGGATAATTCAGTGCGAGCATGCTGGTGCTTTGCGTCGGATCGGCAACCTGTTGCGGTGGATCAAACCCGCCAACAAATATCATTGCCGCCTCGCGATTGGGATCGAGCCGAGGAATAGCCTGAAACCTAATCAGCAGCAAAGTTTGGTCGACTAGATCGTGCGGGTTTCCAATACAGAAGCCGCGCATTACCTCCCCTTCTCCAATTCGATAGGAAAGAATGGGCCCAATACGATCCGGGTATTCGCCCTTGAGCATCGTACCGATCAATCTTCCATCGAACAGGTGGCCGACAAATTTCATGGCTTCCGGAGATTCGTTTTCCAAATCGACGGTTAGGTTCGTTCGCTTCTTTGTCGGTGCGGCATTGTCTTTAGCTTTGTCGGCGGCTTCGAAGTGCTCTAACCCTTGTACAAGCAACGTGAAGATGTGCCCGTTGTTGCTCCGCAGCGGGACCGACTGCCTCCTCACTTTCGTTAGTATCTTGCCGGTCTGGGAGAAGTGAGCCTCACCGTCAATGTGGTGTGCGTATTTGACATTGTGTGAGGAACACTTGCCTTGAGGCTTAAGGTTGACCGGGCCTCCGGTTTGCCCGGCAGGGATCGTGGCAATGCTTAGAAGACCCTTTGATGTCACGAAATATGGAAGGCTCACAAACAAAGACCCATCTACCTTTGAAAAGCTGATTGAAAATATCTTTCGTACGTCTGATCTCTTCTTAGTTTTGATGACGACGGTATCAGAGCGAAAGCACTCAATTGCTACGTTTCTTGTCATTCATAATTCCTCGCACCGGATGCGCTACACGCTCATTTGTGAAGGATCGTCGCAATCATTCACCTACGATTTTGCACCTATTTGGGCTCTCCGTCGAAAGCCTGTCGCCACTGTAGAAATCGGCGCGGACCGATGCTGCGCGGGTTTTCAAGTTGGCGATTATCCCCCGCGTGACATATGGCGTCAGACATGATAGCTTGCCGTTCAACGTAAGGGCAACGTTGTCACCCGCGTTATCGATAGCGTTACCGCTAAAGCCGCAACCGATTTCGTGCGCGAAGTCGTTTCCAACAAAGTTAGCCTGCTCGCGACAGATAGCTGGGGCGGCTATGACGGTTTGAAGGAATATCCGCGTGGCACCGTCGATCACCATCGTGGCGAATACGTCATCGGCGCAATTCACACCAATACGATTGAGGGCTTCTGGTCGATCTTCAAACGTGGCGTAGTCGGCACCTTCCACAAAGTCAGTGCTAAATACATGCCGCTGTACGTTGCCGAGTTTCAGTTCCGATACAATAAGCGGAACAACGCGGACATATTCGGCGCGGCGATCGGCGGATGCTAGAGCGTGGAAGAGGCCCCGAACGATCAAACAGGCGCCAACGCCACAGAGGGGCAATCCCAAACTAATATTGATCCTATCGGTGGGCCACCAACCACTACAATTCCACAGCCACCACCATCCCCACCCGAACAACGCCACACCGCAAAGAAACACCGCTGGACCAATGATCCAGCTATGTTTTGGGTTACACTCGCCGGTGTTGTTGCCGTTATCGTCTATACGAGCGTGGCCGCTTGGCAAGGGCATTTGATGAGAGGGCAATTGGACGCGATGTACCAAGAGCAGAGCCCCGATCTCATCATGCTTACTGATAAACCCGATCAACCGGAATTCTTGGCCGCTCCGGGAAAACTGGGCGACGGCGGACTCGGGGCGCTTATATGGAGTTGGGGGTGCATCAATTTCGGTAGAGGGCGCGCTGTAGGGGTTACCGTCGATCAATTTATAAAGATCGAAGATAGTTTCAAACGCAGCTTTCCCGGAAAAGGGCCGATCTTCGCCGGTGATATGCCACCGGGCAAAACAAATTTCGGAATGATAAGTTCGGGGCCACTCCTGAAAGACTATTTTGATGTATTGATGCAGACGGATATGGCGATCAATTTCCTGATCGAATTTCGGTACAAAGACATACTCGGAAAGCCCTACAGCACAGACGCTTGCCTCTCTCGATACAAAAACGGCGCTATGCGCTTGCTGGACTCCGAAGATTGTAAGAAAAACATAAAGAAATAGTACCGCAATGCAAACAACAGCCCCCTTTCCGGGGGCTTTTTTGTCACCGCCAGTCGCCAGCTCTTGGCCTCATCGTCCGTCGCTTACAGGACAAGGAATTGCAAGTACAGCTCCCTCGCGTAATGCACTCCGAATCGATACGCTCGGTATGCGAACACGATTGCTAGAGCTAGAAATCCGATCACGACGTACCACTGAGTTTGGATCGCTGCGACTATGGCAAGCGCGACACATGCCGCCGACAGTCCACGATTCAAGCCGTAGTTGCCGCTAAACGTGTCGATCCGCTCGACTTTGCCGTTCTTCCCTACGTCTGCATAAACCTGTCGGGAGATCGGCCACCAGACATTCCGATCCATACCCGACAGCTTGCCGATGTTCACATTGAATCGACTTGTGACCTTCGTCTCTAGCACAGCGATTTGTTGAAGCGAGAGCAGAGAGGACGGTTGTTTCGTGACCCAGTCGCTTGGCATCCCACCAAATGGCCGCCACAGCACACCTTCGAGCACGTTGCCCAAGGCTGCGATGAAGTGTCCAGCCGCGTAGGAGAGCAGCAGAAAGATACCGAACTGCCCGAGCGTAACGCCGTCTTTCGCGACAAGCGCATTGAGGGCCGGGAAGTAAAACAACAGCCCTACCATGAGGACGGTCCAAGCTCGCGGTCCAGTCGGGAATGCACCTTTCCGCCGGAATTGTATTTATAGACGCCGGTGTGCACGCTTGGCCGAGCGTTTCCGCTATGCCACAAATCCAAACGAGTAATAGCGCGGCTTGCCGATGGTCATTTTGCAAGTCGCCGATGGTTGCGACAAGCGTACTCCGCCGCTGGCACGCGCAATCTCTGTATGAATTATCATCGTTACTGTCGTCGCTTCCTTTTGGTGGGGGCTGCCATCCTTATAGTTCGGCCAGACATTTCATACCTCTGCGAACCAAGTCTATGCAGATGCGGCAGCAAGCCATCGCCGTAAGTATTGCTCTTCAGTCCATTGAACCCGAAGCTGTCGTATACTTGGCTATTACCGTTGTATGCGTCTACCAGCTCCACTATTTGATCGTCAGCAAGGTCTTCAATGCTTGGCAAAATTTTAGCGAGCAAATTTGCATTGTCATAGCTTCCGCAAGCACGGATCGCCCGTACATAGGCTGTGAACATTCCCTCGTACACGATTAGCAATTCAACGATTCTGTGGGCCGCGTTGTCCCAATTGCACGAGAGCGCCTGCACCCTTGCGAGGAAGCCACGGGGATTTTGCCCCAGACGTACCGGAATTACTGGCACCGGCCGCCCCAACGCAAATCCAACTTCCTGGTCCGTCCAATTACTGTCGTGAAAATCCTCCGTTATAAGAGCGGCTAACGCCTCCATGCTATGAAGTCCGTTTTCAATCTCGTCTTGCCATTGCTGAGTTGGCTTGATGCTCGCGTGAGCAACAAAGGCAGAGACGCCATACACTTTCAGCTTATGTTTGAGCCGGACAACCTCCTTGCTCACTTCGGATTTGTGACTGAGAAATAGACGGTAGCCGTCATCTTCCCAAATTCGCCTAATTGCCGCTGCCGAGACTTTCGGTGGTTTCATGACGGGCACCCTGTGTACGCGGCGACCTTACCACGGCTAGGCCGCCCGTTTCTTCTGGCGAGCCGGCTTCGCCTTAAATAGCAGCATGATGGTGCGCGAGATCGTCGCTTACGCCTTCAAGATCGCCCCGGCCCCCGACGTGCGCGCCCAACGGATCAAATACTTTTGCGACATGCCTTTGCAACTGTCCTTTTCGTGGCGTGGACTAAGCGCGAATGGGTTGCCTCAACATTTGCGAAGCGGCGCGTTTTTTCCTTGGTCCAGCCAGCTACCGTGTTACGATTCTAAAATCAGATATTTAGGCTGAAAGTTATGTCGGACTTCGAAGCTCATACTCCGGATAATATTCATCTTTCGAAACCTACATTGACGCATGCCTGGGACAAGCCTCTCAATTTGCAATTAATTGCAAATTCCGTCGGCACGGGGCGAGTCGACGATTTCATCCGCAATAGCACGGCTCCGAACACTAAACGGGCGTACACGAGTGACCTTGCGCACTTTGAAAGATGGGGAGGGTCAGTTCCAGCGTCCGCCGAAGTGGTGGCCAGCTACTTGGCTGTACATGCGGACGTCCTCAGCGTGGCGACACTTGTTCGGCGCTTGGCGTCGATATCAAAGGCGCATGAAACAAAAGCGTTCCCCAATCCAACCCGCTTCGAATTAGTTCGGGCGACCATGCGAGGTATCAAGCGGACCCGTGGTCGCACTCAGCGAGAAGCTAGACCCTTACTCCGGGATGACCTCCTGCTCGTGCTCGACGCAATGGGCGTTGGACTGAAGGCTACCCGCGACCGAGCCTTACTACTGATTGGCTTCGCTGGCGGACTGCGGCGCTCCGAGCTGGTAGGGCTCGACGTGGGGGATATCGAGCATATGCGCCAAGGCATCGTCCTTCATATTCGACGTTCCAAATCCGACCAGGAGGGGCAGGGGCAAAAGATCGGCATTCCGTACGGGCGGACCCGTTGGTGCCCCGTCACCGCCCTTGACGCATGGATAATTGCCTCGGGGATCACTCAGGGGGCGGTGTTCCGGCCGGTTGACCGGCACGGGCGCATTAACGACACGCGTCTTTCGGGCGAGGCGGTCGCGCTCGTGGTCCGGGAGCGAGTCGCCGCAGCTGGTTTTGAACCTGCCCAGTACTCCGGCCACTCGCTTCGTGCAGGACTAGCCACCAGCGCAGCCCAAGCGGGCGTGCCGACCTGGAGCATTAAGGCCCAAACGCGCCACGCCTCAGAGGCGATGCTGGCGAGATACATACGGAGCGGGGAGCTTTTCACCGATAACGCGGCCGGGGCGGTCCTGTAGCGGAATTCAAGATGTCCACAGTCTCCCTAATTGGGCGGCCCAATCTCGTACAACTGAGACCTTGCCCATAGAAAGTGCTTCAGTTCGAGTCCACCGGAAGAAAATCATGAATAAGCCAGTCACATACCCGCATTCGAGCCAGAAACTTGTTTCCGAAATACGAAAGCTTGTTGACCGACACACTGGCAATACAGCCTTCAAAGTCGTTAGCAAGCGGCTGGCCGGGGGCACAGCGGCAGCTAAGAAACAGCGAAGTCGCAAGCGCTCTGCAGGCCACGCTGAAGCTCGGTCAATCGGATAGAGGGTGTTCAGAGTGTCGGAGGAGCGCTCGGCCGCACCAGGGCCGCCTCGGACCAAAAGCAGGCCACAACGGCTTGGCCCACTTCATGCGGGTCTGAGATCGGGGCTGCTAGATGCTCCCACTGCGCTTTCGCTCCCGCTCCGTCCGGCGGGTATAGACGTCCGTCCAAACGTCGTACGTCTCACGAACCATGTGTTCCAGTTCTGCGAACGTGAAAAGGGCTCCCCCGTCCTCGGCGTATAGCTTGGGTCGGCGAGGGCCAGTTTTAGGAGTTGCGAACTGATAGATGCTTAGCTGGACTTCAGCAAAATCTGGGTCGAGTACTCGCAATCGCTCGTTCATGGCAGAGAACACGAAGCGACGAGCCAGCGGTGTTAATTTCGCAGTGGAACGTCGTGGATCAAAGAACGGGACCGTTACCAAACTGTCTTTTATCAATATCAACGAGTGCCAGAATATAAGCTTTACACCACCCGCAAGGATTAGCGGCCGCATGTCATGAGTCCGAGCCTCGATGCCTTCGGCTTCTATATGATCATACAGGCCCTGAGCCACTCGAACGTTAGCCTCAAGTTCCTCCGGATTTCGAGACTCAGCCCGAATGTTCGCTGAGATATTCTTGAATGGCACACGCGCCTGTGGCGGCAAGAAACCCTGCCGCGCATTTACGGTATCGCCGACGGTTTTTCGAAACGGCAGATAGCGGTACGGCGGAAAGGTGAGCCGAAATACTTCCAGCTCGACCCTTTTTTGCTCGGTCGTCAGGGGCCCAATCCGCGCGACATCGGTATCAGGCAGGAGGGGTATCTTCACCAGGGTCTCCAATCGGAGGGGAGGGACCTACTGAAACCTTATGATGCTTGAAGCGACTTAAGATCAGATCATCGGTGATTCGACCCCCATAAGACATGCCCGTTCTTGATTTGTCCACAACGAAATGCCACGGCGCGCCCCTCGCATGGGATATCTGAATCAATCGACTTGGAGGCAATCCACCATATTGGGCAATGGTCCGGGCAATGTGTGCCCGAACTTGGGCCTGTGCCGGTTCCTCTACGACCACAAGGTCGCCGGTGGCCAGGTTCTGCCGTGACGCTTTGAACGTAATCGGCCGATCTCGAGCAGCTTTGAATGCCTGATAAGCGGCGGGGTGAACCGGCCCGAATTCCCACGCTTCAAAATACCCGGACACAAGGGGGCGGCCGTGCTCCACAAGAAACAGCGCGTGGGCGAAATAGAGCAGCTTCTGGAGGGCCAAATTGGTGATGCCAAGACTGTGCCGACGCCCTTCCTCAAGCATCAGGTTCGCGACAGCCCGAGAATCGTAAGGTGCTTCAACCACAGTGATGTCTTCTACCTCAATGCCGGATTACTCAAAATGATCGTCGCACTGTGAACGTCAGAATGCGACATCCGCAGACAAGGGACGGGGCGGCATCCGGCCTATCAGCACCGCGATAATGCCAGCGACTCGTTAGAACAAAACAAGAACATAAATGCGCTGATGCAGTCAAGGACGGTCGGATTGGGTGGAACTGCGGCATATCGACGAAGCGGCCGACAATGGTGATTTGTGGGACTGTGTGCTCGGATTGCTTACATTGGAGCGCTGGACGCGGCGAACACGCCGGTTCGGATGAGGAAAGCACTTTGGCCTTCAAGATCGCGCCGCCGCCTGAAGCGGTACCCGACAGTCCCGAAAAAATCCTTTTGGAATTGCCGCGCCGTAAGATTCCGGGCGTGCTTCTACATCAAGGCCAAATGATGCAGAAGTACGTCGCGCAGGCGCAGGCTGCTCCGGACGTGGCCCTGCAGCTGCCGACAGGCAGCGGTAAAACACTCGTTGGATTGCTGATCGGCGAGTGGCTTCGCAGGAAAAATCAAGAACGTGTTGTCTTCCTTTGTCCGACCAGACAACTCGTGAACCAAGTTGTTCATCAGGCAGAGCAGCAATACGGCCTGAGCGTCCACGGTTTTGTGGGATCGAAGCACAGCTTCGATGCAGCGGCGAAAGCCGACTATCAGGCAACGCGGCAGATCGCAGTCACGACGTACAGTGCGCTGTTTAACATCAGTCCGTTCTTCGACACGCCGGACGTCATTATTTGTGATGATGCGCACGCTGCGGAAAATTATATCGCGTCGATGTGGAGCTTAAGGGTACAGAGAACAAACCCTGAGCACGCAGCTCTTCACGCGGCGCTGGCCGGGCTTCTGAAGCCATTTCTCGATGCTACGGATTTCGGTCGATTGATCGGAGAGATCGACGAAAATCTGGTCGATGCCTCTTGGGTGGAAAAGCTGCCGACGCCTGCACTCGCAACGATCGCAGCTGAGTTCGTCGCCATCGTCGATCAATACGTCGGGCCAATCGAGGACTTGCGCTACACATGGAGACTCTTGCGGGACAATCTGCACGCGTGCCACGTCTACATGACCGCGCAGGAGCTATTAATTCGCCCGCTCATTCCACCGACGTGGACGCACGAGCCATTCGCGAAAGCCAGGCAGCGCATCTTCATGTCGGCGACCTTGGGCGAGGGCGGCGACCTTGAGCGCCTCACGGGACGGGAGAATATCATGCGTCTGCCTGTCCCGGAAGGCTGGGATCGGCAGGGCATCGGCCGAAGGTTCTTTATCTTTCCTGAGATGACGCTCACAGCGGATGAGACGGTAGAACTTCGGCGTACATTGATGCAGCGCGTACCGCGCAGCGTTGTTCTGGTGCCCAATGACCGCGTTAAGAACGAGGTCGTTTCTGACGTGCAGTCGACACTCGGCCTTAGCGTCTTCGATGCCGCTGCAATCGAGGATTCAAAGGCAGCCTTCGTGGCTGCGACGGGTGCGGCCGCTGTTTTCGCAAATCGATATGATGGCGTCGACTTCCCAGACGACGAGTGCCGGCTTCTCTTCCTCGATGGGCTTCCGAAGACCACAAACGCGCAAGAGCGTTTCTTCGTTGCGAAGATGGGCGCGAACGCGCTGCTTCAAGGCAGAATTCAAACACGCGTTGTACAGGCCGTTGGCCGTTGCACACGGTCGCTTCGGGATTACTCCGCTGTTGTCGTGACGGGTGCTTCGCTGACCGACTATCTGAACAGTCCGGTCCGGCTCAGTTTCCTGCACCCGGAGCTTCAGGCTGAACTCGACTTCGGCGCACGCCAATCGACGAATACAACGCTTCAGGATTTGATCGAGAATTTCGACATCTTCTTGCGCAATGACGCGAAGTGGGAAGGCGTAAACCGGCAGATTCTCGCGAGGCGCGCGACCGCAACGCAGGCTACTCCGCCTGGCCTCGAGCAGCTTCAGGCCGTCGTTCATGACGAGATCAACTATCAGAAGAATCTTTGGCAGCGTCATTATGAAGGTGCAGTTGAGAATGCCGGACAAGTGCTGGCAAAATTAAGAGCCCCTTCATTGCAAGGCTATCGCGCATTGTGGAACTATCTCGCCGGTGCGGCCGCTGCATATGGTGAGAGCAGTGGCGTTACCGCGATGGGAGTCCGTGCCCGCACGTATTTTGTTGCGGCGCGCGACGCTGCCGGCTCGATCAGATGGCTCGCGAGTCTGGCGCGATATCGGCCCGAACTAGCCGCTGTATCGACAGAAGACGAAGCGCTTCAAGCGCAAATCGAGCGGCTAGAAACACTCTTGTTGCGTCTCGGTACGAAGCATGAAGCGCGGTACGCCCAGAAAGAGAAGTCGATCCTTGATGGCTTGCAATCATCGGATACGACGAAATTTGTAGTCGCGCACCGTGATCTGGGCGAGATGCTTGGCTTCGAGGCCGGCCGATACGAGACTGATGCATCACCCGATTTGTGGTGGATTTCTGGCAAGTATTGCCTCGTGTTCGAGGATCACTCGGGCGCGGACGCAAAGTCCGCGCTCGGAGCCGACAAAGCACGTCAGGCAGACGGCCATCCAAAATGGTTGAAAGCCAATACCGCGAAAACGCACGTCACCGACGCGACTGAGATATTGTCGGTGCTCGTGACCCCGGTCACGAGGGCACAGAGTGGCGCATTTCCTCACTTGAGTAATGTGGCGCTCTGGCCCTTGGATAGCTTCCGCGTTTGGGCCCGCGAGTCACTTGGAGTGATTCGTCAACTTCGTCGTAATATCGGCGATGATTGCGATCGGGCTTGGCGTGCTCAAGCGCAGGGGATGTTTGAGCAGAAGGGTTACGATGCCGCGAGTCTACTGCGGCGCTTGGCTGGGTCGAAGGCGTCGAGTGAACTTAAGCGCTAGTGGCGCCGAGAGTGTTTTTGGCTGCCGCATTCGTCTATCGGCCGATGGTCCTGGTCGGGTTCCCGCATTACGATACAGGAAAGTGAGCGACTGAGGGTTTTGATACGTTGTGAAACGCAGCGATGCGCCGGCTCCAAGGTGGCGACACGTGGCGATTTATCGAGATCAGAATTAATTGCCTTAATTGAGTGCGGCGAAAATGCTTCGGAAAAACAGCCGGTTAATTGGTCGGAGCGCCGAGATTTGAACTCGGGACCCCCAGTCCCCCAGAACGATATACTATCATTATGATTACGTCAGCGTGGGGAGCTTGATGCCCATCTCTGTGCCCAGTCCACGGAAGAGATTCCGTAAGTTTCTGGAACAACAATTGAAATCAATGGAAAAGAACGCAGCGTCCGAAGCGGCGCTAATTCGGGTAGCGATTGAGGGATTGATCGCCCTGAATTACGGGGAAGCTCGAGGAATGTTCGAGCCTAGCGGCAAAAAGGGTTCACACGATGGTACACGGCCCTACACGATAAGGAAGCTTAAAATGCAGGCACTTGGATTTGGCGATCTTCTCATAGCAAAAAAGTATACGCCCGCTATCAAAACGGTCGCCGATGCCTACGGTGAGACTGCCGAAAATATCGCAGCGTGGAGGAAGGACAAGCGGTTGGCAAAGACGACCGATCCATTGATGAAATCGTTCAGGGAAGGAATCGCGAAACTTGAGTGGGATGAGGCTCAGATTCTGGAGAGGCTCAAACGTGCGGGAGCCACGTACCGCACTGAGAAAAAAATTGCGTGCAAGAACAAAAAATAAATGCGCAAGGGTACCGAAAACACAATCCCAGAACCCTGCGACCTGAACAGCGGCGAACATCATCGAGAGTGCGTCAGAGCCCCGATTGGATGCCGATCACCCCGAAAACGGGGTCCTTATTCCACGCCTGTTCACATCGAATGGCGGGTAAGGATGGAACCGCGTCGAGGCCGCCTCAGTTGGCGGCCTCGTTTTTCCGGCTCGTCGAGATTCGGCCGGGCGTCGTCGTCCGGCTACGCCCTGTCGACGTGAAGTAGTGCAGGATAGTCCTGTTCTGAACAGCATGCTTGTCGGCTTGCTCCGCCAACTTGCGCCATTGGTTCGCGATGTCGTAAAACTGATCTCGGAGCAATTCATTGCTGGCCGAGACTGAGTGCAGTTCGCACTTTTTCGCTTTAATCAGATAGTCGGCTGTATTAAACCGCATTACCATTCTCGCAATTGCCTCCAAATAACCTTGGACCAAAAGAACAACTTCAGGGTGTGGAATCGGTTCCCAGCATCCACGCTGCCATCATCGAGATCGGCCGGGTGAGGGCAGGGGCCAAAATTACTTTTAGCGTTCAATGTGGCCTATCGCGCCCTCACCTTCGGTGAGACTTTGAAGAAAGTCTCTATTTACAGGCACTTCTCGCGACAAGTGGCCCTACTACCTCCCCACCAAATTGTTTTGCGCTGCGCGCGCCACCCCCGTCCTGATAAGCCAACCGTCGTATTGAATGATAACGCCCGTCAACGGATGGCTGATCCTGACGTGGAAATTGAAACGTCCTTGTTCGGCGCTCTCATAGGATTCCGAGCGGGGACATAGCCACATCGGCAGCGGTAAACCGAAGATGGTCCAACGGCGCAGTACCAGCAACAAACGGCCCGCCGAAACGACAAGGGCCATAGCGAAAGTCAGTGCGCCGAAGCGTAAGGCGAGGGGGCAATGCCGCCACGGATGGCCTTTACCTTCGTCATACCAACCGCCAGCCGGCGAACCGCCGCTGCCGTCAGCACGGGAAAGCTGGAGACGCCCGAAAGAATGTAAAGGCCGGCCCCCTTGGCCCGATCATTGAATGCCCCAATGCCAGCGACGAAATCGGACCCGTCTGCGAGATCAAGATAGTTGACGTTGTGCGCCAAGCAGGCGTCCACGACGTGGTAACGGGGGTCTCCGTAAACCTGGAACGGACCGCTGGCGTCCACGACGATATCGGGGCGGATCGCCAACAATTGGCCGGCCACGTCGCCGCTTCGATCAAACGCGATCGGTATAAGTCGCGCCGCCGCGGTATTTCTCGATCTTGCGAAGTTGGTGGCGAGCGCAATGGAACGGCCGGCAACGAACAAAGTCAGCTTCGGCTCGTCTTCCAGCAATGCGACGATGCGGCCACCGAAAACGCCGTAGCCGCCAATGATCAGGATTTTCAGGCCGTCCGTCACGAAATGAATCGATCTGCCTGAGACGGATCGGGTAGGTAGCACGTCTCGCGAGCGCCGAACCAATGCAGCCGATTTCGTGCAACGGCGTTGTAAAGCGCATCGCGTGCCGAACGCGGAACAACTCTCCCAAGCACCGCGAGGCGCCACAGTCGGCCGAGTCCTGCGAAAATTCGAATTGACGCTTCGGACCTGAAATAGGCCACGCCGTTCTCAAGCAAGATGTAAGTTTTGTATTCGATTGGATCGAGCCCGAAGTGCCGATAAAGAGCGTTACCGAGTGCGGATTGAGCGGCAAGCAGACGGAACCGGCGGGCTCGGTCCGTTCGCAGAATGAATTGCGCGAACCATGAGCACAGCACACACTTATCGTCGAAAATGATGACGGGGCGGTCGTCGGCAAAGCGCGGGACCGCTGGATCGGCTTTATATTCGTAGGGCGTTCGTTGCATGGGCACATTAGGCACGGAGGCGCTTGACGCCCCCAAGGATAGCGGTTGCTCTCGGTGAACAAAACGTCAAAGAATCCCCTATAAATCAACGCTTAATCACGGCTCCAGCACGGCGAATAAACGGTATTTTTAGCGTGTTATTTAAACTGATCTTAGACCCTCGCCACTAGGGTGACGCCATACGACGGGAAACAGGGCCCGTCGGCGACAACGAAATAAAATTGGGAAAGGCGTCACCATGAAAGCCGTCGTCAAGACGGTCGAGCCCGCCGAGCGTGAGGTGCGGTTCGATCATATCCGGCCGCACTATCTGGAGGCGCTGACCTTGGTCGAGCGCCTGCACCGGCGTCTCCTCGACGTTATCAAGGACGAATTCGATCGCCGCGGCCGCGCCGACATCAACTCGGTGCAAGCCTTGCTTCTATACAATATCGGCGACAAGGAGCTGACCGCCGGCGAGTTGCGCACGCGCGGTTATTATCTCGGCTCCAACGTCTCCTACAATCTCAAGAAGCTGGTCGAGATGGGTTTCCTCGATCACCAGCGCTCCCGCGTCGACCGGCGTTCGGTGCGCATCAAGCTCACCGACAAGGGCGGCGAGGTGCGCGACACCGTCGAAGCGCTCTATCAGAAGCACGTGCGCACGGTGGAGCAGGTCGGTGGCATCAACGCCGACGAGTTCGGCGCCCTCAACAAGGCCCTGCACCGGCTCGAGCGTTTTTGGACGGACCAGATTCTCTACCGGCTCTGATTGGACGGCTGCTTAGGCCGACGTTTTTCCGCTGTACTGGCGAGCCTCAAACCCCAGCGCGAATGCCGGGGTCTTTTTTCGTGGCTGCGCATCTGCCCCGCTTCGTGCTAATCCGGGCTCAAGGTGGCTTTGGAACGGGCCCATTTTCGGCCTTCATGCTGTGGTGGGTAGACGCTCCATGAGCGAACCGGACGACCAACATAAGCCCCGGACCGACCGGCGCGCCTTCCTCAGGCGGCTTACCGGCGTGACGGCGCTTGCCGCCGCCGGGTTGTCCGCGCGGTCGGTTTTTGCCGACGATACCGCGCTCGACGCGCTGATCGGCGACACCCAGCGCGGGGCGTCAGGGCAGAATTTCGACGAGGCTTCACGCACTATCCATATGCCGAAGGCGTCGGAGCCGACCGTCTCGACGGCAACGGCGCAGACGACCGAGCAGGCGATCGACCGCTACGCCACGATCGTCGCGCGCAACGGTTGGCCGCAGGTACCGTCCGTCAGTGTGCTCCGGCTCGGCGACCGCCATCCGAGCGTGTCGCCGCTTCGGGCCCGGCTTGCCGCCTCCGGCGACATCGACCCGAACGCTGTCGGCAACGACATCTACGATTCATACGTCGAGGCGGGGGTGCGGCGTTTTCAGGCGCGCCATGGCTTGACCGTCGACGGCGTCATCCGCGCCGAGACGCTCGCCGCGCTTAACGTGCCGGCACCGGTGCGGCTCGCCCAGCTCAAGGTCAACGTGGCGCGCCTGCGCGCGCTCAGCGCCAATCTCAGCCCGCGCTACGTCGTCTGCAATATTCCGGCGGCGCGCATCGAGGCGATCGAGAACGGCGTCGCGGTGTCGCGCCACACTGCCGTGGCCGGCAAACCGGATCGGCCCTCGCCGGAAATCAACAGCAAAATTATCCAGATCAACTTCAATCCATACTGGACCGTACCGGCATCGATTGTGCGCAAGGATCTCATTCCGAAAATGCAGGATCAGCCGGATTATCTCACCCAGAACCATATCCGCATCCTCGACAGCCGCCAGAAAGAGCTGCAGCCGTCGCAGATCAACTGGTACTCGGAG
>Ga0182015_10003638_pt1 | contig 17108 bp, 15 predicted proteins | sample 712P3MmetaG_FD_120478 | JGI IMG/M metagenome (GOLD analysis project Ga0182015, IMG submission 120478) | Permafrost microbial communities from Stordalen Mire, Sweden - 712P3M metaG | ecosystem: Environmental > Terrestrial > Soil > Wetlands > Permafrost | place: Sweden: Stordalen | collected... | reverse complement strand
GTACGATGATTTCCGGAGCTTGAGTCTCATTCGTCAGCGGGTCGAGCTCATTTTCGCCGCTCCCCTCCCCCGCTGTGAGACATTCGGGCTAGCAGAGAGCGGGCTAATCCTGTGATCGAGGTGGGCACGAGCCGTGCTATCTGTAGCAGATCCACCCTAACGCGCGAAACCTATGATGTGTGTTCCAGGCAAATCTGCTCCCGGAGGAAACAATGTGACTCGCTCCAGCCTTGCGTGTTTGATTCTAGCGATCGCCCTTCCTGCTGCGCCGCTGCCGCCTCAAGAGCCCCCCGATTTGCCGGTGCAACTGCGTTCGGCAACCGGCTCCAATCGCTTCCAGGTCGGCGAAGTGATTCCGTTGGAGGCTGTTTCCTCCAGCAGTACTCCGAACCGATACTTGGAGCCCTGCACGCTTTTCAGGGAGTCCAACTTCGGGTTTCCGCAGTGCCGATTCTTCAGCCGCTGGTCTTTTGCCATCACGCCCGAAGGCGGCTGGGTGGACCTCACGAAAGAGTTTCCCTCTGGGCCGCGGATCGGCGGCGGCCCCATCATGAAGGTTCCGAACCTCGACCTTTCTTCGCAGTCAGTAATCTTTTCTTACCTCCTCACCAACCGATTTCGACTTCGACAAGTCCGGCGAATACAGGGTGAGACTTTTCATCGACGTTGGACTGGACGATGAGACTAGAAAGCGCCACCCGATCTCCGATCCCGCCGTCAAACCGCATTCCGTAAGCGTAATGCGGGACATTGTGCTGCAGATCGCCGACTAACCACTCGCAAGGCCATCCGGCGTTCTCCTCGATGCCCGATGTCACATGTGTTCTCTTAGGATTGCCAGTACAGCGGTACGCTTCATTTTCGCTGCCCAGACTTGTGGTGTTGCCCAGGGTTCGCTGTCAGGTTCATTGACAGGTGCGCCTCGTTGGATGAGCAATTCCACCCGGAGCGCGGGAAGCGAGCACGCCCCCGCCTCCAAAAACACCCTGTTCCCCGTTTCTCTTAGAGACGACTGGAATTCCAACCTGCACTGTTTCATTCCCTGGCGCCGAGATTGTCTGCGGTTTCGCTGCCGGTGCGCTCTCCACCTCCAGTTTCCGAGTTATCCGTGTTTCGAAGCAATTGTTAGTGGAGTGGGAGGCACAGCGGAAGTTACTTTACGGTGAAAACCTCAAGGCGTTTCGTCGAAAAACCTGGCCAACTCACGAGGACGGCGTTGCCTTGCTGACTGTAATCCATGGTTGGGCGCCTGCTGACGGTGTGCGAGTTGTCCAGCATCTTATAGTCGGCTTTGAAGACCTGGAGTCCGGGAGAGTGCGCCATCACCCTGCCGGTTTGTCGATCCCAAATTGTAAAGCGCGCCCTGTCAATCTGGAGATAACTTCCCATTCGCTCCCAGTACATCCACTCCTTACCGGTGTAGCCAAGCAGTAAGCGCCCGTCCGACGACGCCGCGACAAACGCTCGCGCTCCATCGGCCGGGTCTCCGAAGCGTTGCGAAACGATACCTGTGTGAATGTCGAACAATTCGATATCAGATAATTGGATGCCTGGCTTCTCCTGGGTGTGACCACTGGTTTCCTGCCGCCCGTCCCGTTCGCCGCTGTCGGCGACTGCAACTTCATCCTCTCCCGCGAAAGCCACGCGGGAGCCGTCCATGCCGGATAGAATCCGGCTGCGCACGGAGTGTGTATTCAGATCGAGGATCGCCAGATCAGCGTTGTATTTTGTTGTGTCGTAAGGGGGCTTGAGATCCTCTCTCTGAAATCTTGCGACCAGGATTGCCGCGCTTGCTCCGGAGGGCGAGACATCGATGTTTATCGGATACCCGAACGCATCGGCCGCAATCTCCGATACTTGCTTACCGGTGTCCAGGTCGAAAACCTTCGTAACGCCCGTTCCGAACGGCCCGAATACGAGCTCGACCGCCGCGACGGGCGCATTGGCGGCACAGCTACTGGCCAAAACGACGGCAGGCTTATCAACATAAAGTGGGTTCTCCGCCGAGTGGTTGGTCGTCACCGGCAGAGTCATAGAAGCTCTTTGCGTGTAGGTGCGGGCATCGATGATGGAAAAGGTGTAGCCGCTTTCATGGACGAGGATGCTTTTCCCGCCGTTGCAGAAATGGACTTCCGTGGATACAGATTCCATCTTCGGCGGCATCGCGGGCGGTGGTGGTGGCACCGTCGGCAGCCGGATCGTCGCGAGTGTCTGGAAGGATGATACATCCCGGACCTCCAGCCAACGCATTTCCGATAGGTCCTGCTTCGTTTCTCTCCTGTCAATCAGCACTCTGGAGCCGTCTGGCGACAGGGACGCTTTGTCCATATCGCGCATTCCGGCTTGAATCACCGTCTTGTCCAGGTTGTAAGAGGAATTATCTGCATCCTCGTCTGGTGGATCCGGTGGATTTAGAAAGCGGTAGACGGCAATTAAGCCTATACCCAGAAGGACGGCCAGTGAGAAGGCTGAAATCTTCCATTTCGGCAGTTTGTGGGGCGCAGGATTCATCGAATTCCGGCTCGAAGCGGCCCGGTCAAAGGTAATCCTACCTTCGTTCCCGATTGTCAGCAAACTGCATATTGAGATGGGTAACGACAAATGGTCTTGGCACTCATCGAGCGCGTCGGCGGGCGCGATTGGGGACCTCTGCATGAACCATCGCGACGTTCGTCAACCGTGTGGATCCCCTGAAGCTCACAGTCGATAGTCTTCAGAGAGCCCGTTCGATCTTCGACCTCTCGAAGCTGTTCGACATTCGGAAATGCGTTGTGACCTCGCCACCGTGAGCAGCTTGTCGCGATCGTACCGTTGACCTGCCAGCGCCTCTGCTTTCCGGAATGCTGTCATCTTCTTTTATTAGGCTCCTTGTTCTGTCCGCGTTTTAAACCCCTCATTCCCTCGTTCGAACCCCATAGCAGAGACGGCCCTTTCCGCCGTCAAGGGTGAAGCTGTCGCCAGCCACAAACCGGCTGCCCTGTGACTGCTCGGGCCGCTCTGCACAACACCTCTCCATTACGAGGGAATGAAGTTTTCTAAACGCTCGTAAAGGAAAAACACAATGCAGCGAACCGAAAAGCAGGACCTCTACACTCGGATTACCAACCAGATCGTCAGCCACTTGGAAAAAGGTGTCAGGCCTTGGGTTAGACCGTGGAACGCCGAACATGCGGCGGGACGGATTACCCGCCCACTCCGCCACAATGGGAAGCCCTACAGCGGAATCAACGTTCTCTCTCTGTGGGCGAGCGCCATGGCACAGAACTTCGCGGCTCCCATCTGGATGACCTTTAAACAGGCATCGGAGCTTGACGCCCACATCCGCAAGAACGAGAAAGGCTCGCTCGTCGTCTACGCGGACAGCATCACGCGAAAGGAAACCGACGAAAAGACGGGCGACGAAATCGACCGGGAAATCCCGTTCCTTAAGGGGTACACCGTTTTCAACGTCGAGCAGATCGACGGCCTGCCGGAAGTTTATTACGCGAAAGCCGCACCTACACTCGACCCAGTGGCCCGCATCGAGCAAGCGGAAAAGTTCTTCGCAGCCTTGGGAGCAACCATCCGACACGGCGGAAATCGCGCGTTTTACAGCATCGCCGCTGATGCGATCCAGATGCCGCCCTTCGAGAGTTTCCAAGACGCGGACAGTTATTATGCGACGCTTGCTCATGAATGCGCCCATTGGACGGGCAGCAAGACCCGGCTCGACCGTGACTTCGGCGGGCATCGCTTCGGGAGCGAAGGTTACGCGGTGGAGGAACTGGTTGCCGAACTCGGGGCCGCTTTCCTGTGCGCCGATCTGGAGCTTGCTCTGGAACCCCGCGAGGATCACGCGTCCTATATCGCAACCTGGCTGAGGGTGCTGGCTGCTGACAACCGGGCGGTGTTCACCGCCGCAGCCCGCGCACAACGTGCCACCGAATTTATCAACAGCCGAGCCACGGAAGCCGCCGGGCAAGTCACCACGACTTGCGCGGCATGATGTGAGTGCAGGATTCATCGCTGACATCAAGAATCTCCACCGGATGGCTCGACATCGGAAGCTTGTGCAATGGTGCGCTCCAGTTCCGAGATCGTTTCTTCGTCATAATCGAAGGCGTACTGTGCAGCTTTAGCTGATGGCCACGAGCGTTGCCTCGTGGCTCGCTCGGTGCTGGACTTCGCCGCCGCCAACGCAGTGACCATTGCATGCTGATCGACGCGCATGTATAAATCGGCTGTCGTGCTCAGGTGTGAATGCCCGAGAATCTCCTGAGCGACCTTGATGTTGCCGGTAGTTTCCAGCACGCCTTGGGCTAGCGTGTGACGGAACAGGTGCGCATGAACCGAAATGCCTGCTCTTCGGCCGATGTGGCGCAGGGCTGACTCAAAGCTCGCATAGCGAAGCGGCTTGCCTTGACCCTTCCGCGAAGCGATCCAAACGGCATGAACGTCCGGCTCCGCACGGCGTTCGGTGCGCAAGTACTCTTCGTAAATCGGCCAAAAGTCGTCGGTGACGGGCACACGGTGCTGATCGCGCGCCCCCTTCAGCCGCACGGTAATGAAGCGCCGCTTGCGATCGACATCCTCCAGTGCCATGCCTAAAATCCCGTGGCGGCCAGCAACCGGACTCCAATCGCCGATGCGCTGACCGGTGCGAGACAGCAACATCAGAATCGCTTTATTGCGATAGGAACAAGCGGTGTCGATCAGCTTCTGAATCGGTGTGGGCTCCAGGACTTGCGGAAGCGTGCGCGGAATACGTCGACGGAATCCATCACGTTGTCGCTGGCGCGCCGGCAAGTCGCGCCCGATCATCCCGTGACGCGGCTCTTCGGCGAGAGGGTTCCAGCAGGCTGGGTTGATGCGACCTTTCCAAGGACCTCGCCCGTCCTCGGTGTCGCAGCGAATGCAGTACTCAAAATATGACGCGAGCACGCTCAGTCGATGGTTGATCGTGCGTGGCTGGCGCGGCTTTTCGGCTGATCGCGCGCCAACAGCACCCTGCTTTGTACCTCTCGCGAACTCGGTGATGTAGCTGCCAACAATCTGACGCGTGACGTGATCGGGATCTCCTCCCGAGGCGTGCAGCCAACTGAAGAAATGCGCGAGACCCAGCGCGTAAGCGCGCTGTGTGTAGACAGAACAATCGCGCAAGCTCAACTCCGTTAGAAACTGATTGCACGATCCAACGCCGGCATCTTTCGAGTCACAAACACAGAATGAGGTGCCGAGTCGTTCAGCTTTTCTTAGGACCCTGTAAATCGACATAGCAGTGATCTTCGCTTGACTGCCATCGAGAAGTACATCAACTCGCGGATTCCATCGGGCGCGCAGAGGCTCGGCCGCAAATCACGAGATAAGACATCAGTCAGACCGAAGGCAAAGAACTCCCAACACTGACCGAAGTCAATGGCGACGTGAGCGGATACCGCGAACGCCTGTTGAAGTTCGTGGAAGCGCAAAGCGTTGAGCTTAGCTTCTCCGAGAGAATTGCTCCCGCCAAGGGTCTCTCCTATGGCGGGAAGATCACGCTGCTTTCCGGGATGCAGCCAGCCGAGGAGTTTTCCACGCTTGTGCATGAGATCGCCCACTTATGTGGCGCAGACATTTATGTGGCGCTCGCTTCAGGATGCGCGTAGAGACACGCCCTCGCGCGCGGGAACGCACCACATAATTCCGGATTCAGAGACTGCGAAGGAACTCCATGACGCGCGGGTTTGTGCGCCACATTTTCTTCTTTAGCCTCTTTCCCCCGGTGTCACAAGCTGCCAGCGCCTTGGCCTTCATTTCAAGATCGACCTCTGCGTAGACGTTGGTCGTGTCCACTGAAACATGGCCCAGCCACGCTCGGATCGTGTTGATGTCCACGCCGGCACGAAGAAGGTGCGTAGCGGTCGTGTGACGGATTACGTGCGGACTAACCCGTTTCTTCGCCAGAGACGGGAGTCTCTCGCGGGCTTGCTTCGCATGTCTTTCGACCAGCGTATGGATTCGATTGCGTGATGTCGATGGTTTGAGCATTCGCGAAACAGCGCAGTTGCTCGGGGTGCCCTCCGGAACGGTAAAGGCACGGCTCGCCAGAGCTCGTAGGAGACTCAGGCACGTTATTCAGAGGAGCTTTCGCGAGCCCATCAAACTACAGACTCTGACTGGCACAGACCGCTGAGACGTCTTCCAACCCCACTCGCAGTAATACGAATTCCCTTATACAAAAACATAGGCACCCCTATCACAAACAATAATTGCGTTCTGCGAAGACTCAGGCTCGAATACGGTTGGAGGTTGGGCCGGTTCGTGCCGCACCGCTTATATCGCCGCCAGCTTGATAAGGAAGAGGGTCCTCGCGGGTTTAGAATCATCTTCGTTGCGGGCAACTTTTGGTATCACTTCTACCAAAGGAGCGTTTTTCGCCCAATTCCACGAACGTCTCGGCTTCGGCTTTAGGGACTTGACGCCCTTCATGGGGTTCCAGTGAAAGCAATCAGCAAGGATGAAAGGGGTGCCGAGCTTTTTGTTCGAGGCAGGGGTGTATTCAGTTCAATTCTTGTCCCTTTAGCCTTAATCCTGTCCTTTCTCGTTGGCACACCACCCGCAGCGCCTGGGCAGGCACAAACCGCGGGCGAGATTACCGGACAAGTCCTGGATCCATCCGAGGCTGCCATTTCCGATGCTGCCGTTACGGCCACGAACAGCGCGACCGGCGGTGTTCGCAAAGCACAAACCGATAGCCAAGGACACTATGCATTGACGAACCTTCCCGTGGGGACGTACAGCATCACTGTGGAACACGAAGGCTTCCAGCAGTTAAAGCAAACCGGCCTCATGTTGAACGTGGCGACGACCGTCACATTGAACTTAGTGCTTACGGTAGGCTCTGTGAATCAGGAAGTGGTCGTCATGTCCGAGGCGCCCATTATTGACAAAGCTGACGCCAGCACCGGCACAGTCTTCGACAATCAGCAAGTCGGCCAACTACCGATCAATGGGCGCGACTACGCTCGTTTCAGCTTGCTTACTCCAGGGGCGATTTTCCGTAGCAACTTCATTGCGGACCTCACTTTTGACGGCCTCCACTCCGTTCACAACCAGTTCTCGATCGACGGCATCGACGCCTCACGCGTCGATCAGCCATACATGGCCAATGGGTTCGAGCGTGGCGCCCGGTTGCTCACCGGCAGCCTGGATACGGTCCAGCAATTCAACGTGCAGACCAGCGACTACAGCGCGGAATACGGCCGTGCCGCAGGCTCTTATATCAACATCGCCACGAAGTCTGGAACCAACGACTTTCACGGAACCGTGTACGACTATTTCCGCAACAACATTCTCGATGCGCGGAACTTTTTCGCGACCACCGGTCCGGCGCCGGAATTCCGCTTTAATGATTTTGGCGGGAATATTGGCGGCCCAATCCGCAAGGAAAAGACCTTTTTTTTCCTAAACTACGAAGGATCGCGCCAACGCATCGGCATCACCGGTTCGGGCACGGTTCCGAGCGCCCTCGAGCGCAGCGAAGTCCAGGCCACTTCTCCGCAACTCCTGCCGATTCTGAATATGTTTCCCATCGGCACCTCTGCTGGTCCCGATCAGTTCACCGACAACTACACGACCACGCAGGTTTCGGATGTTCGTGAAGACACAGCCTCCATCCGCCTCGATCAGGTATTCAGCACTCACGATTCCGCATTCGTGCGCGTCAATGTTAACGACTCCGACGTTCATGGGCCGCTCTTTGGTGTTAGCCCGTCTTCCTTGGGCCTGGACGACCACCAGATCGTTCCCGTGCGCACAACGAATGTTGCCATTCACGAAGAGCACGTCTTCAGCAGGAGCATGGTGAATGACTTCCTCGCCGGCATCCAGCGCTGGGGCAGCCAGATCGATCAGGCGGAACCGTTACCGCTGACCACCGTGGTTGGGTACAGCGTCATCCCCGGAACGCGGGGCAACTCGCTCGATAACAACACGAGCTTCCAGTGCGGCGACACCATGAGCAAAGTGAAAGGCCGCCATGTCTTGACTTGGGGCGGCACCATCTACCGCATCTGGGTCAACACCAACAGCACAGCCAGCCCAACGATGCAGTTCAACTCACCGCAAGCTTTCGTCAACGACCAGCTTTCAACCGTCACCATCGTGAACGCCACTCCCGACAACGGTGTGCGCGCGACGCAAATCGGTCTTTTCGTCAATGATAAGTTCCAGGTGCTGCCGACTCTGTCCTTGAACCTCGGTCTCCGCTACGACATTGAAACCGTTCCTCACGACTCGCGCTACGCCACTCGGCCCTACGACACGCGCACCGGCACGCTCGGGCCTCCAGGCGATCCGTACTTCGCGATCAACGATAAAGACTTCGGCCCGCGTGTGGGCATTGCTTGGTCCCCAACGCAACACCTCGTGATCCGCAGCGGCTACGAAATTTACTTCCAGGATTATCCCGTGGGCTTCGGCTCGTACTATGTTCCCGGAAACACCGTGTCGGGCAACATCACGCTTTTACAGCAGCAGATTCCGAACCTGTCCTATCCCTATGATCCGTTCCTCTCGCAGGCCACACCTCCGCCACCGAACGTAAACGGCTTCCCTTGGCATAAGCCGGATATCTATTCGAACCAGTGGAACCTAAGCGTGGCGGATCAGTTTGCTCAGAACATGTCTTTCGAGGTGACTTACGTTGGCAACCACGGCGTTAATTTGCATCGCGAAGGGGGCATCAACTACTTCGATCCCGCGCTCGGCGCTCGTCCGAACCCGAATTTCGGCAACATCACCCTCCAGGCCAACTCGGGGTTCAGCTCTTACAACGCTCTTCAACTCTCCTTCATTCGCCGTGCGGGCAAGGCTGGTTTGAGCTTCCAGGCAAACTACACCTTCGGCCACGCGATTGACGATGTGGAAGATCCGGGGGTTTTTCCTTCCGACCCCCAGAACCTCAACAACCTAAAAGCCGAGAGAGGCAACGGTTCCGGCGACGTTCGACAGAACTTTACCTTCAACTTCCTGTATGACGTGCCACTCGGTGAGGGCCATCGCTTCCTCAGTTCAGGCCTCGACAGCAAACTGGCGTCTGGCTGGCGCGTCTCCACGCTGGGAATTTTGCGCACGGGCGTCGCCGATACCGTCTACCTCGGCACGAACACCTTCGGGAACGGCGATTTCATCAACCAGCGGCCGGACTGCGTCGCTGGCATTGACCCTTATGCGCATCCACAGACTATTAGCGACTGGCTCAACCCGGCGGCATTCTCCATGCCGGCCGCGGGGACGTTTGGCACTTGCGGCCGCAATACCATCTACGGGCCTAATTTCCGCAGTGTGGACTTCTCCGTGCTGAAGGAGGCAAAACTCGGCGAGTCGCGTAACCTCGAGTTCCGCGCCGAATTCTTTAATATCTTTAACCATCCGGCGTTCGGTCAGCCGGATACCACGTTCGGCACTCCCGGCTTCGGAGAAATCTTCAACACTCTCGGAAGGACTTTGGGTGCCGGCACTTCACGACAGATTCAGTTTGCGTTGAAGTTCAACTTCTGATTCGGAATTGAAGAGCGAAAAGAGATTCACAGGGCACAGTTTTGAGTCTGCGGTCCTGACCAACGCGTTTTCAAACCGTGAAGACCTAACACGTATGGCGGGTCGGTATATGCGGTTATATATTCTCTGGGAGTACACCTTGTACCTGAAAATTTAATCGGGCTGGGATGGGTTGCCACTGATGCAAGCATACGAGGAAGCACGGATTAGAATCGCGGCTTTCGCCGTCGTCGCGTTAAGCCTGTCACTCTTGTGTCCTTCCGCACGTGCGTTAGACCCTTCACTCGACGTGAGTCAATACGCTCACACAGCGTGGCAGGTTCGCGAGGGTTTCACGCAAGGCTACATCAGGTCGATTGCGCAGACGGCAGACGGCTACATATGGCTGGGCACCGGCTTCGGGTTGTTTCGGTTCGACGGTGTCCGCGTCGAGCCTTGGCAACCTCCGTTGAATGGCGAACCACTTCCCAGCAATTTTATTCTGTGCCTCCATGTTGCCCGCGACGGCACTTTCTGGGTCGGCACAAGGGGAGGCTTGGCGAGCTGGAGAGATGGCAAACTCACCCGGTACCCGGACCTCGCTGGCTTAATTGTCGGTTCGATTCTTGAGGATCGCAGCGGAACGGTTTGGGCCGGCAGCTACTCGTTGGCACCGCCTGGAAAGCTTTGCGCGATCGATGGAACAAATGTTCACTGCTATGGATCGGACGGCGCTCTCGGTAACGGAGTAAATGCCCTGTATGAAGATAGCCACGACGTGCTGTGGGTCGTGGGGCGTGACGGAATCTGGCGATGGAGGCCCGGCCCTCCCAGGTTCTTTCACATGCCATTTGGGACTTCCTCGGTACAAGACCTGGGTGAGGTCGGAGATGGAACCCTTTTGATTCCTTTGCCGGGAAGGCTCGCTCGATTCGGGGGCGGGAAACTTGAAACGCAGGATGCGTACCCCGCTCCAGCGCACAACATCGCTGGGGTTAGACTTCTCCGTGACCGCGATGGTGGCGTCTGGATTGGAACCTCGGGAGCCGGTGTTGTGCATCTCCATCAGGGGCGCGCCGAAGTATTTTCGCAGGCTGATGGACTCTCCGGCGATCTCGTTAGCTCGCTCTTCGAAGATCGCGAAGGTAATGTTTGGGTCGCCACCTTGGGCGGGCTCGATCGTTTTCGCAACTACGCGGTCGCGACCTACGCCCAACACGAAGGCCTGGGAACTACCCCAGGGTGGGGCTCTGTGGTCGCAGACAGAGATGGAAGTATATGGATGGGCACCAAAGATGGTTTGAGGATGTGGAATCATGGAGAAGTGACGATATACGGTAAAGGCAACGATCACAAATCACAATCAAGGACTGTATGGTTACCCGTGCGGTACGTTCCCGATCGTAGGTTGGGTGATGGTGTATTCGTATCTGTTTTTGCGGACAATGCTGGCCGAATCTTGGTATCGACACCGTACGCGTTCGGCTACATCGAGAATGGCCGGTTTGTGTCAATAAGAGGCATTCCGGGGGGCGTTGTAGCTTCCGTTGCCCAGGATAGACAAGGGGATCTCTGGATCGCGAACGAAGACCAAGGTCTGCTGCGGTTATCAAAGGACGGAACTGTTCAGAAAATTTCTTGGGCCAGCATCGGGCACGGGGACGGTGCGCAGTCTTTAGCGGCTGACCGCTCGATTGGCGGGTTGTGGCTTGGATTTAATGGAGGCGGAATAGCGTATTTCAGCGAGGGTCGGATCAAAGAGAGCTACGGACGCGCGGAAGGGCTCGGCAATGGCAGGGTCAGCGCGCTGCACATCGATACCGATGATACCGTTTGGGCGGCAACGGAAGGTGGCTTAAGCCGAATCAAGAACGGTCGAGTTCTAACACTGACCGGCAAACATGGCCTGCCCTGCGACGCCATTCATTGGATCACGCAAGACGAGAACCACTCGTTCTGGCTCAACATGACTTGCGGCTTGGTTCGTATAGTGCGCAGCGAATTGGATGCGTGGGCCACTGACTCTCGACGAAAGATCCATCCGGAAGTTTTTGACAGCTCAGACGGAGTGCCGAATGCACCCATCAGCTTTCACGCAGGCTCCCAAGTGCTCAGGTCCTCAGACGGGAAAATGTGGTTCCAAGGATTCTCGGGGGGCGCAAGCGTAATTGATCCGCAGCATCTCCCGAGTAACAAGATTCCGCCACCAGTACACATCCAGCGAATCACCGCGAACGGCAAAACCTACGATGTGTCGAACGGAATACGCCTCCCACCCCGAATCCGCGATCTTAAGATTGATTACACTGCCCTCAGTTTTGTCGCGCCGGAAAAAGTTCAGTTCCGCTACATGCTCCAAGGGCAGGATCGCACCTGGCGGGAGATCGCCAACGACCGCGAGGTGCAGTACTCAAACCTCCCGCCGGGGGATTACGTTTTTCGCGTTACCGCAGCCAACAATAGTGGCGTGTGGAATGAAACAGGAGATACGCTCCATTTTTCGATTGCACCGGCCTATTACCAAACGAACTGGTTCCGTGCGCTGTGTGTGGCCGCTTTCCTTGGAGTGCTTTGGGGCTTGTATCAACTCAGAGTTCGCCAGTTGCGAAACGAAGAAAAAAAGTTTCGGGAAGCAGTTGAGACGATGCCTGCCTTGGCATTTATTGCTATGCCAGACGGCCAACGTACGTTCGTTAATGGTCGCTGGGTCGAATATACGGGACTGACGGAGGAACAGGCCTTAGGCTCCGGTTGGCAGGCTGCGATTCATCCCGACGATCTCGCCCGAGTTCTCAAAACATGGGAGGAGTCGCTGATTGGAGGTAGGCGGTTAGAGTATGAGGCACGATTGCGGCATGGCGCGGAAGGATACTACCGTTGGTTCCAAACGCGAGCTGTGCCTGTGCGTGACAAACGGGGGAAAATCGTCAAGTGGTATGGAGTGATAAACGACATCGAAGATCGTAAACGCGCCGAACAGCTTCAAGCAGACCTTGCTCACGTAAATCGCGTGAACACACTGGACGAATTGACCACCTCGCTGGCACACGACATCAAGCAGCCAATTGGTGCGGCGGTAACAAACGCTGAAGCCTGCGCACGATTTCTTGATCGCGATCAGCCCGATGTATCAGAAGCACGAGAAGCTGCATTGGAAATGGCCAGGGACGCGAGGCATGCAGGCCAAATCATCGACCGTGTCCGTGCACTGTACCGCAAGGATTCTCCACACTTAGAGATAGTCGACGTAAACGAAGTCATCGAGGATATGGTCCTGCTGCTGCGAGGCGAGTCCCACCGGTATGCAGTTTCGCTGCGCACAGACTTAGCAGATGAAGTACTGAAAATCACAGCTGATCGTGTTCAACTGCAGCAGGTATTCATGAACCTCATGCTCAATGGTATCGAGTCGATGAGGGAGAACGGCGGAGAACTGATCATCAAGTCGCAGTTGAGAGAAGATGGTAAATTGCAGATCTCGGTCACAGATAACGGCGTGGGCTTACCGCCTGAAAAAGCAGATCAGATCTTTAATGCATTCTTTACGACGAAGCCTCAAGGCACAGGTTTGGGACTGGCAATCACTCGCTCCATCGTGGAATCGCATGGTGGGCGCGTGTGGGCCGCCGCGAACTCCGAACGAGGCACAACCTTTCACTTCACACTACCCATCAGAACGGCCGTCCCTGCATGACTTCCTCCGATCAACCTACCGTGCTCATCATCGACGATGACTCGCGCATGCGAGAGGCTATGCAGCGTCTATTGAAGACAGTCGGTTTGCATTCCGAGTCGTTCGCCGCCCCGCAAGATTTCTTGTGTCACAAGCTTCCGGATGGTCCTAGTTGCCTCGTGCTTGATGTGCGACTCCCTGGAATGAGTGGACTGGACGTCCAAAGCAAATTAAATGAAGCGGGAGTTCAGATCCCTATTATTTTCATCACAGGCCATGGAGACATACCCATGACTGTCAAAGCGATGAAGTCTGGTGCAGTGGAGTTTCTGACAAAGCCATTCCGCGATCAGGATCTGATCGATGCGATTCAGCAAGCTCTGAAAAAGAGTGTCGAGATGAGACAGGAGCAGAACGAGACTGCGCAATTACAAGAACGCTACGCAAAGCTGACGGTGCGCGAGCGCGAGGTCATGCGTCTCATGATTTCCGGTATGATCAGTAAGCAGATTGCCTCGACTCTAGGTACGAGCGAAATTACCGTGACCGTCCATCGCGGCCAAGTCATGCGCAAGATGCAGGCTAATTCCCCAGCTGAGCTGGGAAGAATTGCGGAAAAGCTCAAACTTCCGCCTATGACTAGCACAGACCGCTGAGAACGCCTCCCGACGCCGCCCCGCAGTTATTACGAACTCCCTTATACAAATATATAACCCTCCTTATCACTAACAATAATTGCGTTTTTGCCAAGAACGGACCAATCCTGTACCTGTATGGCAACGGAGAAGAAGAAACAAATGGTTGCCGTTGTTGAAGACGACGATTCGTATCGAGTCGCTGTGCAACGTTTGCTGAAATCGGCGGGTTTTTCAGTGCAATCGTTCGCCACGGCCGAGGATTTCTTGAGATCGGGCCGGCAGTACGAAACTGGGTGTCTGATCACCGATATCCGGATGCCGGGGATGTCTGGACTGGAGCTTCAAGCTAAGTTGAATGCCGATCACTGCCTGATTCCGACCATTTTTGTCACGGCACATGGGGACGAAGACATGCGGTTGCAGGCAATGCGAGGCGGTGCGGTGAGATTTATGGTCAAGCCTTTTGATGGTGAAATTCTTCTTGAGTGCGTTCGAGCGGCCTTTGAGGCCGCGGGCTGATTTAAGTCGGTTGCGTGGTTTTTTGGTGGAAGGTAATTTGTGGGCACGTCCGAGAGACTACGATCTGTCGCGCACGACGATAGAGACCGACAATTCAATCACATTGTCGGCAACAGCCTCGCTCTTGAGTCAGTTCTCGCGGAAGTGCAACGCGTAGCGCCAACTGATTCTACTGTGCTGGTTCTGGGAGAAACTGGAACGGGGAAGGAATTGATCGCCCACGCCATTCACAATCTGAGCCCGCGCTGTGGGCACCCCTTTGTGAAACTTAACTGCGCTGCTATCCCGTTCGATCTCTTGAAGAGCGAGTTGTTTGGGTACGAGAAGGGTGCCTTTACTGGGGCAGTGACGCAAAAAGTCGGCCGCTTTGAAATGGCAGATACCGGCACTCTCTTTCTGGACGAAATCGGGGACTTGCCTCTGGCCCTGCAGCCCAAACTTCTGCGCGTTTTGCAAGAGCAAGAGTTCGAGCGGCTGGGCGGCGGCGGCACGCATCACATCAACGTGCGACTGGTCGCCGCCACTCATCGCGATGTGGATGACATGGTCGCACGGAATGAATTCCGCAGTGATCTTTACTATCGGCTGAATGTATTTCCTGTCCTGGTTCCGCCCCTGCGGGAGCGCCGAGAGGACATACGACAACTGGTCTCGCATTTCGTCGAGGTGTTCGCACGTCGCATGGGGAAGCACATTCCAAAGATATCCCAGACAACCATGAATGCATTCATTGCATACGATTGGCCCGGCAATGTGCGGGAACTACAGAATCTCATGGAACGGGCTGTAATCCGATCGGACAACGGCGTGCTTCCGAATCCTCTTCCGGCACCCCAGGGAAATACGAAGCCCTCGGTTGCACCTCCAAGTACACTGCGGGATCACGAAGCGGCTCTGATTTTAGAGACGATACGAGTCGCCGGAGGAATGATAGGAGGGCCTCAAGGAGCAGCTGCCAGGCTAGGTCTTAAGCGTACAACGCTAGTGTCCAAAATGAAGCGTCTCGGGATCTACCGACCACGCTATCAACGACTGATCGGTGAGTCCAACAAAGGATCCGAGGTACCCATTTGAGGCCCTGGCTGGCCAGCCCTTCATCGCATAGTTTTCATCTCGACTCCGCTGGCTGCGTGAGCCGAAGCCGGAGAGTCTCTTAAATTGCAATGTTCATTCTCGTCACAAGCGCGGCCGGTGTTAATGGCAACGGATTTGGCGCACTTCTCGCATTTGAACCAAATGGCTTGCCGCGCGGAATCTTTATTGTTGACGATCGCATTGCCGATCCGCGAGGCCTTGCCGTCGACTCAAAGGAAGACCTGCTGTTTCTAAACAGCGGGGCCGATCGGGTCTTGGCGATCTCCCCGGATGGCCGGGTCGTTCGCGACACCGGCCGGATTGAGGGGCTGAATCCCGGCGGTGGCAATTTCGGCCCGGGCGGGCGGTATTTCGTCGGCCTGCGCAGCACACATACAATCATGGCCTTCTCGACCACCCTTGACGCTGGAGAGCATCTTTTTCCGCCGGGGATCGTACCGTTCCCTCGCGGATTTGCGTTTGGTCACGACGGCCAGCTGTTCCTCGCCTCAGGAATTGGGCCGAACGCCCAAGGCGATAACACCGTAGTCACTTTCAGTCCAGGCAGACCTATGCCGCCGTCTCGGCTGGTGGCAGATGCGGAACTGAGTCCGCTCGATCTCGCGATCGCGCCCAATGGCAATATCGTCGTCTCCAGCGAGCGTCCATTCGGGGCGCTAGACGCCGTCACAACTGTTCGGGAATACGACGCGACCGACGGACACCTCGTCCGTGTTTTCGTTCCAAATGGGAAGGCTGAGTTCCGCAAACCGCGCGGCTTGCGTTTTGCTCCCAATGGAGACCTCTATTGCGTCGCCCGTGATGAGGTCGTTGGCTTCGACTTTACGAGCGGCGAATGCCTGGGGACCGTCGTGCGATTCCCGCGGCTGAATGGACAAGCCTTGGCGTTCTTCCCGTGACCACGACAACCCAGTTTGACGCAATGGCCCCCAAAATCGGACAGCGATTCTAGCCTCCACGCGTTTCGTGTTCGAGCAACTGATTCTGACTCAGAATCTCGCCTTGCAACGGCAATAGAACGTAGGAACTCATGCCTATGGCACTAGGGGAAATTCTGGGTAATTCACCGAAGTCATTTTGGGGTCAATCGAATCAGACCCTTCGTCCTTATGGCCGGTCATCGTAAACGACTGAATGCGTGAACCTAGGGTGACACGGTGCAAGAGCCACTGCCGCGACAAGGCAGAGGTCGCTGCTCGGTCGCATAAACAACTGATATCGCCGTTGCAGCCGAATTTGAGAATTTCGTTCAGTCCGACCCTTGGAAAATGAAGGTGGTCTTTCGTGTTCTGCGAGAAGCTGTTAGGATATTTCTGTGACAAAGATTTGCGAAAGTTTTGCTGGTGGTTTTGCCCGGGTTGGCAGAACTCTGGATCGCCCGAAGCAGCCCGTAGAAGGTGTTTTGCGCATGCGAAAGAGCGGGGAAGAGGTCGAACTTTATGGGCGGTTTATGGGCGGTTCGGACCGGAATACAAGCAATTCGGGTCGCTTTGGGCAATCTAGGCATTTTATGCAAATGGCGCAAAGCCGCATAAACACTGGTTATTTCGCATCTTGTTGATTTGGCGAGTGGGGACGTAGTTCAGTTGGTTAGAACGCTGCCCTGTCACCGACCTCCAGTACAGAATCGATGAGGCAGCGGCCCTTTCCTCGAATAGCACCTTTAGCGCGATAACTCCCTTACC
>Ga0182015_10003637_pt1 | contig 17109 bp, 19 predicted proteins | sample 712P3MmetaG_FD_120478 | JGI IMG/M metagenome (GOLD analysis project Ga0182015, IMG submission 120478) | Permafrost microbial communities from Stordalen Mire, Sweden - 712P3M metaG | ecosystem: Environmental > Terrestrial > Soil > Wetlands > Permafrost | place: Sweden: Stordalen | collected... | reverse complement strand
GGCATGGCAGGCGATCTGTGGAAAGGCCAAGGGCTCCTTGTGCGAATTGGGTTGGAAGTCGTTGGGAGTACTGGAGCTCACCGCGCTGCCCAGCATCGATGAAGAAGTTTGGGTCCCAATGGTTCAGGAGACTGACGCCCTGCTGGTTTGGGGCGGCGATGTCTTGTTTCTGTGCAACTGGATGCGGCAGTCCGGACTGGCCGACCTCTTGCCGTCGCTGCGCCGCGAGACGGTCTACGTGGGGGTGAGCGCCGGGAGCATCGCGGCGACCTCCACCTTCGGCGAGACCTACCGTGATCCGCCCCGCGGCAGAGGTGAAGCGCTCACGTCGGAAGACATCGTGTTCGCTACACCCCAGGGAGAAATCAGCAGGATTTTGGTCACGGCTCAGGGGTTGGGACTGGTTGATTTTGCGTTGATTCCGCATCTGGATAACGGGGATCACCCGGACGCTTCCCTGGCCAACGCAGAAAAATGGGCCGCGAGGCTACCAGTGCCGACGTACGCGATTGACGATGAGACCGCCATCAAAGTGACCAACGGCACCGTCGAAGTCGTCTCCGAGAGGCACTGGAAGCTGTTTACCCCCTAATAGCGTGGCGAGGACGAACATGGCCGACGAGCCACTCTTGGCAAGGTGAGGGCTACCTCGCGACTACCACGCTCCACGTCGTCCGCGGATGAACCGCGGGATGATGTCGGTGATTCTGCCAACAAGTCGCGGCGACAAGCCTGTGACCCGGGATTTTCGAGTGGAGGTGAGCGGACAACTCTCGAACCAAGAAATTCGGGAGCAAATCCACGCAATATGGTCTATTACCAGGAATTTTGGTTGATCCCCAAGACCGAGAGCCTCTGACGCATGGGGACGCGCCCTGGTGACATTCGGTAGCGCCATAGGGGCCGCTCGTCGGGCTGCAGAACGCCGAATCCGTCGTGGTGACAGGATGCTCATGAGGTCAATTCGCTGAACGTTCCGGCGCGCCGCCAACCTGGCGGCAGGGGATATAGCGTGGCGGCGAAGAGTTAGGCATTCTGGGGCGCACCCGGGCCGACGAATGAACAGCGTCCGAAGCGTGCCCTGGATGTCCCGCATGACGCCCCTTGACCGGACACATCACCGGACGGGTCTTACGGGACGGTGCCAGTCCAAGTCACCGCAGGGCATGCTCGTCGACCCGCCGTTCCGGTCGACGTTCCGCTTGCGAGACGGGATACGGTCATCGGCAGGAGGTCCACTCCAGGCAAGCAGCGACTTGTCAGTGAGGTCGTTCGTCTCGAGCTGTTGTGGCGAGGAGATCTCGATCTCTTCTTACGCCCACCTTTCGCTTCGGAAGAGGTCTCGCTGCGGTTCCGCCGAGTCCGTCGAAGTAAATGACGGCCTGTCGGCGGGCCACCATCTTCCAGTCGGGCACGTGCGGAAGCGATTGGGCAAGCAGCGCACCGAAGACGATGACGTCGAGGGCCGTGACGTCTGGACGAATGGTGCCGTCGTGCCGTCCACGGTGCAGGACTTGCTCAAGGGTGTCGTGCACTTCGGTCCTCAGGGCGATGGTGTCCTGGTCGAGGAGCGCGGGGCCGCCGTGTATGGGAAGCACGAGGTCGCGTCCGTGTTCGATCGTCTGTTCGATGAACCCACGGAGGCATTCGATCGCTGTGCCATCGCCGTCGGCGGCCCGGTGGACTGCGTCCAATACGAGCCGGAAGGACCGGTGCGTGAGCGCGGCAAGTAAGGCATCGCGGGATGGGTAACGCCGGTAGAGCGTGCCGACACCGACCCCGGCATCCGCGGCGATGGTGGCGAGTGGTACCCCGGCACCCTCCCGCCTCACCGCTGTGGCGGCGGCCGCGAGCACGCGATCACGGTTGGCCGCCGCGTCGCGACGCAATTCACGGCGCTTGAAGCTCTGGCTGACGGTTGTCCCCTCGGATTCGCTCACCCGCCGGATGTTGGCAGCTTTTGACGTCCCCATGGCCCTACAGTAGCTTGCAAGTGGACGATTTCGTCCGCTTATGAGCGGCGTCCTCCGATGACCGCAGCGCCACGCTGCGTCGCACCAAATACGAGCTGCTTCGAACGCAAGGACCAGGACGTGGACAGACAACAGACGCTGGCGTTCAACGAGAACAACATCGCCGAATTTCGGGCCTCCAACGGGCGTATCGCCTCGTTCGGTGATGCGCCGCTACTTCTACTCACGACCACCGGTGCCAGGTCTGGCCAGCGGCGCACCAGCCCGATGATGTATCTGGCTGACGAGCACGATCCGAACCGGGTCTACGTCTTCGCATCAGCCGCCGGGGCCGATCAGAACCCGGCTGGTTCCACAACATCGTCTCCCACCCCGACGAGGTCAAGGTCGAGCTGGGTGATGAGCGATACCCGGCGACGCCCGAGGTTCTTCCCGATCCGAGGCGCGCCGAAGTATACGCGTCCCAGGCCAGTCGCTAGCCCGGCTTCGCCGGATACCAGGAGAAGACATCCCGGTCGATCCCCGTGATCGCGCTGATGTTGCAGCGCTGACCAGCCAGCGAGATCGACTGTTCCTGTTCACCTAGAGCTTTGGAGGTAAGAGATGGAGATCGGCATCCTAGGTACGGGGGGCGTGGCGCAGACGCTGGCGCGACGATGGTCAGCCGCCGGTCACCAGATCACGTTCGGATCCAGAGACCCCTCGTCCAAGGACGGGCTGGACTTTCCCGTGGCTCCGCTGGCCGCAGCAGTGGCCGACCATGACGTCGTGGTGAACGCCACGCCGGGGTCCGCCTCGCTGGAGCTGGCCGAGGGGATCGGAGCCACCGCATTCGCGGGCAAGGTCCTCGTGGACGTGGCGAACGCCAACACGACATCCTTCGAGCTTGTTTACCCCAACGCCAGCCTGGCCGAGAAGCTCCAAGCGGCGCTCCCCGAAGCACATGTCGTCAAGACCATGAACACTGCGGCAATGTCGGTCATGACCGAGCCGGGCACGCTGCCGGCGAGCAGTGTCTTCGTGTCCGGCGACGACGCCGGCGCAAAGGCGACGGTCACCGGTCTCCTGGCCGATCTCGGGTGGCCGGACGGATCCATCATCGACCTCGGGGGGATCCAGTCCGCTCGCGGACCCGAGCACTATTTCCTGATGTTCGCGGCCCTCATGCAGTCGCTCCATAGCCCCCAGTTCAACATCCGCCTCGTCGTCTGAGCATCGGCGACCCTGTCCCAGGCCGACCGCCTGATCCGCGGCCACTGCCAAGCATCCGATCAAGGAGAAGCAGATGGCGTTCACCCTTGACCCCGAAGTGGCTGCAGCCCTCGAACCCATGGCGGCCGCCATGGCCGACGTGGTGCCCCCTCCGGTCGGCGACGTGCAGTCGAGGCGTCCAGTGATCGAAGCGATCATGGCCCAGACCGCCGCAGCGCAACCCATGCCCACGGACGTGAAGGTGACCGACTTCCAAACCACGACGACCGACGGCGCCCAGGTCCTGCTGCGCTGGTATGTGAAGGACGGCGCCCATCCCGGGCCGGCAGCGATCTATTTGCACGGCGGTGGCATGATCGCCGGTAGCGTCGCCCTCTACGACGGTCCGGTATCCCGCTACGTGTCCAACAGCGGTGTCCCGATGCTTGCCGTCGAGTACCGATTGGCTCCTGAGTACCCGTATCCCACTCCGGTCGAGGACTGCTACGCCGGTCTCCAATGGCTGGCCGAGCACGCCAGCGAGCTTGGTGTCGATCCGGGCCGGATCGCCGTCATGGGCGACAGTGCCGGTGGGTGCCTGGCCGCCGCCGTTGCGCTCCTGACCAGGGACCGGGGCGGTCCCGCGGTATCGCAGCAGATCCTCGTCTTCCCGATGCTCGATGACCGCAACACCAGTCCCGACCCAGAGATCGCCCCTTTCGCGGTGTGGAGCTACGACGACAACATCACCGGTTGGGGCGCATTGCTGGGCGGCACTATCGGTAAACCCGACGTTCCGGCCTACGCCGCGGCAGCTCGCGCCACCGACCTGTCCGGCCTACCCTCCTGCTACATCGAGGTCGGTCAGCTCGACATCTTGCGCGACGAGGACCTCACCTACGCCCAGCGTCTCAGCCTCGCCGGTGTGCCCGTAGAGTTCCACCTCCGCCCTGGCGTTCCGCACGAGTTCGAAACCTTTGCCCACGCCGCCAATATCGCCCGTCGTGCTGTCGCAGACCGCCTCCGCGTTCTGTGCTCTATCTAGTACAGATGCCTGCATACGACCGACCAGATCCTTGAGCAAGGAGCAGACAATGACAGAAAGCTCAACCACCTCTCCGCCGCAATCGATACCGCCCGACGACCTTCAGCGACACCTCACCGTCGCTCGACCTGACCAAGACAACAATCTTCCTCATCTCGGCATTGTCGGAGACACCTACACGATCCTGGTGACCGGTGACGACACAGCCGGCAAGTACACACTCATCGACATGCACGTCCCACCCGGCGGCGGGCCCCCTCCTCACCGTCACGATTTCGAGGAGATGTTCACCGTCCTCGAAGGCGAAGTCGAGCTGAGCTTCCGTGATCAGAATCTCATCGCCAGAGCCGGCGAAACCGTCAATGTTCCGGCCAACGCGCCACACGGCTTCCGAAACGCCTCGAGCGAGGCAGCCCGGCTGCTTTGCGTGTGCACCCCGCCAGGGCAAGAGGAGTTCTTCACCGCCGTAGGTGCCCCGGTGGCATCGCGGACTGAGCCACCTCCCCCGATCGACGAGCACGCCCAGGCTGTATTGATAGCTAAAGCGAAGGCGCTCGCTCCCGAGTACCGCACGGAGCTTCTACTGCCCTGACCACTGGTTCGCTCCTCCGAGTCCGTTGCCAGTGTCCGGTGGACGATCCCTTGCGGATCGTCATTTAGCGCCTTGCGGGTGTCCCCGAATATCCGGCGGCCAGTACCCCAGAGTTGCCCCGCTAGTTGTTCAGGGACGTCCGCGAATACAGATCGTGCGCCCCTGAACCCCGGCGCGTCCAGATGCCGGAACCGTCGTTCGGTCGCGGCAAGCGATTCGAGGGATACTGTTATTCGGTACGGCGTTCTGTCGCGCCTGCCCCGGAACACCACATGAAGGGCAGGACGGCGCCAGCCACTGGGTAGGCCCTGGGACACCTACCGTGAAGCGGACCGCCTGTAATTCGCCTGGCGACGAACTCTTCCAGGGACACGCGGTCGGCAAACGGAGTGCGAGATCACGGGCAAGTCCTGCAATATGGACTGTGACCTACGGATGACTGGGGAGGTGTCATGGCCGTCTTCGCGGTTACCACTGAAAAAAGGGTCCGAACTGGGATGACGGCCGCCAGATACGTGAGCAGCGGGCATGGGTGGAACATGCGGAGTTCGCCGACGAGCTTGTCGCGCGAGGAATCATCATCTTGGGTGGCCCGATCGGCGGCGGCAGCGACGACGATATCGCACTACTTGCTGTCGAAGCCCCGGACGAACCGGAGCTGCAGTCCATCTTCAGCGACGACCCCTGGACAGTAAGCGGCGTGTTCCGCATCAAAGAAGTTCGGCCCTGGACCTGGTGGCTCGACAGTCGCAGAGGCACGCCCGAATAGCGGTGACGCTCTTCCCGATCGCTGCCATACCCCAGAATGCGCTTGCCGAACGATTCCTGGACCTATCCCCTAACTTCGGGACGTGGCCACTTCCATCCTCGCGTCGGTAGGTCCGTCACTTCCTCGATGCTGGCGATTCTTGAGCCACGAGGTGTCAGCCAAGCCATCGGCTCTGAGCGCGGTGACAATCCCCCTTGAGCAGAGGTGGATTCACTGACGCGGGGTAGGCGAGTATGACCGTGGTGCCCCGCAGCGCGATGACCGTCGAGCAGATCTTGACCGTCCTGCGCGAGACGCTGGATCGTCTCGCCGCGCTCAACGCCGTTGCCACCCCGGCGCAGCTGCGGGCTGCCCCCGGCCCGGGCGAGTGGTCTGCCACCGAGGTGCTCGCCCATCTCCGGTCCTGCGGCGATATGTGGGGACAAGCCATCGAAGCCATCGTCACCGAGGACCACCCCACCTTGAGGGCGGTCAACCCGACCACGTGGATCGAGTCAACTGACTACCGCGAGCTGGAGTTCCGCTCGTCCCTGAAGGCGTTCACCCGTCAGCGAGCGCGGCTGTTGGGCGTGCTGGAGTCATTGTCGCCGGACGGCTGGTCCCGAAACGCAATCGTGGTCGGGGCGGGAAGGCCGATCGAGCGCAGCGTGCACCACTATGCGGACAGGCTGGCCCGGCACGAGCGCGCGCACTGGAAGCAAGTCGAAAAGACGGTCAATGCGGTGGTCGGATCGTGAGTCGGAGCTGCGGGGCCCGACTCACCGACGCTGACGAAAGGTGTCCCCAACCGGGATGGTGACGCGCCAGAACGTTCAGCCGGTCGCGTGGGGAGAGCATCACGGACCCGCCCCGAGTCGACGTTCCGGCGTGCGGCGAACGAACCGTCGATCGGGCGCGGCGAGTGGTCCGTGGCCGTGATGTTCTGCGTGTCTGTTCGGGCGTCCCGTGTAACGGCACTTTGAGGATGCTGTCGCGGCTCGCGGAGTCGTGGTTACGGGACGATCGGCGCACCGAGCGATCGCGATTCTGGGTATCTCGCCGTTCATCTGCCCCTCCCGATGCCAGGATTCGAGCGTGGAACCACCCGACGCCGTCCGCGCTTCGACGCGGCGATCTCGATCGCCGTGGCGCTCGACCTGCCAGCTGATGACGCGACCGTTCTTCAGAACTCGAACAAGCTCGCGCTGCGGCTGCTGCCATGCGACGTCTTCGCCCGAGTCGCACCTGTGGGGCACGAGCACGCACCGTTCGAGGTCGAGCTCGCTCAACGGCTCGCCAAGACAAAGAGCCCTGTGGCTGCTCTGGAGCCGCGAGTGGAGCCTCGCGGCTACGAGCGTGACGGCTTCGAGGTCACGCTGTGGACCTACTACGAACCGGCGACCTCTGAAATCTCAGCAGCCGCCTACGCCGACGCGCTCCAGCGCCTGCACACCGGCATGCGCACGCTCGATGTCCCGACGCCACACTTCACAGATCGAGTCGCGAGCGCCGAGCATCTCGTCACGAATCGTGATCTCACGCCGGAGCTCACCGACGCGGACCGGGAGATGCTCGCCAGCACACTGCGACGGCTGCGACAAGTGATTCGGGACCGCGGGGCGGCCGAGCAGCTGCTTCACGGCGAGCCGCACCCGGGCAACGTGCTCAACACCGCGAACGGACTGCTGTTCGTTGACCTCGAGACGTGCTGCCGAGGGCCCGTCGAGTTCGATCTCGCCCATGTCCCCGAGACGGTCAGCGAGCACTACCCGGGCGTCGATCAAGCGCTGCTCCGCGACTGTCGGCAACTCGTTCTCGCGATGGTCGCCGCATGGCGTTGGGAGCCGGGCGATCAACTTCCGAACGGAATGCCGTTCGGTCGAGAGCTCCTGAGCGTGCTTCGTGAGGGTCCTCCGTGGCCGACCATTGACGAGGTGTTCGGCCGACTCGATGCTCCGTAGCTCCCCGGAGAGCACCACGCCGAAGTCGAACTCGTGAACTCGGCCACGTCGGCGTCGCGAACAGCGCAGACTGCCCCGGACCGGCACATGGGTGGCAGTGTGATTCGCTCACGTCGTCACCAACTGAGTTCGACGACTCGACCTCGTTGACAGCGTCGCGTGCCTTCTCTATAGTGCACTAGATATCTAGTGAAATTAGGAGCCATGATAGAGTTCTACCTGGACGCGAAGTCGGGCATCCCCCCCTACCTCCAGCTGGTCCACCAGGTGCGCCGGGCCTTCAAGCTCGGCGCGCTGCGCGAGGGCGACCAGCTGCCGACGGTTCGCGAGGTCGTGACCCGCATCGCGATCAACCCGAACACGGTGTCCAAGGCTTATCGCGAGCTGGAGCACGAAGGGCTGGTCGCCGCTCGGGCCGGGGTCGGCACATTCGTGACTGCCAGCACCAGCGAGGACGTCCTCGCGTCGCTCGGACCGATTCGCCACGACCTCGAGCAGTGGCTCGTTCGGGCCCGAACCGCGGGGTTCGACGACGATTCCATCGAGGCGCTGTTCCGAGCGGCCTTTCGGAACCCCGCCCCCGTAGCGTCGTGAGTGTCGCGGCGCTCGAGACCGTGGGTCTCGGCAAGCGCTACCTGCGTCGCTGGGCGCTCGAGGACTGCACGTTGCGCATCCCGCGCGGGCACGTCGTCGGCCTGGTCGGCCCGAACGGGGCGGGCAAGTCCACGCTGCTCAACCTCGCCGCCGGGCTGCTCGCGCCGACTGCCGGCTCGATCGTGGTGCTCGGCGAGGAGCCGGCGCGCGACGCTGCCCAGCGCGCCCAACTGTCCCTCACGATCGCGCTCGCCAAGCGCCCCGAGCTGCTCCTGCTCGACGAGCCCGTGTCCAGCCTCGACCCACTGGCACGTCGTGAGTTCCTCGGGCTGCTGATGTCGACGGTGGCCGGTAACGACGTGAGCATCGTGCTCTCGTCGCACCTCGTGAACGATATCGAGCGGGTGTGCGACTACCTGATCGTGCTCGTCGACTCCGCGTCCGGGTGGCCGGAGAGATCGACGAGCTGCTGGCGGGCCACCATCGACTCGTCGGCACTCGCTCGACGGACGACGTCGCGCCGGCGAACCAGACGGTGATCGCGGCCTCGGTCACCGACCGCCAGCGACTGCTCGTGGTGCGAAGCGACGGGCCGGTCGTGGAGCCCGAGTGGGTCATCGAGTCGATCAACCTCGAGGACCTAGTCCTCGCCTATATGGGCCAAAATGCGGTCCGCCAGGATCCCCTCGCGATGGCACCGATGGCGCCATGACTTGGCTTGCCTGGCGCCAGCTGCGTACCCCGGCGGCCGTCGCCGCGCTCGGGGTCTTGGGGGTCCTCGTAGCGCTAGCCGTCACCGGGCCACATCTGCTCAACGTCTACGACACCGTGGTCGTCCCCTGCGCCGCGCACGGCAACTGCTCCTCGGTCACCGCTCACTTCCAAGGGCTCGACGCACAACTGCGCCACCTGTGCTCGGGCTTGATGCTCCTTGCACCAGTCCTCTTCGGCATCTTCTTGGGCGCACCGCTCATCGCCCGGGAGCTCGAAGCGGGGACCTACCGGCTCGCCTGGGCCCAGAGCGTGACAAGGTCGCGCTGGATTGCGACACGACTGACGCTGGTCGCGCTCGTAACCGCGGTGCTCGTGGGATTGCTCAGCACCGCGGTGACGTGGTGGCAGCGCCCGCTGGACCTCGTCAACTACCCCCCATGGCTTAGCTTCGACCAACGCGACGTGGTGCCGATCGCCTTCGCCGTGTTCGCCGTCGCGCTCGGCGCGCTCCTCGGCGCACTCGCGCGCCGGACGCTCATTGCGATGGTGGCCACGATCGTGGGCTACGCCGGCGCGCGTTACTTGGTGTCCGAGTACGTCCGGTCGAACCTGTTTGTGCCACTAAGGGCGAGCTTGCCCTTCCACCTGCAGCTGACCGCCACCGGCACCGAGGCCACCATCGGACCGCCGAAGCCCAACGACTTGGTGGTCTCGAACCAGATCGTGACCGGCACAGGCAGGGTTGTCGGCCAGGACGGCGAGATCGGCCCGAACGGCAATTCGGGCGTGACCAACGTGAAGGGCAACGGGACAGCGGTTTTCACCGGCGTCGGACGGTGCCCGAACCGGATCCCCGTGTCCACCGGGCCCCACTGGCATACCGTTCCGGCGACGCAAGCCGCCCTCCAGCGCTGCGTCGACAGCTTCCACCTGCGCCAAGTGGTCGCCTACCAGCCGCCCAGCAAATACTGGCCGCTGCAGTGGTCCGAGGCGGCGATCTTCGTCGCCCTCGCCGTCGCCCTCGGCGCGGGTTGTGTCTGGTGGGTGCGCCGTCGCCTGCCGTAGCGGCAGTCGAGACTTTCAGCAGTGGCTGCCCCCATGTGAGCTCCGACGACCACACTTCCCTGCCGCGATCCATGCGACCTGAGGCAGCAATATGTGTGTTCCGGTACGCCGGGACCTGGAACATGGCCACGGCCTGCGCCGCTGCTCGCCAGGGGGTTGGAGTAGGGCCCTCAAGGTCGTCGAGCGACCGGACACGGAATAGGTGCCTTGATCAGCCAAAACGTTGTAATTTTGGCGACGAATGGAGGTGAGCGGACAACTCTCGAACCAATCCATTAGGGAGGGGATCCAGACCCTATGGTCCATGACCACGCATTTGGCTGATTCCTGAAGGACTCGTCTACCGCCGCTCTGACGTGGTCGTTCCCAGCGCCAGATCGCCGATTTAGCATGCGTTGCCAGCCCCTCCACCGGCGGTGTCCCACGGCTATCCCACGGATCCCGAAGGGAGTCACCTTCCCGTCACCTAAGTGTGGTGCTCGCCGTTCGCAACTCGTGGAGTGATTGGCGGACGAGTGCGGCGAGTTCCTGCTCGTTGGTCGGGTCGGCCCAACGGGAGTGGGCGATCCTAAGAGCGAGGACTCCGATTTCGGAGGCGAGGCTCGCGGTTGGATCTGGAACTCCTCGTTCTTTCAGGGCGTTGGTCATGGCCGTGGCAAGCCCGACGCGCTTAAGCGTGTCGCGTTCTTGCAGTTCGCTGCTGGCCGCGATGGCCTCTTCCATCTTCTGACCAAGGTCGCGGCGCCCAGGGGTGAACGCTCCGGCGGCGGCGTTGAGGGCCGCGGCGACGGCCTCGAGTGGCGTGGCCGACGCCGGCGCTTCCGCAATGCCATCTGAGAGGAGCTGGCACAGCGTGTCCTGACCAGCGGCTAAGACCTCCCGCTTGTCGGGGAAGTGCCGGAAGAAGGTGCTCTTGGTCAGCCCGGCCCGTTCGGCGATCTGGGCGACGGTGGTGTTGTCGTACCCCTTCTCTGAGAACAGGTCCAGGGCAGCGCGCACAAGCCGCTCACGAGCGTCCGGTTCCCATCGGGCCATGCTCCCATCTTAGACGGTGATGCGACCATAGTCCCATCGGTGATATGGTGACGGGACAACAGTCCTATCACCTTGATCGCTATAAGCGTTCCATCCCACAAGAGAGGTACGTATGCGTGTTTTCGTTACCGGCGCCACCGGAGGGATCGGTTCCGTGCTCGTCCCCGAGCTGATGACCGCGGGCCACGAGGTTCTCGGCCTAGCCCGATCCGACCCGTCTGCCCAGGCTTTGACCGCTGCCGGGGTCTCTGTGCTCCATGGCGATCTCGACGACCCCGAGAGTCTGCGCGCCGGCGCCGTCCAGTCCGACGGGGTGATCCACCTCGCCTTCGGCGCCGACTTCAACAACTTCGAGAAGTCGGTGGCGAGGGAGACCCGCGCTGTCGAGATCTTCGGTGCCGCCCTCGAAGGAAGCGGCAAGCCACTGGTCATCGCATCCGGCACTCCCGCCGTACCCGGGCGCACCTCGACCGAACAGGATCCGTTTCCCGCCGACGGACCAGTGGGCGGCCGCGGCCGCAACGCCCAGACCGTCCTCGACCTGGCCGAGCGCGGAGTCCGCTCCGCGGTCGTCCGACTCCCTCGATCGGTCCACGCCGCGGGGGAGCGTTGTGGATTCGCGTCGGCGCTCGTCGATGCCGCCCGCCGCAGTGGGATCTCCGGCTACGTCTGCGACGGCACCCAGCGCTGGCCAGCCGTGCATCGCCTCGATGCCGCCCGGCTCTTCCGCCTCGTTCTCGAAGAAGCCGCTCCCGGCACAGTGGCTCACGCCGTCGCCGACGAGGGCGACACCATGCGCTCGATCGCCGAGATCATCGGCCGCCAGCTCGGCCTGCCTACCGAGGTCGTCCCGGCAGAGAACTTCGGGTTCCTTGGCAACATCTTCGGCATCGATCAGCCGGCGTCTAGTGCAGTGACCCGAGAGAGGTTCGGTTGGCAGCCCACTCATCCGAGCCTGCTCGAAGATCTTGAGGCCGGGAACTATCCGGTCTAATGCCGGCGACGAATCACTCCGGCGCGACAAGATCGTTCTTGAAGCCACTCACCTGCTCAACCTATTCGCTCATCCACCCACGTGGCTTTGTGCCGTCGCTTGACAGATCGTTCGGTACCTAGCAATATTCGTTAGGTGGCTAACGAACTACAGGACCCGAGACGTACGTCGGCGGGAGCGTGGGCAAAGAGGTTGTACTTCGCAAGCCGGGCCGTGATGGAGTCGGTCTTGCGGCCATATGACATCGGATCGACGCAGTGGTACGTGCTCTACCAGCTGGCTAACGATGGACCAACTATGCAGCGCGATCTCGGTCGGATGCTCCAGATCGAGAGGGCGACGCTTAGCGGGATCGTGAGCACGCTCGTGCGGAAGGGCCTCGTCGAACAGACGCCCGACCCCGATGATCAGCGGCAGCGGATGCTTCGAGTCACGGCCTCGGGCCTGAAGCTCTGGGATGAACTACCCGATCTCGCCCTCATTGAGGCGGTTGCATTCGACGGTGTCGACGCCGCAGAGCTCGCGACGGTTGTCAAGGTGCTTCAGGCCGCGACGCAACGCCTCAACAACCACTTATCGAAGGAAATCGTGGACGGCGCCCCACTCCAACCGTGACGCCAGGAGCTCATCATATGCAGTACCGCACCCTCGGCCGGACCGGCATCAAGGTCAGCCCTTACGCGCTCGGCGCACTGATGCTCGGCGCGTCCATTGGCAACCCCGACCACGACGACTCGATCCGTCTCATCCACAAAGCGCTGGACGCGGGGGTGAACTTGATTGATACTGCCGACGCGTACTCCCAGGGAGCTTCCGAAGAGGTTGTGGGCAAAGCCCTCAAAGGGAGTCGTGACAGCGTCGTCCTCGCGACGAAGTTCGGGCTCCCGATGGGTGACGATCTCAATCAGCGGGGCACGTCGCGGCGCTGGATCATGACGGAGGTCGAGAGCTCGCTGCGCCGCCTGCAAACCGACTACATCGACCTCTACCAGATCCAGCGCCTGGACCTCGCCACCGACATCGAGGAAACGCTCTCCGCACTCTCAGACCTGATCCACAGCGGAAAGGTCCGCGCGATCGGGTCGTCCATGACGCCCGCTTCTGACATCATCGAGGCCCAGTGGGTTGCCGAGCGCCGCGGACTCGAGCGGTTCCGCACCGAGCAACCGTGCTATTCGATCCTCAACCGCAGCATCGAGTCCGAGGTGCTGCCGATTGCGCAACGCTACGGGATGGGCGTGCTGGTGTGGGGTCCGCTCGGGCAGGGAATGCTCACCGGACGCGTCCGCAAAGGCCAGCAGACGGACCTCGTCCGCGCAACGTTGGGTATGAAGGCCATCAGTGACGAGCACCGACTCGACGCCGTCGAACAGCTCATCCCGCTCGCCGAAGAAGCAGGTATGCCGATGACCCACCTCTCAATGGCGTTCGCCATTTCTCATCCGGGTGTGACCAGCGCTCTCCTCGGGGCGCACACGATGGAACAACTCGATGACCTACTCGCCGGCCTCGACGTCACGCTCACCGACGAAATCCTCGACCGGATCGACGAGATCGTCCCGCCCGGCACCGATGTCGGCACGCTCGACCAGGCCTACCTGCCCCCAGCCCTCGGACCTTCGCCGCCGACCCGTCGATGAGCGGGCCGGCGCCTGATCACCCTTTGCTGCATTCTCGGCGCCAGAAGGACGGATCCGGGACTTGTAGCAAAAGGGGTCTAGAGGGTTCGAGAGTCAGCACTCTCTTCTCAGATCGGTGGACCTTGTAGGACGTTACTCCAACCCCCCTCACATCCCTGGTGACCTGCGGAAACTTACGGAGATGACTCCCGACGGCACGCTCACGCAGGCCACAGGTGTGGCACCGAAGCAGCGTCAGCACCGTCTGCGACCGCAGGAACTCGAGCAGCTGACAGCCGACTACCGATCCGGTGTCGCGGTCAATGACCTTGCGACTCAGTACGACCTCAACCGAGACACGGTCATCGAGCACATGCGCCGTCAGGGCGTGCCTCGCCGCTACCCGCGACTTGGAGAGACCGAGGTTCGCGAAGCGATCAGCCTCTACTACTCCGGCGAATCTCTCGCGAAGATCGGCAAGCAGATGGACGTGGACGCCGGGACGGTAGGGCGAGCTCTGCACAAGACTGGCGTGGTGCTGCGAGATTGTCACGGCCGTCGGACACCGGGATGATCTGGACTTCCAGGTTCATCTCGACCCTGGATTCGGTGGCACTCATAGCTATCTCCGCCTTGGTGGTACGCGTGAAAGTTTCTGGTTCGGAAGTGCCCGCTGCCGGGTCAGCTGGCTGGCGGCGGCGGGGAGAGGTAGGGAAAGTAGTCGAGGAGCGGCCCCGTTCGAGCCCTGATGAGAAGTCCAGGTTCACCACCATCTTGATGATGTTGGACGCAATATCCTCGTACACACCTTTGCCGTTACTAACGTCGAACCAGGGATCCCAGTAGGCGACGCTGCCAGGTGTGAACGTGAGGACGTTCGGAAGCAGCTTGTCTGCCGCCCACGCACCGTAAGCCAGTGCGGTGGGAAACCTGCGGGGAAGGGCGCCGTACGTGCCGCCGGCTTCGACGACCCCTGCGATGTTGTCCCTCACCTGACCCCAGATCCCCGAGGCCGCCTCCGTTGCGGGGTGGCGCGGCCTGCCCACGAGGTCAATCGTGGGGACGCTGGCGTTGTAGTCAACGTGTGCCAAACCATCGGCGAAGTCGAAGAAAGTGGTCATGTTGGGCTCTGCGGCGCGCTGGACCTGGACCCAGGTGTTGTGACCCGTATCGAAGTACGCGGTGTTGGCCCAGTAGTGCGCCGGGCGGAAGCCCGTGACCTCGACAGGAAGCTCAAGCACGTAGGACCTGACGCTGGTATTCGCGAAAGAGTCGCTGGCCGGACGCAGAGCGTTGAAGTCGGGAAAAGTGCCGGTCGCCAGTGCGTTCGTCGCAGCGACGGGGAAAGGAATGAAATTGTAAAACGGGTCGCGGCGTTGTCCAGCGAAGAGTTTGATGCCGCGGCTGCATTCGACGACCTCTCCGACGGGAGCGTAGCGCGGCGTGATGATCGTGCCTGGGGCATTTCGGTCAGTGGCTGCGCGGCCAGTGAGCTCTGCGACTTGCACGTACTGCGTGCCGTCGGAGCCGATCGGGAAGGTGGCACGATACGTGATGTCCTCGACGTAATCGTCATTGGTGTCGATCTTGAGTTCGTAGTAACCAGCGGGGTTCCATGGATTGCCGTATGTCGGCGAGGTATTCATCCCGAATACCGTGCGCGGGCCGAAGACGTCGCCAGCCCCGGCAAAGCAATAGGCGTCGCTGATGTCCAGCGTTTCGTCTTGTGGGTAGTCAAAATGGTGGGACATTGCGCTCCTAAGCAGTCAGGGTCTTGCGGGAATACGGATTGCGGGAAAACGGCTCCACCGCAAGCGTGTAGAACCGGTTGTGATAGGGGGAGTCATTCGTAGCGCCGAACTCACCGTAGAACCACAGGAATGGGAGCTTGCGGGCATCCCACGTCACGCGGTCGGCCCTTCCGCTCGCATGGATGAGCTCGTACCAGCCCTCGGTGAACCCGCTCAGGATCGCGATTCGGGTGGGAGCGCCATGTTCGGGAACGATCGATGCGTCGACAGTTGTGCCGTCGCCTGCGGTCATGTGCGGCCAGGCCGACTCGACCGACGCGAGGTGCGGATGACGGTAATAGGCGTTGGAGTAAGCCCCTCAAGGTCGCCGAGCGACCGGACAAGAAATAGATACCGTGATCAGCCAAAACGTTGTAATTTTGGCAACGAGTGGAGGTGAGCGGACTCGAACCGCCGACTTCCACGTTGCGAACGTGCTTACGGCGGACTTCGGCGGATTCCGGCGAACTATCACGGCAGGTCAACCAGTTATCCACACGGCGACGAACGACTGTGAACGGCGGCGACCGCGGGATATTCGCGGGATGAGCGGGTCCGAAGCGAGCCGACTGGGGCGCCTCGTCCGTCAGCCGGTAGCGCTCCGCCGAGCACGGTGCTGAGGCCGCTCGACGAGACGAAGGTCAGGCACCGATAAGCCTCTGCGATCTTGGCCAGTGTCGCGCTCGTCGGGCGCACGACTCCGCGTCCGTTGCGGCTGATCTGCGCTTGCGGGAACCCGGTCTTCTCAGCCAGCTCGACCTGTGTGAGGTGATACTCCTCGCGCAGTTCGATCATCTGGCGAGCGACCCCGTATGCCTGGGCTAACACGGCCCGCTCCGATTGGACTTCGGGACTGTTCGCCCGCTCCGAGCGCCGTAGGTAGTCATCGAGGGTGCGTGTCAATGTTCGTTACCAGTATGTACTCCGCCAAAGACACCTTCCGCGTCATGTGACCGGCTAACCCGTCGCGTGGCTGTATGGCCCCGTGGCAGAGTGCTGGCGTGGTGATCGACGACCTCCTCCAGCAGTTGGCCAGCACGAGGCGCTTCACGCTCGGCGTTCCGCGCGCGGTGACGGTCTCGCGGGATGGCGGACGGGTGCTGTTCCTCCGCACTAGGGGCGGTGAAGACCCGGGAACCTGCCTGTGGGGGCTGTACCTGGCCGACGGTGCGGGAGGGTGCGAGCGGCTTCTCGCCGATCCGGCGGCGCCGTGGAACTCCGGTTCTGGCGATGTGCCCGAGGCCGAGCGCGTCCGGCGGGAGCGGGCACGCGAGACCTCGGACGGGATCGTTGCCTACTCGGCCGACGCGGACTGCCGGACGGTCGTGTTCGCGCTGGACGGGCGGCTGTGGGTGCTGCGCGTCGGCGACGACCTGCGCGCGCCGGCCGGCGTCCCGGAACCGGTGCCTGCCGCGGGCGCGGCGACGGACCCGCGGATCGACCCTGCGGGGCAGCGCGTGGCCTACGTCGCGGACGGCGCGCTCCACGTGACCGAGCTGGCCGACGCGACAGGCCGCCTGCTGGCAGCCCCGGAGCACGACGACGTTTCCTACGGCCTCGCGGAGCATGTCGCGGCCGAGTCCATGCTCAGGTTCCGCGGCTACTGGTGGGCGCCCGACGGCCAGCGGCTGTTGGCTGCGCGGGTCGACAATTCTCCCGTCCAGCGCTGGTGGATCGCAGACCCAGTTGATCCGGATCGGCCGCCGCGCCCGGTCAGATACCCGGCGGCCGGAACCGCCAACGCGGACGTCACCCTGCACGTGCTGCGGCTTGACGGCAGCAGGACCG
>Ga0182015_10003636_pt1 | contig 17118 bp, 15 predicted proteins | sample 712P3MmetaG_FD_120478 | JGI IMG/M metagenome (GOLD analysis project Ga0182015, IMG submission 120478) | Permafrost microbial communities from Stordalen Mire, Sweden - 712P3M metaG | ecosystem: Environmental > Terrestrial > Soil > Wetlands > Permafrost | place: Sweden: Stordalen | collected... | reverse complement strand
TGGGGTTTTGCGACTCGTATCGGCATCGCATGGAACCCCCTCCCAAAACTGACAGTCCGCACGGGATTCGGTATCTACTATGACCGCGGCGAATTCTTCAGTTATCTTTCGCCTAGCGCCGGCGGAGGTTTCAATGGGCCGTTTGGCGTCACCCTTGAGCCGCCCTTCGTTCAACCCATCGTGGCCCAAAAGGGCGCGACGTTTGCGGTTCCATTTGGGACGTCCGCGCCCCCCCAGCCATCCGGCACCGCTGCTTCCTTCCAGGCGCTTCTTCCCAACCTCTCCCAAACCATTTCCGGAGATAACCCCTCCGGCAATGCGTTCGGCCCGTTCCTGTTCGGCGGCTACGATATCAACAACAAGCTCCCCTACACCGAGAACTGGACCTTCGATCTTCAGTACCAGGCCGCTAACAACTGGCTATTCAGCGCCGGCTACGTTGGCAACCATGGTGTGCACGAGATCCTACCCATTGCGTTCAACCAGCCCGGTATAGCCACGCCCCAGAATCCGATCAACGGCCAGATCTATTCGTACGGCGGCGTAAGCCCGAATTACAACCTCGACCTGGAACCCATCTCCACCGGAGAGTACGCAGGCAATGCTCCGGTGCGCGTGCCTTATATCGGTTATGACATGAACTCGGTGCTCTTCAAAGCCGAGGGCATCTCCAACTACAATGCGCTCCAGTTGCAGGCTCGTAAGCGTTACTCGAACGGTCTGCAATTCACCGCATCCTACACCTGGTCGCACGCGCTGGATGAACAAAGCGGACTGGGGCTCTTCTTCACCGGCAACAATCCCCTGGATCCGAAGCAGAGCTACGGCTCGGCCGATTTCGATCAAACCCACGTGTTCCTGATCAACTACAGCTATACGATCCCGAAGTTGACCTCGAACAAAGCCCTGGGCGCCGGAATCAATGGCTGGACTATCGGTGGACAGACCGTGGCGCAAAGCGGCGAGCCCTACAGCATTTACGACTTTTCCGGTTCTGTGGCGAGTTTGTACTTTGGCACCTCAAACTATATCGGAAATCCGATTGTTGGCCTGAAACCTGGCGTTACCGTGCAACAGGCCCAACTCCAAGGCACTACAGGAGTGAACGCCGGCAAACCCGTTTTGAACGTGAACGACTTCCTCCCTCAATTTGTGGCGCCGGGACAGGACGGCGTCCCGCCCTGCGATGCCACCGGGTGCGACCTCTATGAATCGCTCTACGGCGACTCCGGCCGCAACATATTCCGGGCGCCATTCCAGGTCCGCTTCGACATGTCCTTGGGCAAGGAATTTCTCCTGAACGAACGATTCCGGCTGCGCTTCAACTTCGACGCGTTCAACGTCTTTAACCATCCGGATTTTGACGCGCCGAACAACAACGTCACGTTCTTCCCCTATTATTCGGGACCGCCATCGATCCCGCCGGTGGGCAGCCTGGGGATCATTCAGCACACTCTCGGAAGCTCGCGATTCCTGCAGCTTTCGCTGCACCTGCGGTTCTGAACCGCTTTACCGAGCCGCGCGCGTGAGCGAGCGGTCTTTATGAAGCTGCTCATTTTCTCGGACATCCACGGCGATAAGGCCGCGCTCGAAAAATTGATGGCCGTCGAAGCGGATTACTACTTCGCCGCCGGCGACTTGGCGAATTTCGGGCGCGGTCTGGACGCCATGGGGCCGATCATGCAAAAGCACGCTGAACGAATGTACGTGCTTCCCGGCAATCACGAATCGGAAGCCGATATCGCCCGCTTCTGCCGCGAGTTCGGCTTTCACGATTTTCACGGACGCACCATGGAGATCGCGGGCTATCACGTCGCCGGGCTCGGCTACTCGAATCCCACGCCCTTCGACACGCCGGGCGAGTACAGCGAGCAAGAGCTAGCGGAGCGCCTCAACAAATTCAATGGACTGGAGCCGCTGGTGCTCATCTGCCACACCCCTCCCAAGGGTTCCGCGCTCGATCGCGTCGGACAAGGCAAACATTTCGGGAGCGCTGCAATCCGCGAATTCATCGAACGCGAGCAGCCCCTTTACTTCTTTTGTGGGCACATCCACGAAGCCGCAGGCCAGCAGGCAACCATTGGGCGGACCCAGGGCTGGAACGTCGGAAAGCGCGGTCAGTTGCTGGAGTTGACGGCCCTGCTAAAATGAAACTTCCATGACCTTCGAAGAACACGAAAAAGAGTACGCTTCGCTCCGCCAGCAAGCTGACGCTGTGCGGAGCTATCTTTGACTCCTCCAACAAGAAGCTTCAGCTAGGCAGGATCGAACACCAGATCTCTTCCGATTCCGACTTCTGGAATCAGCCGCCGGAAAAGAGCCAGAAGATCATGCAGGAGCGCAAGCGCCTGGAGCAGGCCATCGCGGATGAGGCCGATGTCTCGCGCCTGACGTCGGATCTGGACACGCTGTTCGAGCTGGGACGCGAAGGCGAGAACGTCACCGCCGATCTGGACCACGCGATGCAGAGCTTCTCCGAGCGCTTGGAAGTGCTCGAAACCGGTATGCTCCTTTCCGGCCCCAACGACGCCAAAAGCGCCATCATGGCCATCCATCCAGGCGCGGGCGGAACCGAGAGCCAGGACTGGGCCGAGATGCTGCTGCGCATGTATCTGCGCTGGGCCGAGCGCCACAACATGCAGGCTGTCGTCACCGATCGCCTGGAAGGCGAGGGCGCGGGCATCAAATCGGCCACGCTCGAGATGAATGGCGAAAACGCGTACGGGCTGCTTCAGTCGGAAATCGGCGTGCATCGGCTGGTGCGGATCTCGCCGTTCGACTCCGCCGCGCGCCGCCACACTTCCTTTGCGTCGGTCTTCGTGTATCCGCAGATCGACGACGAAATTAACGTCGACATCAAGCCCGAGGACCTGCGCGTGGACGTTTTCCGCGCCTCGGGCGCCGGCGGCCAGCACGTGAACCGGACCGAGTCGGCCGTGCGCATGACGCACATCCCCACCGGCCTGGTGGTCCAATGCCAGAACGAGCGCTCGCAACACAAGAATCGCGCCAGCGCGATCAAGCAAATGCGCGCGCGCCTGTATGAATACGAGCTGGAAAAGAAGCGCGCGGCGGACAAGAAGATCGAGGACTCCAAGCTCGAGATCAATTTCGGCAGCCAGATTCGCAGTTACGTGCTCGCGCCCTATCGCATGGTGAAGGATCATCGCACCAAGCTTTCCATCGGCGACGTGGACCGCGTTTTGGACGGCGATCTGGATCGGCTGATGCACGCATTTCTGGTTTTCAAGCACACCGGAAAAATCGCGGGCGATGCGAAAGAGGATCTGCCTGAGTAGCGCGGCCGAACTCGACATAACTCGCGCTGGCGCGCTATTAAGAGCCGCAGAATTGGTCGCATTTCCGACGGAGACGGTTTACGGCTTGGGAGCCAACGCGCTCGATCCAGCGGCAATCGAGAAGATCTACGTTGCAAAAGGTCGTCCGCCGTCGAGCCCGTTGATCGTTCACGTGAGTTCCCTCGAGATGGCTAAAGAACTCGTCCGCGAGTGGCCCGAGCGAGCCGAACAACTGGCCAGGATATTTTGGCCTGGGCCGCTGACGCTGGTGCTTCCCAAGAAGCCGCACGTTCCAGACCGGCTCACCGCCGGCTTGGATACGGTTGGAATTCGCATGCCAGCACATCCGATCGCGCAGGCCCTGATTCGCGAGGCCGGCCTCCCGATCGCCGCGCCCAGCGCCAATCTGTTCGGTGGGCTTTCACCTACCACGGCGCAACACGTGCGCGATGGTTTGGGCAATAGCGTCTCGATGGTGCTGGACGGAGGCCCGTCGAAGGTGGGCATAGAATCCACCGTTCTTTCGCTCGCAGGTGCGGATGCAGTATTGTTGAGACTGGGCATGGTGACGCAGCACGAAATTGAAGCAGTGATCGGTCCCGTGCGAGTTCTGAAACAGGCTACTGAGGGCGCTCATTCATCGCCCGGTCTGCACGCCCGGCACTATAGCCCGAAGACTCCGCTGATTCTGGTCGAACGAGGCCAAACCCCTCCGAGTGGGCGCGGAATCTACATTCAGATGCCGGCCGAACCGCGCGAATACGCGGCAGTCCTCTATGAGAGACTGCATCAAGCGGACGCCCAAGGCTGGGACTGGATCGCCATCGAACACCCGCCGCGCACCGAGGAGTGGTCAGCGATTTGCGATCGGCTCGAGAGGGCCAGTTACCGGCCGTAGCAGGCCGACGGGCTCCAACCAGCGGCATCGGATTGCTTGCGGAAATGCGTGCTGGTGATCATGCTGCGGAAAAGATAAGTCGGATCGGAGACGATGGTCTTCACCACGATCCAATCAGCTTCGGGCTCCTTGATCACGTCGAAGAATTCCTGAACGGTCGTTTTATCGCTGTAGGGAACCCCATTGCGGCGCAGATATCCGGGCGCGAGATGGCTGGTGTTCACTTCCAGCGATCCGCCCTTGGTTGGATCGAACGCAGCTCCGAAATATCCGATGCCACCGGCCGGTCCAAGCCAGCGCGCGGCGGAATAACCTTGCAGCGTCGGCGGACCGCTAGGAGCCTGCGGCGGACCGAAGTGGAGCAAGCGAGTTTGCGTGCCCGCGTCCGCCTCGACCTTCAAAGTGTTGTCGTCCTGCCAGGTGATGTGCAAACGCGTGGGAATGCGCATCAGGCCAGCCGCGCCGTAAGCCTTGCACTGATTGCCCGCGGCTTCGTCCTTGGCCGGATCCCAAGCGTTGGCGGCCTTCATGCCTTCGGGATTCAGCGGCACGCCGGCGAAATCGCCCTTCGGCGCGGCGATCATGCGGAAGCGCCAATCTTCGGTCACGATGGAGACCCAGTAGCCGGTGAGCTCGATGGGCGCGACGGCTTTGGCGGGTTTGGGTGGGCCGGGAGGCGGGCCGAACGGAAATTGCGCGAAGAGCGCGGGCGCGAAGGCCAGAATTGCTAGAACTTTGACGGCTAAGAGCTTTTTCATTTCTCACCCTTCAAACTTTTGTAAACGGCTTCGACGAACTTGTCCGTCGTCCAGAAGCCGGTGGTGGAACCGTATAAAGGATCGTAGTCCTGCGTCGGCCGGGCGGCCTTCACTTGTTCGAGCGTCATGCCTTTCTTGATCATGTCGCGCACGCGATCGCGAATGATGATGGTCATTTCGCGGAAATTCAGCACGTCCCCGAAGTCGCACAAGCGTCCGTGGCCGGGGACCACCATCGTGCCGCCCTCCTGGCCGTAAATCGGGATGATCATGTCGACGATCTTCTGCAGCGCGTCGATGGTGCCCTGAATGCTGCCGCCGGCGGCGAGATCGATGATCGGATAGTTGGTAGTGGTGAAGATGTCCCCGGTCGCGATGACATCGTCGCGGCGGAAGAACACAATGCTATCGCCATCGGTATGGGCCGCGGGCTGATGCAGGATGTCGACGCCTTCGCCGTTGAAGTACAGCTTCTTTTGGTCACCCAGGAACGTGTCGGTGGGCCAGCCCTTCTCGGGACTCGGGGCCTGCGTCCCTGTCGGCGCGCTCATGCGATTGAGGACGTTGATGTGCGAAATGACCGCCGCGCCCACGCCCGCGTCCTGAATGTCACCCGTTACGTTGGCGCCGACGATGGTACTGCCGGCCAGGCGAATTTTAACATTGCCGCCGGTGTGATCGGCATGATAATGCGTGTTGATGACATAACGGATGGGCCCGTTGGAAATCGTCTTGATGGCGGCCAGAACCTTGTCGGCCATCGGCTCCAGGCCAGTGTCGACAACCAACACGCCGTCTTTGCCGGTTTGGACCGTAATGTTGCCGCCCGCGCCCACAATCATGTAGATGTTGCCCTGCACGGGCAGCACGTGGACTTCAGCGCTCTGATTTTGCGCGCAGACCAAGCCGGCGGTTGCGATTAGCCCTCCGGCCGCGATTAAAGAGGCAAAGAGGGTTCTCATTTTGCGTCCGCCTTGGCAGCCGGGGCCGTTCCACGAATTTTGTTTTGATACTCGGGATACATCGTGTCGGCTCCGCCGCGCGCGGCTTTGGGCGGAATGCCGTGCTTGGCCGGGAATTCGTCGAGGAAGGTGTTGGTGCCGGGCACGTGATGCGGGATCACGCCCTTGGCCCGGATGACCTCTTCCACGCTTTCGCATGGATAGGGCGCGATCTGGCCGCCGATTTCATAAAGGTAGTCGCGGGTGCGGATGAAGGGCTCGGTGAGATAGGGGGGATCGCGAATGACCGTCATGATCGTCAGATTGTCGCCATGCCGGATGAAGTGCTCGGTGACGATGGCACGATCGCTACGCGGCAGACCGTTGCGGCGGATCCAGCCTTCCTTCAAATGCGTGGTGGTGACGGCGAGAACGTCGCCTTCCCATTTGCCGGTGGAGAAACCCTGCGAGGTGTGCAGCGCGTACTCGGGCGGATGGGGGCGGCCGTCCATCCATATGGTGCGCTCGGTGCCCCACGCGAAGTGGTGCGTGTGGATGGCGATGAGCGTCTGCGAATCCTTGTCGAATTCTTCCCAGATGCGCATGCCGGCGAAGCTGGGGACGTAATCGGACGGATGGACGCGGCACTGATATTCGGGCAGCGTGATGAGCGATGCATCCCAGGCGTCGGCGCGGTAGCGCGCGGCATCGTTGACGGGGACGCCGAGGTAATCGCCCAGCTCGGGGCCGGGCAGGCGTTCAGGCTCGTCTTCGTGCAAAATTTGCAGATTGTTCCAGACGCCGCCGAGATTGACCTGGCCGAAGGCGGGAGCGTGGGCCAGCGTCAGCATCACGGGGAACAGCCAGGCAAAGCTGGCCATTCGATGGGTTCTTTCCATAAACCTTCCTATTTTTGAAGCCCGGCCACCGGCCGAGCGAGTATTAGAGCGTGACTGACATGATTGTATACAGGTCAGGGCGGTTTGTCGATTGGCGCCGGGGGGCGGTGGGGCACGGCAGGTTTCCGCCGAGCCGTGGGGTTCTTGGCGGCCGCGCTGCGGGTTTTTACCACGCTCCTGCCGGTCCCGCGCGCGCCGGCTGGCGCTGCTTGCTCCACCGCCGCCTGAATGTAGCGGCGCACGAACGGCCGCTCCACATCGCCCAGGCTCGCGAATTTGATGTGGCGCATGGTCTTGCCATCGCCCTCCAGCACGCGATTCGGATCGGCGAGCGATGTTCCAAGCGGGAAGCCGAGGTTCACGTGCTTCGCGTTGGTCGCGATGTAGCAGAACATATCCTTCATCTTTCCGCTGAACCCGAACCATATCGCGACCGTATAGACCTGGTAAACCGATTCCGACGCCTCGGGCGCCTCCTCCAGAACGATCTCCCGCAGCGCCAGTGCCAGGTCTGAAATGTGCCGGTCGTACGCTTCAAGGAAACCGAGCAGTTGGGGATCGGGCGGCCGGCGCATGATCGGACCGAATATACACTGAAAGTCTATGGACCGCAATCAGGCGTGAGTAGCGATGTGGGCGGGGTAATCGGGTTGAGAAAAGCGCTGGGCCCTGGCTGATCGGATACACTAAGTTGTCTCGCAATATGCCGCTTTCAGCAGGCCCCACGTGAATGTGCCCACGCGCCCGCCACTGCGCTTTTGCATGATCACTAGCTTTTACCCCCCTTACAACTTCGGGGGGGACGGCATCTACGTGCACCGCCTGTCAAATGAGCTGGCGCGGCGTGGGAACCTGGTGGACGTCATCCACTGTATTGACGCCTACAATTTCGCAGCTCCGCCGCCGTCAACCGGCTATCGGGATCACCCCAATGTCACGGTCCACGGCCTCAAGAGCGGACTGGGAATGCTTTCTCCGTTAGCCACGCAACAGACCGGCTTTCCGCTCATGAAGTCCAGGCGAATCCGGGAAATCCTGAGCAAGGGCTTCGACGTAATCCACTATCACAACATTTCTCTGGTGGGCGGACCGGGAGTTCTCGCGTTCGGAGATGCGATCAAGCTCTACACCATGCACGACTACTGGCTCATTTGCCCGACGCACGGCTTGTTCAGGTTCAACCGTGCTCCGTGTGCCCGGCCAACGTTCTGCGCGGCATGCACTCTGGTTTACAAACGGCCGCCACAGTTATGGCGCTATTTCGGATTGATGGAGAGCGCGATCAAGAATGTGGATGCCTTCATTGCGCCGAGCTTGACGAGCCAGCGCAAGCATGAACAGCTGGGGCTCAAAGGGCGCATTGTGCATCTGCCCAACTTTGTTTCGCCCAGCTTCGCTTCGATGGATACCGGCGACTCCGCGCCAGCCAAGCCCGATGACCCGCCGCCAGAGGAGCGCTATTTTCTGTTTGTCGGGCGCCTGGAAAAGCTCAAGGGCTTGCACACCCTGATACCGGTATTCCTGCGTCAATCGAAGGTGCAGCTATGGATTGCGGGCACAGGGAGCGAAGAGGCTGCGCTGCGCGAGTTGACGCGAGGAGACTCGAAAATACGTTTCCTGGGCCATCAATCCGCGCCGGCTCTAAGACTCCTTTATCGAGACGCCATCGCGGTGCTGTATCCCTCGATCAACTTCCAGGTGGGTCTTCCGGAATCCAGCACAAGCAGCGGACAGGGCGCCCCGCTGGTGATCATGGAAGCCTTCAGCCAGAAGACCCCGGTAATTGCGAGCAACATCGGCAGTATACCGGCGCTGCTGGAGCAGACCGGCGGCGGACTGGTCTACTCCACCGAGCAGGAGCTGCTAGCGGCCATGGACCGGCTCCTGTCGGATCTGGCGCACAGACGCGAATTGGGTTTGCGAGCGTACGCTGCCTATCGCGCCAATTGGACCGCGGAAGCGCATCTGGATCGTTACTTCGGGCTGATTGACGAGATCGCTGCCACGCGCAGCCGCACTTCACCCTTGCCATCTGCGCCGTAATATGAGAACCTGAATTCAGGTTCATATTATGCGCCGCCGTCTCGTGCTTTACGGTTTCGTTGGCTGGATGGCCGCCACCATTGCGCTACGGGCCGGGGGACAGTATTTGCTGCGTCCCGGCGATTGGAGGGGAACGCTGGTTCTGTTCGCCGTCAGCTTTCCGATCATGGCTTTCCTGGTACGGCGCCTATGCAGCGGGCTCGGCGGCGCGGTGCTGGTCCTCGCGCCCACCCTCCTGCTGGATCCATTTTCGAGTGCGTTCTTCCCGGTGGTTTTTCCGAATATGGCGCCGGAAGTGGCCGGCGTTTTTGGCGGCTGGATGCTGTGGTGTTGCGCCGCCGGCCTGCTGGGAACAACCTTCGGCAGGTCAACGCCAGCGTGAAGAAGCGTCCGAACCTGCTCGCGGATGAAGACCTTCCGCCAGCACCGCATCAAAAGCGAAGTATCCACAAACGGGCGCGATTGAAGGCGGCCGGCCTCGCCCTGTTCGGGGAAAAAGCTTATGAAGCCACATCGATCGACGATATTGCGCGACGCGCGAAACTCGCGGTCGGGGGTTTCTATCAGCACTTCCGTTCCAAGCGGCAACTGCTGCTGGCGTTGATGGACGAGTTGCTCGAACACTTGAGCCAGATCGACCTTCGTCCAAAAGCGTTCGCCAATGTCCAGGCAGGCTTGCGCGAATTGTTGTCCACCGCGTTTTCCAGGGATCTGAAATACCTGGGAGCCTACCGCGCCTGGCAGCAAGCGACGCTCTCCGATCCGGACCTGGCGCGGAAGGAAGCGCAGATTCACGCGTGGACAACGGCCCGAGTCCTTAGGGTGTTTCAGCTACTGCGGCAATTGCCCGCTGCGCGGCCGGATGTTGACATTCGAGTGCTGGCGCGCGTGATGGACGGTTTTTTCTGGAGCCTTCTGGCGCGAGCCGTGAAAATGCGCAGAGCGGAGCTCGATCAGTGGATCGATACGTCCGCGCATCTCATCTTTCATGCGATGTTTTCGGACGCCAGGGCGGACCGCCGTCGTCCCCGCACTTGACAGGGTTGCAGAAATCCTGCAAGCTTCAACGAAAGGCGCCGGAGCTACGCGCCTGGCCAAAGGATCCCCATGCCATTCAATCGCCGGCAATTTGTTGGAATTCTGGGAGCGGCCACAGCCCTCCGAGGGGCAACCGTCCGGGCCGATGTCGTTTTATATAACGGCAACATTCATACCATGGACCCGGCCAATCCTCAGGCTGCGGCCGTCGCCATCTCGGGCGGACGCTTTCTCGCGGTAGGCGCCAAGGATGAAATCGACAACCTGGCATCGGCGAACACCAAGCGGATCGATCTGGGCGGCCGCACCGTGCTGCCCGGATTTATCGACGCCCACTTGCACACGGCGTCCTCGGGATTGCGGCATCTCAAGGAAGTGGACTGCGACTTGCGATCCATCGCCGCCATCCAAGCAGCCATCCGCGAGCGCGCCGCCAAAACTCCGCCGGGCCAGTGGGTAGTTGGCTTCAAGTACGATGACACCAAGACATCCGACGGCCGCGCTCTCACCATCGCGGATCTCGATGCCGCGGCGCCCAATAATCCGGTACTCATCAATCATCGCGGCGGCCACACGTCGTGGGTTAACTCGAAGGCTCTGGCCTCGGCCGACGTAAATCAGAAGACGCCCGATCCGCCGGGAGGCAAGTTCGAGCGCGGTCCCGACGGCAAGCTGACTGGACGCGCGATGGAATCGGCGAACGATCCATTTCGAGCGAAGATTCCCAACACCGCGACGCGCGCGGAACGGCAAGAAGGCGTCAAGCTCATCACCAAAATGATCGTGCGCAGTGGGATCACGTCGGTCAACGACCCCACCGGCCAGCCCGAAGATCTCATCGCGTATCAGGACGCGTATGCGGCCGGCGACCTCAGCGTACGGGTTTACGGCTTCATCAGCCAGCCTTTTATAAAGAAGATGCTTCCTTCGGGAGTCCATTCCGGATTGGGAAACGAGTGGGTGCGCGTGGGCGCCATGAAGATGTTCTGCGACGGATCCATCTCGGAGCGAGATGCGCGGGTTTCCGAGCCTTACGTCGGACGGCCGAACGACTTTGGCATCTTGGTCAACAACGAGGAGCAGCTTTTCGAAATGGCGCGGGAACCGTACAAGGCGGGTTGGCAGATCGGCACGCATGCCAACGGCGACGTCGCCATCGACATCGTGTTGCGCGTCTATGAGCGATTGCAGCGCGAGACGCCCAAGAAAGATCCCCGCTTCCGCATCGAGCACTGCACCATCATCAACGACGATCTGGTCCGCCGCATCAAGGCCCAGGGCGTCATCCCGCTTCCCTTCTCGAGCTACGTGTACTATCACGGCGAAAAAATGAAAGCGTATGGCGCCCAGCGATTGAATTCGATGTTTGCGCTGCGCAGTTTCCTGGATGCCGGGATTCCCTGCACCATGTCGTCGGATTATCCGCCGGGTCCCTTCGAGCCGATGATGTTCCTGCAATCGGCGGTTACGCGCACGGATACGATGGGAAATGTTTGGGGACCCAAACAGCGCATCACGATCGCGGAAGCCCTGCGCGTCGGCACAGTGAACGGCGCGCATGCGTCCTTTGAAGAAAAGCTGAAAGGTTCCATCGAAGTGGGCAAGCTGGCCGACCTGGTGGTTCTTGGCCGCGATCCGCTGAAGGAAGATCCATCGTCGCTGGTGACGATTCCCGTCGAGCGCACCATGGTCGGCGGAGATTGGAAATTCGAAGCATGATGAGTGTCAAACCGTACGTCTTTGTAATCGCTGCTGCCGGCATCCTGATCGCCGCCACCCAAACCAAGCCGGGCGATGTTACCGAAGCGAGGGTCATCGCCGAAGCATCCGCGGGCGACAACTGGCTGGTGGGCGGACGCTCCTTCGATGAGCAACACTTCAGTCCTTTAAAACAGCTGACCGACCAGAACATCGGGAAACTGGGCCTGGCGTGGGCCACCGACATCGAGAGCGCGATGGGACTGGCGACGGAACCGATCGTCGTGGACGGCATCATCTACGTGAGCGCCCCGCAATCCAGGGTCTACGCCGTGGATGCTCTCTCCGGGAAAGTGCTGTGGAGATTCGATCCCAAGGTGCGGCTGGACAGGATGCGGAATTCCTGGTCGGCGCACAGCAATCGCGGACTGGCGGTGTGGGCGGGCAAAGTGTATGTGGGTACCGGTGATTGCCGCCTGGTCGCAATCGACGCTGCTTCCGGCCAACAAGCGTGGGAGTCGCCCGTTTGCGACGGCTCCAAAACCGGCATCACCGGAGCGCCCCACGTCGGCAAGGGCAAGGTGTTCATCGGCTACAACGGTTCCGACATCGGTGTGCGCGGATCGCTGGCGGCCTTCGACGCGGCCACGGGCAAAGAAGTCTGGCGCTTCTGGACCGTTCCCGGAGATCCGGCCAAGGGATTTGAATCGAAGGCCCTTGAGATGGCCGCCAAGACATGGTCCGGCGACAAATGGTGGGAGGTGGGCGGTGGCGACGTGTGGGACCCGATCACCTACGATCCTGCCAGCGGGCTGGTGATTTTCGGCACGGCCGGAGCTGAGCCTGAGACGCTCTTCGGCGATAAGGCGGACAAGAAAGTCGGCGGCGACCGGCTTTTTGCCGGATGCGTGATCGCGGTGAACGCGGACACGGGCGAGTATGTCTGGCACTTTCAAACCAGCGCACCCGATTATCACACCGAGAACATGCACATCCTGCTGGCCGATCTGGTAATGAATGGACAGAAGCGACGAGTGGCGATTACAGCGCCCAAGAATGGCTTCATCTACGTGCTGGATGCCGGAACCGGCTCACTGCTAGAGGCGAAGCCCGTCGCCAAAGTGAGTTGGGCCACGTCCATCGATCTTAAGACTGGGCGCGCGATAGAAGTGCCTGCGCCCTCGGACGGCCGTCGGGGAATAACCGGCGGCCACAACTGGTGGCCCATGAGCTACAGCCCGATCACGGGCCTCGTTTATCTTCCATTGCACGACGTCAAGGAAAAGCCACTTGCGCCGGATGAGTTCCCGGAAGAAGGAAAGCTGGTGGCGTGGGATCCGCGCAGCCAGTCGGCACGATGGTCCGTCACGGAGCCGATCGCGACCAACGGCGCTGTGCTTGCGACTGCCGGAAACTTAGTGTTTCAAGGCGAGGGCACCGGCGAATTCGCGGCGTATGCGGCGGACAGCGGGCGCAAAGTCTGGTCGATCAAAACAGGCTCGGCGATTCACTCCGTCCCGGTGAGCTTTGCCGTCCATGGCGAGCAGTACATCCTGGTGCCGGTTGGCTGGGGCTCCGGTTCAAGACTGTTCAGCCGTGGCAGTTCGATGGCGACTCCGGAGGCCAAGCGAGGACCGGCGCGCCTGCTGGCCTTTAAGCTGGGAGCTACCACGCCTTTCCCAACAGTGACCGTGCGAATCCCGCCGGTGCCACGGCCACCCGATCAGACATTCAGTAAGGAGACGATTCAACTGGGCGCGGCGCTCTTCGAGAAGCACATTTGCTTCGACTGTCACGGCCCCGGCGCGGACGGGAGCGGCGCGTTTACAGAAGACGGGGCGATTCCGGATCTGCGTTATTTGCCCGCGGAATCTCACCGGCTATGGAATGCGACGGTGCTGGGCGGCAGTCATCAGAAGCAAGGCATGCCTGGCTTTGGCAATCCTCCGGGCTTCCCCATTGTGGTTAGAAAGATGAGCGCGCAAGAGTCCGACGCGATTCACGCTTATGTGATCGAGCAGTCCTGGAAGGCTTACAACGCAGAACAGAAAAAGTGAGACCGGACCTCACTACGGCTCCGGCAGAGAAACACAAATGGCCGCGCCATCGAAGGACGCGGAACCACCCACGCTCACCGTCAGATTCGTGGCAACCAGGCCCGGACCTTGTCCGGAAACACACGGAGGCAAACCGGCCGGGACCCCCGGAACGACAAAGTTGATCTGATACAAGCCGGAATATCCGGCTGTCAGTCCCGTGAACAACGGAATCGGGGGCCGGTAGTTCGCTGGAACCACGTTCGAAGGGAACGGTTTGGACGCCAGTGCATCGGGATGGAAATTGAAATCCAGTCCGAAGGTCTCCACGGTTGGCACGGGCTGCGCCGGCGGTTCACCGGCCTGCACTATGGGTTTGGTGGCGCCGCGCTACGGATCGCTTGCGGGTATGGTAATCGTGGTGGAATGGCCATGACGTTTGAAGCCGTTCGTAAAATTGCACTGGCGCTGGACAATGTCGAAGAGAGCACGTCGTACGGCACGCCGGCGTTCAAGGTGCGAGGAGCGCTGATGGCGCGCCTGCGCGACGATCTGGGGGCGCTGGTGGTGCGCATGAGCATCGAGGATCGCGAGGCGCTGATGGCGGCCGATCCCCACACCTACTTCATCACCGATCATTACCTGAACTACCCGTGGATTCTGGTCAACCTTGCCCGCGTGCATCCGGACGCGATGCGGGATTTGTTGCACGGGGCGTGGCGGTCGGCTGCCGCGGAGAAGAAGGGAACAGGTGGGTCCAAGAGGCCGCAACGTGGAGGTAAGCTAGATAAGTAATTCTCGTAGAGGAAAGCTGTGAAATGACGAGGACTCATAAGATGAAATCCCTGGTCAGCAGAGTGGTCAATACGGCCGCGCTCTTGATTGTCTTCGGCGGACTTCCTGACGCCCTGTCAGCACAGTGGCCGAATTATCCGACGCCGGGCGTTCCGAAGGGCCCCGATGGAAAGCCGGATCTAACCGGGCCTGTGCCGAGGACGGCCGACGGGCATCCGGATCTGTCCGGGATGTGGACCATTGCCAGCAGGCCGCGACCGGTGCCAACCGATGGAAGCATCCCTGGGCAACTGCCGCTCTCGCCGACGCCCGCATCGCCCGCGTCGGCTGGATCGACCACGCCGGGAGCACTGCCGGCTGGATCGCAATTTGGCGTGGGCGGGATTGGTCTGGGACCGCCTCCCCCTGGTATCAGTCAGTTCTTCAATATCGGGTCGACCTTGAAGGATGGCCTGCCGTTCACGCCTTGGGCCAAGGAGATACGCGCACAGCGCAAGGGGGAGAACAACAAGGACAATCCCGATGCGCACTGCCTGCCACTCGGCCTTATGCAACTGCACTTGCATCCGCAGCCGCGAAAGATCATTCAGCTGCCCAAGCTGATCGTGATTTTGTATGAGGCGCAGGCCGGCATCCGGCAAATCTTCATGGATGGGCGTCCGCTGCCGAGCTCCTTGCCAAACAGCGATCCGCAGCCGTGGTGGTACGGCTACTCGATCGGGCATTGGGACGGTGACACGTTGGTGGTTGAGACCACCGGTTTCCGCGACGACGTGTGGCTGGACGTGGAGGGAAGCCCGCTGACCAACACCGGAAAGATGACCGAGCGGTTCCGGCGAGTGAACTACGGGAACATGGACATCGAGATCACGGTGGAGGATCCCAAGGCGTACACCAAGCCGTGGACAGTGATGGTGAAACATCGGGTGATGCTGGACACGGACCTGATCGAGTTCATCTGCAATGAAAACGAAAAGAGCGACGCGCACCTGGTGGGCAAGTAGGGCTCCGATCTAGAATGAAGCAGGCGGCCATGGACTACCGCGAAATCATCACGATCGAGGCAGATAAGATGGGCGGTAAGCCGTGCATCCGCGGGCTTCGGATCACGGTGTACGACGTTCTAGATTATCTTGCGTCGGGGATGACGGAAGCCGACATCCTGGCCGACTTCCCAGACCTGACTTCCGAGGACATCCGCGCCTGCCTCGCGTTCGCCGCGGATCGTGAACGCCGGCTCAGTTCCATTCCGGCGTGAAGCTTCTTTTTGACGAGAACCTTGCGCCGGCCCTGGTGGGCAAGTAGCGTCGGCGTGGGGCGGACGCCTTCGTCCTCGCCGGATCCCTGGTCCGGCTCCGACATCACGCGAGAAAGGGAGGCCGACGAGGGCGTCGGCTGCGGTCCGGGGGGACCGCCCCACAGTCGGTGCGCTAGTGTTCTTTGTATTCGCCAAACACGGCGCGCAGGCGATCCGATATTTCTCCCACCGTCCCGTGGACTTCGGCGCAAGCCAGAATGTGCGGCATCAGATTGTCGCTCGAACGCGCCGCCGCTTCGAGCGCACACAACCGAGTCTCCACAGCGTGCCCATCGCGTGACGCGCGTAGTTCGCGAAGCCGCGCGATCTGTTGCGCTTCAAGCGCGGGATCCAGACGGAACATCGTGGGCGGCTCCTGCTCGTCCTGCTGAAACTTGTTGACGCCCACCACCACCGCATCGCCGCGTTCCACGGACTGTTGATAGGCGTAGGCGGCGTTCTGAATCTCGGCCTGGATGAATCCCCGCTCGATGGCGGCCAGCGTACCTCCCATGGCATCAATACGCCCGATGTACTCCTCGGCGCCGCGCTCGAGCTCATCGGTGAGCTTCTCGATGTGAGAACTGCCGCCGAAGGGATCGGCCGTATTGGTGACGCCGGTTTCGTGCGCGATGATCTGCTGCGTGCGCAGGGCCAGCCGCGCGGCTTCCTCGGTGGGCAAACCCAGCGCTTCATCCTTGGCGTTGGTGTGCAGCGATTGCGCGCCGCCCAGCACCGCCGCTAGCGCCTGCATCGACACCCGAACGACATTGACATCAGGTTGCTGCGCGGTGAGCGTGGACCCCGCCGTCTGCACGTGAAAGCGCAGCATCATCGAGCGTGCATTCTTCGCGCCAAACCGGTCGCGCATAATTTTTGCGTAAAGACGGCGAGCGGCCCGGAACTTGGCGATTTCTTCCAGAAAATTACTGTGCGAGTTGAAGAAGAACGACAGCCGCGGCGCGAAGGCATCCACATCCAGGCCCGCCTCAATGGCAGCGCTAATGTAGGCGATGGCATTGGCCAGCGTGAAAGCCACTTCCTGGATCGCGGTGGACCCGGCTTCGCGAATGTGATAACCGCTGATGGAGATGGTGTTCCATTCGGGCAGCTCGCGGGCGGCCCACGCGAACAGGTCGGTGATGATCCGCATCGCCGGGCGCGGCGGATAGATGTAGGTTCCGCGCGCTATGTATTCCTTCAGAATGTCGTTCTGGATGGTTCCGGAGATCTTGGCCAGCGCGGCGCCCTGGCTGCGTGCGACCAAAACATAAAAGCTCAGCAGTATGGCCGCCGTGGAATTGATGGTCATCGACGTGGTGATGTCCGCCAGGCGAATGCCCTCAAAGAGGCGCTGCATGTCGGCGAGGGAGCAGATGGCGACGCCCACGCGTCCCACTTCGCCGGCCGCGAGCG
>Ga0182015_10003635_pt1 | contig 17126 bp, 14 predicted proteins | sample 712P3MmetaG_FD_120478 | JGI IMG/M metagenome (GOLD analysis project Ga0182015, IMG submission 120478) | Permafrost microbial communities from Stordalen Mire, Sweden - 712P3M metaG | ecosystem: Environmental > Terrestrial > Soil > Wetlands > Permafrost | place: Sweden: Stordalen | collected... | reverse complement strand
GGCGTCGGCGTCGGCGTCGGGCCACCGGCGGATGCGGTCGGTCCCGGCAGGGCGGTCGTCGCCGTCCCGCCGGAGCCACTGCAGTCAGCTAAGCCGAGGCCGAGCGCGGCGACCGTCAGGATCGAAGCCAACACCGAAAACCGCAAGTCACGTCTCCCGAAGGCTGCGCGAACGACCCGTCCCTCGACCTTACACCAAAGGGAAGCTGGCGCCTGGTCGGGCGCCGGCGTTTTCTCATAAGCGTGTCCCAATCCCAACGTAGGGATCGGAACGGAAGACAACGATTAGGCCTGATGCGCGTGGGAATAACGTCCGGCTGTCGCTGCGTAGCTGTGCGGCGGGACGTAGATAGTCGAGGCGGGCTTTAGCTCGGCTTTCGCAGTCCGGAGCCAGCGGAGCAGCGCAGGTCGGACGTTAATATCTTAGAGACGATAACTCGGGGTAAATCTTCAACGGTTTACCGCAATTGAAGTGTCAACGCCACCTACTGCGGTAGGCGTGAAATTCTCAATCGGTCTTACGTTCTTTCCCGCTCTGTTTTTGCTGGGTTGGTTTTCTAGTCAGTCTTGCATACTAAAGAGCCAATAGTGCATGAGCCACCGGGCCTTACCATGGGCTAAGTCCGCAATCGCTATTTCGCGAGCGCCGTCTACGGGAGGTTGGTGGGGCCAGTCGTCATCAGTCCGGTCCACCCTGCGGCCGGTGTGCTACCCACCACGCTTGTCCAATTGTTTTGGACGTTGGAGCTGCCGTTCCGAACCAGCGCGTAACAGTCGTAGGATGCAGCCTTCCCACCCACAAAAATCGACGGCGGGCTCATCGTCAGTGTGAAGCTCGCTTGCGATCCGTTCGTTGCGCTTTGGACCGGAGTTGTAGCGGGATACTGGTTGCCGGTGCCGTTCGCACCCGAGTATAAGGTACACCCTACCGCGACCTGCGCTCCAGCGGATGTATTATTGACCGTCACCGGGACTTTAAAGGTGTACGAGGGGGAGGTTTGGGCGAGCGTGGCACTCGGCAGCGCCGACGCGATGAGAATCGCCAATAGTGCGAATGAAAAGTAGCGCATGTTTTTCTCCTTATGCCCGTTCATGGTTTTGGAGCAGTGGCCGTGAGCGGTACTGTGGTGATCGTTGCACCCGGCGCGTTCGCCGTGAGCGATACTGTGGTGATCGTTGCACCCGGCGCGTTCGCCGTGAGCGATACCGTGGTGATCGTTGCACCCGGCGCGTTCGCCGTGAGTGGTACCGTGATGATCGTTGCACCCGGCGCGTTCGCCGTGAGCGATACCGTGGTGATCGTTCCGCCGGGTGTAGGCGTCGGGGCCGCAGACGGCGATCCTGAAGGCGCGGGAGACGGTGACGGCCCCGTGAGGCTCAGAGGCGTCCTGTTTAATGCAACAGGGCTCGGCTGCGTCAGGCTCACGTTCATGGTGCCGCTGTACGAAGCGACGTTGGGGAGGTTGCCGCCCTGCGAAACAAAGGCAAGGAGTCCGTTCAAGTTGGCTGAGCCCGACCCCAACTTGTTCGCGCTGCCGGCGACGTCGACGGAGCACGCCAATGTCACGCTAAAGCCGGAAGGCGGACCCGGGAACGAGACCGTCACCGGAACGGCGACGGTGACCGGCCACGGATAGGTTGTCGTTGCGGCGGAAGCGGCCCCGACCATCCCCATGAAGGCCAAGAGCGCGAAGGCGGTCGCGCGGAATAGCTGCAGGACGAACCTCCGAAAAAGCGAGCCAAGTGCAGCGTCGTGTTCTTGAAACGTACCGTGGGCCGCTCAGATCATCGGCGTAAATCACTTGTCTATTATGGCAAAACCTGTGCGCATCAGCGGCGGATGTGCGAGCGTATTCGACCCGACGTCGACGGCTCCCGTCGTCTCAGGAACTCGTCGGCGGCCTGAACTGGAGAAGTGGCGGGGGAATCGGCGAACGAATTGAGCGCTGGTCTTAGTGAGATGTCTTTTGGTCGAATTCATCGGATGAATGCGGACTAAGGAGATCATTTTAACGTGCTACATCCGGCGAATGCGGGCTAAGATGTATTTCCCGGCGTTCCATCCGGCGAATCCGGGTTAAATCCATTTCTCCAGCGTCAGGCCCTCTGGATAGTCCTGACGACGTGGCAGTTTTGGGCATCAGTCGCGATCACGGTCGTCGCGATGAGCATCTCAACTTTCGCAGTAAAGCAGCTTGAGGCGCAAGCCCCGACGCCGTCAGATGATTGATCTATACGGCGCTGCGAGTCCAAGCAGTACCTATCCGCCCGGTTAACGTTACGGTGAGTACAACATGAAAGGCGCGATCATTTCCTTTGCGTCAAAGGTTCGGTCGATCGACTTGTACTTAAATGCGGCGTCGATCACGGGTTGAATCCCGGCTGGATCGAGCTTCGCGGTGAGCTCCGTCCGCGTCATGTGGCTGATGACGTCCAGCGGCACCTTGGTAAAGTTCGATAGCACCGTCGCGGTCTGGGCGTGGTGCGCGTTGACGTACGCGCTCGACTCCTCGATCGCTCGCGCGAATCGCTCGACGGTATCGCGATTATCGCGCGCGTAGTCGCTCGTACAGAAGTACGCGGCCTGGATGAAGAAGCGCCCGATGCCGTCGAAGGGGTGCCCGATCAATTGCACTTTTCCGGCGGCAAGTGCTTCGCTGAGGATGGGGTTTGTGGTCGCAGCGGCATCGACGCGTCCGGCGTCGATCGCTTGCGCAGCGGCAGAGTTCGGTAACTCGAGGAAGTGCAGCGTCGACGAGTCGCCACCGCGCTGGTCCGCCCAGGCCTTGACGGCAACCGCGTACTGATCGTTGAGGGCTTGGACCGAAATCGTCTTATCGTTGAGGTCGGCTGCAGTGCGAATCGCCGAGCCCGTCTTCACGAGTAGCCCGACGGTAGGAATATTCGAATCGTAGACAGCCGCCGCCGCAACAAGCTCGAAGGGAATGCTGCGCAGATGCGCTGCGATCAAGGAGAAGAGGCTCGACTTTCCGATGTCGATCGCGTGGCCGATGACCCCGGCCGCAACAGCAGAACCGCTGTTGCTCAACCGCAGGTCGACATCCAGCCCGTGCTTCTGAAAGATGCCGCTCTGAATCGCCCAGAGCGTTGCGAGAATGTCTTCGTCGGGGGCGGAGGCCACCCGCACGGCCGTCCGCGCGCTCGGGCTTTGCGCGTCGGCAACGGCACGCTGCAGACCGAAGGCGGCACCGAGCGCGATGATGTCGCGTCGCGAGGGAAGTTTGAGCACCGTCTCCATGCGCTTCATTCCTCCCGGGCTAAGCCATCAAAGCAAAGACGGCCTGCGCGCCCGCCGCAACGCCCGATGCGACGCGACCTTCCGCATCGAGGCGAACCGCCATCGGCGTACCGCTCGCGCCGAATGCAGATCCAAGCTCGTCGTGAATCGCAATGCGGGATCGCAACATCAGCGCACGATTCTCGTTTTGCGAACCGGTCGATATCACAAACAGACGGGGTGCCTGTGGCGGTGGATTCAACTCCCACGCCCGCAGGTCGGGCAGCATCTGTTGGCAGTACCCGCACGCGGGACTCCAAAAGAGCAGCAACGTCTCCGTTCCGAGGAGATCGGAATTGGTGAAGCTCCCGCCATCGAGGTCGCGAAGCGCGAGCTCGGGCGCGGCGTCGCCGATTTGTATATGCGCCGCACCATTGGGCGATTCTGCGCGGGCAAGCGCGGCGTGCAGCAAACTCCGGATCGCATCGCCGCCGGAAGCAACGTAACTCGCAATGGTCCCATCCGACCCAACGAGCACCGCAGCCGGCGTCGCGTGCGCTTCGTATAACTCCGCAACCTCGCGCGCTTCCTGAAGGAGAAGGCGTTCGATGCCGTGCGTGCCGATCTTCGCTTCGTTTTCCGCAAGGCTCCCCTCGCTGATGATCGCCAACGTCAAGGTACCGGCGTAATCGCGTTCCCACTGAACGACTTCGGGCAACAAGGCTTGGCACGGTCCGCAATTCGGATTGGTGAAGAGCAACAGCACGTCTTTACCTGGGCTCAGCAACGCATCCAGCCGCATCGGCTGACCACCCACCCGCTGCAGCTCAAACGCGGGCGCGGGCGATTCGGGCGGCAAACCGGCGGGTTGCATCGCACTGTCGTGCGCGCCCGCGTCAATTCCAAGGTGCGTCTCAAGCGCCTCAAAGCGCAGCAACAACCGGCCCTGCTGCCGCAACACCGCTAACAGCAAGGCCAACGTTGCAGCCAACAACGCAACGGCGATCGCAGCGACAAGCAACAGCGCAAGCTGCGCGGTCGTCAGTGTACGCGCCCAGCCGAAAAGGCTCATCGTGTGCGGTCCACGCGCATTCCACACAACCACTCCGGCAACGATCGCAAGAACGGCGTTTCGAGCGACCGTCGACCAGCCGATCGGTTCGGAATGCAGTTGTCCAAAACAGTTGCACGCCGGCCGGCGTCCGTGCGCAAGGTTAGCCGCGATCGCAATGCTGAAAATCACCAGCAACGCCAACGCGCCGAGCGCCGCAAAAGGCAGCGTGGCAAGAGGCAGCAACGCGATCGCCGTTACGAGCTCGGCCGCAATGAGGATCGTCGCCAACGAAGCAGCGAAGCTCGCCGGAACGCCGAAATCGATCAGTGACTGGCGTGCTGCTGCCCGGTCGGCGAGCTTTGCAATTCCGGAGGTGGCAAACACACCGAACAGAAGCAGCCGAGCGCACGTCAAAAGCCAGGCTTGCATAGCAGGGGAAGACGCCCAACGGGAAGGATAATCCTTCCTCGTGTCTAGCCCAAAAGGTTGGCGACCTTGGAGCACTGGTTCGACGAGTTCACCAAACAGTTAGCCACGCGAACGCCGTCGCGCGGGACGCTGATTCGCGGCATCGCTGCAACCGTTGGTGCCGTCACAACAAGCGCGCAGTGGCAACCCGCGCTCGCGGCAACGCGGAAATCCTCCGCCTTGTCTACGGTAAAATCCGAGACGTTCGGCCCGTGCACGATGACGAGTTCGCCGACGCATTACGAGCGCCACTTTGCGAGCGCGACGCATGCTGCCGGCCGAGCGATTTCGTACCGCCGCAGCCATACCTACGACCTCAAGCAAGGTACGTCGCTCGACACGACGATTCTGATCGACGGCAAGCCCGCGCTCGAAATGTCGTCGCTCACGCTAAGATCGTCGACGAGCTACAAGTTACGGGTCGTCAACGCGTTCGGTTTCAAGGAAGCGCTCCTCACATCGACCGACGGCAAGACACTGCACGGCGAGGTCGACGGTCGCGCAATCGCACCGTATGCCGGCAATTCGAATAGTAAGCTGGAGTTTGCCGACGGCAAGCCGTTCGTCGGGCACCGGGATCCCGCGCTGGAAGCCGCGGTTTCGGCGGCGTTCACGCAAGCGAACAAAGATCTCGGACGTTGCGTTCCGCGGGCGCAGGCGTCTGCCGGCGAGTTGCAACGCGTCGCCGATCGGCCCGGCGGCGGGGCGCAGTATCTGCGGAGTCCCGCTTTTGAGGTCGCGTGGGCGGGCCCGGGCGCGTGCGGTGCCTCCATGCTCGCGATGACCGGCGATGCGGTGTTCAACGCCGGCTGCGTCAATTGCGGCAATACGTGCACGTCCAAGTCGAACACGTGCGAAGCGGTGAATTTCTTCAAGTGCGTCGCATGTTTCCTTACCGGGGTCGGCTGCGGAGGCTGTTACGAGGCCACGGTCGGGTGCTCGAGCAAAGACTTCAATTGCCTCTCGAAGTGCAACGCGGACCATGCGTGTCTCGGACAGCTATGCACGGGGTGGCCGCCGCCCGCAGCGAGCCTCAGCCCATATCTCACCTGTCACCGTGGCGACGTGTGCGTCAGTCACTTCGCCCTCGGCCAAGGCGGCTATTGCTGCCCGCACACGCACCCCACGCCGTGCCCGGGCAGCTGGGCGTTTAACGGCGCACCCGGCGGCGACCAGACCATCATCGGCACGACGTTGGCAAACAATTTCTGTTGCTTTGCGGACGACGTTTGTCTCCAGAGCGGCTCGACCGGCTGTAACAACAACGCGTTCCAGTGCTGTCCAAAGGCCCAGGTCTGCGGGTCGCTGCAAAAAGGGACGTCGATCTACAAGGGCAGCTGCTGTCCGCCCGGGACGATCTGCTACGGTAACGGCCAGTGTTGTCACCCGCAGAACTTGTGCCGCACGATCATGCCGGGCGCGAAGGCGCCGGCTCACGGGACGCCCGCGACCTGCTGCCGAGGCGTCTGCAAGAACGGCATGTGCTGCGAGGGACGCTGGTGCGAAGACACGTGTTGCCCCGGCGATTCGCGCTGCGGCAAGGGCGGCACGTGCCACACCTTGTGCCTCAGCGGGCAGGTGACAACCAAAGGCGTGTGCTGCGACACCGGTACGGCCTGCGGCTCGAAGTGTTGCACGACGGGCTGCGCCGATCGACAGACGTCCACGTGCAAGACGGCCAAATGCGCAGCGCCGCTCTACTCGTGCACGTCGTCGATGCCGAAGTCGAACGCGACCGAGATCGTGTGCTGTCCGAAGGGCAGTCAGTGCTACGGCGGCCACTGTTGCGCGCCGGGCAAAGTCGCATGCGCGAACGCATCGCGTGGCGGAAAGTTCGGTTGCTGGGAGCCGTCGAAGTGTCAAGCGCCCCCCAAATAGCCCGCAATCAGGAGCATTCGCTTGTCCGATACCCCCAAAAAAGAATATAAGGACTACGCCGGCCAGAAACATCGGGCATTCGTCCGCGCCATTGCCGGTGAATACAATCTCATGCAGGAGCTCAAACGCTTGCGTGCCGAGCCGCGCGTTCGCAAGGGCAAAGACATCGAATTTCACGGCGGAATGCAAGTCTGGAACAAGCATTACCTCGAGCCGAAAGACGGCATGGCGCAAACGCTTCACATTCACATCGAAGAGTTTGCGCCGGGCGGCGTCTCGCAAAAACACGGACACGTCAACGAAGCGGTCTTCTACATCCTCGACGGCGAGGGCGCCGAAGAGCACGACGGGATTCGTTATGAGTGGGAAGCCGGAGACGCCGCAATCGTGCACAACAACTGCGTTCATCAGCACTTCAACCGCAATCCCAATAAGCCGGCGCGCGCGCTCGTGCTCAAGACGAAGCCGATGTATCTCTTCATGAACATGCTCTTTCAGCGCCGGATCACGCCGACGCCGAAAGACCCAACGCCGACCCAAGGAAATTTCGAGCCGCGCCACGAGCCGCTGATTTACGACCACGAACACGACCACGATCACGACTACGACCACGACCACTCACACTGAACGTTACGGCTTGACCCCAAAGAGCAGCTCTTCGGCGCGAAACGGGCTACTGATGAGTTTGTACTTCGCAGCAGCATTAATCGTGGGCTGAAGCATCGCGGGCGATAGACTCGTGGCGAACGTCGCGCGCGCCGTTTGCCGGACCAGCGCGGCATCCATGTTCAGATTCTTGGCCAAAATATCGGCCGATTTATCAGGATTCTTATTGGCCCATTCCGCCGTCATCCGGACGGCCGCGTCAAACCGCGCAACGAGATCCGAATGTGCCTGAGCCCACGGCTTCATGGCAAAAAATGACGTGATCTGGAAGTTATCGCCGAGTGCGCCGAACGGGTTAGCGAAGTAGCGCGTCGTCGACTTTGATTGCGTGATAAACGGCTCGCCGCAAAACGCCGCATCGACGCGCCCCTGGGCGAGAGCCGCCGGCGCTTCGGAAAACGGAATCTCGATGAAGTGCACCGTGCTCGAGTCGCCGCCGTTCTTGTCCATCCACTGTTCCGTCGCGACGTGACCGATCGCGCGCAAGGGACTCACGCTCACGATCTTACCGTTGAGGTCGTGCGCGGTCTTGAGCGGCGAGTTCTTCGCGACGATGAGCACGTTGGTCGCCGCGCTGTTATCGTTCATCGCGCCGGGGGCGATGATGGTCACCGGAATGCCCTTTGCATAGGCGAGCACAACGGTCAGCACGTTCCCGACGGCGAGGTCCATGGAGCCGGAGACAACGCCGGCCGCAGCAGCCGCGCCGTTGGTGAGAAGCTGCAGATGGACGTCGAAGCCGGCCCGATCGAAAAAGCCCATGTCGTTTGCGTAGAGCACCTCCGAACCCGAATCTTGCGGAGGATAGGCGATACGCAAAGCGTCCTTCGTTTGCGACGATGCCGGCCGCACGGCAAGCGCACTCAGCGAGAGCAGCGAACAGATCGCGCGCGAACGCTTCAAGAGGTCCTCACAGTCGGCTCCGGAGGGCGCATGGAACCCCCAACCATTCGCCGAACGCGCCGGGTTACATCACCAAGCCATTAGTGCACGGCGATTCCGTTGGGCGCATCGAGGCCGGTATTGCCGCCCGAGATCGTCGCGGCCGGCGGTACGGCGCCGTTCGCTGTGGCACTGTAGACGGTGACGCTAGGAGTGGGGCCGTCATTCGAGACGTAGATATTTCCGCTCGCATCGACCGCCACGCCGGTCGGTAAACTCAGGCCGGTGTTTGCGCCGGCGATCCTGACGGCAGGCCCCTCGTTGAGGTTCCCGCTCGGATTGGCGCCGTAAACCGTGACGCTGTTGTTATCTGCGTTGGCGACGGCGATGTTGCCGTTCGGCTCGAGAGCGAGGCCGATGGGCGCGCTGAGAATGGTGTTGGTTCCGCTAATGATCGCCGTCGGTAACGCGTTGAAATTGGAATTCGCCGCGAACGTGATGACAGCTTGGTTGACGACATTCGTGCCGTTGGTGGCGTAGATGATACCGTTGGCGTCGACCGCCACGCCGATGAGCCCGGCAAGATCGGTGTTGCTCCCGCTAATGGTCGCGATCGGGCTCATGTTGCCGCTGGTGTTCGCAGCATAGACGGTCAAGCTGATGCTGTAGGTATTTGCAACGTAGATCAGTCCGTTCTTGTCAACGGCGATCCCCTGCGGCCCGTCGAGATTCGTGTTGGGGCCGACGATCGTTGCCAGCGGTGCCTGGTTACCGGTTGCATTTGCCGCGTACTCCGTCACGGAGTTCCCCGCGGTGTTCGCGACGTAGATCTTCCCGTTCGCGTCGACGGCGACCGCCCGCGGAGAGTTGAGGCTGGTCAGGGAACCGCCGATCGTGACGGTTGGCGCGATGTTTCCGTTCGCATTTGACGCGTACTCGGTAATGGTGTTGTTCGTCTCGTTCGCGACATAGACAGTCGACGTGGCGACATTGAGCGTGAGTACGTTACTGCCGCGGGCAACTCCCGTTGCGGAGGCGCCGATCGTCGGGTTGGCGATCGCCGCACCGTTGTAGGCAAGCGTGATGCCGGAGGCCGGCGCGGCCAGCGTAAACGCCGACAGCAGCGTCGCGCCCGACGTGTCGGAGTCGGACAAGGTAATCGTGCCGAGCGGGCTTCCGCCGGCCGTCACGTAGGAGCCCGGTCCGACGATCGTGTTGCCGTCAGCATCGAGCGCGTTCACGGTCACGGCGACAGATGTTGCCAAACCGGTCTGGACGCCGGTTGGATTCAGCACGACCGCGAGTGCGGCAACGACGCCGTTCAGCGTGACGTTGACGGCGTTGGCGACCGACTGCGCGATCGTCTGCGTCAACGACCCGGTCGAGAGCAGGTTACCCGCCGCGTTCTGAGCGTCGTAGAGCGTAATGGTGAACGTATCGCTGCCGAGGGGAGCCGCGATCTGCCCGGTACACACCGTGGTGCAATTCACGGTCACCGGTGCACCCGGACTTCCGCCGCTGGGCGCCGCGGTGATCGACGCCGACTTGGTCGACGCCGATACATAGGCCGGCAGGCGGCGTAGCGCATTTGAAGCGGCCGTCGGCAGAACGATGCTGAACGCAACCGCCTCTGTTCCGGCCGTGTGCTCGGGCGTGTTCGCCGGAACCGTGCTGCCGGCAGATCCGCCGCAACCTGCGGCAAGAAGCGCAAACCCCAGCAACGCGCACGTGGCGAATGTTTTCATTACGAGCCTCCGACCGTTGTCGTCGTTATGCCGATCGGCAACGTCGCCGTTTGGCCGTTCCCACCGGTGATGGTGAACGTGCAGTTTCCGGCAGCGACCGGAGTCACCGTGAACGTGCTGCCGGTCGCCGCGATCGTTGCGATTCCGCTGCACGAGTTGGGCTGAGCGGCGGCAGCGGTCGACGCGGTGAAGGCACCGCTGTAACCGCTCTGCGACGCCGTATCCGGTAGCGCGTTGGCTGACTCCGTTGCCAAGAACGAGAGGCTTGCCGGAGATAAGAGAACCGGCGCCGGCGCCGGCGGTGCTGTGGGCCCCGGTGGTGCGACCGGTGTCGTGGACGCGCCGCCGTTGCACGCAGCCAGCAAAAGACACGCGAAGGTAACAGCTATTCGATTCACTCCAGGCACTCCCGACTGCGCTGCATTCATGGCAGCCCTAGTCTATGAGGAGGCCGTCCCGGCTACGTCCCAACGGCGACTACAGCCCCGGGATGAGGTTCACGAGGTCCTGGACGGAGGGCGGCTGCGCTGACTGCGGTGCCGGTTGAGCGGGGCCCTGAGTACTGACGAGCTGCGGCGTGCCGTTCAGGGAGAACTGCGGATGATCGAGCGTTCCGCGCAGCGCGAACGGCACGCTCACGAGGCTCGAGCCGATGTCTTTCTGCAAAACGTTGCCGAGAAGCGGCCCCAGCAACGCCAATGCGGATGGGCCGGCCGAAGACGTTTGCTGCGTGAGCGGATCGAGTACGCCGGTTCCGCTATACTGCAAGCTCTGATTGAAGCCGAAGCTGCCCCGGCTCGTACCGCGCATTCCGCTCGCCAGCAGCGTGAGCTTATTGCTGTACCCGCGCTCCTGTGCGATGCGGAGATCTCCGCCGAAATAGCTGAAGCGCGTGGTGCCGGACGGGACGTTGAGACTCATCATCCGCGCCGCCTGTGCGAGTTGGCCCTTGAAATCGATGCCGGGAAACGAACCGTCGCGCACGGCGAACGTCCCCGTCAGCTTCAATGCTTGCTCCGGGTCACGCGCGAGCGAGGTGGTGAGCTTGAAGTTTGCATCCAGCGCGCCGGTAACGTTGTGGGCTCCCGCACCAATCGTCGCAAGGGCCTGTTCGACGTTGACCCCGCGCACCTGTGCGCTCATCGCGATCGGTATGCCGGCGGAGCCGGCGAGCGCGGCGGTTCCGCGAACGGTCCCGCCGTAGGCGGAGAGCGTCAACGCGTTCAGCCGAACGGTACTCGAATAGAGGTCCAGCTGACCCTTCAAGTTCGACGCTGCGAGTGGAGCAAAGAGTACCTTGCCGATCGCAATCGTTCCGTGCGCCAGCAGCCGGTGCGCGGCCGCCGGCGCCGCAGCGCTTCCGTGCACCCCGGTCAACAGCTTCGAGAGCGTCGTGAAGTCGAGTTCGGGACCGGTCACCGAGAACGCGATCGACAACGGATCGAGCTGCGCGAACGTCGCGTTCCCGGCGAGGTTCGCATTTCCGGCGGACAACGAAAACGTGCTGCGCGCGGCGCCGCCCTCGATCGTCAGCGTCCCGGTATGAAAGTCGACCGGTTCGGCCAGCATCGACATCGTGAGCTGCGCGCCACGCAAGTCGGCGACGATCTGCAGTTTTTTTGCCCAGTCGGACGCCTGTGCGTCGATGGCGCCGATCGTGCCGCTCACTCCGCGCAGGGAGAGGGTCGGCGCCGCGCGATCGCTCCCCGGTGCATCCGCGAAGGTGATCTCCGCATCTTTCACGCTGACCGTGCCGATGCGCTCGAGGGTAAAAACGGGACCGGCGGTAGTCGTACTCGGCGCCGCCGACCGCGGCGTAGCCGCAACCGTGAAGTTCGTGTGACCGGCAGCGTCGCGCAACACGTTCACTTGCACGCCCGTCGGCGCGATATACGTGATGTCCAGCCGACGCGAGAGGAGCGCTTGCGGCGCGATGCCGAGGTCGATGGCGCTTGCCACGAGCGCGTCGCCCGCCGGAAAGCCCGGCGGATTCATCATCCGGAAGTTGACGACGCGGATGTGCACGCTGGGCAGGAAGTACAACTGCAGCGCATCGATCTGAACGTCGCGGCCGGTGCCGGCCTCGATAGCCCACACGAGCAGCGGCCGGTAGCTGTCGACCGGGATGAGGAACGGAAGTGCGACGGCGGCGAGCACCACGACGCCGGCCGCCACTGCCGCGATGCGCACCGGCGTAGAACCGAACCGAGGACTATGCAAGGCTCGACTCGGCAGCGGCAACGGGGCTAGGCGTTAACCGGTTCGCGCGTCTCTTCGCGCTGCTGGGTGAAGACTTTGATCAAATCTTCGGCGATCGGTGAGAAACTGGCCATGTGCCGGCGCAGCAGGCTCTCGAAGCCGTCGGAGAAGTGTTCCTTGAACTTCTCGAGCGGAAGTTCGATCACGGTGTTCTTGGCCGGATCGCGCACGACGTTCATCGGATCCTCGCCCGCCTCGACCTTTTTCATCTCGCGGCGGAGCATCTTGCGGAACATCGTGACGCCCGAGTCGCTCCAGCCCAGCGCTTCGCGCGAGCGGTCGGCGATCGGCCCTTGCGTTTCCCACGCCATGATGTCTTGCGCGTGAATGAAGTCGAGCATGTATTCGCCGTTCTTATCCTTGACCGGAACGTCGTAATACGCGATCTCATCGAGCAAGTGCTGCGGCACCACGGCCCCTGCGGGCGGGATATAGGCGTGGTACCACAGATGGAGCGTGTGCTCGTCATCCATCGGCACGCGGAGCTGGAAAACGTACTGCTTCCAAAGGCCGCCGCCGCTGCCCACCGCGAGGATCGTCGGGAAAACGACCGGGTGGCCGTCCTTCCAATCCGAGACGGTTTCCGGCTGACCTTCGAGCAGGCGGCGCTTGATGATGCCGTGCTCGAACTCATCGAAGCCGATCTTCACGTGGTGTTTGGAGATAGCGACCTTGACGCCGTTCTTTTCATTGATGAATTCATAGAGTTTGCCGTGCAGCCACTGCGTGTGCACGGGATCGACCGAGTTTTCCATGATCTGCACCCAATTGCAGTTGATCACGGCCGAGCCGACCATGCGAATCGCGCCGGGAGCGACGAAGCCGTCGTAACGCGGAATTTCCGGTACCGGCGCCGGCCCGAGGTAGGCCCACAGCAGGCCGCCCAGCTCTTGCACCGGATAGCCCTTCGTCGTCATCTTGTCTTTGAACGTGCTGCCGGCGGGTTCGTTCGGCTGTTCGATGCACGATCCGGCGGCGTTGAACTTCCAACCGTGATAGGCGCAGCGAATGCCGTCGTTCTCGGGGATGCCGTAGACGAGCGACACGTTACGGTGCGGGCAAAACTCGGCGATCAAGCCGAAGTGTCCCGAGCGGTCCTTGTAGAGGACGAGGTCCTCACCGAGTAACCGCACGCGCTTGGTCCAGCGGTCCTTCATTTCGGAGTGCGCAGCGATCGGCTGCCAGTACCGGCGCAGGAGTTCGCCCATCGGGGTGCCGCTGCCGACGCGCGTAAGCTGGATGTTCTCTTCGACGGTGAGCATATACGGTATCTCCGAGGGGGCGGGGGAAGTTCCTGTAACCCACAAAGCATCGTCGAATGCGCGCGCTGAAAATGGCAATGATCGGCCTCGGCCAGGGGGCCGCCGGGACGCTGCCCGCCATGGCCGCAATGCCCGAGATCGAGCTGGTTGCGGGCGTCGACCTCAATCCGGCGATGCGGCAAGGCTTCGCCGATCACTTTCCCGGCACGCGCGTGTACGCAACGGTTGCCGAGCTGTGCGGCGATCCCGAGGTTGAGGCGGTGTGGATTGCGACCCCCAACCGCTTTCATGCCGAACATGCCATCGAAGCGATGCGTGCCGGTAAGCACGTCATCGTCGAAAAACCGATGGCGATCTCGCTCGAAGAAGCCGACCGCATGGTTGAGGCGTCGCGGACGAACGGCGTAACGCTGCTGGCGGGGCACACGCGCTCGCTAAGCATTTGGAATCGCGCGATGCGGCGTATCGCGCTCTCGGGAGCGATCGGTGCGCTCCGCGCGATCCACATTTCGGCCTACACCGATTGGATGATTCGCCCGCGGACGCCGGACGAACTCGATCCGAATCAGGGCGGCGGCATCGTCTTTCGTCAGGGCCCGCACCAGATCGACACGTTGCGGCTGTTGGGCGGGGGCATGCTGCGCAGCGTGCGGGGCATGACCGGCAAATGGCTCGACGCGCGGCCGATACCCGGCTACTTCACGGCGTACCTTGAATTCGAGGACGGTACGCCCGCGACGATCATGCACAACGGCTACGGTTACTTTGCGATGGCGTCGCTCTATCCGTGGGTGCACGAGAAGCGCGAGTACACGCACGCCGACCGGGCCGCGCTGCGCCGCGAACTCGTGAACGGCCGGCGCGACGAGTCGAAAGAAAAGGAAGACTATCGCGTCGGCGGAGCGCGCGATCCGATCACGTTTGCGAGCAAAGCCGCCGCCGTGCCCTATCCCTGGAAGCCGTTCGATCTGGGTCCGGTGGAAGTGGCCTGCGAGCGCGGCATGATGCTGCCGGCGCAGTGGGGCCTAACCGTGTACGGTGACGATGGTCCGCGCGACGTCGACCTGCGCTATCTCCAACGTCCGGAGCCCGATCCGTCGGGCGGCCTTTCGATCGCGATTCTCGAGGAGCTGCACGGCGCGGTCGTCGGCGGCAAACGCGCGTATCACACCGCAGAATGGGGCCGCGCGACGCTCGAAGCGGCGCTCGCCGTGATGCAGTCCGCAGCCGAACGTCGCGAGATCATGTTGACGCGTCAAGTTGAAATGCCGGCCGATTACGACGCGGGCATGCACATCGATATTGAAGCGGCCGCCCATGCCGTCTAGCCGCGTAGGTAACTTTAGCCCCAATCGCTTTAAACTTGGCCTGTTCGGCAGCAACTGTTCTTCAGGTCGCGCGGCCACGTGCGTACCGGAACGGTGGTCCGGGAGCTGGTCCGATAATTTGCGTCTAGCCCACATGGCGGACGAAGCGGGTATCGACTTCTTGTTGCCGATCGGGCGCTGGAAAGGCTACGGCGGTGCGACGAACTTCGAGGGCGCATCGCTCGAGACAACCGCGTGGGCGTGCGGCCTGCTTGCGGCGACGAAGAAGATCACGGTGTTCTCAACGGTGCACGCGCCGCTCGTGCATCCGGTGTTTGCCGCAAAGCAGTTCGTCACCGCCGACCAGATCGGCGAAGGGCGCTTCGGCTTAAACGTCGTCTGCGGCTGGAACGAGGATGAGTTCGCGATGTTCGGGGTCGAGCAGCGCGAGCACGACGACCGCTACGAATACGGCGCCGAATGGCTGCGCGCCGTCTATCGCATGTGGGAAGAAACCGGCAGCTTCGACTTGCACGGAGAGTTCTTCGATCTTACCGGTGTCGAGGCCGAGCCGAAGCCGTTCGGCGGCACGCGACCGCTCGTGATGAACGCCGGCTCCTCACAAGCCGGCCGCACGTTCGGAGCCCGCTACTGTGACGTTCTCTTCCGTCACTGCCGAACGCTGGAATTAGGCGCGACGGAAGTGCGCGAGACGACTGCCGAAGCACGCGCGTTGGGGCGCGACGTCGGCGTCTTTACGCCGGGCTTCGTCATGTGCCGTCCAACGCAACGCGAAGCCGAGGAATATCGCCACTATGTCGTCGACGAGAACGCCGACTGGGATGCGATCGATTATCATATGAGCATGTCGATGCGCAACAACCACTCGCTCAAAGAAGCGAGCGCCGAGGAGATCGCGTCGGTGCGCAAACGCTATGCGGCCGGTCACGGTGGGTATCCGATGGTCGGCGATCCCGATTTCGTTGCCGGCGAAATGGCGAAGATGAGCGCCGCCGGCTTCGCGGGATTCGCGTTTTCATTTGTGAATTACAACGACGAGTTTCCGTTCTTCCGCAATGAAGTGCTGCCGCGGCTCGAACGGCTGGGATTGCGCGAACGCGCCGGAAGGCAACTCCATGTTACTGCGTAGATCGACCTTTCTCGCCGCCACGGGCGCCGTATTGGTCCCCCGGATCGCGCTCGCCGCCGACAAAGTGCGCGTCGGAACGGCCAACCTCGTGAGCGACGCGCCGCTCTTTATCGCCGATAAGCTCGGCTATTTCAAAGATCAGGGCGTCGAGGTCGAATTCGTCTACTTGGCCTCCGGCACGCAGATGATCGCGCCGATGGGAACGGGCGAACTCGATGCCGGCGCGGGCGGCCCGTCGGCCGCACTCTACAATGCCGCCGCGCGGGAAATCAACATCAAGGCCGTCGCCGATAAAGGCCGCCTATCACCGGGCTACGGCTACAACCCGATCATGGTGCGCAAAGACTTGTGGGACTCGGGCAAAGTGCGCTCCCTGCGCGACCTCAAAGGACTCTCGATCGCCGATGGGTCGCTCGGATCGGCCGCCGATAGCACGATCAACGAGGCCCTCAAGAAGGGCGGCCTCCGCTGGACCGACGTCAAGATTACGGTCCTCACGTTCACCGACATGGCGGCCGGTTTTCAAAACGGTGCCGTGGACGCCGGCTGCGTCTCGGAACCGTTCGCAACCGCGATGGCACAGAAGGGCCTGGCGGTCCGGCTCGCTACGTCCGACACATTTTATCCGAACCAGCAGATCGCCGTGCTGTTCTTCGGGAGCAAGTTCATCGCGCAACGGGCGGACGTCGCCCGGCGGTTCATGGTCGCCTACGTGCGTGCTCTTCGCTATTACTATGAAGGCCTGAAGGACGGTCACTATTACGGCCCCAACGGCCAGACCGTCATCTCCATTCTCGCGCAGTACACGCCGATCAAAGACCCGGCAGTCTATGCCGCCATGATTCCGGCCGGAGTCGATCCCAATGGGTATCTCAACGTTGCCAGCATGGAGAAAGACCGGCAACTTTGGGAACAGCTCGGTGAACTCACCGGCACGATAACGGCCTCACAAGTGGTCGATCTCGCGTTCGTCGACGCAGCGAACAAAACGCTCGGCCGATTCCGCCTATGAACACCGCCGATCTGATCGCCCGCGCCGTGCGCATTCTTAACTCGAACGGCATCATGCACAAGAGCGGACACGTGGCCGCGCGCGACGCCGAGTTGCCGCACGTCATGTGGATCAACTCGCGCAAAGCCAGCCGCTCGTCCGTTACGGCCGGCGACATCGTGCGGGTCGATTTGCGCACCGGCGAGCCGATCGGGAGCGGCGATGAG
>Ga0182015_10003634_pt1 | contig 17133 bp, 7 predicted proteins | sample 712P3MmetaG_FD_120478 | JGI IMG/M metagenome (GOLD analysis project Ga0182015, IMG submission 120478) | Permafrost microbial communities from Stordalen Mire, Sweden - 712P3M metaG | ecosystem: Environmental > Terrestrial > Soil > Wetlands > Permafrost | place: Sweden: Stordalen | collected... | reverse complement strand
GGCGCTGCTCACGCTCTACGACCGCATCCGCAAGCACGAACGCATGCGCGACGATCCCGCGCATCCGCTGATTTCCATCCTGCGCCTTTCCGGCATCATCCGCGTGCGCGAAGGATATCTGTACGTTCGCAATCGCATCTATTTCCGCGTCTTCGACCGCGAGTGGGTGCGCTCGAATCTGCCGCTCGACGAAGTGGCGCGACAGAAGGCCGCCTACCGCCAGGGCGTGCTGCGCGTGGCGCGCATCGCCGTACCGGTGTGCCTGATCCTGCTGGGCCTCACGATTTATGCGGTTCACGAGGAACGCCACGCCAAGACCATCGCCAGCACCGCGGCGGACTACGTGAATGACTCGGTCTACTCCGTGTTCGAGCAAAGCAGCGGCGATCCCGACTTGATGGCAAAACTCACGCCGTTCTTTGACAGCACCAACACACTTTTTTCAAAAATGGCCAGCGAGCTCGGAAACGACGTGCACATCAAGCAGGACCAGGCCTTCGGGCTGCTGATGAGCGGATTCGACAAAGCGCTGCAGGCCAAGTCCGACCAGGCGGCGCAAGACAAGGCGCTGAAGGATTATCAACTGGGCGTGAGTTACGCGACGCAGGCCAAGGCGCTGGACCACAAGAGCGAACGCGCCTACGTGCTGCTGTACACGCTCTACAAGCAAATTGGTCTGCTGTATCAGAGCCGCAAGGATTACGCCAGCGCATCCCAGGCATATCAGCAGAGCCTGCAGGCCACGCAAGACCTGATCCACGTGCACGATTACGGAAAATCCGAAGACGATCTGCAAAGCGCGGATATTGAAATGGGCATTATCTCGTACGATTTGAATCAGCTGCCACAGACAGAGCAATACTACGAAGACGCGCTGGCCGCCGGCAAGAAAGCCGCCGCCGATCCGCAGTACGACGACGACCCGTGGTACGCCGAAGAGCAAATCGGCCTGATGTACGAGGATGAAAAGGACTATCCGAAAGCCGCCGCCACTTTTCAACAAAGTGAGCAGGCGGCGGAAGCGTTGGTGAGCGCGCATGATAACGCCGCGTCCGAAGATCATCTCGCGGATGCGGAGCGCTACCGCGGCGTGATCGCCGCCGCGCAAAATCAGCCGCAACAAATTGTGCAGTACGATCAGGCGGCGCTGGCGGCCGCGCAGAAAGCCGCGCATGCCGATGCGCAGTACGATACCGATCTCTGGACGGCGTTCGACGAACTCGCCAGCGACCAGGATGGCGATCTGGTCCGCGATTACACCGGAGCGCAAAAGACCTACTCCGACGAACTAACGGAGCTGCAGACCGCGCTGGGAAAAACCACCGACCCAACAACCAAAACTAAGATGCAAGACCAGCTTGCACAGACCTACGGGAATCTGGCCTGGGCGGAGTTGCTGGCCAAGCAATATCCCGAAGCGCTCAACGACGCCAAGGCTTTGCTGAAGATGGACCCGACGCAGGATTGGATGAGGGTGAATCTGGCCCACGCGTATCTGTTTACGGGCCAATTGCAGGAGGCGGAGAAAATCTATCTCAGCGACCCCAACCGCAAGCTGGGCGATAGCGACGAAACGTTCGCCGAGACCGCGTTGGGCGATTTCAAGGAATTCCACGCGATGAAGATGGTCGCTCCTGGAATGGACGCCATCCAAGCGGAGCTGGAACGCGCGGAGAAGCAGGCCGCGACTCCAGCACCGCCAGCAAAGTGAATCGCGAAATTCAGGGTGCCGAATGCAGGCACACCCGCCCCTGTGAGGAATATCGGCAAACGAGTCACAGGATCGGGCGGGCGTTCTTAGACGCGCGCGGCGACCGCGACGGCGCGTCGCGAGCGGCGTTTGGGGCGTACGGGCTTGGCCGGCGCGTCGCCGATCAGCTCCGCAGTCATCAGCGTGGTGACGAACTTCTTGGTGCCGTGGGCGTCGAAATCGATCGTGGTGCGTTCGGAATCGGAATCGGTGATGACTCCGAGCCCGTAAATCTCATGCTTGATGCACTGTCCAGTGATTAGAACCTGCACACCGACCTCCTTGGTTGAGACACCGGTCTTCGAGAGACCGGAAAAGCGGGAAGGCTGATCCTGGGAGGAGCGCGCCCGGCATTCAGGCCGGAATCGTTCCCATCGAGCCAGAGGCTCGTAACGTTCTACGTCTACAGGCCTTTAGGTTTCTTGCGGATACGAATTTAACGCCCAGCCTCGCAGCCTGTGGAACGGGTAAAAGGAATACGCGAGCGTTGACGCACTTTGATAATAACACAGGTCGGGCGGAAAGTCCATGCCTGCGGGCCCGACGCGGATGCTTGAGTAAGGACATAAACAACTGATAAGAGGGAAGATATTGACCAGGCCGACCGGCCCGCCCGAGCGCACTGGACGACCGATTAACCTGGCGGTTTGCAATCGCCGAAACTTCTGCTGGATTTGTCTTATTTCGTGCTCTGTGTAAAGGTGGAAAGCTAGCGCGCCTCCATGCCTCGTCAATCACTTGCGGAATTTGTGGCCGGATTCGCCGCCCGCGGAAACGAAATCGCGTACGTTCAGCGGCTTGGCTACCGGCGGGTGCGCTGGACCTACGCGCAGGTGGGAGAAACCGCCGCGCGATTTGCCCGGGAACTCGAAGGCAGCGGCGTCGGCCCGGGCGACCGAGTCTTCCTGTGGGGTCCGAACTGCGCGGAATGGGTGGCGGCATTCGCGGGCTGTCTGCTGCGAGGCGCGGTGGCGGTGCCGATGGATTTTGGCGCTGCGCCGGATTTCGCGGCGCGCGTCGCAAACCAAGTGCAAGCGCGCTATGCGGTGATTTCAAGCGAACGCGAGCTGCCCGCAAGTGACGCGATGCACGTTACGAAAATGGAGGGTTTAGCCGAGCGCCTGGAACGGCATTCGGGCCAGGCCTACTCCTCTCCGCCGCTCGATCGCCAGGCGATCGCTGAAATTCTGTTTACCTCCGGCACCACGGCCGAGCCGAAAGGCGTGGCGATTTCTCACGGCAATATTTTGGCGAACCTCGAACCGCTTGAACTCGAGATTCAGAAATATCGGAAATACGAACGGCCGTTCCATCCGCTGCGCTTCTTGAACGTGGTGCCGCTCAGCCACGTATTCGGCCAGTTCATGGGTGTGTTTGTTCCCTCGTCGCTAATCTCCACGGTGGTTTTCGGAGATTCGCTTAATCCGGCGGAAATTTTGCGCACGATTCATGACGAGCGCGTGAGTCTGCTGATCGCCGTGCCGCGGGTGATCGAAAGTCTGGCGGCGAAGATCCAGCGCGACATCGAGGCTACCGGCAAGATCGAAAAATTCCGCCGCGAATACGCCGAGGCCGCCAAAGAACGCTTCGTCTGGCACATGTGGCGCTTCCGAAAAATTCATCGCCGCTTCGGCTGGAAATTCTGGGCGATGATTTCGGGCGGGGCAGCGCTGCCCGCGGAGACCGAAGAGTTCTGGAACCGCCTGGGGTTCGCGGTGATTCAAGGCTACGGATTGACGGAGACGACTTCGCTGGTGAGCGTGAATCATCCGTTCAAAATCGGGCGCGGTTCGATTGGGAAAGTCCTGGATGGACGCGAAGTGAAATTGGACGCGAACGGTGAAATTCTGGTGCGCGGCAAAAGCGTGGCGTCGGGTTACTGGGATAAATCCGGTCTGCATCCGCTGGCAGATGGCGATGGGGGTTGGTATCGCACCGGCGATTTGGGCGCGATGGACGCGGTGGGCAATCTTTACTTTAAAGGACGCAGCAAAGATTTGATCGTCACGCCGGCGGGAATGAACGTCTATCCCGGGGATTTGGAAGCGGCGCTCCGGCACGAGCCCGAAGTGGCCGATAGCCTGGTTTTCGGCATGGAACACGGCGGGAATGCCGAACCGTTTGCGGTGCTCCTGCTGCGCGATGCCCAGGCGGCGGATGCGGCTGCCATCGTCGAGCGCGCCAATCAGACTCTTGCCGAATATCAGCGCATACGCCGCTGGTGGGTTTGGCCGGAGAGCGATTTTCCGCGCACTGGAACCGGCAAGCCGCAAGCGGCGGCGATTCGCCGCGCAGCCGAAGCCGCGACGGACGGCAAGAACCAGCCCGCAAGCGGGCAAGAGACGGAGACGATTCTGAGCGAGCTCGTGGGCCGCGCGCGCAACGCGAGCGGGGCGCCGCAGCCGGAAGCCGCAAGGCCTGACGGCACCGACGCGAAATCGCTGGGCTTGGATTCGCTGGGCCGCGTGGAATTGCTCGGCGCGCTCGAGGATCGCTACCAGGTGGAGCTGGACCAGACGAAATTCGCCGAGGCGCGCACCGTTGAGGATTTGCAAAAACTGATCGGCGAAGCCAAGCCGCCGGGAGAGAAGCCGCGATTCGTTTTCTCGCGCTGGCCGCAGCACTGGCCGATTACCTGGATCCGCGCGGCGATCTATTACTTGCTGACCTGGCCCGCGACGCATTTGATGGCGCACCCTTACGTCTACGGCAGAAAAAATCTGCGCGGATTGCACGGCCCTCTGATCATCGTCGCGAATCACCAGATGGATTACGACGTGGGCTTCGTGCTCGCGGCGCTGACGCCGCGGCTGCGCTATCGCATGGCCACGGCCATGTGGGGCGAGCGCCTGGTGAAGCAGAGGCATCCGCCGAAAGAATGGTTTTTCTTCCGGCGCTGGCTCTGGCAGATCGGCTACTACCTGATGTACGCGCTGTTCAACGTGTTTCCGTTGCCGAAATCGGCGCTGTTTCGCGATAGCTTTCGCTTCGCGGCCAGCCTGGCCGAGCGCGGCTACAGCATCCTGATTTTTCCGGAAGGCGATGAGACGCCGGACGGCATGATCTGGCCGTTTCGGCCCGGCGTGGGCATTCTGGTGAACGATTTGCGTCTGCCGGTATTGCCGATGCGCATCGAAGGGACCTACGAGATTCGCAAAGCAGGCACGCGATTCAACCGGCCCGGGCGCGTGCGCGTATACGTGGGCAAGCCAATCGAATTTCCGGAAGCCGGCGAACCGCGCGAAATCGCGAAAAAAATAGAAGAGGCCGTGACGGCGCTCGGCTCGGGCGGAAAAGACAATACCGGCGGCAAGACGGCGTGAACGCTTTCGCGGCGCACGCACGGCCGCCAATCCCGTCCTTGCGCGCGGTTTGACAGCCGGCGAAGCCTGCCGGTATCCTGATTTGTTCCGGGACCTCCCGCACGTTCCAGGAGTACTCACGCATGCGTTCATCGCGGCCGATGGCCGTCGCGTCCTATGCTGTAGCTTGGTTCGTTGTGATTGGCGCTGTGGCGAGCCTCACGGCTGGCCCAAGCGGCACGATGAGCCACGGATTCGATCTGTCCGATCTGGATACGACGTGCAAGGCATGCGCCGACTTCTACCAGTACGCCACAGGCGGTTGGCGCGCGCGTAATCCGATTCCGGCGGCTTACCCTTCCTGGGGGCAGTTCAACGTCATCGCCAATCGGAACGAAGCGATTCTTCACGAAATTCTTGACCAGGCCGCGCAAGACCGGCATGCGGCGCCTGGCTCGATCGAGCAGAAAATCGGCGATTTCTACGGCAGTTGCATGGACGAAGCGGCGATTGAGGCCGCCGGCGCCAAGCCGTTGCAGCCCGAACTTGCGCGCATCGCCAAAATCGCCAGCGTAGCGGACCTCGAAGCCGAAGCCATGCAGCTGCAAAGCATCGGCGTGAATGCCATGTTCGGGTTCGGATCCATTCAGGATTTCAAGGACAGCACGCAGGTGATCGGCGACGCCGGGCAAGGCGGGCTGGGCATGCCTGATCGCGATTACTACTTTCGCCCGGACGACGCCTCAAAAAAGCTGCGCGATCAATACGTCGCGCACGTAACGCGCATGTTCATCCTGTTGGGCGACGCCCCGGATACGGCGGCGGCCGAGGCCAAAACCGTGATGAGCCTGGAAACGCAACTCGCGCAGGCATCTTCAACCGACGTTGAATTGCGCGATCCCGTGGCCAATTACCATCGCATGACGCCGGCGGAGCTTCAGACCGCGACCGCGCATTTCATTTGGACGGACTATTTCCGCGAGACCGGCTTCCCCGATATCGCCGCGGTGAATCTGGAACAGCCAAAATTTTTCCAGCAACTCGATCAGATGCTCGTCAGCGTGCCGCTCGCCGATTGGAAAACCTACTTGCGCTGGCATCTGGTGCACAGCGCCGCGCCGATGCTTTCCTCGAATTTCGTGAACGAGAATTTCGATTTTTACGCCAAGACGCTTGAGGGCACGACGGAACTGCGGCCGCGCTGGAAACGCTGCATTTCGGCCACCGACCATGATTTGGGCGAGGCGCTGGGCCAGAAATACGTGGAGAAGGCCTTTCCGCCACAGGCCAAAATCGCGGCCGTGCAAATGGTCCACAATCTGATGGCTGCGCTGCGCGCGGATATGGAAACGCTCACGTGGATGGGACCGGAGACGCGCAAGCAGGCTGAAGCCAAGCTCGACGCCATGACGCTAAAGATCGGCTATCCGGACAAGTGGCGCGATTATTCGGCGTATCAAGTCACGCGCGATTTTTATCTTGAGAACGCATTTCGCGGCGAGGCCTTCGAGTTCCGCAGAAATCTGGCCCAGATCGGCAAGCCTGTGGACCGCACCGAATGGGGTCTGACGCCGCCGTCGGTGAACGCTTACTACAATCCTCTGATGAACGAGATCGTTTTTCCCGCGGGCATATTGCAGCCGCCGTTTTTCGATCCCAAAGCCGACGACGCGCTGAATTACGGCGGCATGGGTTCGATCATCGGACATGAAATGACCCACGGTTTTGACGACGAGGGCAGCCAATTTGACGCGCAAGGCAATCTGCGCGATTGGTGGACGCCCGAGGATCACAAGAATTTCGAGGCACGGGCCGATTGTATCGCCAAGCAATTTGACGCCTACGTCGTCGGGGGCGATCTGCACGAAAACGGAAAGCTGGTCGAAGGCGAGAGCATCGCCGACCTGGGCGGCGTGACGATTTCGCACATGGCCTTCGAGACCGCTGAAGCCGCGACGTCGCCGGACCGCGCGGAACGCGGTGCTTTAATCGACGGCTTCACGCCCGAACAGCGCTTCTATCTCGCGTGTGCGAGAAATTGGGGAGAGAACGACCGGCCGGAGATCGAACGGTTGCAGACCAATACCGATCCGCATCCGGTGAACCGTTTTCGCGCCAATGGACCACTCTCGAATTTGCCGGAGTTCGCTACGGCCTTTGCGTGCCAGGCGGGAGACGCCATGGTGCGGCCCGAAGTGGAACGCTGCCGCATCTGGTAGCGGCGCGCCGAGTTAACAGCAAGGATCATCGAAGTAAGGACCAACGCGACGTGGGCATTTAGGGGCGTAAACCCTGAATCGAATCGCACGATTTATCGATCTAAAGAAGTTCAGCCGCGCCGCACGATTGTTATACCGGAGAAATCGTGAGAATGAACAGCCGTCTCGCAGTGGGAGTCCTATTCGCCGCAGCGCTGGCCGTCACGGCCTGCAGCAAGCAGCAGGGAGCGGGCGGCGCGCCGCAATTTCCTCCGACGCTGGTGACCGTGGCCGTCGCAAAGCCCGCGACCGTGCCGGTGTATCTGGACGAAATCGGCAAAAGCGTCGCGTTTGAATCCGTCACCGTGATGCCGCAAGTGGCCGGGCGGATCACCGAGCGCGATTTTGTGGACGGCGCGGATCTGAAAAAGGGCCAGCTTCTGTTCGTGATTGATCCGCGCCCGTTTCAGGCGCAACTGGATGCGGCCGTGGCGCAACTTGCGCAAAGCAAGGCCACTCTCGATTTGGCCGAATCGCAATTCAAGATGTACCAATCGCTGAACGATCCGCGCGCCGTTTCACAATTGGATTTTGAAACGAAGAAAAACGCCGTCGAGGTGGGCCAGGCGGAGGTGCAGGCCGCCGAAGCCGCCGTTGAAAACGCCAAGCTCAGCCTGGATTACTGCACGATCCGCTCGCCGATCGATGGCCGCGCGGGCGTGCGCCTCGTCGACGTCGGCAACATCGTGCAGGCCAACACCACAGCGCTGCTTTCCATTCAGCGACTCGATCCGATCTACGCGGATTTCACGATCGCTGAGCAGGATCTGCCCGGCGTGCGCCAGCAAATGTCCCGCGGCACGCTGAAAACTTTAGTGTGGCTTCCATCGGACACGGCGAACACCGCGCATTCCGGAGCGCTCACGTTCCTGGATAACGCCGTGCAAAACGCCACCGGCACAATCAACCTGCGCGCGACGGTCGCCAACGCCGATCATCATTTCTGGGCCGGAGAGTTTGTGAACGTACGGCTTATTCTCGCGACGCAAGCCAACGCCGTGCTGATCCCGAACGAAGCCACGCAGATCAGCCAGAAGGGGCCGTTCGTTTACGTCGTGCATGACGACAATACCGCCGAACTGCGACCCGTAACGCTCGGCCAGCGCCAGGATGACGACATCGTGGCCACCAGCGGTGTGGCCGCCGGCGAGCGCGTGGTGCTGACCGGCCAATTGACCATCGTCCCCGGCGGCAAGGTGATCGTAGCGCCGCCGGCTGCGTCGCCCACAGGCGCCGCTACGCAGGGCCAATAACCGTGAATTTCTCCGAACCATTCGTTCGCCGCCCGGTGATGACGGTCGTCTTGACCGCATCGATCATTTTGTTTGGCCTTCTGGCGTATCTCGGTCTGCCAGTGAACGATCTGCCGGCCGTCGATTACCCGGTCATTCAAGTGAGCGTGGGTTATCCCGGCGCGACGCCGGAAACCATGGCCAATAACGTGGCCACGCCGCTGGAACGCCAGTTCATGCAGATTCCCGGCCTGGAACTTGTGACTTCGAGCAGCGGCCAGGGCCACACCAGCTTCGTCCTGCAGTTCGCGCTCTCGAAGAGCGTGGATGCGGCAGCCACCGACGTGCAGTCTGCGATCTCGCAGGCCGAAGCGGAATTGCCGGTGGACCTTCCTTCTCCTCCGACATTTACCAAGACAAACCCAAACGACCAGCCTTTGATCTACGTCGGCATGGCCAGCGACAGCGTGACCGAAGGCCAACTGTGGGACTACGCCAGCACGCAGGTCGGCGAGCGCATCAGCATTCTGCCGGGCGTGAGCCAGGTCGCGGTGTACGGCGCGCAATCGGCCGTGCGCATCAAGGCCGATCCTTCGGCGATGGCCGCGCGCAATCTCACCTTGGATGACCTGGTGAACGCCGTGCGCGGCGGCACAAGCTACACCGGCGCCGGACAATTCGATGGCGCGCACCGCACGTTCCTCCTCGAAACGCAGGGCCAGCTGACCGAAGCCAGCCAATACAACGATCTGATCGTCGGCCAAGTGAACGGCGCGCCGATCTATTTGAAAGATATCGCCACGGCCAAGGAAAGCATCGTCGACGAGCGCATCAACATACATTTCTGGGCGCGCGGCTACACCGTGCCTTCCGCGACGGTGGTCATGGGCGTGTACCGCCGCGCGGGCTCGAATGCCGTGGACGTCTCAAAGTCGGTGCGCGCGCTTCTGCCGACCGTTCAGGCGGAGTTGCCGAGTTCGGTTGAGATCGTGCCGATCTACGATCGCTCGCTCACGATCGTGCACAGCGTCCTGGACGTTGAATCCACGCTGACCATCGCCTTCGCACTGGTCGTGCTGGTGATTTTCGTGTTCTTGGGCCGAGTGCGCGACACACTGATTCCGGCCGTCGCGCTGCCGCTTTCGCTGTTGCTCACCTTCGTGGTCATGGAGATCCTCGGTTACAGCCTCGACAATCTTTCGCTGATGGCGCTAACGCTCGCCATCGGCTTCCTGGTGGACGACGCTATCGTGTTTTTGGAAAACACTGTGCGCCTGATGGAAACCGGCCTGAGCGCGCTGGACGCCACGCTCGAATCCGCGAAGGAAATCAGCTTCACGATTCTGGCGATGACCATTTCGCTGGCGGCCGTATTCCTTCCGCTGGTGTTCATGTCGGGTCTGGTGGGCCGCATCTTCCGCGAATTTTCGATCACCATCATCGTTTCGATTTTCGCCAGCGGCATTGTCTCGCTCACGCTCACGCCGCTGATGTGCTCGCGATTGCTGGCGGCGCGTGGCGCCGGAGCGAAGAAGACCTGGATGGAACGCACCAGCGAGCGCGTTGAGCATCGCGTGCTCGAATTTTATGGGCGCACGCTGTGGTTCTTTCTGCGGCGGCGTTGGATTTCGGCAATCATCTGGGTGGTTTGCCTCGCCGGCACCGTGTATTTGTTCGACGTTGTTCCCAAGGCCTTTCTTCCCGTCGGAGACAGTTCTTTCCTCCGCGGCGTGGTCATCGCGCAGGAAGGCTCTTCGCCCGACCAAATGCATGCGTACCAGGCGCAAGTGGATAACGCCGTCGAATCGAATCCGAATGTGTTGATGAGCGTTTCGTTGAGCGGCGCCACGGGTTTTCTTTCGTCGAACCAAGCCTTCCTGTTCGCTTCGCTGAAGGATCCATCGAAGCGGCCGCCGATCGATGCCGTCGCTGGCCAGCTGATGGGACAGGTGGCGATGAGCGTGCCCGGCGTCGTCACGTTTCTGCAGCCCAACCCGGTGCTTGAAATCTCCACCGGCGCGACCGCCAACAATCAGGGCGAATTCGCCTACGCGCTTTCCGGATTCGATCAGGACCAGCTTTTCGACGTGGCCACTCAATTCGAGATGAAGATGATGCAGTATCCCGGATTCTTGTTCGTCAATTCCGACCTATTCGACCACACGCCGAGCCTGCAGGTGGATATCCTGCGCGATCAGGCCAAGACCTACGGCATTTCCGAGACGCGCATTCTCAATCTGATTCACGAAGCCTATTCGCAGAACTACGTCTATCTGATCAAGAAGCCCACCAACCAGTATCAAGTGATCGTCGAAGTCGCGGACAACGATCGCTCGAACCCTGAAAATCTTTCTTTGCTGTACATCAAGAGCGACGATGGGCAGCGCCTGATTCCGCTCAGCGCCGTCACCAGCTGGCACACCTCGATTGGCCCGCAAGCCGTGAATCACATCGACCAATTCCCGGCGGTTACGCTATTTTTCAATCTGAAGCCCGGATACACCATCGGCCAAGCCACCGACTACGTGGAGCGCACGGCGAAACAGACCTTGCCGGTGGGCGTGCGCGGTTCGCTACAAGGCGAAGCCAAAACGTTCCAGGAAACGGTGAGCAGCCTCACCATCCTGATGTTTCTGGCCGTGTTCGTCATGTACGTGATCTTGGCGATCCTCTACGAAAATTATTTGCATCCGATCACGGTTCTTTCGTCGCTGCCGGTGGCGCTGGTCGGCGGTCTTTTGACGCTATGGATTTTCAACGCCGAAGCCTCGCTCTACGCTTTCATCGGGATGTTCATGCTCATGGGCATTGTGAAGAAAAACGGAATCTTGATTGTGGATTTCGCGCAACAGCGCGTGGCGGAAGGAATCCCTGACGATCAGGCCATCCACGACGCCAGCATGGAACGCTTCCGTCCGATCATGATGACTACTCTCGCGGCGCTGATGGGCGTGGCGCCGATCGCGCTGGGTTATGGCGCCGATGGTTCTTCGCGCCGCCCGCTCGGATTGGTTGTCGCCGGCGGATTGATCGTCTCTCAGTTCATTACCCTCTACGTCACGCCGGCGATTTATTTGTATCTCCAGGAATTTCAAGAAAAGGTGTTGGACAGGTCGAGTTTCTTTCGCGAAAACCGCGTCCGTCCCGCGCCACCTACTCCAGAGCCTGGTCTTGCGGGCGGGCACGGCTCCGGTGATTAGGGCGATGAGCGCGGCCAGGCAATCTTTAGCGCGGAGCGTTTCGATCGCGTGCCTTTTCGCGCTCTTGAGCGGCTGCAACGTCGGCCCGAAATATCAGAGAGCGCCGGTCGAAACTCCAGCCGCCTACAAAGAAAACGGCGATTGGAAAGTCGCGCAGCCGCAGGACGCGGCCGCGCGCGGCAAATGGTGGGAGGCGTTTGGCGATCCGCAATTGAACGCGATCGAAGACCAAGTCAACGTCTCGAATCAAAACATTGCCGCGGCCGCCGCCAATTTTCTTGCCGCGCGCGCTTTGGTGAAGCAGGCGCGAGCGCAATTATTTCCGAGCGCGGCAACTCAGCCTTCGATCACCTACACGCATCAACCGTTCGCCATTGCGTCTGGCTCATCGGGTTCGTCGGGGAGTTCCAGCAGCTCCAGCGGCTTGGTGGAGAGCGGAACGTTCGCCGAATACGTTTTGCCTTTCGACGCGTCGTGGCAGCTGGATCTCTGGGGACGCATCCGCAATGGCGTGAAGGCCAGTGTTTTCGCCGCGCAAGCCTCCGCCGCCGACTTGGAAAGCGTGCGCCTCACCGCGCAAGCCGAAGTCGCTATCGATTATTTTTCGATCCGCGCGCAGGATGCCCAGCAACAGCTTCTAGACCAGACCGTGAAAGCCTTTCAGGATTCTTACGACATCGAAAAGGAGCGTTTCGACGCGGGTCTGAGCTCGAACGAAGACGTCACGCAAGCGCAAACGCTTCTCGATTCGGTTGAGGCCCAAGCCGCCGACATCGGCATCTTGCGCGCGCAGTACGAACACGCTATCGCGCTGTTGGTGGGCAAGCCGCCGGAGGATTTCTCGCTCGCGCCGCTCGCGCTCGATTCAATTCCGCCGGCCGTTCCCGCAGCGATGCCCTCGGAATTGCTGGAGCGCCGCCCGGACGTTGCCGCCGCCGAGCGCAGCATGGCCGAAGCCAACGCCGAAATCGGCGTGGCCAAGGCCGCGTTTTATCCGACGGTAACGCTGAGCGCCGCGGGCGGCTTTGAAAGCGTCTCGGCCGCAAGCTGGTTCACCTGGCCCAGCCGCTTCTGGTCGGTCGGCCCCGGCGTGGCCGAAACGCTGTTCGATGCCGGCGCGCGCAGAGGAGTTCTGCAGCAAGCACAAGCGTCTTACGATCAAACGGTCGCCGTCTATCGCCAAACTGTGCTGACAGGTTTCGTGCAAGTCGAAGACAATCTGGCCGCGCTGCGCATTCTGGCCGACGAGATAAGGAAACAAGATACGGCGGTGCAATCGGCGCAGGCCAATCTCACGCTGGCAACCGACCGTTACAGAGTTGGCGTCGATCCCTATCTCAACGTGATCACGGCGCAGCAGACGCTGCTTGGCAACGAACGCACCGCGCTCGATCTGCGCATGGAGCAAATGACCGACAGCGTGCAACTGATCGAAGCGCTCGGCGGCGGCTGGGACGCATCGCAATTGCCAACCGAGCGGGACATTCGCGCGGGAAGATCCGCCGCGCCGCCCGTCGCTCCCGGAGGCGCGCCAGCCCCCGCTCCCGCCAATCCGTAGCGCGCGCAAGGCGCGCCGGCGAAAACGTCGGCCGCAGAAATTGTGGTAAAGTTTGAATCTCGATTGCAAAGCAATATAGGCCCGTAGCTCAGTTGGTTAGAGCGCTACCTTGACACGGTAGAGGTCTGGGGTTCGAGTCCCCACGGGCCTACCATTCCTCAAAAATGTGTTTCCTCTATATCCTGCAAAGCGAATCCTCAGGCAGATCTGGCGTATGCGTAGGTCCGTCAAAACCTCGGCGTGGCCGGGGGCGCGCTTTTGCCGGTCGAGCTAGCGGGATCGGTGTCTGCCTTGAATGTTGAAGATGAAGCCGGCCGAGATTTGCATATCGTTCTGGAGGCCCGGCTGCCCATTGGTGCGCTGAAATCCGGTGCTCACATATTTCACCTTGACCATCTCGATGGACCAGCGGTCGCGAACGTTTGCGATCAGTCCCACGCCAATGCTCATCACGAACGCGTTCTCCGAGGCCGTCTGGCCCGACTCTTCGCCCCGCAGATAACCGCCGCCAAAAAGCACGTCGGCCGAGGCCGCCCATCGTGAATTGTGGATGGGCACCTGCAGCTCCGGGCCAAACGTGTACGTGAACATCTGGCCGCTGGTTCCCGCGGGCTGGCCTCGAAAGGTATAGCCCCCGAGCTCTCCCACGATGCTTAGCGGCGGCATGATGGTGAAGGCTCCCAGCACCGTGCCGCCATCCGCGGAAAACGTTCCGCCGTTCCCCGAAGAATTTGCGCGCAGGTAGGAATAATCCACGTTGATGTTGCCCCAGTTGCTATCCTGGGCGCGAGCCGCCGGCGCCGCGATCAGCACCAGTGCGAACGCCACAAGCCCGGCGAAGTGCCTGCCTCGCCATGCGACCGGCTGCCATTTCTTCGATGCTCCGTTGGGATCCATGCTTCTCGGTTCCTCCTATTGGATTTCCCTAATTCACCACGATCGTGACTGTGGTGGACTGTTGGTAGATTCCGTCGCTTCCGGTCACCACCACGTTGTAAGTTCCCGCGGGCGTGCCGAAGTTGGTGAAGTTGGTTGCCGTGCTGCCGCTGCCCACGCTTCCGCAGCCGCCGAGGATTGCCGCCAGAGCCAGTCCGCCGAAGGCCAGCCCCCAGTCGCGGCGCTTCCGAGCGCTCGCCCAGAAGATTCCGAGAAGCGCCAGAGCCAGTGCGAATGCCGCAAGTTCAAGCGTGCGCGGATTCGGCCATGGTCCAAACGGCCGCACTTGACGCGAAACATACGGGAATCGTGGAGTGGTCTGAACGGTTATCGTCGTAGCTTGGGCCAGCGTGCTTAGCGAAAGGTTGGGCGGCGCGAAGATAAACGAACTGTTCGGCGGCAGACTCGTCGCGGAAAACACCACCGTTCCTCCAGCGACCGGTGACACTCCTAGCGTGATCGGAATGCTGATCGCTTGACCAGCAGGGATTACGGGAAGTGGCGCGAGCGATGCCGGAGCGACCGTGAAAACCGGCGCAACCACCAGCTGCGCCACGATTGCCGACGTGCTCACCGCAAAGTTCGTGCTGCCAGTGAAGCTCGCCGTGACGTTGTTTGTGCCGAGCGGCAGAGCCGAGGTGATAAGCGTCGCCGCGCCGCCTGAAAGCGTTACGGTTCCGAGCAGCGTGCCGCCGACATTGAACGTAACGCTGCCGGTTGGCACACCCGCGCCGGAGGTGGCCGTGGCCATCAGCGTCACGTTCGCGCCCAGGTTGGTTGGAGTGGCCGACGAGACTAGCGTTGTGGCCGTCGCGATTGGATTCACCGTCAACGTGACGTGCCCGGCTGCGGGCGCGTAATCAACGGCATCGGTCGGCGTGAACGTCGCGGTGAGCAGCTGCGCGCCCCCGCCGAGTACCGTACCGGCCGCCGGCGCGTAGACAAATGTGCCGGCTACGCTGGCAGTCGCGTTAAGCTGCGCACCGCTCAGCGCCGTCCCGTACGTGATGGCCGCGGGCGCGGCCCAGGTGACCACCGGTATCGCTTGGTTCACCGTAAGAGTTGTGCTGCCGGTCGCGGTCGTGTAATCGGCGGCGTCAGTCGGAGTGAACGTCACATTCAGAGTGTCATTCCCGGCAGCCGGCAGATTTCCCGCCGCCGGCGTGTAGACAAATGTCCCCGGCACGCTAGCGGTCGCGTCAAGTTGCGCGACGCTTAGCGCCGTCCCGTAAGTGATGGCCGCCGGCGTGGTCCAGGTGACAACTGGCGTCGCCTTGGTCACGGACAAAGTTACGGTACCGGTCGCGGCCGTGTAATCCACGGCATCGGTCGGCGTGAACGTCACGTTGAGCGTGTCGTTGCCCACTACCGGGACGGTGCCCGCGGCTGGCGTGTAGACAAATGTCCCCGGCACGCTCGCCGTCGCGTCAAGTTGCGCCGCGCTTAAGGCTGTCCCGTACGTGATGGCCGCGGGTGTGGCCCAAGTGACTACCGGCGCCGCCTTGTTCACTGTCAGATTTACGGTGCCTGTGGCCGTCGTGTAATCGATCGCATCGGTCGGCGTGAAAATCACGCTGAGCGGTTGACTGCCAGCGCCAATCACGGCGCCGGCCAGCGGCGTGTAAGCAAACGTCCCTGGCACGCTCGCTGTGGCGTCAAGTTGCGTGACGCTTAGCGGCGTCCCGAAGGTGATCGCGGCAGGTACAGCCCAGGTGACCACCGGCGTCGCCTGATGCACCACGAGTGTCGTGTTGCCCGCGGCCGTCGTGTAATCGACCGCGTCCGCCGGCGTAAAAGTGGCGGTCAGCAAATCGCTGCCTGCCGCCGGCACGGATCCCGCAATCGGTGAATAGACAAAAATTCCGGGCACGCTTGCTGTCGCATCGAGTTGCGCGCCGCTCAGTGCTGTCGGATACGTGATGGCTGCGGGCGTCGCCCAGGTGATCACCGGCGTCGCCTGGTTCACCGTCAGCGTTGTCGTGCCGGTCGCCGTGGTGTAATCCACCGCGTCGGTCGGCGTAAACGTCGCGTGCAGCGTTTGCGCTCCGGCTGTGAGCAGCGTGCCGGAGGCCGGCGAATAGACGAAGCTCCCCGCCACGCTCGCAGTGGCGTCGAGTTGCGCGGCGCTTAACAGCGTTGGATACGTGATCGCCGCGGGAGCGACCCACGTAATCACTGGTGTTCCCTGGCTTACGGTCAAAGTTGTGGAGCCGGCCGCCGTGGTGTAATCCACCGCGTCGGTGGGAGTAAATGTCGCGTGCAGCGTTTGCGTTCCCACGCCAAGCACTGTGCCGGAGCCAGGCGCGTACACGAAGGTCCCCGCGGTATTTGCGGTCGCATCGAGTTGCGCGGCGCTCAGCGGCGCCGGATACGTGATCGCCGCAGGCGCAGCCCACGTGATCACAGGCGTTGCTTGGAGTACGGTCAGAGTTGTAGCGCCGGTCGCCGTTGTGTAATCGACCGCGTCCGTCGGAGTGAACGTCACGCTGAGCGGCTGGCTTCCCGCCGTTAGCACCGTGCCGGACGCGGGCGAATAGACGAACGTGCCCGCCACGCTCGCTGTGGCATCGAGTTGCACGACGCCTAGTGGCGTTCCGTAAGTGATCGCCGCGGGCGCAGCCCACGTGATCACCGGCGTCGCCTGATGCACCACCAGCGTTACGTTGCCAGTTGCCGTCGCGTAGTCCGCCGTATCGGTCGGCGTAAACGTGACGCCGAGCGTGTCGCTGCCCGTCGCGGGAAGCGTGCCCGCGACCGGCGAGTAGACAAATGCCCCGGCCACGCTGGCCGTGGCATCCAATTGCGCGCCGCTCAGAGCCGTCCCATACGTGATCGCCGCCGGCGTTGCCCAGGTGATCGTGGGTGTCGCCATGTTCACGATTATCGTGGCCGTCGTC
>Ga0182015_10003633_pt1 | contig 17140 bp, 18 predicted proteins | sample 712P3MmetaG_FD_120478 | JGI IMG/M metagenome (GOLD analysis project Ga0182015, IMG submission 120478) | Permafrost microbial communities from Stordalen Mire, Sweden - 712P3M metaG | ecosystem: Environmental > Terrestrial > Soil > Wetlands > Permafrost | place: Sweden: Stordalen | collected... | reverse complement strand
TACTCGCAGGAGACGGCAAGCGAATATGTCTCACCGTCGGAGGCCGTTCCGAGAGGCAAAGCTCCCAAGATGCAGGTCCAATTACTGAATCCAGGAGAACCGACGAAGCAATATGCGGTCATCTTCTATCAGGGAGACGAGGCTTTTTCCGGACTGCTGGAGTTCGCGGAGAAGTATCAAGTGACGAGCGCTCATTTCACCGCAATCGGAGCACTTAGTGGAGCGACAGTGGGTTGGTTCGATCCCCAGCGCAAAATGTACAAGAAGATTCCCATCGTCGGTCAGCACGAAGTGATTGGAATGAGCGGAGATATCGCGCTCTACCAGGGAAAGCCCGTGGTCCATACGCACATGATAGTGGGAAACCCGGACGGAACCACGCGTGCCGGACATGTCCTCGATGCGTATGTGTCCCCGACGCTCGAGGTAATGGTGACGGTCGATCCGATAACCATGCAGAAACGGTTTGATCCGGCAACTGACCTGACGTTGATTGATCCTTCCTTGAAATAGCGGCTTCGTGGCTCTTTATCTTGCTGGCTTTCTTAGTCTGAAACGGCTTTACGAGGAGAGAAAAACATGCGGTGGAAGCGAATCGCGGACGAACCGAAAACTCTTGTCCTAATCTTTGAAACCGGCGACGAGGTCGCAGGCGCGCTACAACAGTTCGCAAAGGGACAGGGTTTGGGGGGAAGCAGTTTTAAAGCTATCGGCGCGCTTTCGTACGCGAAGCTGGGTTGGTTCAACTGGGAGACGAAACAGTATGATCCAGCCTGCATTCTCGACGAGCAAGTGGAGCTGCTTTCGCTCATTGGTGATATCGCCCTCAAGGACGGCAAGCCGCAGGTGCACGCGCACGTGGTAGTGGGACGCTCCGATGGCACTGCCCACGGTGGCCATCTGCTTGAGGCTCGCGTGCGTCCGACGTGCGAATTGATTCTGACAGAAAGTCCGGCTCATCTTCAGAAGAAGCTCGATCCTGAATCAGGAATAGCGTTGATCCAAATCTGAAAGGCGGGTCACACATTGTGCCGCCAGTGCAAACAAATATAAAGAGGGAGGTTGAGAATCGTGAACGAAGTACGCGTGATTGCAAGAGCGGTGGCCCGCAAAGGAAAAGAAGACCAACTCAGAGCGCTGTTGCAGGGCATGTTGGTTCCTACGCGTGCCGAACAGGGATGCGAATCGTATGAACTTTACGAGTCGGATTCCAAAGGGCGTTTCTATTTCGACGAAACATGGGAGAGCAAAGCTTCACTCGATAAACACACAGCAACTGCGCACTTTAAACACTTAGAACAAGCGATCGTGGAATTGCTGGAAGAACCGTTCGATGTAAACATTCTCGAAAGGGTTCTGAGCGGCGCTGCGGCAGCATGATTCTTGCGCTGGGTGCACGGGTTTTGCACAGAGCTAGTTTTTCCGTTCCTTAAACGACCGCCAACTCCTTGCCCATGCTCCGAGGCCTCTCTCGCGATGAGCCGCCCTAAACGAGCTCCAGCTTTTCCGCTGGGATCTTCATTGCCATTTCCTTATCGATGTTCAGATGTGCCCTCAGCATTTCGCTGGGGACGCGCTTGAGCCACTGGTTCAGAGAAACATCCGAGAACTCGTCGGCTGCGAACAGCTCCAGGACCACCAGGTCGGTATCACCCGTGTTTTCGACGTAGTGAGGCGCGTTGGTGGGAACATACCCGACATCGTTGGCACTAAAGTCCATTGTTCGGGCATTGTCGACGGGATAGAACACGGTCATGCGACCCCTGCCAGCGATATAGTACTGCCACTCGGAGGCGTTCGGGTGCCAGTGGACCTCACGCATGTGTCCAGGCTTGATGATAAGCATGGCCGCGGCAATACGCTTGGAGGCCGGAAAGTTGTGTGAGTCGACTATCCGAACCTCGCCCGCTTTGCTGGCTTTCGTCGGCTCCATCGCCCTCATGCGGAAGGTGTACTGATACCTCGATGCTACTTGCTCGCCGCCGATCTCCGCCTTGTCCTGTTCGAGCGAGTTGGGCAAGTTGCCGGGGAAGATGTAGAGTGGCGCCCCCGGCATTTGAGCGAAAACACTCTTATCCAGGCCTGTATTTTTTGCCAATACCTCGGGAGGCGTGTGCGCCATCAACTCCGAGAGCAGCATGGTTCCATCTTCAGAGAACATCCCCTGGTTGAAAACCAACAAAAACTCCGTTCCGTCCGGGCCAAGCCCTTGAATGGAATGCGGGTAGCCTGCGGGAAAGATCCAAAGATCGCCTTCACTCACGTCGCCGATGAACATAGTGCCATCAGGGTTCATCACCGTGACACGGCAGCTGCCATAGAGGACATAAGCCCATTCATCAGCCGTGTGCCAGTGCAGTTCTCGATAACTCCCTGCCGTGAGGCGCATTTGAACGCCGGCAATATCCTTGGAAGAAGGGAGGACGCGCTGCGTCACCTCGTGGGTCCATCCACCCTCTTCAACCCGCTTCTTCACCAGATCGAACGAATACCAGATAGGTCCTACATCCCCGTGATCGGTAGGCGGCGGAGTATTCGAATTCGGATTCTCGCCCAGAAGAGCCTTGTTCTCCGGACCGGGGTCCCTTGAGGAATGGTCGTGCTCCGCCTTCTGCGTGCTTGCCTTTTCTTGCGCATTGGCGGTCAGGCCCGCAAAAGCGGCAGTTGCCAGGGCTACCGAACTCATGCCGAGGAAACTTCTCCGCGAAGGGTGTTCTGCCATGGATCTTTCTTTTGTATGGTCGTTCATTCTCTCAACCTTTCGTTTTTTTAGGCTGCACTGATCAGTCGATCGAAGCCCGAAACAATCAGATGCTCTCAACGCTGCCTTAGTGGTTCGGGATGCAAGGTCTCTGCTAAACACGTCAAAGCCGGAACGCGGCCCGCTGCGGACTGTTCCGCTCCCGAAACATGTTCGTGGACAAGATGATCCAATGAGAACGGTCCCGAGCCATTCACCGCAACCACCAAGGCTAGTGCGATCGCCAGCAGATGGAACTCAATGCCGTGACCTTGCTGGGTTCCGAACCAGTTCAAAAACAGCCCGAATCGGAAATGAACTGTTGCAATGGCGCCCACCATCGTGAGCACGATAACCAACGCGGCAATTCTGCTAAATAACCCCACGATCAGTCCCACTCCACTGAAAAATTCCCCGGCGATGACAAGAAAGGCCAGAGCCGACGGAAGGTGCAGATGTTGGGTGAACGTACGCATGCTGCTGGCTAGACCAGGTCCGCTGAACCAACCCAGCAGTTTCTGAGCGCCGTGGGCAAAGAATATGATTCCCAATACAATGCGAGCGATTGCCACAATCCAGTCAGCGTGCGTACCTGTGAGACTCTCGATCATCGGTCATTCTCCTCAATAGCCAGTTTCCTGCCGGCTACGTTAGCGAACCTGAAACAGACGAACTGGTGAATGCATTTTCACTGCCACTGCACGAGAAAGCAGAGCACGCTCCAATCACTCAATGTAGAAATTCGTTTGTCTCGTTTAGTCCAATAGCCCGTCGAAATGCGGACATCCTGTCAACTACAGGACGATTAGCCGACCTTTACGGGGCGATTCCCGACTACCCAGTCGTCCATGCCGTGGAAGATACGCAGTTGAATCATTGCGCGCGATTGGAACGAGACGTGCCTCATACTGGGCTATCAGGAGGAAGGAACGTGCAAGAAGCACAGCCATACACCGGGAAGGAACCAAGCTTCAACATCCCCAGCGGCAGCAGCGTACACGAAGAAATGAACAAGGCTCTCTTCCGCCGCCGGGCGTCGTTCTGCAGAATTGCTTATCGCTTTCTCGAAAATACGGCAGACGCGGAGGATGCGGTTCAGGACGCGCTTCTATCTGCCTACCAGCACATCGACCAGTTCAGGGGTGAGGCACAGATGTCCACGTGGTTAACCGCGATTGTTCCAATTGTGCCCGCATGCAATTGCGCAAGCGGTCGCGCCAGATTCACACGTCACTGGACGAACCCATCGACGAAGAGCAGAAACACACCATATCAGAACTATTGGCCGACCGCCGCCCGAGTCCCGAGGACGAATGCCGAAATTCCGAACTGCGTGCGCGCCTGGAAGAACTGGCGTCCCAGCTCTCGCCTTCATTGCGCACGGCATTTCAGTTGCGCGACTTGGATGGTCTGACCACTAGTGAGGCAGCGCACATTCTAGGCGTGGCGGACGGAACCGTGAAAGCCCAGTTGGCCCGGGCACGCGCCAAGCTCAGGCGATTGATGGGCCGGACTCCCCGCACAGAACCTCATCTACGTCGGACGTACGCGACGCCGAGAATGTTCGAGAAATAGCGATCAATCAGGAAGAGATTCTAGGTGGACAATTTCGCAATTTAGGGCACTTATATCTTTGACTAGCCAAACGTCCATGCGCCCCTGTCCAAGAAAAAGCCCCGGCCCTTGAAGGGGGACAGGGCGCTAGCCGACAACCCGAGAATTATGCCTGCGATTCGGCGCAGCGAACTACATGCCACTCTGATCAAAGATCAACGATTCTTTGTTGCGACCGAAGTCGATCTCCTCTAGCGTTCGTGTATTGGCCCTGGTTGTGCCGGTCACGACGTCGGCCTGAACCACTTGAGCGTTATTCGTCTTCAATGTTCCCGGCACCGTGGCAACAGTCTTTCCATCACGCAGGAAATTCACCTGTACCTCCGGGCCGGTTCCTTGCCACTCGACCTTGTAGTTGCCAGGTTGCAGCTGCGCGCCACCGACTTGTACAGAGTCCGGGATCTCCACCGAGTGCTGATTATTGTCCCGTGCCAAAGCGAACACCGACGACAATAGGCCGAGCATCGATAAAAGTATTGTGTACTTTATTAGCTTCATTGTGCAGGTTCTCCTTCAAAAAGTTGAGCGGCAGTTCTTCGTCTAATGAGATGAGGTCGCTAACTCAGACACTGAATGCCTTCTTGAATAGATGCCGGCCAATCGACTTGAGGTGCAACCGCGAGCGACCGCGGATGTAATTGTGCGTAAATCTTCGTAATCATTGTTGAATTTCGCCAAGAATAGTCCTGCGACCCGGAGCTTTCACTTGCCTTCAACCAAGACTTTGCACTGATTGATAAACGGGAACCCGATCGAGCATCATTTCACTGGCTCAAATCTTTGGACTCTGCGACCCCAATCGGTCTCGGCCACATAAATATTGCCTTTGGAATCGACGGCCAGAGTGTGGCCGTGGGTAAACTCACCTATCTGGTGACCAGGACGCCCAAAGCTTGAGAGTACTTTTCCGCTGGCATGGTCGAGAACTTTGACCTCTTCATCGCCTCCATCATCCACGTACATAAATTTCTGCTCCCGGTCGGGAGAAAAGCCGATCCACCAAGTAGTACCCCAATTGTCAGGAAGGCTGTTTCCTCTCTTGATCCAAATGTTGTTCTTGAAGTTTCCCATCTTATCGAAGACTTGGATCCGGTCGCTCTGCCGGTCACAGACGTAGACTAGACCGTCGTTGCCGATGACCACACAATGCACGACCCGCATGAATGCACCACCGACTCCTGCGTCGGCTTCCTCTTTTGTCCCCTGGTGCCCCCACTGACGAAGGAACTTCCCGTCCCGATCGAAAACGACTATCCGGCTATTGCCGTAACCGTCAGCAACGTAGACGTCGCCGTTGACGGGATCTACCGCTATATCGGAAGGCATGTAGAACTGCGTGTGACTCGAATTCAGCGCGCGACCCGTGAGAGTGCCATCGGAAGTATCGACAACGCCTCTTTCCCCGATCTGCATCAGTAGTTTTCCGTCGTGACTGTATTTCTGAATGATTCCGTCGCCATTGCCGGCTGTCCAAAAATCGTTCTCATAATCGATAGTGCAGCCGTGCGTGATATTCGGAACGGCTTTCCAGTCGCCGAAACTATTCACCATGTTCCCGTCCGGATCAAATTCAATATAAGGTGGCGCCTGCTTGGCAACTTCCGCTTCCTTGTCCGTCACGTCGCTGCGATTAACGATGAAAACGTGATCCTGCGCGTCCACGCATACCCCGCTCACTTGTCCGATTACCCATTTTTCAGGCAGGGGCTTTGGCCAGTTGGGATCGACGACGAATTTCGCACCGCGGGTATGTGCCTGTGCGCGCGCGCTCACTCCCAGAGCGACCACCAAACCTATGCGAAGCCAAATCTTAGCGAAGGGAGTTATTCCATTCTTCATTTGTCCCCCAGTGAACCCGAATCTGCGACGTGTTCAGCTATCGGCATCATTTGCGCGCAATAGCAGAGATCTCGATGTGAGCACCCAACGACAACTTGGCGACCTGCACCGTCGTTCGAGAGGGTAGGGGATTCTTGAAGTACTCTTTGTAGATGGCGTTCACTTCCTGGAACTGCGACAAATCGACCAGATAGATCTGAACCGAAGCGACATCGGAGTAGTTCATTTGCGCGTCGTTCAGAACGTGTCCGATATTTTCCAAACAGTCCCTGGCCTCTTGGCCGAAGTCGTCCGGCAATGCATGGGTCTTCGGGTCGGTTCCCTGCAGACCGGAGACATACAGAGTGTCCCCAGCCAGGATTCCCGGACTGTAGGGCGTGCCCGCGGGGACGAGTTCCGCGCCTACCGGAGTGTTGCCCGATTTCGTCGATGCAGAAAAGAGCAAGAGGCAAACTGCAAGCGAGCATCCAATGAATTTGGCCATGTGAGTGTTCCTCCCCTCCTCGACCGTAAGAGCTCGTGTTCTCAGACTTCCTACTTATGGTCCCTTGGCGTTTTCGATTGCATATGCATGCGCGAGCGCTCGGATCTCCGAGTCGGTAAGCGCGCCGGCGATGGTTCGCATCGGCATGTCCATGTCGTTGGCGCGCGTGCCCTGTGCAAACGCCTGCAACTGCTGTTCAAGATACAGTTCGTTTTGTCTCGCTAAGGCTGGCGCGCCGATCCGGTAGCCGCCGGGGCCGTGGCAAGAAGCGCAAGCCGCGATGCCGCGTTTTGGGTCGCCGGCATATATGAGCCTTCGCACAGGATCGCTGTTGCGATAACTGCTGCCTGCACGCGGTGCTCGCTCGCCGCGGTCTTCCGGTAACCCGGGTAGCGATGCAAAGTACGCAGACACGTCCGCGTACTGTTGTGGCGTGAGGGATTGTGCAATCGCGGACATCGGACCCGACAGGCGAGTCCCGGAGCGAAAATCGTCGAGTTGTTTGTACTGCACGAGACGGTCTAGCCCCGCCAGACTTGGAATCCAAGGTTGGCTGCTTAGTCCTTTTTCACCGTGGCATGCCGTGCAATTGGTTGCAATGAGCTCTCCGCCTTTCCGGTCACCGGCGGTTGCGTGCTGAATGGTGGTTTCCGTCCACGCAATGTAGGTTGGCACCTTCAGCGTAGGCTGGATGGTGTTGAAACCTTTGCCATGGATATGAAAGCCGAGAGCATGGTATAGCGTATCTTTCGTGGAAAACGGCGCACGACTTTCTTGGTACCGCGGCAGGATTAAGAAGCCCAGTCCGAACGCAACCACGAGCGTTGCCGAAACAACGGCGACCACAATGAAGCCCGTTGGATTTTGGAAACGAGAAGGTTTGTTCTGCCCACTCATTTCGTGATCCCCCGGGTCAAGGAATACGCCGGCGCATTTTGATTGTGGAGGAAGAAGAACTGGCCGATGGGATAGCCATATGCAATCAGCACGAGCGCAAGCAGGATCACGTTCCAGAGTCCAAAGCCGTTGAGGAGCGCGGGTACCGTGGCCGGAGGATTCACCGACAATGCGTAGCGAATGGGAGGCATGGATTCCGCCACTGGAGCGAGGTTCGACCGAACCAGGACGTAGAAGAACAGGAGTACTGAGCCGATCACGATGCAACCACCAATCACCGACAAGATGACGAGGAACGCTGTCTTCGCCACTTCCGGATCCGAATAGTCGAATATCGCGTAGCGTCGGGGCTGGCCCATAAGACCCACGATGTGCCACGGTATCGTCGTGATCAGGATGCCCCAAAACCAAAGCCACAACTGAATGTCCGCAAGACGCTTCGAGAATAACGGCCGTCCCGTCAGCCGCGGCCAGAGTTCGTAGGCGATCGCAAAGTATACGATGACGACGGCGCCTCCAAAAATAAGGTGGAAGTGGGCGGTAACCCAAGACGTGTTGTGGATCATCGCGTTCATGGCGTAACTCATGTTGATCAGTCCGCCGAAACCACCAGGTCCAAGAAGAAGCAGCGAAAGACCGACCGCGAGGACCATAGGTTCCTCCCAGGGCAGCGCCCGGATCCATCCGAACAGACCCTTACCTCCGCGTACACGCCCGGCTATTTCCAGAGAGGCCGTGATCGTAAACACCGTTAGCAAAGTGGGGAGGGCGACCATGAAAGTAAGCACGGACTGAACGAACTTGAATCCTGCGCCATGTTCGGGGTCCATAAAAAGATGGTGCAAGCCGACAGGAATGGAAAAAACCAGGAACAATATAAAGGTAATGCGCCCCATCGTGTCGCTATAGAGGCGTCCGCCTGCGGCTTGCGGCATTAACGTGTAGTAAGCGATGTAAGCCGGGAGGAGCCAGAAATAGACAATCGCGTGCAATGTCACCGAAAACAGCGTCCGGGCCAGTCCGGCGTCAATGGTGTGGCTCCAGCCGAACGTCACGGGCAGGATTTGAAAGAGGACCTCACTGACCGCCCCAAGTGCAGTCCATCCCCACAAGATGGCGCATGCCGTGATGGCAAACATGGCAAGCGGAACCGGTTTCCCCGGATTTTCTCGTTTCCAGGTACGGAAATTAACAACCATCAGCGCGATCCAAAAATAAGATCCGATGATGACCAATGCCAAGCCCAGGTAGTACCACGGGCTTCCGACCAGCGGCGGGTAAAAGGTGTACAACACTGAAGACCGGCCCGCGGCAACCGGCACGAGAGCCATCACCGTGCCGATCAGAGACAGGGCATAACCAACCCACGCCCATTTTTCTCCCTGGAGCGGCCTACCGAGCGCCGAGACGGCAATGGCATAGCCAAATCCCATTGCGAAGAATGTTGGAAAAACATACGCCATGATGGACCCATGTGCGGTCACCGAGGCGTAGTAAACGTTCGGATCGTCTACGGGAGCCGGCAACGGACTGCGCATCAGCATTTGCCAGAAGCCCAGTCCAACGGCGGGCAAAAAGCAGAGAAATGCGGTCCACAAGTGGGCGAGCGAAAGGGCTTTACTGTGTTCCACAATTCATCCTTTCGTCCGGCCGCAGGTTCTTGAATCGATCTCCCGGCACAACTACAACGCGCGCTGCCATCGCGTGATGACCGAAACCGCAAAACTCGTCACAGGGCATTTGGTACGTTCCCGGACGCTCAAAGCTTGTCCTTACGTTCGTGATATAGCCGGGGACAACCATGGCATTGGTGTTCGTGCTCTGTACGAAGAAGCCATGGGTAACATCGGCGCTGGTTAGTCGAAAACGAACGGGCGTCGAGGCTGGCACGACCGCGCACTGCGGAACAAACATATACTGCTCGGCAATTATGCGAACCGTGATTGAACCGTCGAGTTCCACAGCGGAACCAAGATTGCTTTCGACAAACTCCCCCTGCAGGTGCAAAGTCGCTGGGTCGATGGTTTCCACGTCGCTTAAGGGATGAAGCATCTGGCCGATGCCGGTAAGGACGATCACCGCCAGCATCACGCCGAGCATGGCGGCCATGACGAGGAACCATCGCCGCTCCGTCTTGACGATGACTGGTTCCGAAATCAGACCTGCCGCGCCTACGTCATTAAACTGGTTAGCCAACGTGCCCCCTCCTCATGAACAACACAAAATAGAAGAGCAGCCAGCCTGCGAAGAGTAGACCCACCGCGCAGGCTGCAATCACAAGGGCTCCGCGGGGACCGTCTCTGAGAGCCTCTTCAGCCGCAGCACGAGCGGCGCCAGGTGCCACGCTCTCTGGTTTGCTCGCTGATGAGTAATGAAATTCTTCTTCCATCATGCTTTCTTCCGGTTGATTTCACTTCACCGCTGGACGAGGTGCTTGCTCGAAATAGGCCGCGACGGCAGTGATGTCTTGTTCGCTCAGGTTATGAGCGGGAACGATCATCTGCTGGCTCTTGCGATAGCCCTGGCGAAACATTTGAATCTGAAGGCTGATGTAGTGACTGTATTGCCCGCCGAGGTATGGCACGCCAGAAACGGGCTCTCCCTCGCCGTTTGGCCCGTGGCAGCTCTCGCATGCCTGGACGCGCACGCTCAAATCACCAACTTCCGCGACTTGCTTTCCGCGATCACGGAGCTGCGCCGGCACCGGGCGTGAGGGTAGGGGAACGGTATGAACATTCGCGTAGTATTGCGCGACAGCGCCGATCTCATCGTCCTTCAACGCTTTGGCGATTGGCTGCATCAGCGCGTTCTGCCGATCGCCGGAAGCGAACCGGCGCAACTGATCGGCTAGATACTGCGCGGATTGTCCGTCCAGCCTCGGAAAAGCTCCGCTTCCGTCGGAAGCTCCATCAAAGCCGTGACAACGAGCACAGGCGACCGCCCCTCTTGTGGTTCCCTCTGCAACAATCCGGACTGCTATCTGTGATTCATTCGAGATCGATTTATTCGGAATCGTTTTATTCGAAACCGATGTCTGTGCGGCCGGGTAGCTCGCGACGATGATTATCGCTACAAAGACCACCGCCATAGAGAGGACAGACTTAACCCGCACCGTGCTGTGAATCTTCGTCATCGGTTACACCAGAGGTCCAGGTCGTTTCAGGTAGCGCGTCTTCAATGCGTCCGCTGTCCAGTAAATCAGCGCGCCCAGAGTGAGTGTTGGGTTGTAGCTGGAATTCTGTGGATAGTTGCAGGCTCCCACCACAAACACATTCGGCACATCCCAGCTCTGGCAGTAGCGATTCGCCACGCTTGTCGAAGGGTCGGCTCCGATTACCGCACCTCCAGTGTTGTGGGTACTCTGATATGACGTGGTCGTGAATGGACCCGTTCTTGGAGAATCGACCACAACCTTGGCGCCCATCTGTCGCGCGATTTCGCTGGCCTTATGGGTGACGAACCTACTCATGCGGACATCATTATCCGGAAAATCAAACGTGATTCTCAGAAGCGGCAGCCCCCACGCGTCGCGGTAGGTCGGATCCAAATCGAGGTAGTTCCCCCGCATGGAAGTAGACGTGCCGGATAAATTGAAAATCGCGGTGTGGTTATAATGCCGTCGGACGGCGTCCTTCCATTTGCTGCCCCAGCGCGGCGTCCCGGGCGGTGTGGGATGAAATTCGACAGGGCGCGCATTCGTGCTGCCGCACAGGACGTAGCATCCGCCAATAAATCCGAGGGCAGAGTGGTCGAAATTATCAACGCTGAAATCGTCGATGACGGTTCCACTGGCCCCGCCCGCCATGTAGGAATTCAAGTGAACGTCCTCGCCGAGAAAAGTGGGGACGTAACTCTGCGTCTGATAGGCGTAATTCCGCCCCACCACTCCCGTTTCGGTGGCGGGGTCGTACGGTTTGCCGATGCCGGAGAGCAGCAACATGCGGACGTCGTTCAACGCAAACGCGGTCAAAAGCACCAGGCTCGCGGGCTGCTCGAATTCCCGCCCTTGCGCGTCCATATAACTGACGCCCGTCGCTTTTTTGCCCGTGCTGTCCAGGTTAATTTTGAGAACCTGCGACTCGGTGCGCAGCTCAAAATTGGGATTCTTCATGAGCACCGGCAAGATCACGGTCTGCGGACTCGCCTTAGCGAAGTGCTCGCAACCATACCGTTCGCAAAACCCGCAATAGGCGCAGGGATTCAAAGTCATTCCCTCGGGATTCGTATACGGGCGCGTCATGTTGGCGGATGGCTGCAGGAACGGGTGATAGCCAAGATCCACCGCCGCCTTCCGAAACAGCGCCCCGGAGTATTGCTCCTTCATCGGAGGATTGGGATACTCGCGCGAGCGTGGCGCTTCCAAAGCGTTCCCACCCGGTTCGATCTTGCCGTTCAGATTTCCGGCTTTGCCACAAACGCCGAGGAGATATTCAAAACGATCGTAGTACGGCTCCAGTTCCTGGTAGGTGACGCCCCAGTCTTGAATGCGAAGATCCGGGTCCAGGATCTTTTTTCCGTAGCGCTGCTCGATGTGTGTCTTGTATACGAATTCCTCCTCGTGGTATCGCCAAGCCTGGCCATTCCAGTGAACTCCGCACCCGCCTAGACCTGTGCCGGGCAGAAAAGCCTCCCACTGCCGCATCGGCAAAGCGACCTCGCGGTAGTGGTTGCGGAAGGTCATCGCTTCGCGGGTCACGTCCTGCATCATTCCCTTGCGGATCGAATACTTCAGCTCGTCGTGGATCGCAGGCGCCTGAAAGTCCGGAACGCTGTGACGGCTGTGGCCCCGCTCCAGGCCGACGACCGTGAGACCTGAAGCCGCAAGTTCTTTAGCGAGAATCGAGCCGGCGAAGCCGACTCCGATGACGACCACGTCAACCTCTTTTAGCGTTTGCGGCATGGGTCTATTTCCCTCCCGTAGTGGAGGTCATCGAGTGGTAGCCCGGGCCATCGGCAATGCTCAAGGGTTCTCGATGAAATTCAACTCCATGCTTATCGATCAGATCGTGGTAATCCGCATACGCACCGGGGAACCCGATCATCTTCCAGGCGATTTTGTTTTTGTTGCCGCCATAGATTGGATCGGAGAAAAATCCTTCAACCGTGTGCTGCAATAGGAAGTCGAAGAATGTGTTCGACGGGACACCGTCAAGATCAATGTCTCCCTTTTCGAGACTCGAAAGGTATGCGTCCTTTTCTTCGGAAGGCAACTGGTCGAAAGACTTTGCCGGCGAAGCAAAGTGCGCATTGATCGCTAGAATGGATCGGCGGAAGAGTTCCGCGGGCGTGTACTCGAGTTGATAGCCTTGCGTGGGAGTGCCCTTTCGGAATGGTCCGTGACGATACATAATTTCGCCACGACCCCAAGCTCCCGCCATTTGAAGGTCGATGTAATTCACGACGCCCGCTTCTGCGGCGCCCGGCCAGCGTTCGTCTGCGGGAATCAGGCGATCCACGGCCGCCAGCAGAAATCGCCGTTCTGATTCGTTCAGAAAGCGATGTGTTTCCTCGGCGCGCGGATTCCCGAGCAGAGCGGGAGCTTCTCCTGCCAGGGTCGCAGTTGAAATCAGGACCAGGCTTGACCTCAGAAAATTTCGGCGTGAATTTGAATTCGGCCCGTCGCTCACAAATCCCCCTTTAGTTATCGATCGCGATTTCCTTTGGTTAGTCAGCTTTACTCCGCGCCACTTTGCAGCTTTAGCGCGCGTGCCAAATGGTCCTGAATTTTTGGCAGGGTTTCCTGTGCAAAGGCCTTCAGATCAGGATCTGTGCCATTCGCAATTTCATATTGATAGAGAGCGGTATTGCCCTTCTGGTAATTGACCTGGCCCCTTACGTAATCGGCGTCAAGCGTCTGGCCGCTTTCATGTTCAAGGGTTGAAACCATCGTTGCGTACGCGGCTTTCAGAAGTGTCGGCGGCGGCACGGGTGCCTTCCTTTTCAGAATGGCCAACAGTGCATTGTTCACGGCGACGTGCGAACTCACCATCAACTCGGCGTAGCCACGAATGGCTTGGGTCGTACCCTTGTTTTCGGCAAGCCGGCCGGAATCAACCTGAAACGGGGTGCCGAGCGAAGTTTGAGTGACGAAGTAGGTGTCAGCCGGCCCGAGTGGAGCCCCGGGCACACTCGCCGCCGTTTGCGCGGCCGGAGCGCTAATCGAAAATATCGGAAGAACAACGGCCAGACCGAGAGCGGTGACCCCGACTAGCAAGAGCGCCTTCATGTCTTTCTCCTCCTGGAAGGGCAGATCAGCTTTGATACCCGATTCGCTGTCGGAACAGCTTTTCCATCCGAGTAAAGGCACTTGATATGCCAACTTAAGTCTTCAGCAAAATGTTAGAAGTGCTGGAAAAATTGGATCGGCGGCGGAGCTAAAGACTGAGATAGCAGGACGAGTGTCCCTCGCTTGACTCTCTCTCGGAACAGGTGTCCGCATTTCGACAGGACTTCGACCTGCTTCATCGCCGGTGGGGGAGAATTAACCAGGGTCGAAGCTCTCCAGAACCGGAGAGTCTCAGCGTTTTGTGCGGGAAGGTCTGCTGCCGGTGTGCTCAGACCTTTGCTCCTTCCGCTTCAGCTCACGTTGTGGGTGTGTGATGATTAACGATGTTCCTCGAAGGCACGTGCCAGCTCTGCAATCGAGTCCGGCCAGGGCTAACTAGCGCGCGAGACAGCTAGATTTGCAACCCCTGCAAGCTCTTCCATTCGCCGCAGCACAGCGGAAAAATCCTCGTCACCCCCCGCAGCCAGTTCTTCGGAGTTCACGCGAAATGCAGCTTCTGTCACGGACATTGAAACATTTCCTTTTGCGGCCGCGCGCAGAATCAATCCAAAATCTTTGTTCATCAGGCTGAGAGGAAACTGCGGACTGTAATCGTTGATTGCAACTCTGGCGAGCTTCCCCACATGAGCCGGGGCAACGACAGCCGTCTTCGATAAAACGCCGAGCAACGTCTCGCGATCGAGGCCGGCTTTTTCTCCAAGGACCACTGCCTCTGCGATCGCCTGCATGCCGACGCCTAACAGCGTGTTAACGACTAACTTCATCGCTGTCCCCGAGCCCGGACCACCCAGAAGAAAGTATTGCTTTGCAATCGCCTGGAATATCGGTTCCGCAGCATGGAATAATTCTTTGTTGCCGCCGGCCAGTAGCGTCAGGATGCCTTGCTCCGCAGCGGGAGTGCTGCCCGAGATGGCGACATCCAGTACCTCGATACCACTCTTCGCGCCAAGCCTGTGCAATTCCCGCGAACTTTCCGGGGAGATCGTGCTCATCTCCAAAACAATGGTTCCCGGCCGCGCCTGAGCGAAGACTCCCTCTGGTCCGGCATAAACGCTCTGAACTGCTTCATCGTTGGTCAGGCACGAAAGAATCACGTCGACAGTGCGCGTAAGCTCCAGAATATTCTTAGCGGCGAAACCTCGCTTTGCCACGACAGCTTCCGCCTTAGCGATATTCATGTCGTAGGCGACGAGAGGGTATCCGTGATCGAGCAGGCGTTGTGCGATTCGGCTTCCCATGTTGCCCAGTCCAATGAATCCAAGTTTCACCTGATCTGCCGTAAGACTTTTCATATATTTCTCTCCTTTAGTTAGAACTGCTAATCAGCTTTCCGCAGCACTCTGGCCTGTCCGGTAGTTCTTTTTTCTCCCATCCGCCGCCAAGTGCCTGAATCAATAACACCGCACTTGCCATGCGCCGCCCAAGAATATTGACGGCTGTAACCTCGTCCGCGAGCGCGGCATTCTGAGCGGTAATCACTTCGAGATAACTAGTGACGCCACCGTCATAACGAGTGTTCGAGAGGGCAAGCGACTGTTGCGCAGCTTGCACCGCAGTCGCCTGAACTCCAGCCTCTTGCTCCAGAACTCGCAAGCTGGCTAGGTTGTCTTCGACTTGTTGAAAGGCCGAGAGGACGGTCTGCCGATAGAACGCGACGGAAGAATCGTAGCCAGCCTTTGCTTCATCGTTTAGTGCACGCCTCCGACCGACATCAAAGATGGTGATCGCGGCAGATGCCCCGGCAGACCAGAGAGCGCTAGGCCCCTGGAATAACGTGGTGATGCTCCCGCTCTCCAATCCGCCAGCAGCCATTATGTTTACCAAAGGATAATAAGCAGTCTTCGCGAGCCCAACCTGAGCATTCGCAGAAGCCACTTGGCGCTCGGCTTGGGCGACGTCGGGACGCCGTTCCAGTAATTGTGAGGGTAATGTGACAGGAATTAGGGGCGGCGGGGCAGTAAGCGGCAACGGCGGCAGAGTGAAATCCGCCGGAGGCTTGCCAATCAACACCGCAACGGCATGCTCGTACTGGGCCCGCGCAACTCCAACGTCGACCATTTGCGCGCGTGTGGTCTCCAGTATCGTCCGCGCCTGTTCCACTTCTACTTCAGAGGCAAGTCCTCCCTCGTAGAGGTCCTCATTCAATTGATATGCTTGTTCGTATTGCACTACGGTGTCTTTCAGCAGCTTTTCTTCGGCATCCAGACTGCGTGCCGCGAAGTAATCTACTGCGAGCAAAGCGTGCATGCTCAAGTTGATTACCGCCAAATCGGCGGCGCTAGCCTGCGCCTGTTCCCGGTAGGATTCCACATTGCGGCTCACCCGGCCCCAGGCATTTGTCTGGTAAGACAAATTAGCCGGCACCGCATAATCATTAAAGGTAATTCCATCATTGATCGTTGGAGGTGGAAGATTGTTGGAATACCGTTCTCGCGTAGCCGAAGGAGATAAGGTGACTGTAGGATAGTAATCGGCGCGCGCGTACCGCAAGGCGGCTCGTGATTGTTGATAGTTCGCTATCGCCTGCTTGAGGTTCTGGTTGGAGACATTGATTTGCTCCTCTAAGGAGTTGAGCTGCGGATCCTGAAATATCTCCCACCAACTTCCCCCCAGATTCTGTTCGCTGGGTTGCGCGGTCTTCCAGTTTCCGAGTTCCTTGTACGCTGGCGGCGTTGGAACTGCGGGAGCGCCTTTATATTTGGGCCCCACCGCGCAACCGGCAAAGGGAAGCACACACGTGATAAGAAAAGGGATCCATCGTGTACGCGATTTCTTCATAGCCAAGTGCGCCGCTCGTGAAGCCATCATTTTGAATCTCCCGGCAGCGACGCGTTCACGATTTCGACTTCCTCTCCGGAGACGAGCGAATCGGGCGGGTTCAGAACTATCTGGTCATTGGCGTTCAGTCCGGCAACAATCTCAATCTCGCTCCCAAAATCATGGCCGGAAGTAACGTCCATGACCGTCACTTTTCCATTCTGCACAACCCCAACTTGCAGCTTCTCTGAGCGAAAAATCAGGGTGTTGACTGGAATCAAGAAAGTGGACTTTTGCGCCGGGATTTTCAGGTGCACTTCGGCGTACGATCCGGAGAAGAGAGTCCCGGAAGGATTTGCAACATCCACCGCCACCAGCAAGGTACGGGTGGTTGCGTTGATCGCATCGGCCGTTCGTACTAACTGACCGGGAAATTGTTTGTCGGGGAATTCCGCCAGAACGAGGTCCGCCTGGGTCTGACCCACCTTCACTCCTTGCGAGTATTCCTCTGGCACATTCACGT
>Ga0182015_10003632_pt1 | contig 17142 bp, 24 predicted proteins | sample 712P3MmetaG_FD_120478 | JGI IMG/M metagenome (GOLD analysis project Ga0182015, IMG submission 120478) | Permafrost microbial communities from Stordalen Mire, Sweden - 712P3M metaG | ecosystem: Environmental > Terrestrial > Soil > Wetlands > Permafrost | place: Sweden: Stordalen | collected... | reverse complement strand
ACCAAAAAAGAGGGGAAAGAGTGTTCTTCCCTTTCTCCAAGGGGGGGGGCCCCGGATTCGGAGCCTTGGTTTTTTTTTTTTTTTTTTTTTGACATGGAAATCGCAGAAAAGATATCACTGCGGCACCTTCCGCGAAAGTAAAGTTAGGTGGGGGTGGCCCCAGGTTGCGGTGGCGTGGTTCGCGGATTGGTGAAACACCCGCAGGATTGGCGGTGGAGCAGTTGGGCTTTCTACTACGGAAAAGGCGCGGCGCTGATTGGGATCGATGTGGAAAGCCAGGAAGAAAAGTACACCCCAAGACCCAGGTACCAAACACCGGGACCTGGGGCACATACGGGCTAGTCGGCGCAGCACCGAGCGCAGCGAGAATTCGCCGTAGGCCCGAAAGAGGGATGAACCCCCTCATCCGCCTTCATCCCTGCTATTTTCCTGAGTTAGGGATGAAGGGTTCATCTTTGTTCATCCCTACTTCATCTATGCCACGTAAATTATTCATTTGAAAGGGTTTGTTATGGATGAACCCTTTTCAAGGTCGTAGGGATGAACAGGGATGAACCCTCGTACCCCCCTTCATCCCTAACAAACACTTTAAATTGATAGAGTTACGGGCTAGGGATGAAGGGATGAATCCTTATACACACAACTTCATCCCTGAATACCATCCCCCTCCTCCGTTTGTCACTACGGAGAGGGGATTGGTAATGGTCGATCAGGCATCTCAATTTCGAAGAAACCGCTCCCGCTTTCAGGCCGGTCTTGTCAGGCAAATTCGCTAGCAATCGATTCTTCGCCGAAATAAAGCACTTATACCGTAAAACGTGTAAAATGTACACGATATGTAACCTTTTGTAACCGATTTCACTCCTCCCACACCTGAGTGCGACACCGTCGCCCTGATATCGCGCTCAGATAGCCACTGGAAACACATAGCAGCCCGCCAGCGCACCGCGCGCAGGTACCAGTACGAAGGGGTCAAGCTGTGATCTCAAGGGCTTACAAGCCACTTCAGGCCGTATTCGGCTCGCGTCGGCTCCGCCAACGCTCGCCAGAACCTTCAGCTAGCCTGCAAACGAGCGCAGTCTAAGCGAGTAGCGGCGTCGCAGCGACGGGGGCAAGCACCGCGCGGGTAACCGATCTACCCCGCAGTGAGCAGGGAATACTGGACGGGCAGGGCACGACACCGGCACCTGGGAGTTTATGCTGGTCGCGCGATAACCTGCCGCGCCCGAGCGAGCGCAGCGAGGATAGGAGCGTAAGTGTAAGCACAGCCATTTATCGTTTCGGCTTCGGTAGCGTCTCCAGATAAGCGTCAATCGCCTTCCTGATGCTGACTGCCACTGGTACACCGATGTCGTCCTGATAAGCCCGCAAACGCTTTAAGACCGCATTGTCGAGCCATAACGCGAACTTCTCGCGGTCTTCCGTCTTCGTTGTTACTTTAGGCACAGGTCCCTCCATATCTGCATTCTACCGCACTCGGCGTCATATGTCTAACCCTTGCGTTATCAATGCACCCTTCGCTGTCCACTCGTCTACATTTCGCCTAAGGCGAATGTCTGTTTTACCTGAAAACACCTAATTCCTTTACTTGCAACAGATGGACGTCTGCACAGGTAAATCCATGTCCGCTTCTAGGTTATTTGTGGACATCATGCACTTTTCCCCTGCAATTGTGCACATTGCTCTTGACACGTCTGCACATATCTGCTAGTATACAGACAGTGGAGGAACACAAAATGAAGCTACTCACGGCAGCCGTCATCAAGCAACTGGAAGCCAACCCGCTGTACTCAACTGAGAAAAAGAATGTGACGCCTGTACTCGTGAAATTGTTCGCACCGTGGAATGGTTACACGCTCTACGTCATCGAAGGCGAGCGCGTAACGAACGAAGACGGCTCCATCGATTGGAAATTGTTCGGCCTCGTCACCGGATTGAATGAAGACGAGTTGGGCTACACCATGTTATCGGAACTGGAATCTGTGCGCGGCAGGTTCGGATTGAAGATCGAAAGAGACATGCATTTCGCCGGAATGATGCTCGACAAATCCAACAACGAAGTTCGGAGAGCATCATGATCTGCTACAGACTTTATCGCGGCTCTAACTGGCAACAGGAGCACTACGAATCATCTACGCGCGACGCACGCAAGCGTGCCGCGCGCTTGCGCAGCCTTGGATTTAACGTCACTGTCTCGGCTCTCGGGCACCAAGTGACTAACGTCGGCCTCGTTCGCATGTCCATGATTACGATTCACAATCTTGCAGCACAGGAAGTTCCAGCCCCCGAGAAACTGGGGCGTATATGATTCGCAACGACGAGCAATCGACGAACACCGCGAACGAAACCTACTCACTTCGCGAAGACGAACTCTTCGATGTGCTGGAGTCGGCTCGAAAGCACGACGCGAGAGATCACGCACTTTTATGTGTCGGCTACTGGCATGGACTCAGAAATCAAGAGATTGCTAAATTGAGACTGGCCGACATCGATTGGCTCGCCGAGACTATCCGCGTTCAACGCCAGAAGTCATCCATGTTGACTGTGCAAGGACTGGCACGGCGCAAGGGCCAGCCGACGATGTGTGAAGTAACCGCGCTCAAGACATGGTTGAGGCAACGGAAATCCATCAGCGACTATGTATTCACGTCGCGCCGCGATGATAGCTGCTTAGGTCAACGGCAGATGAATCGCATTTTCAAGACTTATCTTGCGCTGGCGAACGAAGCGCGTATTGCTCGCGGCGATAAGGCTATTCCGATGCGCCCGAAGAAAGATGGTAGCGGCACGAAGTGGACCCCGTTGTCGATTCACAGCCTCAAGCACACCGCTGGAAGTATCGCAGCCGATAAAGGTTCGACCGCAACAGACATCAAGATGCTGCTGGGGCATAAATCCATTCAGAATTCAGAACGCTACATTCACCCATCACAGCGTGCAGCGTGGGAACGCCGCATGCGACTGGAGTTGGCATGAAGGATGGAATGAAGCCATGAGTGACAACGAACTCATAACGCGTCAGGAGCAAGCGGAACGTGAACTGGCATTCATGCAGCAACTGTCACCGGAAGATAAAACGTGGGTGCTCGAACAGATACGGCAAGACCTCAAGACCGTCGTGCCTGCGCAATGATATTGCTGGTCGCAGTATTCGCAGCGTGCGTCGGCTGCACGCTCGCGGCAATAGGATTCGCGCTGGATGTCTGCGGCGCAACGCAGGCCTGACCAACCCCGCGCAACCATTACCCACCTCCCGCAACGATTTGCAATAACATGAAATGTTAATCATCGATTTGAAATTCGTGTTTTCCCCGAACACGGTTGGAAATTGCGGCCCGCCTGGGTTTATGTTGTTTTTCTCTGCTCTGGAATTTTTTATTTGGGACTCCGATGTCGAGGGGGCGGGGGCTGCTGGAGTGGCTGTCGCCCCAAGCCGGGTTTCCTGCGGCGGAAACTTTTCTTTGGCAAAAGCTTGTGACACACCCTATCTGTCACGTCCCTTTGTCCCACCGGGGGGGGGCAGTGCCGAGGGGCCATCAGAATATAGGCCGTCAACTTTACCGGGGGTGCCGGGTATGCCGGAGGGGGCATCCGCATTTTAAGGTTCCTTATTTAGGTACCCCGGGGGCAGTGGCATGCCGTACCGACCAGAGCCGCCCGCCAATCCACCCGGAGTGAGTGACTACACCCGCCCCACCCTTTCTATCCCGCAGGAGATTATGGACACCAACGCCAACGAGCAGGAGCAGCTAATCGTGGAGTGGGAGGCTGCGGGCTTGATACCTGTGTTCGACCCACAAGTGCGGGCGTTCCATGAGGCAGCGCATGTTTTGTGCGCGATTCGCCTCGGCTTCCAAGTTGTCTCCGTGGATATAATCCGTAGGATTCTTCCGAGCGGCAGCGACCCGCTCGTGGGGAAAATTATTTATGGCACCTGCCGCACCTCGCCGTCCCCCGCGAATACGGAGCGAGATCGGATGCTGGTTGACCTCGCGGGAGGTATCGGCGAGGCGATATTTACTGGCGTCCCAGCGGTCGGGGATGTGGGCGACACACACCTTTATGAGGGCGGGCCTTCCAAGGCCGATCTGGAGGCGGTAACCAAGATCGTGCAGGATAGCTGGGACGCCATAAGTGAAATCGCAAGGCTCCTCTTAGAAAATACAGCGCTAGACGGGGCCACCGTCCGCGAGATCATCGTGAAACATTCCACGATTGCGTGATGGGTCCCCACTCCCGTTCTCAGTTCGACCCATCCGCACCAACCCCCATACGGTTTTCCAGTGGCGATAAAATTTCTGTCTGAAAATACAAAAGCCGGGCCGTCCTTAATCGGATAGCGAAGCATTTTGCGTTTAGGTTAGAATCTCCCGCGATGCCCAACGACGGGTAGCAATCGGGTTCACGATCTTCGTGGTCATGGTTATGATCGCCATCTTATTGGTGGCGGCCCGCGACAAACGAAAGGCAAACCGCCGCGCAGTTGAGCGCATTGATGGTGTAAGTCCGAGTCAATCGTACGATGACGGCTGCGGCTGCGCTTGGACTATATTTGTTCTAGTGGTTCTTCTTGGTGGCCTTTGGATACTTGTCGCCGTCGTGAAGTGGATGTGGGAACATTCGTAATCTACAGCGGAGGCTGAAATGAGCAACGGTGAATTTGGAATTCTGTTCTTTCTGATGCTTATCACCTTCGAGCTATTCAGCATAAACAGGAAGCTCGGCAAATTTATGCCGGATGACGAAGCCTAAACGCCTTCCAAGAACGCTAGTGATCTGATATTCGCAAGTTCAGCCGTTATAAAGTTACCTATCAGGTAGCTGTCAGCTTCTTTACGGGTACGTCTATTAAATGTTACGCTGCCTCATTAGTTTTAGAAAAATAAGGATCACTCGATGCGACTCAAGTCGGTACACGTCCAAGAATACAAATCAGTGTGGGATTCGAATCAATTTGAAGTGGGCGACGTAACTTGCCTCGTAGGCAAAAATGAATCGGGCAAGACTGCTTTATTAGAAGCCTTGTACCGACTCAACCCAATCGTTGAAAGTCATTCGACGTTCGACGTTACCGAAGATTACCCACGACTGGACGTTGAGGATTATCTGCAAGCCGTAGAATCAAAGACTCGCGGACACCATACTCACGCTGTAACTGCCGTCTTCGCTTTAGACGATGTGGAAGTCTCATCCATAAACGCCGAGTTCGGTGAAGGTCTTTTAGCGTCGAACGAGGTCGAATTGTCGCGGGGCTATGACAACAAACTTTACGTAAACTTGGCCGTTAATCAAGCTGCGGCGGTTAAAGCCTTAGTCGGCAAGGCTGGTTTGCCGCACGATGTCGCCGAAAAGGCAGACAAGTGGGCAACCCTAAAGGAACTTGAAACATATCTGACCGAAGAGGCCGGAAGAAGACAACATCAGTACACGGTGGCACACGCCGCCGCTCAAGCCATTGCAGATGCAGCCGAAAAAGCTACTGCGATAGACAACGCAATGAAACTTCAAGAATCGGAGGCGGCAAAAACTCTGCGAGGGGAAATCCCACCGCTATTAGCGGGTAACGGATTTTCTATCTATCTATGGACGAAGCATTGTAAGTCAAGGCTGCCGAAATTCTTATATTTTGACGAATATTATCAGATGACCGGCCAAGTAAACGTCCAGAAACTCAAGGAACGCGAAATGGCTAAAACCTTAAAGCCTTCAGACCGTCCACTGATTGGCTTGATCGAGCTGGCACGACTAAAACTAGATGAATTGACAAGCCCACAGAATACGCAGGAATTGAAGAATAAACTGCAGGGCGCATCCAACCATCTTTCTCGACAAATTTTAAAGTATTGGTCGCAGAACAAACACCTTCACGTTCAATTTGATCTTAGACCTGCCTTACCAAAAGACCCTGAAGAGATGAACCAAGTAGGGACAATGAACCTGTGGGGCGAAGTTTACGACTCCGCGCACGGCGCAACATTGCGATTGGGGACACGTTCGAAGGGATTCATTTGGTTCTTTTCGTTCCTTGCTTGGTTTTCCCAACAGCGCAGACTAGGTGTACCTCTAATTCTTCTTCTTGACGAACCGGGGCTAGTGCTTCACGCGAGTGCTCAAAACGATTTGTTGAGGTATATCGAAGTGGAGTTAAAACCCCATCATCAGGTGATCTACACCACTCACTCGCCATTCATGATCGATTCAAGGAATTTTGATCGTGTTCGAATTGTACGCGATCGAAGTATGGAGGAAGATGAGCCTTTACCAGACGATGAGCGCGGCACGAAAGTCTTTACGGATATTTTGGAAGCCGATCCAGATTCCCTATTTCCGTTGCAAGGTGCTCTCGGCTACGACATCGCGCAAACCCTTTTTATCGGGCCAAACAGCCTCATCGTCGAAGGTGTCTCCGACCTGCTTTTTCTGACAACGATCTCCGGTTTACTTGCCGCTCAACAACGTGATGGCCTTTCAGATTCTTGGACGATCACGCCAGTAGGTGGCTCTGACAAGGTGCCGACGTTTGTTGCACTAATGGGGTCACAGAAAAAATTGAACGTGGCGACCCTGATCGATTTCCAGAAAAAAGACCAGCAGTCGATCGAAAATCTTTATAAGAAAAAGCTGCTCGACAAAAAGAACGTACTGACTTTTGTAGACTTTACCGGGACCAGCGAAGCGGATATCGAAGATATGTTCGACCGCCAATTCTATCTCGATCTTGTGAATGCCGAATACGCTGCGGTGCTATCGAAACCGATTAAGCTGGCTGATCTCGGTAAACATCCGCGCATCATTACCAATATCGAAGAACATTTAAAGGCTAACCCATTAAAATCCGGTGGGTTTAATCACTATCGGCCTGCCCGCTACTTCGCCGAGAATATACACGCGCTCGGTCCGAAGCTGGATGCTGCAACGCTTGATCGCTTCCACAGCGCATTCGTGGCACTCAACGGGCTACTCTAAACCGGCTCGCCTTCTTTTCCGTAACGTGCCAGTATCAGAAGAGCGCGGGCCAACCGCTTCTCGCTCGAATTGAACAACTGATCGACCAAATCGGTCATGGAATGTTAGTTTTTGCTGCCGCTCGGAGAAAATCGGTATTCATTGACTCGAATCCCCGTCGTGGACAGAGTGAACTTATGCACTAGACATTTGTCCCAATGATGAAATTTGCTTGGCAACTCGAAACAGCCAATCCATCGGAGTTATCACGCACTCATCTGATGGAGCGTCGCGCTGCTCGGGCGCACGTTCGCACACGCTTTCCCGCGGTTGCACCGATTTGTTCACAACTAACGAACCCAACCCGTTTCCCATCCAGCCACAGCGACAGACGGCGCTAAATTGACCCCTCTCCATCGTTTCCGTCGTTTCCATAGTTTCACTCATGCTTGAAAACGCGGAAGCCAGAGGACTTTGACATTGAGGGCATTGAAACAGGATGACGTGGGCGTAGCTTTTGCGCAGCATTGCGGCTCCTTCTCAGGAATTCACTGCCGCGATCTAGGGGGGGGACATTCTCTATAGCGGGTTCGATGGCCCGATTATAGGGAGGAAGCCTAGAAAGACAATACGGTTGGGACCGCACATCCCGTACGGAGAAAGCCTTAGAAGATAGATAGTGCCTCCCGACTAGAGTAGTAGAGGGCGTGGTAGCGAAGCGCAAGAGCGGAACGTACGCTACAGTCTCAGGGTGGTTGAAGATCAAGAATCCGAAATATACACAATCGGAACGACGGCACGAATTATTCGAATCGTTCAGTCGATTCGGCTGTTGACCACACAGACGATTTGAATCGCCCCTAGTTGGTACTCCTGTACAATTTCCAAGATGAGGCGTTTGACTGGAAGACCTAGGAGGCAGTGCCAGCTTGCCATGCCCATTAATGTTCGTTCCATACTAATGGTGTGGGCCCTGCTGTCATTTGTGACGCCGCTAAAGGATTGTTTTTCACAAATTCCCTCGGCGGAGCAACCTGTGAATCGGTCAGTCCCTGGGCTGAACCAATCAGTCTTTGACAAGCTGGAGCTCTTCGGATTCTTTGCCATTGGACCAAATGTTGAATACGCCAGGCGGGTCGTTCAGCAGCGTGGGACTAACTTCACTCCTGACGAAAAGTTCATCGCGTCATTTCCCTCGGCGGAGCTCCAAAGCATCCTTAGAAACGTCAGGCCAAGAACTCCGAAAACATTATCTCCAGACCGCGAGCGGGCTTATGAATTGCTTCAGAAAGCCCAGAAGGAAGCACAACTTCGTTCATGGGCCGCCGCTAGCGAACACTTCGAACAGGCGCTCCAATTAGCCCCTACCTCGTCAACCCTGCACCTCGTGTACGCGGTTTACCTTATTTACTTTAAGAGCTTTAGCGAGGCGGAGACTCAGGCGCGACAATCTCTAAAACTTTGGCCCGACAACGCCACAGGTCATGCAACCCTTGCGGCCTCTCTGGCGGCGCAAAAGAAGTTCGCCGAGGCCGAGGCAGAATCTCGCGACGCGCTACGCATCTCTCCGAAAGACCACTCTGCCATTTTCACCCTGGGATTGGCTCTCGCTCACCAACACAAATACCAGGACGCAATTCCGTTTCTGGAGGATGCGATTGTGGGGCAGCCAAATTGGCCCGAGTTGAAGAAACTGCTGGGTATTTCCCTCATTGAGACCGGGGAAGTCGTCAGAGGTATCGACCAATTGAACGTTTTTGCGAAGACTGTACCAGATGACGCGGAGGGTCATTATTACCTGGGAGTAGGCTTGCGGTTGAAAGGCAGTTCTGGCCAGGCCCAAAAACAGTTTGACGAAGCCTTGCGCCTGCAACCGGAGAACCCGCAATTTGAAGCTGCGGCGCATCCCGATACCACGCAGTGGACCACTGATTCCGCAAGCGGGCCAAAACCCGAGGACGGCTCGGTGTCAGCGAACGCGTACAACAACAATTTCTTCGGCTTCACTTATCAATTTCCACAAAGTTGGGTTGTTCTCGACGCAAATGCGGCGGTAAGGGCTTTACTGGAGGTTGGCATGGCTTTGATGTCCACAGGCGATCCTGCCGAAGTAGACTCAAAAAAGGTCGCCGAAAGAGTGAATCACGCACTCCTTTTTGCCGCAGACGGTCGGGACGGAAACCAGTCAGTTTCGATGGAGACTGTGATGGTCACGGCGCTCGATATCCGCTCCGCACCAGGTTTAACTCCTCGGTTTTATTTGCAAACCTTGGCACAACAAGTCAAACAGACTAGGGCGCAAACGGAATTTAGTGAAACTCCTAGAGAAGTAAAAGTCGGAGGCAAGAGCTTCTGGAAAACTACGTTCGTGGCCCAAACGTCGGCGGGTACCCGGTACGGCTCTCAGTTTGCGCTCGAAGATAAAGGATATCTCTTACAGTTCACCTTCGGCAGCCTGGACCCCGCAAGAGTCCCGACACTTGAAAAATCTCTCGAATCGATTCACTTCCTGGATGAGCGAAACTGAATGGGATGCCAATTGAGTTCGGATGTGTCAGACAAAATATTTTCAGAAGCCATTCCGTTTTAAGTCGCATAAGGAGCCAGAATGAATATCTTAGATGCTTTGAAAACCGAAAGAATCAGAATCCAAGCTCGGCTGCACGGCGTGAATACCGCCATCAACGCCCTGAGTGGAAGCCCCGCATCGCAGGCAAGCAGTAGCGGGTCTGAGCCGACTCGTCGCCGGATGAGCGCGAAGGCCAGAGCCGCAATCGGCAAAGCGACACGTGAACGGTGGGCTCGATTCCGGGCGGCGAAAAAGAAGAAGTGAAGAAATCAGAACTTTTGAGAGCGCTGCAAGATGAGATCGGTCGGCACAGCCTGTCCACTTTCTGGGACGAGGGCGTAACGAAAACCGGCTGTCCGACATGCCTCAAGAACTTCGGTACGAACGAACAGTTTAAGCGCCACATCAACGAGGACGTGCTCCCGCCGCTGCTGGACAAACTCTCCAATGAAGCAAAGTGAGCGGATTATTTATTTTGCACAACCGGCCCGATGGGATTTTTCTTAATCGCTTCCAGCGCGTAGGTCGCGTCCGTTGCAAAGACGATACCGCTGTTCAGATTGACCACATTCTTCCGCTTTTCACTTTTGTTTGGAGCCGATTCCACGCTCGTGGGTTTTTGTCCTTGAGGGGGTAATGTTTCTGGAACCGAAATTACGTCGGATGGCTCTGAAATGAAGCCGGAAATCACGCCGAAAATAACTTGGGCCGTTCCCGTTTGCGCGATGACGGGTCCGCCTGAAAACCCTACGTTATTCAGACCATCCAATACAAAAGTCCTGATGGGCTCCGGTACGGTGCCCGAAATATAGCAATGTTTTATGACAGGCATCCTGTAGTTGAGTCCCTCATATTTCGACGGCAAAGCTAAGGCAAAAGGAAAGCCTAGAAACTCGCACTCGCCCCCTATGGGAACGCCAACCGATGCGACAGGCAAGGGCGGTATGGGAACCTGCTGGATAGGTTGGGGAGGAACGAGAACTACGATGTCGATGTCTTTGCCGGGGTCCAACACAGTGAACTCGACTGGGACCCATTTCGGCTCGGGGGAAATCGCGTCAAGTACGCTTGCGGAAAATTTGGCCGACTTTAAGGTTCCGGGACCTGCCTTGGCTCCTGTTAAAAGATGCTTCGCCGTTATCCAATATTCACGATGATCGACTTCAATCGAGAACATCGTCCCATAGTCGAACGCAGTCTTGACCATCAACACCCGAAATAGAATGTCAGTTGTTACTCGCGCCGATTGAGCCCGCGCGGCAGTTCCACAAACGAAAACAAGCAAACAGGCAAGGGCCGCTTTAGCGGTCATACATTCACCTTTTGAAGCATGAATCTCTAGCAACCCCCGAGGTCGATGGAGGGTCACGCAAGTTTCTGCGCGATGGTTTCATCGAGAATTTCCCGCACCGTGAGCGGAATGATCGAGCGGTGTTCGCGCCTAAAGAAGCCGTCGATCTCTCGGAGTGCGTCGGAAGAGAATTCGAACGAAATGAAATAACCTTTCATCCGGTTCGTTCGCATCATGGCCGCTTCAAACGAGTCGATATCGGGCCGCCCGGCTTTGTCCTTTTGCTTCACCTGAATCGGATACCACACGTCCATAAAATCTAGCTCGGCGGCTTTCTTCCCGCTGGTAGTCGGCATGGACGAAACGGGGTAAATACGTCCGTCGATCCCCATATCACCGACTTGCGCCTTGTTCGGAATTCCGCCGAGCGCGATGACAGCCCAGTTTTCAAATTCAAACGGTGGAATCGCTCGCAGTTGCTTTTCCGACCACGGCAAATCGCGGACGACAAAGCCGCGCCCAACACGCCAGAGTTTCTCATCTTCGGGAAGCTTACAAACGTCACGTAGCCGTTTCGCCATGACACGGCAGGCGGTTGGTGAGATGTCGATGCCTATCCATTGCCGATCCAAGCGCTGGGCTGCAACAAGCGCGGTTCCGCAACCGCAAAAAGCGTCCAAGACGATGTCATTTTTGCTGGAGCTTGCTCTGATAATTCTATCGAGAAGGGCTATTGGTTTCTGCGTTGGGTAACCAAGCGATTCGCGAGCAGATTTTGAGAGGCCAGCCAGTGAAGGAATGTCGTCCCATATCGAATCCACGGGAATCCCAGTCAATTCCTTTTCGTAGCGTTTAAGCTTAGGAATCCCCCCGCCTCCCGGAATGTGTATGCGTCCATCGGCTAACAATCGTTCAAGCTCTCTTGGCGTCGTCATCCAATGGCGTCCTTGGCCGATCTTAGCGGGGTCGAAACCCCGCCAAACTTCGCCCGTTTCGCCATTTCGCAGACCCGAGCCAGTGATGTTGTCACGCCAATGCTTACCGCGCGTTGCGACATAATCGTCTTCAAAAACAAAGTATTTATCGATGTACGGCTTTGGATAGGGTTTTAACTCTACGTTAAAGGTTGGCTTGGCCCCGTTTGAGTAGCGGAATACAATGTCGTGGACGTGACCGAACCCGTGCGTATCTCCGTGCGCGGTGGTCCGTCGCCAGACAATTTCGTTCTCGAAACTGTTTTCGCCCATAATCTGGTCAAGCATCACCTTGACGTAATGAGATGCATGCCAATCGCAGTGGTAGTAGAAACTCCCGGTCTTTTTAAGTACACGGGCAAGTTCCACACAACGAGGTCGCATGAACTCGATGTATGCCTGGGTGGAAGCGTGTCTGTCTTCGAACGCTCGCTTTTCTTTGGTCTCGCCCCAAAAAACCTCGTAATTGCGGTTCGAATTAAACGGCGGATCGATGTAAATCAAATCGACAGACCCGTCCGGCAGTTTTTTGAGTTGCTCTAAATTGTCGCCACAATAGATGACACGGGTATCGAGCAGCGGAGAACTTTTGCGAGACGATACAGGCATGGTTGACGAGAATTGTATCCGGGCATTCGGGCAAAGCAAGGCAGCATGACGGAGGAGTTATCGTGGAAGTACTGAGCCTAGATCGCGTATCAACGAGATCAAGAATCCAAATTACACACAGTCCGAACGACGGCATGAACTGTTCGACAAGTTCAAAGAGAAGGCTGCCACAGCGAACCTGCCGCCCGTACCCAAGAAGCCGCCGCAAAACCTCGAAGTTGTTGCGCATTGACCTACGGTTTGGCGCTCTGCCTCTTTTGTTTCTTGTGGATGTTGGCTGCATATTCTGACGGTTTTGTTCCCACTAAAATCAGTACCGCTCCATCGGGGAAAACGAAGCCACGCTTTGTGAGCGAGGAGAATCTCGAATCATTCCATTCAGGTTCCCAATGGACTCCAAAATATTCTGGTCCATATGGGAGTCCTAGGTCCAAATCCAGTAGTTTCACAAGTGCGGTTGCTGGTGCAAACGCTTTTGATTTTGGTGGCGGCGGCATTATTACCTTTGCTGATGCCGGATCGCCCGGCCCAAGCAAAGACTCCTCTAGCGTGATGACCCTTACTCCTTCTGACATAAATTCATATGGGATATGGGATTGTTGTGGAGTCGTTACTACGACTTTCCATCCAGAATCGCTTAACGCTCGTGCAAGATGTCGCGCATACATGTCTGGCTCAAATTCTGGAATCCACTGGATAACAGCAACGGTTCCGGGATACTTTTTGACTTCGGCAAATCTGACCACTCGTTCTTCGTGGTCACCATCTCTATCGCTTATGACGATGTCTCGCGGAGTTGCAAGTTGCGCAAGATATTTCTTCAGTTCACCAGCAGAACCGATAGCCTCATGTAGTGCTCCCCACTAATTTAGACAGTCAGGGCCTCGTTTTTTAGGTCAACTGCAAAACTCAAAAAAGCCTCGCGCGGAGTGCGATTTCCAACACCGCGATGAGGCCGGTCGTGATTGTACTCCTCGATCCAACGAGCGATGCTGGTCCGTGTTTCTTTTACGCTGCGATATTCCGCCGTCCAGACTTCCTCTTCCTTCAGGCTGCGATGGAACCGCTCGATGTAGCTGTTGCCCTCCGGGTGATGATAGGCCGTGCGACGATGCGTGATGCCCAGCCGGTTGAGGGTCTCGATGAATCGCGTCGAAGTGAACTGCGTCCCATTGTCGGTGGTCAGCGTCACATGGGCCTCGCGGCTGCCCTCGGGCAGCCGTGCCAGCACTGCCTGCTCCACCGCTGCCAACGCGTCTTCGGTCCGGCAGCGATGCGAGAGATTCCAGCCCACGATCTCTCGCGTGCAGCAGTCGATCACGCACACCAGGTACGCCCAGCCAACGGCTGGCCCCGCCCAGATCTTGGTCATGTCCGTCTGCCAGATTTGATTCGGCTCGGCTGCTTCCACGCGGCCCCACTCTTTCTTCCGTCGTGCGCGTAGACGACGCGAGCGCACCAGCAACCCACGTTCTCGCATCACCCGCAACACACGCTTGCGATTCACGGGCAGCCCTTTCTTTCGCTGCAGCCACCACGCCACCCGTCGATAGCCATACGCCAGCTTCTCTCCGCATGCCATTACGATCTGCTCATCGTAGGTTCGGTCAGCTCGGCTGCCTCGTGGCCGCTTCTGGTAGTACAGACTCGACCGGCTGATGGCCAACGTCGCCGCCACCAGCGTTGCCGTGTAGCCCTGCGTCAGCATCTCTCGCGCCTGGGAGTGAACCGCACCACAGCTCACTCCCCCACAACGTTTTTTAAGATTTCGATCTCCAGCGCTTTCCGCCCCAGCGTCCGTTCCAGTTGCCGGATGCGGTGATCTTTCTCGGTCTCCGCCGCGGCAGCGCTTCTCCCCCCAAGCGCTGCCTTCGCTCCCTGTTCCGCCTCATCCTTCCAGCGATATAACAGATTCGGAGCGATCCCGTGACGCCGACACGTCTCCGAGACGTTCCCACTCTTGATTCCTTCTTGAACGATCTGCCACTTCTCTTCGGGGGACCGATCTACACGCGGTTTCCTGCCCATGCTGCCTCCTGTTTTGGAGGCCCTGATCTTACCTAACTGAGGTGTCTAGTTTTAGTGGGGAGCACTACACTCAGATGCCGCTTTCGCTGCATCCTTGGCAGATCGTCCGGCGTCGCCAGCTTCTTTAGAAAGCAGCCCATATAGCTCATCGTTGGCTGTCCGTATTTGCGTTTCTACACGTTCAATCTTGGCTTCTTCAAGCAGTTCTCCCGATACTCCGACCGCTACCAATGAGGAAGCGAACAAACCAAAGACTAACCGCCACACGTTTGGCTTCTCAGGTGTATGTGTCCCACGCCGGAAATCGTGTAAGTCTGCCCTGTATTCCCAGACTACAAATACGATTTCAAATACGACACCGGCCACAACTAGTGCAGTGAAGAACTCTAGCCACCAATGGAATGAAGATCGTGATGCTTCAAAGTTGGCAATTGCCCTTCTCAGGGCGGACTCGTCCATTCAGAAACTCCGTTCCTGTGATTTCCAATTCAAGGCTTCATTGACTACCGCTGTACACTATGGTACATCATTACCATGTCCCAAGGTGTCCTAAACATTCGCGGTGTCCCATCTGACCTTATTCGCCGCGCCAAATCCGCAGCCGCGTTGCAAGGTAAAACGCTGCGGGAGTGGGTCGTGAAGGCGATTGAAGAGAAGTTGAAAAGAAAATGAAGTTTGTTTGGCGCATCGTCGATGAACTTTGGCAACTCTTCTGGTGGATGCTCGGAATTGGCGTGATTGCATATGTTGTTGGTGAAAGCCTTAAAGGTTTTCTAGGTTTACCCGTATGGTTGAAATTCTCACTCTGGGCTGCAATTGCGGTCTTGTGCAAGCACTGGCGCGATATTCGTCAGTGGAATGAGAAACAGCGAATGCAAGCGCGTCAACACCCAGACCTTAGAATCTAGAAAGGAGAGTCGTAGAGCGCAGTAGGAACGAAGCGGGACCGCCCGGTGTATCAGCACCGAACGGCCCCTAAACAACAAAGGAGCCGTAACCCCCATGTCGTCTGCCAAGTATTCTAAATTAGTCCGTCTCGACGCACGGCTGAAACTCTACAAGCACCACCCCATACTGTTTAACTTAATCGCACTCGCGATTGCTTTCATCCTGCCTGGTGCTGTCCTGCTGATAAAATGGGTGCTCCGATGAAATCAAACCCCCGCACACCCGACCACTCGGAATCCGTCCCGGCGACGCAGGAGCTATACACTCTCCTGTTGAAGTCGGAGAAGTTCTTGAATTGGAAGCCGGAAGAACCAGCTTCGGATGATCTCCGACCTCTGACCTTGGATGATCTGGAACAATCCAACATCATGGCTGAGAGGCACTACACGCCAGATGAATTGGCGGAACTTTGGGGAGTTTCCGCCGAAACAGTTCGCAGCCTCTTTAGGGATGAACCGGGCGTCTTGCGCATAAGCCAGCCGAATGATGGGAAGCGTAAGTATGTGTTGATGCGAATACCCCACTCGATTGCAGAACGCGTACACAAGCGTTTGTCGGCGGTGGCACAGTGATAGTTTGGCGCAGGCATGTTGCCCCGTGCGAGAGCACCGACACCGCCGACCCGCGTTGCGGGTGCCCCATTTATCAGGAATATCGAGTAGGGAAGAAGCGCTTCCGCCGAAGCCTCAAGACCACGAACTGGCAAAAGGCGCTTTCAGATGCGAGGAAGAAGGAACTGGAAGAATTTAAGGAAAAGCCCAGGTCACCCACGGTAGATCAAGCCTGCGAGAAATTTATTCAAGACGGAGAAGCACGCGGTCTGCGGGAACCCACGTTGTACAAATTTCGGTTGTTGTTCAAACAGTTGAAGCAGTTCGCCGCCGACAAGGGTTTAGTGTTCGTCTCCGACCTAACCGTGGACGATGTAAGGGCATTCCGGGCGTCGTGGCCGAACAAAAACTTCGCCGCTCGGAAGAAACTGGAGAACCTTCGTGCGTTCTTCCGATTCTGTAACATCTCAGGCTGGATATCAGGCAATCCGGCAGCCGCATTGAAGCCCGCCAAGACCATCGATAAGCAGATCGTCCCCATAACCAAGGAAGAATTTGCAAAAATTTTAACGGCGTGCGACACGTATCCCGACAAGCAGAATCGGGTTCGGCTACGCGCGCTGGTGCTGGTGCTGCGTTATTCAGGTCTTCGAATCCGGGATGTGGTGACGCTGCGAAAGGACCACATTCGAGGGGGGCGGTTGTACCTACGCACCGCTAAGACCGGGACGGATGTGTTCTGCCCGTTGCCTCTTGATGTGTTGGACGCATTGAAAACCATAGAGGGGAAGAGCGAGTTTTATTTCTGGTCGGGGACTTCGAAACCTAAGTCGGCGGTGGGAGATTATCAACGGGCACTACGAACGCTGTTCGATCTCGCGAAGGTTCCGCGTGTTCACGCGCATTTGTTCCGTCACACATTCGCAACTGAACTCCTGATGGCCGGAAATTCCTTAGAGACTGTTGCCGCCATACTCGGGCATTCCTCCACCAAGATAACCGAGAGATCGTACTCGCACTGGGTAAAAGGCCGTCAAGAGAAGCTAGAAGAGGCGGTCAAAAATTCGTGGGCACAGATGGGCACAGTAGAGGGTGCCGCGTGAGAGAAAACATCAAAAACCCAATAAAAACGCGGGTTTTTTAATGGTGGAGGCGGGGGGAGTCGAACCCCCGTCCGAAAAGCGCTACGAGCCGAAGACTACATGCTTAGCTCAGTTCAGTTTGTTT